>Ga0209902_101300_pt1 | contig 13151 bp, 14 predicted proteins | sample FECB27metaG_FD_188304 | JGI IMG/M metagenome (GOLD analysis project Ga0209902, IMG submission 188304) | Cyanobacterial communities from the Joint Genome Institute, California, USA - FECB-27 (SPAdes) (version 2) | ecosystem: Environmental > Aquatic > Thermal springs > Hot (42-90C) > Microbial mats...
CCGGCGGCGGTGCCCGCCAGCGGCCAACGGGCGCCGGCGACGGTGCCCGCCAGAGGTCGGTCCACAACACCGAGGACGGAGGACGCTCGATGTTCATCGCCATGAACCGGTTTCAGGTCTGCCGTGGCGAGGAGGCCGCCTTCGAGGCGGTCTGGCTCGGCCGCGACGTCCACATCGACCGCGTGCCGGGCTTCGTCGCCTTCCATCTGCTGCGCGGGCCGGAACGCGAAGATCATACGCTGTACTCCTCCCACACCATCTGGGCCTCGCGCGCCGCCTTCGAGGACTGGACGCGCTCCGAGGCGTTCCGCGCCGCCCACCGCGACGCCGGCTCCGGCAAGCGCCTCTATCTCGGCCATCCCCAGTTCGAAGGCTTCGAGATGATCCAGGAGGTCCTGCCCGCCGCCGCGGCGGCCGAATGAATTCCGATGCGCCGACCGGGCCGGACCCGGAGCCGGCGCAAGCCTTTCGACGCACCACGTCGCGGCCCGGATCGCCGCTAAGCCGGCGCCGGTCCGTACACGGGCCGTCCGCCCGCCGAGTCGGCGTGGGCCATTCGACTCACCGCGCGTGCGCCGGGCTTGACCCTGGGCAGAGGCGGGCCTTTCGACGGATCGCTCGCCGCTCCGTCTCGACGCTGAGCGGGCGCCTGTCCAAAGGCGGGCCGCCCGCCCGCCGGCCGCGCCGGGAACGGCCAGCCGAGACCGCCATCCGTCAGCCCGCACCGGCGCCACCACGCCAGTCTGCCGGTACGCCCCGAGCGGGACCGAAACAGTGCGCCGGGGACGCGGTCGCCGACGCGTGCCGGGAACCGGTGGCCCACAACGGGCCGGTGTTCGAGACCGACCGAGCGTCTGAAAATGCCCGGCGGGCTCAATCCCGACCGATGAACGAACCTCGACCGAGGGGCCCCCGACAGAGGGTCCACCACCGACCGCAGTCCCGGACCGAACGACGATCCGCAATCGACTGGCGGGCCCGAGACCGGTCGACGGCACAATCGCGGCCGTCAGGCCCAACCCGAGCGAACGCCCAGGCCCGACCGACGCTCCAAGACGGTTCGACACTTCAAGACCACTCGACGCTCCAAGAAGCCGCATGTCGACCGGGGGCGGATCGACGAAGCAGCACCTTGTTGTTTGTCCGTCGGCGGCACATTGGCCATAGCCCTTGCCGCCCCGTCAAGCGCTCGCGCCGCCCCGAGCGGCCGATCTATTCAGACGATAATTGCAATAACTACAATGTAGGGCAGTGAACTAGAATATATAAAATCTAATCAGCGGCTCGTCCGGGCGGAATCTTGCCGGAGACATTGACATTCGATCGGCCGCGGGGACATTTTCGCCGCGGCACAGCCGCCGACCCTGCGGTGCGGCTCCGAACTCTCAAGAGAAGCCGCAAGGTGCCGGCCCCTGGGGTCCTCGCTCGTCGTCGCCCCTGCCGTCCCGGAGTCCCGCTTGCTCGCCGATCCCAGCCGTCCCGCCGCCCGCCACCCGCTGACGGACCGCCGCGCCGCCCGTGCCGCCGCGGCACCGAGCCATGCCGCCCGAATTCGGCATGCCGTGGCCCATGCGGCCTTGGCCCATGCCGCCTCGACCCATGAAGCCAGGGCCCATGAAGCCAGGGCCCATACGGCCTTGACCCACGGCGCGCTGGCCGACGCTGCCTCGATCCCGGCCTCCAGCGGTCGGCTCGGCGGGTCCGCCCGGAGCCTTGGGGCGTTCGCGCGGGCCGGGCTCGCCTGCGCCTGTCTCGCTGCGGTCTGCCTCGCTCCTGTTCGTTTCGCCGCGATCCGCCTGGCCAGCGTCCTCGTCTTGGCGTCTGCCGTCGCCGTCTCGGCCCCGTCCGCCGGCGGCGCGCAGGAGCCCCAGGCCGGCGCCGGCCCGGACAGCACCACGGCCCCCGACGCGGCGCCTGGTCCGACGGTCGAGCTCAATCGCCTCGAGGACGCCGGCGGTGGCTGTCGGCTGACCCTCGTCGTCGCCAACCCGGGCGACCAGCGCTTCGAGCAGCTCAAGCTCGACCTCGTGCTGTTCGACGCCGACGGCGTCGTCGCGCGCCGGCTGGCCGTCGAGACCGGGCCGGTGCGGGCGAGGAAGACGGTGGTGCGCCTGTTCGAGGCGGCGGACCTGCCCTGCGCCGGCATCGGCCGTTTGCTCCTCAACGACGTCGTCGCCTGTTCGGCCGAAGACGGTCCGGTGCCCGGCTGCCTCGACCGGCTGGTGACGGCATCGCGGGCCGCCGTCCCGTTCGAGCGATGAGCCGCACCGTGGCCCCGGCAACCATCTCGTCCGCGACCCCGGCACAGCCGAACGCCGGCATTCTGCGCTCCGAAACCACGTCCGGCGGAGCAACGTCGACCGGATCCCCGTGCGCCGAGACGGCCCGCAGGGGACCCTTTTTCCCCGTCCCCCCGCTCGCCGGCCCCCCGCTCGCCGGAACGTCCCTCGCCGAGAACTCCCTCGTCGCCGCACCGTCCGTCGACAGTTGCCACCGCCGCGCCGTCGGCTGGCAGGGCCGGCGGGCCGCGCTGCTCGCGGCGGTGCTGGCCGCCGTGCTGGCCGTCCCCGTCGTAGCCTCCGCCCAGACCGACGCGGCGCCACCGACGCCCGGTTCCGGGTTGGCCGTACCCCAGGCGGCGGCACCGGCGATCACCCCCGACCCGTCGGCGGGCACGACCAACCCGACCACTGGCGGTCCCGTCGCCGCCGCCGCGCCCGCCGCGCCTGCGGTCGCCGCCGCGGGCCCTGCCGGCGGGACGGCCGACGGCGACCCGCTTGCCGACGACCCGCCGGCCGGCGCCGCCGCGGACGGGACGGGGGAGGGCGCGCAACCGCTTGCCCGGGTCCACCTGCCGCAGGATCTCTCCCCCTGGGGAATGTTCGTCGCCTCCGACTGGGTCGTGAAGGCGGTGATGATCGGCCTCGCCTTCGCCTCGGTCGTCACCTGGACGGTGGCGCTGGTGAAGTCGCTCGAGCTCGCCGCCGCCGGCCGCCGGCTGCGGCGCGACCGGGCGGCTCTCAATGCGGCGGCCGGCCTCGCGCCGGCGGCCGATCTCCAGTTGGGCACCGAGGCGGCGACGCTCGTCGGCGTCGCGGTCGAGGAGGTGCGGCTTTCGGCGGGTCTGTCGGCGGCCGGCGTCAAGGAGCGCGTCGCCTCCCGTCTCGAGCGCGTCGAGGCCGCGGTCGCGCGCTCGCTCCGGCTCGGCACCGGCGCGCTCGCCACCATCGGCGCCACCGCCCCGTTCGTCGGGCTGTTCGGCACCGTCTGGGGCATCATGAACGCCTTCATCGGCATCTCCGAGGCTCAGACTACCAACCTCGCCGTCGTGGCGCCCGGCATCGCCGAGGCCCTCCTCGCCACCGCCCTCGGCCTCGTCGCGGCGATCCCCGCCGTCGTCATCTACAATCACTTCGCCCGGCGCATCGCCGACCGCCGGCAGGCGCTGGCCGATGCCGCCGCGGCGGTTATGCGGCTCGTCTCGCGCGACCTCGACCGGCGCGCCGTCCGCGGCATCGCCGCGGCGGCCGAGTAGGCCGGCGCCGTGGCGTCCCGGCTCGATCCCGGCGGCGACGATCTCGAGGAAACCCACGAGATCAACGTCACGCCGTTCATCGACGTGATCCTGGTGTTGCTGATCATCTTCATGGTGGCGGCGCCGCTCGCCACGGTCGACGTGCCCGTCGACCTGCCGGCCTCGACGGCGGCGCCGCAGCCGCGCCCGGACGCGCCGCTGTTCGTTACCCTCACGGCTTCGGACGGCATCGTCGTCGGTGAAACGCCGGTGGTGGCGGACCGGCTCGCCGCCGCCCTCGATGCGGCCACCGGCGGCGACCGCGAGCAGCGCGTCTTCCTGCGCGCCGACCAGGCGGTGACCTATGGCGACCTCGCGGCGCTGATGAACCGCTTGCGCGACGCCGGTTACCTGAAGATCGCCCTCGTCGGTCTCGACGCGGGCAGTCTCGCGGCCGCAGGCCCCAAGGTCACCGATCCCAAGTTCACCGCTCCCAAGGTCGCCGATCCCGGCGGCGGCGGTCTCGAGGCCGGGGGGCTGGGGGCCGGGGCGGCGCGATGAGCGCGGATCGCCGGCCGGGCGTACCGAAGTTGTCTGGGGGTCCATCGTCCGCCCGTTCACAGGTGCGGCGATGACCGACGCCATGGCCGCGCCGATGGGAGGCCCCGAGCCGCGCGGGGGCATGCTGTGGGGCGCGGCGTTCGCGGTCGTGCTCGCCGCCCACCTCGCCGTCGGCCTCGCCCTGCTGCAGACGGCGCCGGAAACCGGACCGGTGGAGGCGGCGCAGCCGATCGCCATGATCGACCTGCCGCCGCTGCCGGTGCTGCCGGATGCCGTCGCGGCGGTCGACGTCCCGGCTGCGGAAGCTGACGCCGTGCCGCCGTCGGAGACGGCGGCGATCGGCGGGTCGGTGGTGCCCGACATCGCCCCGGAGGCACCGGAGCCGATCGAGGCGCCGCTCGCCGCCGTGGAGCAATTGCCGCCGGAGACGGTGCCGCCGCCGCCGGTGCCGACCGCGCGTCCGGCCGAGGCCGTTCCGCTCGAGGCGACCCTGCCCGAAACGGTCGCCACGGCGGCGGCCGAAACGGCGCCGCCGCTCGAGACGGCGGAGGCGCCGCCGATGCCGCTGGCGGAGGCGGTCGCGGTCGAGCCGCCGCTCGAGGCGGCCCCGGTGGTGCCGGACGCGGCCGTGGCGCTGCCGGGCCCGGTGGCGCTGCCGCCGGCGAAGCCGGATGTGCCGCCGCCAGCCGTGCGCGCGCCGCCGCCGGCCACCGCGGCGAAGCGCCCGGAGCTGAAGACGACGGAGGCGAAGCCGCAGAAGCCGGCCGCCCAGGCGAGCGAGCGCAAGACCGCCGACAAGCCGGCGGCCAGGCGGCAGGCCGGTCCGGCGGCCGACACGGCGAAGGCCGGTGCCCGGCCGCAATCCGCCGCCTCCGCACCCCGCGCCGCCGGCGGCGGGCCGGTGGCCGACATCCTGAAGCAGTACCAGGCGAAGGTGCGGGCGGACATCGAACGTGAGGTGCGGCGGTTGCCGGTGAGCCGCACCGGCGTCACCACGATCCGCTTCAGCTTCTCGCGGGCCGGCGCGCTCGCCGGCGCCACCGTGGCGCGGTCGTCGGGCGACCCGACGCTCGACCGGGCGGCGCTGACGGCCGTCAAGCGGGCGAACCCGCTTCCCGCGGCGCCTCCCGAGCTTTCACAGGCGAGCTTCACCATGACCGTGCCCATCCGGCTCAATGCGCGATAGCAGTCCCTCGGGTCTCGAGCCTCCCTTCGCCGCTTTCAGCCCGGCAGGCGGACGCGGCCGTCGGCGTCGAGCGGCCAGTGCGGGTTGAAGGCGATCTCCCAGAGATGGCCGTCGAGGTCGGCGAAATAGCCGGTGTAGCCGCCCCAGAAGGTCTCGCCGGCCGCCCGGCTCAGCCGTCCGCCGGCCGCCACCGCCTCGGCCAGGGTGGCGTCGACGGCGTCCGGGCTCTCGAGGTTGAGGGCGAGGGCGACGCCGCCGAAGCCGGCTTCGCCCGGCGGCGGCAGGCCGGCGTCCTCGGCGAGCGCGTCGCGGCCCCACAGCGCCAGCACCGGTCCGCCGAGGTCGAAGAAGGCGGTCGAGGCGGTCGATTGGCCCGACCGCCGCCAGCCGAGCCGCTCGTAGAAGGCGGCGGCGCGGGCGACGTCGGCGACGCCGAGGGTGAGGAGGGTCATGCGCTGGTCCATCGGATCGTCTCCCGTCAGGCTTGGATTTCCGCTGGCGCGTCGCGGCCGGAGCGTCGGCTGGCTTGTGCCGCTTCGCCGGCGCGCCTCAGAACAGGCTGAGCTGACCGCCGACCGGCACCGGCGGTTCGAACAGGTCGGTGCGCGGCCGGTGCTTCACCTTGTTGAGACCGAGGCGCTTGGCCGCGAGCTCGAAGCGGCGGCCGAGTGCCCAGGCATAGGGGCCGTTGCCGGTCATCCGCTTGCCGAACGTCGCGTCATAGTCCTTGCCGCCCCGCATCGCCCGGAGGATCGACATGACGTGGCGGTAGCGGCCGGGATGGTCGCGGGCGAGCCACTCCTTGAAGAGATCGGCCACCTCCATCGGCAGGCGCAGCACGACGTAGCCGGCCTCGGTGGCACCGGCTGCCGCCGCGGCCTCGAGCAGACGCTCCACCTCGGCGTCGTTGAGGGCGGGGATCACCGGTGCCATCAGCACCGCCACCGGCACGCCGGCGCCGGACAGCGCGGTGATCGCCTCCAGCCGCTTCGCCGGTGTCGCCGCCCGCGGCTCCATCGAGCGGGCAAGGCGGCGGTCGAGGGTCGTCACCGACATCGCCACCTTGACGAGGCCGCGCGCCGCCATCCGCGACAGGATGTCGAGATCGCGCACCACCAGCGCCGACTTCGTCACGATCACCGCCGGATGGCCGGTGCGCTCGAGCACCTCGAGCACGCCGCGCGTCAGCCGCCGCTCCCGCTCGATCGGCTGGTAGGGGTCGGTGGCGGTGCCGATGGCGATCGTCTTCGGCTGGTAGCCGGGGGCGGCGAGGTCGCGCTCGAGCGCCTCCACGGCGTTCGACTTGGCGAACAGCCGCGTCTCGAAGTCGATGCCGGGCGACAGGCCGACGAAGGCATGGTCGGGCCGCGCGAAGCAGTAGATGCAGCCGTGCTCGCAGCCCCGGTAGGGGTTGGCCGAGCGGTCGAAACCGATGTCGGGCGAGGTGTTGCGGGTGATCAGCGAGCGGGCGCGCTCCTCGCGCACCTCGGTGCGCAGCGGCGGCAGCTCCGCCAGGCCCTCCCAGCCGTCGTCGACGCTCTCGCGGACGTGCGGCTCGAAGCGGCCGGTCGGGTTCAGCCCGGCGCCGCGGCCGCGGCGGCGGTGCTCGGCCACCGTGATGCCGGCGGCAGAGTCGCGGCCGGCGAGGTCGCGGCCGACGGGAGCGTGCGGATCGAAGCGGTCGTTCGGGCGGGCGAGGGCGACGGCGTTCATAAGCGGGCTCGGCGTTTCTGTCGGGTTCGGATCCTGCCGCTGCGCGGTCCGGCGAAGCGGCGTCGCGATGAGAACAAAGCGTTAACATCCAGCGCCGAACAAAGCAAGAACGAGATCGTTCCGGGCAATCCGAACCGCGTTCCCCACGACAACGCCGGAGCCGTGCCGCGCGATCCCGCCAGCCCGCGGCACCGCGCCACACCGCGGGATGGCCCTGCCGCTGCAAACGATTGTCGGAGGCGTCTCCCGCTGCGCGCGTTTGTGCTAGAAGGGCAGGAATGCTGACCGTCGTCATCGCCACCCACGACTGCGAGGAGCCGCTCGCCCGCACGCTCGCCGCCCTGGTTCCGGGCGCGGCCGACGGGGTGATCGGCGATGTCGTCGTCGTCGACGCCGGCTCGACCGACGGCACGGCGATCGTCGCGGACGCCGCCGGCTGCACGCTGGTCACCGCCGCCGGCCCGCTCGGGGCGCGGCTTCGGCGCGGCGTCGAGGCCGGTCGCGGCCATCGCTTCCTGATGTTCCTGCGCCCCGGCGCCGTGCTCGAGCCCGGCTGGCACCGCGAGGTCGGCGCCCACCTCGATCGACCGGGCGCGCACGAGCGTGGCGCCGTGTTCCGCTACGCCCTCGACGAGCCGGGCCTCGCGGCGCGGCTGTCGGAATGGCGGACGGGGCTCGGCGGGTCGCTGCTCGGGCTCGCGGCGCCGCAGCAGGGCCTGCTGCTGTCGCGCCGCCTCTACGCCGCCCTCGGCGGCCATCGCGACGATACGGGCTATGCCGAGCAGGATCTGCTGCTGCGGCTCGGGGCTCGACGCCTGTCGGTGCTGCGCACGCGGGCGCTGCTCGACCGCCGCACCGCCGAGGCCCAGCGCCTCGGCCTGGCGCGCCTGGCTTTGCGCCTGCCGGGCGCCGTCGTCGCCCGCCGCGCCGCCTGAAGGGGTCTTCCCGCCCGGAGCCGGCCGTGAACGAGGCGGTGAGCCTCGGCCTCGGCCCGCGAAGGCTGAGGCGAGCCTCAAAACCAAAGGGAATCGGACCTCAGCCCTGGCGCGCCTTGCCGCGCTTCAGGTGCTCGTCCAGCCGCGGCATGATCTCGACGAAATTGCAGGGCCGGTGCCGATAGTCGAGCTGGCGCTCGAGGATGCCGTCCCAGGCGTCGCGGCAGGCGCCGGGCGAGCCGGGCAGGCAGAACACGAAGGTGGTGCCGATCAGGCCTGCGGTGGCGCGCGACTGCAGCGTCGAGGTGCCGATCTTGTCGTAGGAGATGCGGTGGAAGACGGCGGAGAAGCCGTCCATGCGCTTCTCGAACAGCGGCTCCAGCGCCTCCGGCGTGACGTCGCGGCCGGTGAAGCCGGTGCCACCCGTCGTGATCACCACGTCGACGGACCCGACCCAGCCGAGCACGCGCTCGCGGATCGCCGCCACGTCGTCCGTCACCACCGCCCGGTCGACGAGCCGGTGGCCGGCGTCCGCGATGCGCGTGGCGAGCGTGTCGCCGGAGCGGTCGTCGGCGAGCGAGCGGGTGTCGGAGACGGTGAGGACGGCGATGCCGACGGACACGAACGGCCGCTCGCTGCCGGCGGCGCCGGAGGCTTCCGAATGTGCGTTCATGCCCGCTCTCTCCGCTCGCCCGGTCCCAGCGCTGTCTCGCCAAGGTAGGATGTGGGCACGCGAGGGGAAAGGGCGGGGTGATTCGCGGGCCGGGGGGCGCCCGGGAACCGGCCGGGGGAGAGGCGCACGTGTGGGAAGAGCTGCGGCGGCCGGTCGACGCCTGTTGCGAGCGCGTCGATGCGAGCCTGTGGTCGGAGCCGCTCAACGCCGTCACCAACGCCGCCTTCATCATCGCGGCCCTGGCGGCGCTCGCCCTGTGGCTGCGCCGCGGCCGCGGCGACGGGCCGGCCTTCGCGCTGATCGTCGTCGCCTTCGCCGTCGGCCTCGGCTCGTTCGCCTTCCACACCGTCGCCACGGTCGGGGCCTCGCTCGCCGACGTCATCCCGATCGCGATCTTCATCTACGGTTATTTCTTCCTGGCGATGCGGCGCTATCTCGGGCTGGGCGTGGTCGGCGGCGGGCTCGCCACCGTCGGCTTCTTCGCCGCCTCGGTGCTGATCTCGCGCGGGCTCGCCGGGCTCGTCGGCTCCTCGGCCGGCTACGTGCCGGCGCTCATCGCCCTCGTCGCTCTCGGCGGCTATCTCGCCAGCCGCCGCCATCCCGCCGGCGAGGGCCTGATCGCCGCCGGAGCGGTGTTCGCGGTGTCGCTGATCGCCCGCACGGTCGACGGTCCGCTGTGCGCGCTGGTGCCGGTCGGCACGCACTTCCTCTGGCACGTCCTCAACGCCATCGTGCTCTACGTGCTGATCGCCACCGCCATCCGGGTCGGGCCGCGACGGAGCCCTCAGGCCGGAACGGTCGAGTAGCCGCGGTACTGGTAGGGTGCCTCGGCGCGCGCGTCCGCCTCGGCGATGGCGACGAGCTGTTCGTGCAGTGGCGAGCGGTGGCAGGCGGGGTCGGTCGCCGCCGCGTCGCCGGCGAACGCAAGCGCCTGGCAGCGGCAGCCGCCGAAGTCGATCTCCCGCCGCTCGCACGTCCGGCACGGCTCCTTCATCCAGGCCGTGCCGCGGAACGCCTCGAAGGCCGGCGAAGACTTCCAGATGTCGGCGAGCGCGTGCTCGCGCACCGACCAGAACTCGAGCCCCGGGATCGTCTCCGCCGCGTGGCAGGGCAGCACCTTGCCGGTCGGCGTGACGTTGATCGACCGCCGCCCCCAGCCGCCGACGCAGGCCTTCGGCAGGCGGGCATAGTAGTCGGGCAGCACCGCGTCGATGACGAGCCGGCCCTTCAGCCGCAGCCGCGCCGCGTCGACCACCGCCATCGCCCGCAGCACCGCCTCGCGGCCCGGCATCAGCGCCGCGCGGTTGGCGAAGGCCCAGCCGTAGTATTGCACGTGGGCGATCTCGAGCCGCTTCGCGCCCATCTGCAGGGCGAGCTCGACGAGGTCGCCGATCGCCTGGATGTTCGCCCGGTGGATGACGGCGTTGACGGTGAGCGGCAGGCCGAGCGCCACCACCCTCTCCGCGAAGGCGAGCTTGATCGCATGGGCGCCGGCGAGCCCGCCGACATCGTCGGCGACGGCCGCATCCGCTGCCTGTACCGACAGCTGCACGTGGTCGAGCCCCGCTTCCGACAGCGCCTCGAGCAGTCCCGGCCGCAGCCCGACACCCGACGTGATGAGGTTCGAATAGAGCCCGGTCTCGGCGCAGTGGCGGGTGATGTCGACGATGTCGCGCCGCGCTGTCGGCTCGCCGCCCGACAGATGCACCTGCAGCACGCCGAGCGCCGCCGCCTCCGACAGCACGCGCGTCCAGGTCGCCGTGTCGAGCTCGCCGGCGCGGCGCTCGAGCTCCAGCGGATTGGAGCAGTAGGGGCACTTCAGCGGGCAGCGGTGGGTGAGCTCGGCGAGCAGGCCGATCGGCGCCGGTGCGGCGGCGGTCGCGGGAGCGGGGTAGGGCGTGTCCATCGGGCTCACGGCTCCAGCATCCGCTTTTCGGCGAGGTCGGCGAGGAAGGCACGGACGTCGCGCTCGATATCGGCACGGTCGGCGTCGAAGGCGATCGCGAGGTCGTCGACGATCTCGGAAAGCGTCGCGACCCCGTCGCAGCGCTTCAGGATATCGGCGCCGACGGCGTCGGTCTCGAGCACCCGCTCGGGCGCGAGGATCGTCCAGCCGCCGCGCACCGCGTCGTGGTGAAGCCGCACGCCGCGCGGCAGCCGCGGCCGGCAGAGGGCGGCGGGATCGTCCGCCGTCACGACGTCGCCCTCGGCGAAGGGTTCGGCGAAGCGTCGGGCACGAAGGCGCCCGGCGGCGGCAGCCGCGGCGCCACATAGGCGAAGTGCAGGGCGTCGAGCTGCGCCCACAGCACGTCGCACTTGAAGCCGAGCGCCGTGATCACCGCCCGCTGCTTCTCCGCCGTGCGGGCGTGCGCCTTCACGTAGGCGAGCGCGAAGTCGGCATCGCGCGGCGCCTGGGTCAGGCGCTGGCCGAAATAGGCGAGCGTCTCCTGCGAGACGAAGTCGTAGGCGGCCAGCATCCCGGCGACGCGGGTGCGGATGATGCCGGGTGCGAACATCTCCGTCAGCGACGAGGCGATCGCCTCCAGCAGCGGCCGCTCCCGGCAGAAGGTGACGTAGGCCTCGACGGCGAAGCGCGTCGCCGGCAGCAGCCCGGCGCCCGTGGTGACGTATTCGCGGTCGAGGCCGAGGCCGTCGGTGAGCTTCAGCCAGCGGGCGATGCCGCCTTCGCCCTCGTGCTCGCCGTCGTGGTCAACGATGCGCTGGCGCCAGGCGCGGCGAAGCGCCGGGTCGTCCATCCGCGAGACGATCGCCGCGTCCTTGCGCGGGATCGCCGCCTGGTAGGCATAGCGGTTGAGCGCCCACGCCTGCACCTGGCCGCGGTCGAGGTCGCCGTCGTGCAGCAGCCGGTGGAACGGGTGCCGGTCGTGATAGCGCACCGCCCCGAGCGCCCGCAGCCGCTCCTCGAGGCCTTGCGGCGTCAGCGGGCGATCGTCGTCGACGGCGAAGAGGTCGGCGCCGAACGCATTGTCGCGGGAGTCTTGGTCGCGGGGGTCGTGGTCGGCGTGTCGGGCGGCGATGGCCATGCGGTTTCCTCCCCTACGCCGCGCACCGGCAGCGCGATCTCCGTGCCGTCCTCCGCCACCGTCCAGCCGGCGGCGTCCACCGCGCGGCGCTCGGGCGAGCCGTCGACGAGCATCGGGTTGGTGTTGTTGATGTGGACGAAGACCTTGCGGCCGGCCGCCACGCTGGCGAGGGCGATGAGCGAGCCGTCGGCGCCGCCGACCGGCATGTGGCCCATGCGCCGGCCCGTCTTGCTGCCGACGCCCTCGCGCAGCATCTCGTCGTCGTGGAACACCGTGCCGTCGAACAGCAGTGCGTCGGTGCCGGCGAGCCGGGCGGCGAGCGCCGACGTCACCGCCGCACAGCCGGGCACATAGTCGAGCCGGGCGCCGGCGGCCCGCACCGACAGCCCGATGGTCGCGCCCGTCTCCGTGCCGATCTCGACGACGTCGCCCTCGAGATAGAGCGGCACCTTGCCGGGAACGGCGAAGGCCTCGACGGCGAGGCCGGGCAGCGGCGCGAACGGACGCCCGAGGGCGATCTCCCGCCACGTCACCAGCACCGGATCGAGCACCGCGAACAGCGGGTTCGCCCCGACCGCGGCGCGCGTCTCCGCCGTCGCGAACACGGTGAGCGGCGCCTTCTCGCGCAGCGTCAGCAGGCCGGCGACGTGGTCGACATCGCCGTTGGTCAGCACCACCGCGCGGATCGGAGTATCGCGGCCACCCGCCGGGCCGGTCCGTCGCGGCTGCAGCGCCGGCGTGGCGCGGATCTGGGCGCCGAGATCGGGCGAGGCGTTCAGCAGCACCCAGTCCCGGCCGTCGGCGCTGATGGCGAGGCTCGACTGGGTGCGCGGCTTTACCCGCGGGTCGCCGTCCCAGGCCAGCGCGCAGACGCTGCAGCGGCAGTTCCACTGCGGATAGCCGCCGCCGGCCGCCGCCCCGAGCACGATCGCACGCAGGCTCGTGGAAGGCGCTGCGGTCGCGCGCGGCCCGACGGGCGATCCGGCGCGTCGGATCTCGTTCCGCCCGGTCGCGCGAAGGCGGTCGGCCGCCGGCTGAGCGCCTTCGCGCATGGCGTTTCGCTTGGTCCTTGTCGGTACTGTCTTCGTCAGTACTCGGGCGGCATGTAGCCGTTGATTTCCAGGCCGACGCAGATTTCCACGAGCTTCGGAGCCTTCCAGGCCATCGTCGTCTCCTCTCGATGCGCTTCTTTCGTCCGCGATCATCCGCGGACAGAGCAAAGCTAACACGAGTCCCAGTATCCAGGAACAATAAAGAGTCGAAGACGGGAAGAATTACTCTTGAATAAGAGCGTTATTATTATGTGACTTGCGCCGTACCCGGGCAGTGGCGGCATTCAACGAAACACCGCCTCGCGCGTTTAACGGCGAGCCGGCAGGGCGGAGCGCAGCGCCGGCTGGCGCGGCCCGGCCGACGGCACGCCGCGGGCAGGAGGAAACGATGAGCGGTTCCAAGCGGACGGTGAGCAGGCAAGAGCTCGAGCGGGTCGTCGTGCAGGCGGCACAGGCGGCTCCGGAAACGGCGG
>Ga0209902_101301_pt1 | contig 13148 bp, 10 predicted proteins | sample FECB27metaG_FD_188304 | JGI IMG/M metagenome (GOLD analysis project Ga0209902, IMG submission 188304) | Cyanobacterial communities from the Joint Genome Institute, California, USA - FECB-27 (SPAdes) (version 2) | ecosystem: Environmental > Aquatic > Thermal springs > Hot (42-90C) > Microbial mats...
GCAGGATATCATCACGCTGCTCAATTCGCGTGCGGTGGCCGGCGGATCCAGGCGCGTGACGGTGTCGGTGGCCAACCTGAAGGCGGGAAACATTCCCTTCGCCGGTTTCGATCTGCTGAGCGCCGCGCCAAGGCTTTACGCGCGTCTCGGCGAACTGGGCGAACCTGCGCGGTCGCTGATCATGGCGCTTGGGGAATTGGCCGAATGGCCGCCATCGCTGGTCGAGGCGCGCGACCGGTTGGGTTGACCGGCGACTTCAGTCGTCGCGCTTCGCACCGTCCAGCAGCCGTTCGGCACGCGCCCGGTCGATCGCTTCGACCTGTTTCTCGGCCTTTGTCCGTCCGAACCTGACCCGGTTCGCATCGGCCTTTGCCGCTGCCGTTGCGCGCGCCTTCGCCTTGCGCGCGGTTCTCAGGTTGATGACGTCGCCCATGTCCATCACTCTATCAGCGCGCGTGACGAAATCGAAGTGCCCACGTCGCCTGTGACCGTCGTCACACCCTGATCGTTGCGTATCCGTCATCAGGGGGCGACGGCGAATCGGAAAGCATCCACGCCGGAAGGGAACGCACATGAAACCCGAACAACTCGCCGCCCTGTTGCCCGAACATTCGCTCTTCGCATCCTGCAGCGAGGACGAGCTGGCCGCGATCATCCTGCACGGCACGCTGCAGAGCCATGCAAAGGGCAAGGAGATCATGCGCCAGGGCGATGATGGCGATTCGCTGTTCATCCTGCTGACCGGCGCGGCGCGGATCTCGATGGTGTCGAGCAACGGGCGCGAGATCATCCTGGATTATGCCGAGCCCGGCAGCGTCATCGGCGAGATCGCGCTGCTGGACGGCGGCGAGCGCACCGCGACCGTGACCGCGCTCGATCCGGTCCAGGGGCTCAGGCTGTCGCGCGCCTCGTTCGAAGCGATCATTGCCCAATATGCGGGCATGAGCCTGAGGATCCTGCGCGAACTGGCACGACGGTTGCGCCAGGCGAACAGCACGATCGAGAGCGATCGGGCCTTCACCTCTGGCCCCAGGCTCGCCCGCTTCCTGCGCCGGCTGACCCTGGACGGTTCGACCGATGGGCGGCTGCGCCTCGACCTCAGCCAGAGCGAGCTCGGCATGTTCGCGGGCATGTCGCGCGAGCAGATCAATCGCCAGCTCGGGGCATGGTCCGACGCGGGCGTGATCGAGCTCAACGGTGGCCGCATCAAGATTCTGGATAGCACCCTGTTGTCGGAGATCGCCGAAACAGCCGAGTGAGGGAAAGACGGCCTATTTGCGACCCGGGCCGGGTCTTTTCAGCATCGGTGGCGCTCCGAGGTGCTCTTGGGCGGCCGGACGCGTTCGTTGTCCGGCTGCTCCTTTCTTCTGGGGATGATATTCCCCTCCCGTTCGGGCTGAGCCTGTCGAAGCCCTGCCTTTCCTTTTGCGCAAGAGCCGAGAAGGACAGGGCTTCGACAAGCTCAGCCCAAACGGGATGTCGGGATCCTGCATTAGAAAAAAACGCCCGGGCCGTTTCCGGTCCGGGCATTCTTCAGGTCACGATGGCGCGCTCAGGCAGCCTTGCGGGCCGTCTCGATGCTTTCCACCGCTGCGCCGTCGAGCGCCGGAGCGGTGCCGATCGCGATCTTCTGCGGCTTCATCGCCTCGGGAATCTCGCGCAGCAGATCGATGGTCAGCAGGCCGTCGGCCAGGTTCGCATCCTCGACCCTCACGAAATCTGCCAGTTCGAAGCGGCGCTCGAAGCTGCGATTGGCGATGCCGATATGCAGGAACTGGCTGCGATCCTGGTCCGCCGCATCCTTCTTGCCCGCGACCAGTAGCAGATTCTGCTGTGCGGTGATCTCGATCTCGTCGCGCTTGAAGCCGGCGACGGCAAGGGTGATGCGGTAGCGGTCTTCGCCGCGGCGCTCGAGGTCGAAGGGCGGATAATTATCGCCCTGGTTTTGCCGGGCGTTGTTCTCAAGCAGGTCGAACAGCCGGTCGAACCCGACAGTGGAGCGGCGATAGGGGGTGAAATCGATGGTCCTCATGTCAAAAATCTCCATTGAGCATTTTCGCGAGCAACGAAGTCCGTCATGACGGCACTCCGGAACATCCGGCCCGAATTGGCGCCGGATATCCGTGAGTTAGGATCGCATTTCGGGCTTTCAAGAGGATGGGCAGGGCCTGAAACGACAAGTGCCCGGACCGTTTCCGATCCGGGCACCCGCGTGACGAATGCTCGTCAGCCCCCTTGGATTGGCTTCAGCACGCTGGCGATACCGGTCCCTTCATCGTTATCGCCGGGCGAAGCCCACTCCCCGAACCACGGCCTTTGCCTGTGTTCAGCAATTTGACGCTACGCAAAGGTCATCGGCTTGTCATGGATGGAATCGATAGGGCTGAACGATTGGGTCGATGCTGTGTTCATTTGGCAACACGGTTGTTGCGGTTGCCAGCATCGTCGGTGATGCCTAGACGAGACGCCATGCCGTCGACCTATCAGGATCCGCCCGAATGATCCTTTCCCGCTATGAGCGGATGATCGCAAAGCGCTATCTGCTGCCCGGAAAGGGCGAGGGGTTCATCTTCCTCGTCGCCGGGATCAGCCTGTTCGCGGTCATGCTGGGCGTCGCCGCCCTCATCATCGTGATGAGCGTGATGAACGGTTTCCGCGCCGAATTGTTCGACAAGATCGTGGGGCTGAACGGCCATGCCGTGGTCCAGGGCTATGGCGGGCGGCTGCCCGACTGGCAGAGCGTGCTGGCGGAGACGAAGCGCACGCCCGGCGTGATCGCCGCGACGCCGATGATCGAACAGCCGCTGATGGCGAGTTCCGAAGGGCGGGTCGAGGGCGTGATCGTCCGCGGCATGACGGTGGCCGATATCGTGGGCAACCCTATCGTCGCCGGCAACGTCCTGCGCGGCAGCCTGAAGGATCTGAAACCGGGTAACGACAATGTCGCGATCGGCGCGCGGCTGGCCGAACAACTCGGCGTCCAGGTCGGCAGCCAGATCAGCCTGATCAGCCCGCAGGGGCAGACGACGCCCTTCGGATCGGTGCCGCGGATCGTCGCCTATCGCGTTGCCGCGATCTTCGAGGTCGGCGTCTATGATTACGACAAGGCGTTCGTGATCATGCCGATGGAGAACGCCCAATTGCTGCTGCTGATGGACGATTCGGTCGGCATGATCGAGGTCGATACCGTCGATCCCGACCGCGTCGGCGAGATCCTGGCGCCGCTTGGGCAGAAAGTCGCGGGCAAGGCGGTCGTGTCCGACTGGCGCGCGATGAATTCCCAGCTTTTCGAGGCGCTGGCGGTCGAGCGGGTCGCGATGTTCGTCGTGCTGTCGATCATCATCCTGGTCGCGGTGTTCAATATCCTCTCGTCGCTGATCATGCTGGTACGCGCCAAGAATCGCGACATCGCGATCCTGCGGACCATGGGGGCGACACGGCGGGGGCTGATCAAGATCTTCGTGACGGTCGGCGTCACCATCGGATCGCTCGGCATCCTGGCCGGCATCGTGCTGGGCTTCATCTTCCTGTTCTTCCGCCAGTCGGTGGTGAACTTCATCCAGTTCGTCACGGGGCAGAATCTCTGGGATCCGTCGATCCGGTTCCTGACCGAGCTGCCGTCGAAGACCGACCCCTTCGAGGTGATCGGAATCTGCGTGATGGCGTTCCTGTTCAGCTTCCTCGCCACGCTCTATCCCGCCTTCAAGGCGGCGAGCACCGATCCCGTGCAGGTACTGCGCTATGAGTGACATTCTGGCAACGACCGGCCTGCGCCGCAGCTTCGTCCAGGGCGACGCGACGATCGAGGTGCTGCGCGGCGTCGACCTTCATGTCGGCCCCGGCGAGATCGTCGCGCTTCTCGGCCCGTCGGGCTCTGGCAAGTCGACCTTGCTCCAGGCGGTCGGGCTGCTCGAAGGCGGCTTCGAAGGATCGATCCGCATCAAGGGGTCGGAAGCCTCGAAGCTCGACGCCGACGGACGAACGACGCTGCGCCGCGATGCGCTGGGCTTCGTCTATCAGTTCCATCACCTGCTGCCCGATTTCGACGCGACCGAGAATGTCGTGCTGCCGCAGCTCATTCACGGCGCCGAGACCGCCGATGCCCAGGCGCGGGCCCGGTCGCTGCTGACCTCGCTAGGGTTGGGACATCGCCTGACCCATCGCCCCAGCCAGCTTTCGGGTGGCGAGCAACAGCGCGTCGCCGTCGCCCGCGCGCTTGCCAACCGGCCAGCGCTGGTGCTTGCCGACGAACCGACCGGCAATCTGGACGAGGCGACGGCCGACGTCGTGTTCGCGGAATTCCTGGGGCTGGTGCGCGGCGAGGGATCGGCCGCATTGGTCGCGACGCATAACGAGCGGCTGGCCGCGCGCATGGATCGCGTCGTGCGATTGCACGAGGGCAGGCTCGAATAGGAAAGGGCGGAGCATGGCGACGATCGCGGATTTCTCGGTGACATTGCCCGGCGGCGCGGACAAGGCGCTGGCGGACTATGCCGGAAAAGTGGTGCTGATCGTCAATGTCGCCTCGAAATGCGGCTTCACGCCGCAATATGAGGGGCTGGAGGCGCTCTATCGCAAATATGGCGACCGGGGTTTCGAGATCCTCGCCTTTCCCTGCAACCAGTTCCGCGGACAGGAGCCCGGCGATGCCGAGGAGATCGCGAATTTCTGTTCGCTGACCTACGACGTCACCTTTCCGCTGATGGCCAAGATCGAGGTCAACGGACCGGGCGCGGACCCGCTCTACGATTATCTGAAGGCCGCGAAGCCCGGATTGCTGGGCAGCAAGGCGATCAAGTGGAACTTCACCAAGTTCCTCGTGGGCCGCGATGGCGTGCCCGTGAAGCGCTACGCACCCACCGACAAGCCGGAATCGCTGGCAAAGGATATCGAGGCGCTGCTCTGACGCGGAGTTGCCGGTTTCGCGAATCGGCCGCGCGTGGTTAAGCTCGTTCATGCCTCACGCTTCCTTCGTTCCGCTGCGCATCTTCTCCTCCTTCACAATGCTGGAGGGGGCGATCGAGCCGAAGGCGATCGCGAGCCGGGCGCGGGGGCTGGGCTTTCCGGCGGCCGCCCTTACCGACCGCAACGGCCTCTATGCCGCGATGGCGTTTTCCGATGCGTGCAAGGGCGCGGGCGTGCAGCCCGTCATCGGCGCGATGCTGTGCGTCGCGCGGCCCGACATGCCCGACGGTGTGGAACCGGTGTTCGACTGGCTGGCGCTCTATGCGCAGGACACGACGGGCTACGACAATCTCTGCGCGCTCGTTTCGGCAGCGCATCTCGACCGGCCGGTCGAGCAGCAGGCGCATGTCCGCTTCGAGGCGCTGGAGGGGGCGACCGACGGGCTGATCGCGCTGACCGCGGGCAATGAAGGCGGCCTGACCCGGCTGTTCGCCGAAGAGCAGATGGATCGCGCCTTCGCCTATGCCGACCGGCTTCAGGCGCTGTTCCCCGATCGCCTCTATATCGAGATCGTCCGCCGCCTGGACGAGGTGGAGGGCAGGGCGGAACCGCATCTGCTGGACCTCGCTTATGCGCGCGATCTGCCGCTGGTCGCGACGAACCCGTCCTGCTTCGCGGACGAGGATTTCCACGCCGCGCACGATGCGATGCTGTGCATCGCCGGCTCGTCCTATGTGGAGAGCGAGGATCGCCGCAAAAGCTCGCCCGACGCGTGGATGAAGCCCGCCAAGGACATGAAGCTGCTGTTCGACGACCTGCCCGAGGCGCTGGCGAACACGCTGGTGGTCGCGCAGCGCTGCGCGGTGATGGCGCCCAAGCGCGCCCCGATCCTGCCCAGCCTGGCCGGCGATCGCGAGGGCGAGGCGAAGAAGCTGCGCGAGGATGCGCATGCCGGATTGGACATGCGGCTGGAAAAGGCCGGGATCGCCGACGACGAAGCACGCAAGGCCTATGTCGAACGCATCGATTTCGAGCTCGACGTCATCATCCAGATGGGGTTTCCCGGCTATTTCCTGATCGTCGCCGACTTCATCAAATGGGCGAAGGACAACGACATTCCGGTCGGCCCCGGCCGCGGATCGGGCGCCGGCTCGGTCGTCGCATGGGCGCTTACCATCACCGATCTCGACCCGCTGAAACTTGGCCTGCTGTTCGAACGCTTCCTCAATCCCGAGCGCGTCTCGATGCCGGATTTCGACATCGACTTCTGCGAAACCCGGCGCGAAGAAGTGATCCGCTACGTCCAGCGCAAATATGGCCGGGACCATGTCGCGCAGATCATCACCTTCGGTCGATTGAAGGCGCGCGCGGTGCTCAAGGATACCGGCCGCGTGCTCCAGATGAGCTATGGTCAGGTCGACCGGCTCGCCAAGCTCGTCCCCAACCATCCGACCGATCCCTGGACGCTCGAACGGACGATGGAAAAGGGCGGGGTCCCTGAATTCCGCCACGAATACGAGAACGACACGCAGGTGCGGCGTTTGGTCGACCTGGCGATGAAGCTGGAGGGGCTGCCGCGGCACAGCTCGACCCACGCCGCCGGCGTGGTGATCGGCGATCGGCCGCTGGACCAGCTCGTCCCGCTCTATCGCGATCCGCGCTCGGACATGCCCGTTACCCAGTTCGACATGAAATATGTCGAAGGCGCGGGGCTGGTTAAGTTCGACTTTCTCGGCCTCAAGACGCTGTCCGTGCTGCAAAAAGCGGTGCAGCTGTTGGCGAAGCGCGGCATCGAAATCGACCTGAGTACGCTCGAATGGGACGATGAAGGCGTCTACAAGCTGCTGCAGAAGGGCGACACGGTCGGCGTGTTCCAGCTGGAATCCGAAGGCATGCGGCGGACGCTGGCGGCGGTGCGCCCATCCAATTTCGGCGACATCATCGCGCTCGTCTCGCTCTATCGCCCGGGCCCGATGGACAATATCCCGATGTTCGGTGCGCGAAAGAACGGGCGCGAGCAGATCGAATATCCGCATGCCCTGCTCGAAGGGATATTGTCCGAAACCTACGGCATCTTCGTCTATCAGGAACAGGTGATGCAGGCCGCGCAGATCCTGGCCGGCTACAGCCTGGGCGGGGCCGACATGCTTCGCCGCGCGATGGGCAAGAAGATCAAGGCGGAGATGGACGCGCAGCGCGTCGGCTTCGTCGAGGGCTGCAAGACGGTCAACGGCATCGACGCGGCCAAGGCCAACGAACTGTTCGACCTGATCGACAAGTTCGCGGGCTATGGCTTCAACAAGAGCCACGCCGCGGCCTATGCGCTGCTCGCCTATCAGACCGCCTGGCTGAAGGCGCATTATCCGCACGAATTCTTCGCCGCGTCGATGTGCTTCGATATGGCGCTGACCGACAAGCTCGGCATCTTCGTCGAGGATATGCGGCGGATGGGCGTCGCCTATCTTCCGCCCTGCATCAACGCCAGCGAAGCCGAATTCGATGTCGAGCAGGCGGGCGACGGGCTGGCCGTGCGCTATGCGCTCGCCGCGCTGAAGGGTGTCGGCGAAAAGGCGATGGAGACGCTGATCGTGGAGCGCAAGACGGGCGGCGCCTATGATTCGCTCGACGATTTCGCCAACCGCGTCGATCCGCGCCTGTTGAACCGGCGACAGATCGAGAGTCTGGCGGGGGCGGGGGCGTTCGATTCGATCAACCCCGACCGCGCGGGCGTCCATGCGGTCGCCGAAACCATCCTGGCGGTCGCGTCGCATGCGGAGGAAAGCCGGACGAGCGGGCAGCATGGCCTGTTCGGCGGCAGCGAGGCGCGGGCATCCGCGATCCAGATCCCGCAAAGCGCGCAATGGACGCTGGCCGATCGCATGGCGCAGGAAAAGGACGCTTTCGGCTATTATTTCTCGGCGCATCCGGTCGATCGCTACGGGCATCTGGCGGTTGCGCATGGCGCGCGCAGCTATGCCGCGCTGTGCGCGCAGCCCGCCGGTGCGGACGGCAGCCGGACCGGCGCGGTGATGGCCGGCCTGATCGAGGATGCGCGCTGGCGGACGTCGGCGCGCGGGCGCCGTTACCTGATGGCGACATGTTCCGATGCATCCGGCCAATATATCGCCACCTGTTTCGACGACGACGTCGCCAAGGACCTGGAGGATGCGGCCCGCGCCGGCGGATGCGGACTGCTGACCGTGGAGCTGGATCGACGTCCCGGCGAGGAAACCCCGCGCGTGACGGTGAAGCGCATCCAGCCGTTCGAACAGCTTGCCGGCAATGCGCGGCTTATGGTCGAGGTGACGATGGAGGATCCCGCCGCGGTGTCGGGGCTTGCGGCGCTGCTCGACGGCTATCGCGGCGGTCGCGGCGAGCTGATCCTTCGCGCGGTGCTGGATGGTGGTGCGGCCGCGACCGTGCGGCTTGGTCGCGATTATCTGCTCGATGCGGAGCTGGCGGCGCGGATCGAGGTGCTTCCGGGGATCGTCGCGGTATCGCTGCGCACGGCGGAACAGCCGCGCCTTGCACTCGTCTCCTGACGCCGCGCTTGCCCTTGCGCCGCTCCCTGCTATAGACGCCGCCGACCGGCGGTGTCCTAGCGGGCGTGGCGGAACTGGTAGACGCGCTGGATTTAGGTTCCAGTATCGCAAGATGTGGGGGTTCGAGTCCCTTCGCCCGCACCAGACTCCGCTTCCCGGGATCGGGCCGGTTCAGAGATTCCAGATCATGAAGGCGTTTGAAGAGAGATGCAGACTGTCGAGACGTTGAACGAGGGCCTGAAGCGCGCCTACACGCTGACCATCACGGCCAAGGACATCGACGCGCGCGTCGATCAGGAAGTGAAGCGCGTCGCGCCCCAGGTGCGCATGCCCGGCTTCCGCGCAGGCAAGGTGCCAGCCAACCTCGTCCGCAAGATGCACGGCGAATCGCTTGCGCAGGACGCGCTCAACAGCTCGATCCAGGAAGGCGTGCAGAAGCTGCTGGCCGACAACAAGCTGCGCCCCGCGATGCAGCCTTCGGTCGAGCTCAATGAAGATTATGAACTCGGCAAGGATGCCGAGGTGAAGGTCGAGCTGGAAGTGCTGCCGCAGGTGCCGGCGCCCTCGATCGACGGCATCAAGCTGGAGCGGCTGACCATCGAAGTCGACGAGAGCAAGGTCGACGAAGCCGTCGAGCAGCTCGCGAGCCAGAACAAGCAGTTCGAGGAAGCGCCGAAGAGCCACAAGGCGAAGGACGGCGATCTGGTCGTCATGGATTTCGTCGGCAAGGTCGACGGCGTCGCCTTCGAGGGCGGCACGGGTGAGGGCATGTCGGTCGAGATCGGCTCCGGCCGTCTGATCCCCGGTTTCGAGGATCAGCTCGTCGGCGTGAAGGCCAATGACGAGAAGACCATCGAGGTCACGTTCCCCGAAGATTATAATGCCGAGAATCTGAAGGGTAAGGCCGCCACTTTCGACCTCGTCATCAATGAGGTCCGCACGCCCAAGGAAGGCAAGGCGGACGAGGATTTCGCCAAGTCGCTGGGCCTCGAAAGCCTCGAGCAGCTCCGCGGCCTGCTGAAGGGTCAGCTGGAGCAGGAGAATAACGGCCTCACGCGCACGCACATGAAGCGCAAGCTGCTCGACCAGCTCGCCGAGAGCCACGATTTCGAGGTTCCGCCCTCGATGGTCGAGGCCGAGTTCGGCCAGATCTGGGCGCAGCTCGAGCATGAAGCGAGCCATGAGGAGGATCCCGCGGCCGCGCTGAAGGAAATGGAAGCCGAGAAGGACGATTATCGCGCGATCGCGGTCCGTCGCGTCCGTCTGGGCCTGCTCCTGTCCGAGATCGGCCAGGCCAACGGCGTCGAGGTTTCGCAGCAGGAAATGAACCGCCTGATCGGCCAGGCCGCTCAGCAATATCCGGCGGACCAGCGCGAGCGCTTCATCCAGTTCATCCAGCAGGAGCCCATGGCCGCTGCGCAGCTTCGCGCGCCGCTCTATGAGGACAAGGTCGTCGACTTCCTGTTCGGCAAGGCGGAGATCAGCGATCGCAGCGTGAGCCGCGAAGAGCTGGAAGCCGCGATCGAGGCCGAGGATGACGGCCATGTCCACGGCCCGGGTTGCGGCCATGATCACGACCATGATCATGACGCAAAGCCGAAGAAGGCGGCCGCCAAGAAGCCCGCAGCCAAGGCCGAAAAGGCCGAGGAGCCGGCTGAGAAGCCCGCCAAGGCCGCGCCGAAAAAGGCCGCTGCCAAGGCAGAGGCTGCTGACGCCGCCGCTGAGGAAAAGCCCGCCAAGAAGCCTGCTGCCAAGAAGGCTCCGGCCAAGAAGGCCTGAAAGTCGGTCTCCAGTCCCGTTCGCCAGGCGATGTCGGTTTCCGTGCGTGCGGGGCTCGACTAGTCTGGACGAACGGATTGGGGGATTCGGGATGGTGAGGGGCGATGACTGATCTCAGCGGACTGCGCGTCGCCGTGGTGCTGCCCTTCTATAACGAGGAAGCCGCGATCGTACAGACGATCGAGGGATTCCGCGCGGCGCTGCCGCAGGCAACCATCTATGTCTACGACAACAACAGCAAGGATCGCACCGTAGAGGTCGCGCGCGCGGCCGGTGCGATCGTCCGCACGGAACGCATGCAGGGCAAGGGCAACGTCGTCCGCCGCATGTTCGCCGATGTCGATGCCGACGTCTATGTCATGGCGGACGGCGACGCGACCTATGACGCGCCCGCGGCGCCCAAACTGGTCGGGCGACTGGTCGACGAGCAGCTCGACATGGTCGTGGGTGCGCGCAAATCCGAACTGGAGGAAGCGTATCGCCGCGGCCATCGCTTCGGCAACGCCATGCTGACCGGTATTCTCGCCTGGATCTTCGGGCGGACCTTCAGCGACATCCTGTCGGGTTACCGGGTGTTCTCGCGACGTTTCGTCAAGAGTTTCCCGGTGCTGTCGGCCGGTTTCGAAATCGAGACCGAGATCAGTGTCCACGCGCTCGAACTGCGCATGCCGGTGGCGGAGGTCGTCACGGCCTATGGTGCGCGCCCGGAAGGATCGGTGTCCAAGCTGTCGACCTATCGCGACGGCTGGCGGATCCTGAACACGATCGTCACCCTGTTCCGCATCGAGCGGCCAATCCTCTTCTTCGGCCTGATCGGCGCCGTCGTCGCGTTGCTCGCGCTGATCCTCGCGGTGCCGCTGGGCATCACCTATATCCAGACCGGCCTGGTTCCGCGGCTGCCGACCGCGATCCTGTGCATGGGGCTCGTCACGCTTGCCTCGCTCAACGTCATGTGCGGGCTGATCCTGGACACCGTGGTGCGCGGCCGGCGCGAGGTGCGCCGGCTGGCCTATCTCGCCTTCCCGGCGGTGGGCGCGGAAAGCAAAGCCTGACGACATACGCTTCGCGCAAGCCTTGAAGCCGGCTTGCGCTCACCCGATCTAAGCGCCTAGGCAATGAGCCTCACGGGCAAAGGACAAGAGATTCCCATGAACAATCCGTTCGAGAACGGCCAGATCCACGACGCACTCGTCCCCATCGTCATCGAGCAGTCGAACCGCGGCGAGCGCAGCTTCGACATCTATTCGCGCCTGTTGCGCGAGCGGATCGTGTTCGTGACCGGCGGGGTGGAGGACCATATGGCGTCGCTCATCACCGCCCAGCTTCTGTTTCTCGAGTCCGAGAATCCGAAGAAGGACATCTACATGTACATCAACTCGCCCGGCGGCGTAGTGACGGCCGGCATGGCGATCCACGACACCATGCAGTATATCCGTCCGCGCGTCGGCACGGTGTGCATCGGCCAGGCGGCGTCGATGGGCAGCTTCCTGCTCGCCAGCGGCGAACCCGGTCTGCGCATGGCGCTCACCAATTCGCGCATCATGATCCATCAGCCCTCGGGCGGTGCCCAGGGGCAGGCGACCGACATCGAGATCCAGGCGCGTGAGATCCTGCGCATCCGGCATCGGATGAACGAGCTGTACGCGAAATACACGGGGCAGCCGCTGGAGGTCATCGAGAGCTCTATGGAGCGCGACAAGTTCATGTCGTCGGACGAGGCCAAGGCTTTCGGCCTGATCGACGAGGTGTTCGACAAGCGCCCGACTCCGTCCGATGACTCGGGTTCGGCCGGGAGCTGAAACGATGCCGGCGGCGGAAAGCTCTGCGCTTTCGCCGCCGGCAACGGAAAATTCGGCATTGTGGGATAGAAGCAACGCGGTCTAGGATGACCGGGAAGTAGCAAAGGCCCGCCGTGCGGGTCCGAAGGACGAGTAAATGACGAAATTGAGTGGCGGCGATTCCAAGAGCACCCTGTACTGCTCGTTCTGCGGCAAGTCGCAGCACGAGGTCCGCAAGCTCATCGCCGGCCCGACCGTGTTCATCTGCGACGAGTGCGTCGATCTCTGCAACGATATCATTCGCGAAGAGACCAAGACCGCGCTTGTTTCCAAGAAGGACGGCGGAGTGCCTACGCCGCAGGAGATCTGCGACTTCCTGGGCGATTACGTCATCGGCCAGAAGCAGGCGAAGCGCGTCCTCTCTGTCGCGGTGCACAATCACTACAAGCGTCTGAACCACGGCCAGAAGGGCGCGGACGTCGAACTGGCCAAGTCCAACATCCTGCTCGTCGGTCCGACCGGATCGGGCAAGACGCTGCTGGCGCAGACGCTGGCGCGCATCCTCGACGTGCCCTTCACCATGGCGGACGCTACGACGCTCACCGAAGCGGGCTATGTCGGCGAGGATGTCGAGAACATCATCCTGAAGCTGCTGCAGGCGAGCGACTATAATGTCGAACGCGCGCAGCGCGGGATCGTCTATATCGACGAAATCGACAAGATCAGCCGCAAGGCCGAGAATCCCTCGATCACGCGCGACGTGTCGGGCGAGGGCGTTCAGCAGGCGCTGCTCAAGCTGATGGAAGGCACCACGGCCAGCGTCCCCCCGCAGGGCGGCCGCAAGCACCCTCAGCAGGAATTCCTGCAGGTCGACACGACCAACATCCTGTTCATCTGCGGCGGCGCCTTCTCCGGCCTGGAGAAGATCATCGGCGATCGTCTGCAGGGCAAGTCGATCGGTTTCGGCGCCTATGTGGCTGCCCCCGAGGAGCGCCGCACCGGTGAGGTGCTTCGCCAGACCGAGCCCGAGGATCTGCTGAAGTTCGGCCTGATCCCCGAATTCGTCGGCCGTCTGCCCGTCATCGCGACGCTCGAGGATCTCGACATCGACGCGTTGGTGAAGATCCTGGCCGAGCCGAAGAAC
>Ga0209902_101302_pt1 | contig 13143 bp, 13 predicted proteins | sample FECB27metaG_FD_188304 | JGI IMG/M metagenome (GOLD analysis project Ga0209902, IMG submission 188304) | Cyanobacterial communities from the Joint Genome Institute, California, USA - FECB-27 (SPAdes) (version 2) | ecosystem: Environmental > Aquatic > Thermal springs > Hot (42-90C) > Microbial mats...
AGATTTATGCCGCAGGAAATGGCGTGGTGCCGACGAGACTGATCTCCCCCCTTGTGGGGGAGATGGCCGGCAGGCCAGAGGGGGGCGCGACAGAGCGCCATCTTTGCCGGGGTCTGCGCCAATGACCGACTACACCAAGCTTATCGACGCCGAGACGTGGGCCTTCATCGAGCGGACCAACTCCTACTATCCGCCCGATACCATCGACTACACGATCGCCCAGCAGCGCGAGATCTACGACCGCATGTGCCGGGAGTTCTTCGCTGGCTATCCTTCAGGCGTGTCAGCCGAGACGACGGCCATAGCGGTGCCGGGGCGCAAGGTGCCCGTCCGCATCTACCGCCTTGCCGGCAAGGTGCCGGATGCGGTGGTGCTCTATTTCCACGGCGGCGGTTTCATCCTCGGCGGGCTCGACAGCCATGACGACGTTTGCGCCGAACTGTGCGGCCGCACCGGCTACGAGGTCGTGTCGGTCGACTACAGGCTGGCGCCCGAGCACAAGCACCCAGCTGCCTTCGACGACGCCATGGTCGCCTTCGAATGGGCTATAGCCAAATACAACCAGCCGATCGTCCTTTCCGGCGACAGCGCCGGTGGCAACATCGCTGCCGCCGTCAGTCACGCGACGCGCGGTCACGTCAGGCGCCCGGTCGGCCAACTGTTGATCTATCCGGGCCTCGGTGGTGACCGCAGCCAGGGCTCCTACGTCAGCCATGCCGAGGCGCCGATGCTGACCATGCGCGACCTCGAATTCTACAAGGACATCCGCACCGGCGGCGAGGACCGCAGCGGCGACATCACGCTGTCGCCGCTGGCCGACGCCGACTTCGCCAACCTGCCGCCGACGGTCGTCATTACGGCCGAATGTGACCCGCTGTCGTCTGATGGCGAGGCCTATGGCGAACGCATCGTCGCTGCCGGTGGCAAGGCGTTCTGGTGCGAGGAGCCGGGGCTGGTGCATGGCTACCTGCGCGCCCGCCACACCGTCACCCGTGCTCGCGAAAGCTTCACACGTATCGTCGATGCGGTAGCGGTGCTGGGGCGTGGCGAGTGGGTTTGGTGAGCTATTTTTCGAGGCGTGGGCCGATGTCCATGCGCTGGTGAAGAATGCGCACCACGTCGATGGTTTCGTCTACGATGCGATAGACGATGAAATGCGAGCCGATGCTCAGCTTTAGATAGCCGGCCCTGATGTCCGCGAGCGAGCGCCCCTTGCGCCGGCCCGTGGCGAGTTTGGTGCATGAGCTATGTATCTGCATGATATACTCGTCGGCCTGATCCGGGTTCCACGTTTCAGCGGTGTAGCGCCAGATCTGCTCGAGATCCGCTTCGGCTGCCGGAGAAAAGATCAGCCGCTTAGCGGCCATGGCCGGCGCGCATCCGGCCCAGGAAGTTCTCGATGTTAAGCGGTGCGGACGGTCCGCTTTCCTCGCCTTCGATGATGGCGGCGCGCAACTGTGCCACCTGCAGCTCATGCTCTTCCAGCAGCCGAAGGCCGGCGCGGATAACCTCGCTGGCCGAGCTGTAGCGGCCGTCCTCGACCTGTCGGTCGACGAACTCGGAGAAATGCTGGCCGAGCGAGATGGAAGTGTTCTTGTTCATGCAGCAAGGATACCAAAGATTGGTATCCTTGCCAAATCGCTCAATTCCCAGCGCTTGCCATCCTGCGGCCGCCGATCGCCTTTTCCAGCCAGCCGATCTCCATTTCGGGCACCGACGACAGCAGCAGGTCGGTGTAATCGTCGAAGGGTGGCTTCAGCACGTCCGACTTCGGCCCGTAGCGCACCACCTCGCCGCGGTACATGACGGCGATGGAGTCGGCGATCGACTTCACCGTCGCCAGATCGTGGGTGATGAACAGATAGGCGACGCCTTCCTCGGCCTGCAGCCCGAGCAGCAGCTTGAGGATGCCGTTGGCGACCAGCGGGTCGAGCGCGCTCGTCACCTCGTCGCAGATGATCAGCCTCGGCTTGGCGGCAAGCGCACGGGCAATGCAGACACGCTGCTTCTGCCCGCCCGAAAGCTCGGCCGGGTATCGGTCGATGAAACCGCGCCCCATCTCGATCTTGTCGAGCAGTTCGGCGACGCGTGCATCGCGCTCCTTGCCGCCCATGCCGAAATAGAACTCAAGCGGGCGGCCGATGATGGTGCCCACGGTCTGGCGTGGGTTCATCGCCACGTCGGCCATCTGGTAGATCATCTGCAACTCGCGCAGGTCGTCGCGGTTGCGGTCGGCGAGGCGGTTGCCAAGCGTGCGCCCGGCAAAGGTGATGCTGCCCTCTTCGGGTGGCAACAGGCCGGTGATGGCGCGGGCCAGCGTCGACTTGCCCGAACCGGACTCGCCGACGACGGCCAGCGTCTGGCCGGGCAGGATGTCGACCGAGACGTTCTTCAGCACCTTGATCTTGCCGCCGCCATAGGCGGCCGTCACGTTCCGAACCGAGAGGAACGGGGCGGCGCCCGGCTTCTTTTCCTCGTGAGCGATCTCGTGCACCGAGACAAGCGCCGAGGTGTATTCCTGCCGCGGCTCCTTGATGATCTGGCGCGTGCCGCCCCACTCGACCAGCTTGCCATGGCGCAGCACCATGATCTCGTCCGAGACCTGGGCGACGACGGCGAGGTCGTGGCTGATGTAGAGTGCTGCCACGCCGGTGTCGCGGATCGCATCCTTGATGGCGGCGAGCACGTCGATCTGGGTGGTGACGTCGAGCGCCGTCGTCGGCTCGTCGAAGACGATCAGATCCGGCTCGGAGCATAGCGCCATGGCCGTCATGACGCGTTGCAGCTGCCCGCCCGACACCTGGTGGGGGAAGCGCTTGCCGATGTTTTCCGGATCGGGAAGGCTGAGCTTCTTGAACAGCGCCACCGCGCGCCGTTCCGCCTCGGCCCGGCTCGACACGCCGTGCAGGATCGAGGCTTCGACGACCTGGTCCATCAGCCGGTGCGCCGGGTTGAAGGCGGCCGCTGCCGACTGGGCGACATAACAGACCTCGCGGCCACGCAAGGCGCGGATGCCTTGCGTGCCGCCTTTGCGGATGTCGCGGCCGTTGAGGATGATCTCGCCGCCCGTGATCTTCACGCCGCCGCGGCCATAGGCCATGGACGACAGGCCGATCGTCGACTTGCCGGCGCCGGATTCGCCGATCAGGCCGAGCACCTTGCCCTTTTCGAGCGTCAGCGACACGTCGTGCACGAGCGTTACCGTGCGCGGCACTTCGCCAGGCGGGTAGACCTTGGCCTCGATCCTGAGGTTGCGGATGTCGAGAAGCGGACCGGAACCAGTGGGTGCCTTAGCCATTGCCACGCCCTCCCTTGAGATCGGTGGTGCGGTTGAGCACCCAGTCGGCGACGAGGTTGACGGAGATGGCGAGCGCCGCGATCGCGGCCGCCGGGATCAGGGCTGCCGGAATGCCGAAGACGATGCCGTCCTTGTTTTCCTTGACCATGCCGCCCCAGTCGGCATCAGGCGGCTGCACGCCGAGGCCGAGGAAGGAAAGCGCCGACAGGAACAGCACGGCATAGATGAAGCGCAGGCCGAGTTCGGAGATCAGCGGCGATAGCGCATTGGGCAAGATCTCGCGGAAAATGATCCAGCCCTTGCCTTCGCCGCGCAGCTTGGCCGCCTCGACGAAATCCATGACGTTTATGTCGACCGCCACCGCCCGCGACAGACGGTAGACGCGGGTGGCGTCGAGGATGCCCATGACCAGGATCAGCGTAACCAGGGTCGAGGGCAGCACCGAAAGCACGACGAGCGCGAAGATCAGCGTCGGGATCGCCATCAGCAGGTCGACGAAACGCGACATGCCGGTGTCGAACCAGCCGCCGACGACGGCCGCGGTGAAGCCGAGGATCGCGCCGAGCGAGAACGACAGTGCCGTCGCCATCACGGCGATGAAGATGGTCGTGCGCGCGCCATAGATCATGCGCGAGAGCAGGTCGCGTCCGAGATTGTCGGTGCCGAGCAGGAACTGCGACGACATCGGTGCCCAGACGTCCCCGACGATCTCGCCCAGGCCATAGGGTGCGATCAGCGGCGCGAAGATCGCCGCGATCAGGAACAATGCGGTCAGGACTAGCCCGATCGCGGCGCCAAGGGGAATACGTTTCAGGTCAAGCATGGCGCGCCCCTCACTTCGGATGCCTGAGGCGCGGATTGGCCACGATGGCGGCAATGTCAGCGATGATGTTGAGGCCGATATAGACAGCAGCGAAGATCAACCCGACCGCCTGCACCACCGGCACGTCGCGCTTGGCGACATGGTCGACCAGATATTGCCCCATGCCGGGATAGACGAAGATCACCTCGATGACGACGACGCCGACGATGAGGAAGGCGAGGTTGAGCATGACGACGTTGATGACCGGCGCGATCGCATTGGGGAAGGCGTGCTTGCGGATGATCTCGAAGGGCGAAAGGCCCTTGAGCTCGGCGGTCTCGATATAGGCCGACTGCATGACGTTGAGGATCGCCGCGCGCGTCATGCGCATCATGTGGGCCAGCACCACCAGGGTGAGTGCGGTCGCCGGCAGGGCGATGGCCTTCATGCGCTCCAGGAACGGCATGCCGTCATAGACGGTGGAGATGCCGGGGAAGATCTGCCATTTTACCGCGAAGAAGTAGACGAGCAGATAGCCGACGAAGAACTCCGGCAGCGAGGTCGAGGCCAGCGCCAGGCCGGAGATGGTCTTGTCGATCCAGCCATTGCGGTAGCGCACCGCGAGCAGGCCGAGGATGATCGCCAGCGGGATCGACACGATGGCCGCCCAGAAGGCGAGGAACAGCGTGTTCCACAGCCGCCCGCCTATAGCGGTGGCAATGTCTTGCCGGCTCGACAGGGCCGTGCCGAGATCGCCGGTCAGTACACCACCGAGCCAGCGGAAATACCTGACATAGGCGGGCGCGTTGAGGCCGAGTTCCTCGCGCAGATTGGCGAGCGCCTGCGGTGTGGCCGACTGGCCGAGAATGGATTGGGCGACGTCGCCGGGCAGGATCTGGGTGCCGGCGAAGATCAGGACCGAAACGGCCAGAAGCAGGAGAAGGCCCAGCGCAATGCGCTGGGCTATCAGTTTCAGGATTGGATTGGACATGCGCTCAATGCCCTATCAGGCGTTGAGCCAGCACTTGGACAGTGCGTAGCCGCCCATCATCTCCTGGTTGCCGTCATCGACCCAGCCTCCGACCTTGGCGCTGGTGGCGTCGATGAAGTCGTTGAACATCGGCGTGATGACGCCGCCTTCGTCGCGGACGATCTGGCCCATGTCGGCATAGATCTTCTTGCGCTTCTCCGGGTCGAGTTCCGAACGGGCGGCAAACAGCATCTTGTCGAAGTCCTCGCGCTGGAAGCGCGTGTCGTTCCATTCGGCCTTCGAATAATAGGCGGTCGAGTACATCTGGTCCTGCGTCGGGCGCCCGCCCCAATAGGAGGCCGAGAAGGGCTGCTTGTTCCAGACTTCCGACCAGTAGCCGTCGCCGGGCTCGCGCTTGACCTCGAGCGTGATACCCGCCTTGGCAGCACTCTGCTGGTAGAGCTGGGCGGCATCGACGGCACCTGGGAAGGCGACGTCGGAGGTGCGCAGCAACACCGAGCCGGAATGGCCCGACTTCTTGTAGTGGAAGGCGGCCTTGTCCGGATCGAACTTGCGCTGTTCCATTTCGGTGAACAGCGGATAGGCCTTGTTGATCGGCGTGTCGTTGCCGACCGAGCCATAGCCCATCAGGATCTTCTGCAGCATCTCCTCGCGGTCGAGCGCGTATTTCAGCGCCAGCCTGAGATCGTTGTTGTCGAAGGGAGCGGTGTTGCAGTGGGCGATGAAGACGTAGTGGCCGCGGCCGGCGACGTTGCGGATGACCACGCCCGGCACGCGCTTGATCAGCTCGACGATCTTCGGCTCGACACGATTGATGATGTCGACCTGCCCGCCCTGAAGTGCTGACGTGCGGGCGGTGGCATCGTTGATGACGATGATCTCGATCTGGTCGGCAAAGCCGCGGTCGTCGCGCCAGTAGTTGGCGAACTTCTCGCCGCCGAGGCGCACGCCGGCTTCGTTGACGGTGACCTTGTAAGGACCGGTGCCGATGCCGGCGTCTGGCTTGTCCTTGCCGCCGTTGGGCTGGATCATCAGGTGGTAGTCGTCGAGCAGGAACGGCAGGTCGGCGTTGGCGTCCTTGAGCTCGAAGACGACGTTCTGGCCGTCGGCCTTGACCGAGGCGATGCCGCCCATCAGGCCGAGCGCGCCGGACTTTGCCTTCTCGTCGGAGTGGCGCTCGATGGTGGCGACGACGTCTGCCGGCGTCATCTCCTGGCCGTTGTGGAACTGCACGCCCTTGCGGATCTTGAAGGTCCAGGTCTTGGCGTCGTCGGACGCGCCCCATTCCTCGGCCAGTGCCGGCTTGGGCTCGCCCTCAGCCGAGATCTGCACCAGCTGCTCGCCCCACTGGCGACCGAAGAAATAAGGCACCTGGCTCGACCAGGATGCCGGGTCGAGGCTGTCGGTGGCAGCACCACCCTGCATGCCGGCGCGCAGGATGCCTCCCTTGACGGGCCCTTCGGCCTTGGCGGCGCTGGCGAGCAACGAGTTCGCGAAAGTTGCCGCGACGCCCAGGGCCGCAGCGCGGCCCAGGAAATCGCGACGGTTCAATTTGCCCGCAGCGACTCGGCGGCTCAGATATTCCAGTTCATTCGACATTGGAAAGGCTCCTCACTCTGGCGGTCGTTATTGCTCGACTTCTGGTGGCAATATTGACCGTAACGTAAGGTCATCAGCAAGGCCGAATGCGACATCGAGTGGCGCAATCTCCATGTCGCAATTGGACTAAGCCGCTTTCGTGTCAGATGTGGCCACGCGCGATGATTTCGTCGAAATCACGCTTGAAGACGAGCTTGTCGCCTTCATAGGCCTCGATGCGACCCGTCAACTGGAAGTTTTGGCCGTCGGAACGCATTGTCGTGAAAGTTTCCGTCCGGATGGCCCAGTCGTTTCTCGACAAAGTCTGCGTCCAGTGGGTTTCGCCATGGGCAGAAAGCGGGTTGGACGGGTCGATTGTCCAGTGCTCGCGGGCGACATCGCCGATGACAAGGCCATGGTCGGAATCACGAATTTCGCCGAAGTCGTCGACGATGTTCAAGGACACCTTGCCGTTGGTACGTTCGACCGTGCGGCTGTTCGAGCTCTCGCGCAGCGTCTCGGTCTGCCAGGGCGTTGCGCCTTCGGGCTCTTCGAATGTCCATTCGTCGCCGTCGCCCGATGGACGCACCGGCAGCTCGATTGCGCCATCATGCAGCGTCAGCGTCACGTCCTCAGGCGACGGCCAGACTAGTGGCCAGTAGGTCGAGGAAATGGCGACACGCAGCCTGTTGCCTGGCAGCACGCGGTAGGCGATGTCGTCGAGCTTGACGGTGATCTCCATCGTCTCGCCTGGCACAACGTCGTCGGGGAGTTCGTGGCTGTTGCGGTGGCAGAGGTTGAGCACGCCATAGGTGATGCGCGTCGAGGCGCCGTCGGGCTGGACGTCACACAGGCGCACCGCAACCATCGCCCGGCTGCGGTTGGCGGCGAGCTTCAGCCTTATGACCGGGGCACCGACAATGTCGAGCGGAGTGTCAAGCACGGCGCCGTCGAAGCAAGCCGACTTGCCGTCGTCGACGCGCTGGTCGCCCGGCAGTTCCGGCCCGAGCCAGATGGCGCAATATTCGCCGCCATCCATGCCGCAATCCTGGGGCGAGTTGATCGTCAGCTTCTCCGTCAGCGTGGCAGTTTCCGACAGTTGCCCATTGCTGCCGAGCTTGAGCTGCCTGGCGGTAATGCCGGGCGACGGCCACTGCTGTTCCGCAATCCAGCGGCCCGGTCGTTCGAGATACCAGTCGCGCGGCGGCTCAGAATCCATGACGTAGAGCCGCATCGCTGGGTCGTCCTCGACGCCGGTGTCGATGCCCTTGAGCCAGTGGTCCCACCAGCGCAGCGCTTCCTGCAGAAAGCCGATGGCCGGCTTGGGCACGGCGAAATGCGGGTATTTGTGAATCCAGGGGCCGACGATGCCCTTGGCTGGCGACTGTACGCCTTCGACCAGGCGGGACACCGCATTCTTGTAGGCGTCGCCCCAGCCGCCGATGGCCAGCACTGCGGCCTTGATCGCGGCGAAATTTTCATTGACCGAGCCACGCTTCCAGTAGGCGTCGCGAGTCTGGTGCTTTAGCCATACGGCGGGCAGGAACGGCTCGTGCTCCAGCCGGTCGAGCCACATGTCGCGCCACTTTTCGCCCACCAGCGCCGGATCCGGCGGCCTGGAGGAGTAGGACAGCATGGTGGCGCCCCAGCCCATGTTCTCGTTGAGCAGCAGGCCGCCCTTGTAGTGGATGTCGTCGGCGTAACGGTCGTCGGTCGAGCACAGCGTGATGATGGCCTTCAGCGCCTTGGGCTGCTTGGCTGCCACCTGCAGGCCGTTGAAGCCGCCCCAGGAAATGCCCATCATGCCGACCTTGCCGTTGCACCATGGCTGGGCCGCCGCCCAGGCGATGACGTCGCAAGCGTCCTGCCACTCCTGCTCGGTGTATTCGTCCTCCATCAGCCCTTCGGAATCGCCATTGCCGCGCATGTCGACGCGGATCGAGGCGTAGCCATGGCCGGCGAAATAGGGATGGGTCAGGCAGTCGCGCGTCGTCGTGCCGTCGCGCTTGCGGTAGGGTAGGTGCTCAAGGATGGCGGGCACCGGGTTCTGGTCGGCATCGGCCGGCATCCACACCCGTGCCGACAGCCGGCAGCCATCGGGCATGACGATGCCCATGTCGGGAAACTCAACGATGTCGCGCGGAAATTCGGTGATGGTTTTCATGCTAGGCTCCCTGCGCCATCAGTACGACGCAGGGTGGCTGAAGCAAGAGTTATGCGTGGGCCAGCGAACGGAATTCACTGGCCAATTCGCGTCAGTTCAGCGGGATGTCGTTGTCGCCCTTGCTCTCCTGGTAGGTCTCCGACATCTCGTCATAGCGCTTCGAGATTTTTTCGACGCGCTCCTCCAGCCGTTTGCGGTCGGCTTCGGGCAGTTCGCGCACCAGCTTGCGTAGCGAAAAGCTCTTCCAGTAGGCGTTTTCGGCGTTGTAGCCGCCTGGCTCCAGCGTGAAGACCTCTTTCAGGATCTTGAGGTCATGCGGGATGGCGAAGCTGTCGCGCGAATCCTCGTGGCTGAAGAGATAGTAGAAATTGTCGAAGCCGGCCCAGGTGATCGCCGACAGGCACAGCGAGCAGGGCTCGTGGGTCGACAGGAAGATCAGGTCCTTGGTGTCGGCGCGGGTTGCCTTGGGCATCTCGTAGAAACGCTTCAGGCAATGCATCTCGCCGTGCCAGAGCGGGTTTTCGAGCTCGTTGTTGGTCTCGGCAATGACCAGCGAGCGGTCGTCCTTGGCGAGCAAAGCGGCACCGAACAGCTTGTTGCCTTTCGTCACGCCTTCGGCGGTCTTGGGCACGATGTCGTGTTCGATGACGTCGAAGAGGCGTTCGATCAGGGAAAGTTCGGCCATGGTGTCAGAAGCCTTCCGGGAGGACGATTTCGTAAGGGTGCGAGAAATGGAACTCTTCGAGATTGGGGCCTGTGCCGCTGCGGTCGACGACGACGAAATCCTGGCTTTCGCCGATCGGCGTCAGCACGCCGTGCCAGAGATTGCGCGGGTAATTCACGCCCTGGCCGGGTGCGGTGATGAAGGCATGTGGCTCGCCCGGGCCGTCGCCGATGTCGTGGCAGACGACGACGAGATAGGGGCGCGGGGTCAGCGGAATGAAGGCCTGGCTGCCGAAGGGATGGCGCTCGACCATCGAGAGCTTCAAGGGGAAGTCGTAGGGCGTTCCCTTGAAGATGTTGATGATGACGTGGCCATCGGGGCCGGCGGCCTCGGCGCGGGCGAGCGCATGGTAGCGCTCGCATTTGCCTGCGTTGATCGGGTAATGCGTGTCGCAGTTGGTGTCGATCACCTCGCCGAATTCGGCGAAGTTCTCCCGCGTCAGCGGCTTGGCGACGATCCGCTTCATCTCACCCGACATGGCTTAGTCCTCAGCGGCGGCGCGTGGCGTTGAAGGCGCCGAGCTGCATGTGGCGGTTGACGTCCTTGTAGAGCAGGTAGCGGAACTTGCTGGGGCCGCCGGCATAACATGCCTGCGGGCAGAAGGCGCGCAGCCACATGAAGTCGCCAGCCTCGACCTCGACCCAGTCATTGTTCAGCCGGTAGACCGCCTTGCCCTCGAGCACGTAGAGGCCGTGCTCCATGACGTGGGTTTCGGGGAAGGGGATGATGCCGCCCGGCTCGAAGGTCACCACGGTGACATGCATGTCGTGGCGCAGGTCGTTGGGGTCGACGAAGCGCGTGGTCGCCCAAGCGCCGTTGGTGTCAGGCATCGGGTTGGGCGCGATGTCGTTGTCGTTGAGGAACAGCGGCTCGGGCGCATCGAGGCCGTCGACATATTCATAGGCCTTGCGGATCCAGTGGAAACGCGTGGTTTCCGAACCGGTGTTGCGCATGGTCCAGCCGCTCGCCGGCGGCAAATAAGCATAGCCGCCCGGCGTGAGCACATGGCTCTTGTCCGCGATCGTGACCGTCACTTCGCCTTCGACGACGAAGAACACGCCTTCCGCGCCCGCGTCCGGCTCCGGCCGTTCGCTGCCGCCGCCCGGCTGCACTTCCATGATGTATTGCGAGAAAGTCTCTGCGAAGCCCGAGAGCGGTCGCGCGATGACCCAGACCCGCGTCTTGTCCCAGTGGGGCAGGAAGCTGGTGACGATGTCCGAAAACTCGCGCTTCGGGATCACCGCATAAGCTTCGGTGAAGACGGCGCGATCGGTGATCAGGTCGGTCTGGGGCGGCAAGCCGCCTTTCGGAGCGTAGTAGGAGCGGTTTGCCATGGTCTCTTAGCTTGGAAGGAGGTCGTGAAGTCGATACCAGGCGATGCGTTCCACCTGCTTGCAGGCGGTCAGGAACTCCTGGTCGCGGTTGTTGGCGATGCGGGTCTCGAATGCCTTGAGGATGCTCGCCTTGTCATTGTCGCGCACGGCGATGATGAACGGGAAGCCAAATTTCTCGACATAGGCCGTGTTGAGTTCGGTGAAGCGGGTTCGCTCGGCGTCGGTCAGCGCGTCGAGGCCGGCGGAGGCCTGCTCCTTCGTCGACTCCTCGGTCAGGCGCTTGGCCTGGGCCAGCTTGCCGGCGAGGTCGGGGTGGGCGGTCAAAACGCCAAGCCGCTCCGTCTCGCTCGCCGAGCGGAAGGCGCGCGAGAGTGCGTTGTGCACACCACCGGCGCTGTCATGCGCTGGTCCGAGCTCGAATTCGAAGGCGCGTTCGGCGATCCAGGGCGAATGTTCGAAGATCGAGCCGAAACGCTGGACGAACTCGTCGCGCGCCATGCGCGAGGGGCGCAGCACCTGCGGCTGGTAGGGGTGGGTGTCGCGCCAATGCTGGGCGATGTCCTGACGGCGAGCCAGCCAGACCTTGTCGTGGCCCTGCACATATTCGATGAAGCGGCGAAGTGCTTCCGCGCGGCCGGGACGGCCGACGAGGCGGCAGTGCAGGCCGATGCTCATCATGCGCGGCCGGCCGGCGGCACCTTCGCGGTACAGCGTGTCGAAGCTGTCCTTGAGATAGGCGTAGAACTGGTCGCCCGAATTGAACCCTTGCGCGGTCGCAAAACGCATGTCGTTGGCGTCGAGCGTGTAGGGGATCACCAGCTGCGGCGAAATCGCGTTGCCGTGGCCGTCATGGTCGAGCCAGTAGGGCAGCTCGTCGTCATAGGTGTCGGAAATCCACTCGAAACCGCCTTCGGCAGCGGCAAGGCGCACCGAATAGACCGAGGTGCGGCCGAGATAGAGGCCCTTGGGACGTTCGCCGACGACTTCGGTGTGCAGGCGGATGGCTTCGATCAGGTCGGCGCGCTCGTCGGCTTCCGCGTGATCGCGGTAGTCGATCCAGCGCAGGCCGTGCGAGGCGATCTCCCAGTCGGCATCCTGCATCGCCGCGACATGGTCGGGCGAGCGGGCAAGGGCAGTCGCCACGCCATAGACGGTAACAGGCACATTGGCTTCGGTGAACATGCGGTGGAGCCGCCAGAAGCCGGCGCGGGCGCCGTATTCATAGATCGATTCCATGTTCCAGTGGCGTTTGCCCGGCCATTGGGCCGCGCCGACCACCTCCGACAGGAACGCTTCCGAAGCAGCGTCGCCATGCAGGATGTTGTTTTCGCCACCCTCTTCGTAGTTGACCACGAACTGCACGCAAACATTCGCGTTGCCAGGCCATTGCGGGTGGGGTGGGTTTGCGCCGTAGCCGCGCATGTCTCTTACGTAACGCATGTTCCCTCAAAACCGGATTCTTGCCGGGCACTTGAGCAGAATAGCGAAAGGTGCGGCAGACATTCCCTCGAAAAATTTTGAAAGTCTTTTTGTAGTGCTCTGCTCGACCACACCTTATGCAATGGCCTTAAATGGCGCAAAATCTATGTCGATGGCGTTCAGCGCCAATAGGGAGAGCGAATGACAAAGGCCGAAGGCGGACGCCTCACCACCCATGTCCTTGATACTGCTACCGGAAAGCCTGCCGAAGGCCTGGCGATCTCGCTGTTCCGGATCGAAGGCGACGCGCGCACGCTGCTGAAGAAGGTCGCCACCAATTCCGACGGCCGCTGCGATGCGCCGTTGCTCGCCGGCGACGAGTTCGTGACCGGCGAATACGAGCTGATCTTTGCTGCCGGCGATTATCTCCGCGCGCTTGGCGCCGACCTGCCGAAGCCTGCCTTCCTCGACATCGTGCCGATCCGCTTTGGCATGGCCGAGCGGACGCATTATCATGTGCCTCTGTTGATCTCACCCTTCGGCTATTCCACCTATAGGGGGAGCTGAGCCATGGCGACGGTCAAGACACGCAACCACATCCGCTTCATCCTCAACGGCGAGGATGTCGTGCTGGGCAATGTCGCGCCTGACGCGACGCTTCTCGACTACCTCCGCCTCCAGCGCACGCTGCGCGGCACCAAGGAAGGTTGCGCCGAAGGGGACTGCGGCGCCTGCACGGTGCTGGTCGGGCGGCTCTCCGGCGGCAAGCTGGTCTATGAGAGCGTCAATGCCTGCATCCGCTTTATGGGCTCACTCGACGGTTGCCATGTCGT
>Ga0209902_101304_pt1 | contig 13126 bp, 7 predicted proteins | sample FECB27metaG_FD_188304 | JGI IMG/M metagenome (GOLD analysis project Ga0209902, IMG submission 188304) | Cyanobacterial communities from the Joint Genome Institute, California, USA - FECB-27 (SPAdes) (version 2) | ecosystem: Environmental > Aquatic > Thermal springs > Hot (42-90C) > Microbial mats ...
GCGTATCGAGCTCGGCGCCCAGGATTACGTGACGAACTCCTATCTCAACGGCAAGCCGGCAGTCGCGCTCGCGATCTTCCAGCGCCCCGGCACCAATGCGCTGGCCGCGTCCGAGCAAATCATCCAGGCCATGGAGCAGCTCAAGGCCAATTTCCCGCCGGGAATTGCCTATGAGATCGTCTACAATCCGACGGAGTTCATTGCCGAGAGTGTGAACGAGGTCTACAAGACCCTGTTCGAGGCCACCGCCCTTGTGGTGCTCGTGGTGATCGTCTTCCTGCAGAGCTGGCGCTCGGCGATCATTCCCATCGTGGCGATTCCCGTGTCGCTCGTCGGCACCTTCGCGATCATGGCGGCCTTGGGATTCTCGCTGAACACGCTCACCCTGTTCGGCATGGTGCTGGCCATCGGCATCGTGGTCGACGATGCCATCGTGGTGGTCGAGAACGTGGAGCGCAATATCGCGCTCGGCATGACGCCGCGGGATGCAGCCCACGTCACCATGGACGAGGTGGGCACCGCGCTCGTGGCCATCGCGCTGGTCCTGGCGGCGGTCTTCGTGCCCACAGCCTTTATCCCCGGCATCACCGGTCAGTTCTACCGGCAGTTTGCTCTGACCATCGCCGTCTCGACGGTGATCTCGGCGTTCAACTCGCTGACCTTGTCGCCGGCTCTGGCCGCCTGGCTCCTGAAGCCGCATAGCCACAGGCCTCCCGGGAACCCGCTTGTGCGGGCGGGAGCCGCCCTGGCCAACGGCTTCAATCGCGGGTTCGACGCAACCTCCCGCGGCTATGCGCGGGCGGTGGGATCGGTTGCTCGCCGCAAGCTGATTATGCTGCCGATCTATGCCGGCCTGCTCGCCGGAACCGTCTGGATGGTCGACCGCGTCCCGCGCGGCTTCATTCCAACCCTCGATCAGGGCTATGCCATCGTGGTCGTGCAGCTGCCGGATGGATCGTCGCTCTCCCGCACCGATGCGGTGGTGCAGCGGGCTTCCAGGATCATGCAGGAGACGCCCGGCGTCCTCGATGCGGTGGCCTTTGCCGGATTCTCGGGCGCGACCTTCACCAACGCGACCAATGCCGCGGCCATCTTCGCCCGCTTCAAGCCCTTCGATGAGCGGATCGCCGCCGGTGACTCGGCCGACAAGATCATCGGCGAGCTCTTCGCCCGCATGCAGCAGATCGAGGAGGCGTTCATCATCGCCATCCCGCCGCCCCCCGTTCGCGGCCTCGGCAACTCGGGCGGCTTCAAGGCTCAACTCCAGAACCGAACCGGCGATGACGTGCGCGGCATCCTGGCGACCGCCTACCAGCTGATGGGGCAGGCGCGGCAGAACCCGAACCTCGCCGGCGTGTTCACGACGTTCTCGGCCAACTCGCCCCAGGTCTATCTCGAGATCGACCGCCAGAAGGCCAGCATCCTGAACGTGCCGATCCCGAACATCTTCGAGACCCTGCGGATCAATCTCGGCACGGCCTATGTGAACGACTTCAATGCGTTCGGGCGAGTCTATCAGGTGCGCGCCCAGGCCGACCAGCGCTTCCGGATCGACCAGGAGGACATCAACCGGCTGCGCGTCCGCTCATCCACGGGCGCGCTCGTGCCGATGGGCACGCTGGTGGAGATGCGGGAGGTGTCGGGGCCGGATCTGGTCCAGCGCTACAACATGTTCACCTCGGTGGCGCTGCAGGGAGACGCGGCGCCCGGGATATCCTCGGGAGCGGCGCTCGATGCCATGGAAGAGCTCGTCCGCCAGAGCCTCTCCCCCGGGATGGGATTCGAATGGACCGAGCTGGCGTTCCAGGAGCGGCAGACCGGCAATACGGCGGTGTTCATCTTCGCCCTGTCCGTGCTCTTCGTGTTTCTTGTTCTGGCCGCGCAGTATGAGAGCTGGTCGCTGCCCATCGCCATCATCCTGATCGTTCCCATGGGCGTGCTGTCCGCGCTGATCGGGGTGATGATCCGGGGGCAGGACAACAACATCCTGACGCAGATCGGGCTTGTGGTGCTCGTCGGCCTTGCGGCGAAGAACGCGATCCTGATCGTCGAGTTCGCCAGGCAGGCCGAGTTCGACGGCAAGACGCCGCTGGAGGCGGTTGTCGAGGCATGCCGCCTGAGGCTGCGCCCGATCCTGATGACGGCCTTCGCCTTCATCCTCGGCGTGCTGCCGCTGGTGATCGCCACCGGCCCCGGAGCCGAGATGAGACAGGCGTTAGGCACGGCCGTGTTCGCCGGCATGCTGGGCGTGACCCTGTTCGGCCTCTTCCTCACGCCTGTCTTCTACGTAACGGTGAGGATGATCGCGCTGCGGGTGCTCAAGCAGCGGTCCATGGAACATACTGATCCTGTGGCAGTGCAGCCCTCGGCCGCCGAATAGATGGTGGCGCAGGTCCATCCGAAGAGCATATGCCGCGGCGCCGAGGTGTTTTCGTGATCAGTGCAGGCAATCCATCAAAACAAGACACAATACGGCGCCGTTCGGCCCCTCCACCATACGCTTTCCCGGCGCAGTTGGGACTGTCACGGGTGGGCCTTGGGGCGGGTCTGCCATGGCCGCACGGGTAGCTTGGTGGCCGGCTGCTCCCGGCAACGAATAGGCATCGGCTGCCTTGCACCCGTCGCCATCGGCGCCGTTGTGTCCGGTGCCCATACAAGGGTGCCGGGTGTTGGAAGACGCAAGAAAGGAGAGCGGCCCATGACATTGGCAATCGACCCTGATTTGCTGCTAGGCGAGTTTCGGCACAGGATGGGCAACGACTTGGCGCTGGTGGTGAACATCCTCGAGCGGCAGCGATCAAGCCTCACCCAGCTCACAGCGGGCGAAGCGCTGGACAACGCCGTAGACGCGTTGATGGCGCTGTCCCTTCTATATAGGCTCATGGACGCTCCGCCACCCGGCCAGGGAGCCAGGGAGGAGAGCGGTTCAGTCGATTTGGGCGAGTACCTGACAGCACTGGCAAGCCACGTCCGGTGGTCCTACCTGCAGGGCCTCGGATGCGAGCTGACACTCGACACAGACTCCGGCTACTTGCCCGCTACCGTCGCCCGCAACGCTGGCTTGATCATCGTCGAACTGCTGGCTAACGCCGCCAAGCACGCTTTCCCCAAGGACTCCGGACAGATCGTTCTTCGTTGCGCCTTCACCAGGTCACGATGCCATTGCACCGTTGAGGACAACGGCGTCGGCACCTATCCAAATGGCGTGCATGGAGGCCAAGGGCTTTCTTTCGTGCGGAGGCTCACGGACAGCATCCATGGCACGCTCAATGTCGCGTCCGGGCCGCAGGGCACGATCGTGAGCCTCGGCATTCCGATCGCCGCGGCTCTGCCGGTCGCATCACCCTGATCGCCGTCACCGCCAAGCCGCCACCATCAACACCATCATGCCACCGGCTGTGGTCCGAATGCACGGCCATGGGGGCGGTCCTCCTCGGGTCCGGGCCGGAGAGTGACTTCGCCCGTGGCTCGGGGATGGGTCGGCAGCGGCACGATGATCCCGGCCCGCTTCGAACGGCGCTCAAGGTGTCCCGGAGGCGTTGCGGCAAGGAGGCGTGCGAGGGATCCTTCGGGGCATGATCGCACAAACCAGGGTGCTCTCAACCAAGATCGGAGGTTGCGCCTCAGGCACCATGCCTTCGTGTGATGCGTATGGATCCTCCCGATAGCCTCTTCTGACGGGCCCCATCGCTGCCACCTCGGAAGCGGTGGGGCCTTTCGACGAGGGCGGCCGCAAGCGCTGCGACGCTGTCGGATCCGCAGAGGACTCAGGCATCTCCAGAACCGGCCGCACAACCGAGCGCAACAGGAGCAGTGCAATGCCCAAACTAACGGTGAGCTGGGATGAGAACGGGTTGCTGCTGACAGGCGCCGAGGTCGAGACGGCTGTGTCGGACAGGCCTTGGCGTGCGCCGGTGGGTCCGCTGAGCGAGGGCAAACGCCAGGAGCTGCTGTCAACAGCCCGGGCCTTGGCCCGGCTGATCACGGATCTGGCCGCCGAGGACACCTTCTTCAGCAACCCCCGCTAGAGCATCGGACGCTGAATCGGCTGCACACCCTGCGGCCCTGATACTTCCAGCATTCTTGTGGCGCGGAAAGATTGAATATGTCACCGAGGGTGCGCCCGAGCGCGCCTAAGACGCAGGCCGCCCGGCAGGAATGACCCGGTTCTACAAGGATTCAGACTTTCTTACGAGGCTCATCAGCGATCTCTTCGCCACGGGCGAACGTGGCAACAGCGGGACCGAGCGGTGTGCCGACGGGGTGAAGCGTCGCGGTCTCGGCTCCCTCTCCGAGATTAACGAGACCGTGATTGATATGAGGGGCAAGGCTCTTGTATCGCTATTCCGCGAAGCTGTCGGGCTGCCGCCGTCATGTAAGCCCGTTGAGGTTCTGGCGGCCTGATGATCCGGCTGTGCCTGATAACGTCTGTCACCGGGCACAACGCTTCCAGTTGGTTGACCCAGTGAACGCCTAGAGCGGGATGACAGGAGGGCAGGGCAGTTCCAGTCCAATCTCCGGAGCACCCGTCACGACATCCATCCCCATCCACTCCTGCGGGATAAGGCTGACCTCCCCCACGGTCGCGTCAGCAACGGCCAACACCTCGGCGTCATCCAGCCACTCCGCGACGGCGGGTCTGATCAGGGGCCAGCGGGTGACGTCGAGCTCGCCCTTGGTGACGTACCCGGGAGGCACCATGCGCCCATGCCGGGCCAACCAGGCGTAGGCACCCTTGTGTGGCAGGATCCTCAAGCCAGATAGGGCCGCCATCTGGGAGGCGACGGCAGACCCGATCCGGAGCCCTTCGCAGTCGATGTCGCCGAAGTAGAGCCACTCCTTGATATCGGTCCTCCGTGCGATCTCCGCCATCCGGTTGGGTGATCCCGTGATCCTGCCGCCGTCCCCGAGCACCATCACCGGGTGCGTCTTGGTCCGCCTGTTCCACTCCGTTAGCGTGTCGAACGTCGTGGGGTTCTCGACGATGAGCCCCTGCTGCGTTGATGCCTGCTCCTCAAGCCGTTCATGGTAGAGGTGAGGCTCGACCCTCCTTGCTCCGAGATCGGTGGCACGGATCACCCGCCCATCTATCGTGAGCACAACGTCATCCCCAAGGGCCTTGTCGGCCCCGAAGATCATGAGTGATCGTTCCTTCACCGGGATCATGTCGAGAAGGCTATCGGGCTTGTTGAGCAGGTAACGGTTCAGCGCCCTTGCTGTATTGGCCTGCCTTCCCTTGAGCACCCCGGCCCCCTTCAGGAGAGGCAGCCATACGGTCTGCTCGGCTGCTTCCTCGACCTTCCGCTCGGCGACCCGCCTCACGTGCAGGGGGATCGAGACCAGGCGGTATCCCGTGTCGTAGAACTTCTTCCCCTTGGGCTTCACGATGATGCCCTGATCCGCGAGAGCATCGATCGAACGGGCGAGGAGATGGAAGGTCTCCTCCTGACCTCTGCACTGAGGAAAGCGCCCGAGCAGTGCCTCCAGGGCACAGGCCGGAGTTCCCATCACTTCGATGCGGGCAGTTCGGGACAGGCTCACGTACTCGGCGAGCCATGCCTGGATCTCTGGAATCGGGGGCAGGGGAGCCGACATCAGACGGCTTCCGGCGCGAAGCGGAGGTTGTAATGCGATCCCCACACCTCGTTGCCGACCTGCTGCACGTCGACCTGCGCACGGTTCGCTCCCTTGAACAGGCGGGCCTGGACGACGTTCGTGAAGCACTTCATGGCGTCGTATTCCTTGATGCCCGTCATTGCGATGATCTGGATGCCCATCGCCTCGGCAACGGAGATCTGGGTCTGGACGAGGGCCTTTGCGGAGGCGACGCCCAGCGGGTTGTCGAGCAGGAGGAATACCGAGCCGGAATCCGCACTGCGGACCTCGGCGATCACCAGGTAGAGCAGGAAGGCCGACGTCAGGACCTGACCACCCGATCCGGTGATCTTGTGGATGCTCTGCCACTTGTTCTCGCTGGACTGGGCGACGGGGCTCAGCAGGGTGAACTCCCACGTATCCCGGCCGACGATGCCGAGGCAGGCGTTCAGGAGCCCGACCACCATGTCACGGCCCGTGATGCGCAGCCCGTCGCCCACGTGAGCGTACTTCTCGAGCAGCTTCTCGAAATACGGACGCACAATGGTCCGGTGGCCGACAGCCTCGATGTCGGTGAAGGACACCGGACACTTCAGGACCGACAGATCCCCGAAGCGGCCGGCCTTTTTCGGGATCTTCGCCTTCACCGCACGCTTCAGTGCAGACAGGGAGGTGATGAGCACGTGCTCAAGGCCGCGAATGACGTTGTCCTTCCTCGGCTCCATCGTCTTGATGTCGTGCCGCTGGCTCGCCACGAAGTTCTCGAGTCGCTCCCTTGTACCGATGTCCCCGTGCCACTCCACGGCATCGGCCATGTTCTTCAGGCGCTCGGCCAGCGAGACGGCGTTCGTGCTGATCTTCTCCGCGATGATGCGGTTCGCCGCCTGGGACAGCTTGTGGCGTTGCCCTTGGAGCTTGTCCGAGGCGTCCTTGAGAGCGCCACGCGCAGTCTTGAGCCTCGACCGGAATCCCTCCACGGAGGCTTCCACCCCCTGCTCGTCTGCGGCGATCACACCCTCCGTCGCCATGGCACCGGGAACATCGTTCCCTTCCCCAAGGGTCTTGAGGGCATGCCGGATCGTCTTGAGCCGATCCTCGGCCGTCCTCTTGTCGGCGCTGGCTTTCTCCCTGACAACTCTCGACTGCTGGGCGGACATACGCGCCGCCGCAGCCGCCAGCGTCGCCTCGGCCCTACGCTTCTCGCATGCATCCGGATCGCTGCTCTCAGGATTCGCAGCGATTGCCGCCATGCATGCGTCGACATCCGCGGAACCCATGGCATCGGTTCGCTCGAAGACTGCCTTCCTACCCAGGACAGCGATATCGGAGGCAATCTTACGGCCCCCGTCCTCGGACGTAGCCCGCTTGGCCTTCCAAATTGCCAGCTCGGAGCGGATTGCCGCTCTCTCCCTGAGGGAATGGTCGCGCGCGGTTTCCCGAACGTGCTCAACTCGGCCCGGCGCGACAGCGGACAGGAGGTCGGTGTCGTCGATCTCGGCCTGCTTCTCGGAGACTGCCCTCTGCGCTTCCTCGACCGCACGCTCCAGCCCCTTGATGGAAATGGCACCCTCGTCGGCAACCTGCTCACGCCCCTTGTAGTCTGCCCGGAGGGTTTCCAGGTTCTCGCTCCCGACATGGGTTGCAACGACCCGGTCACGGTTCGCGTACTTGAGATTGCCCAGCTCGTTCTCGAAATCGAGCTTGCGCGTCCTGCACCTGTCCTGCCGCTTCCTGAGGCCGTCCAGCGCCCGGTCGTGCCCCGCGATGGCAGCCTTGGCGGCGTCGAGATCTGCCCGAAGCCCCACGATCCTCGCGTCCAGTTCGGCGATCGTTTCAATGCCGTGGCAGCTCTTCGCGACCTCCTGATAGCGGGATGCGAAATCCTTCAGCGCATCCACACGGGCCTTGATTAGGGAATGAGCCTCCTCGCAGGCAGCGGCGAGTTCCCGCGCCTCCTGCACTGAGGCCTCAGCATCCTCCAACTCCCGACGGCCGTCCTCCACCTCCGTCACGGCCTCTTCGACGGCACCGGACAGCGCCTCGATGTCAGCCCGCAGTGCAGACATCGAGAGGTTCCGTTCCGCCGCCAGCACATCCGCCAGAGTTTTCGCGACGGCCCTGATCTGCTCCGCGCGCGTCTCGTGACGCCCCTGGTCCGCCTTCAGCTTTTCGATCTCGGCCTCAAGCCTCTCGATCTCCGCCTTGCGGGTCGGCTCGTGATAGGCAGCGCTGCTCCATGCCGAGAGCAGCACATGGCCATAGCCCCTCGGCGGGGCCACGTCGTGGGAGATGGCGGAAACGATCAGCGGCGCTGACAGCTTCCAGTCAGATCGATCAAACGCCTGCCGGACCCTTTCGAGATCCTTGTCGCTGTCGACCATCAGGCCGTGGAACATCCGTGCAGGGTCGGCCTCAACGATCTCGCCCGCCTTCGCTCCATCCCTGACCGTCTTGGAGATGTAGTCCGGGGCGTAGTGGACGTTGATACCCATGTCGGAGATGCGCCGATAGGCATTGTCGAGATCCTGATCCTGGCGCGTCGATCCCCGGCGGTAGGCATCCAGCAAACCGACCTGTTCCCTCAGGACATTGCCGACGAACTTGATTGAGTCAGAGATCTCTGTCTCGATACGGGAGAGGCGCTGCTCGGTCGTCGGGTCAATGGGGTCCACATCGGTTGACTCGAAGACGGCGATGGTGCCTCGGTCGGACCGGAACCGCTCGATGGCATCCCCGCGCTCCCTGAGCTTCCGGACACCATCCTCATGGCGCTTGCGAGCCTTCCCGAGCTCCCCCTCCGCTTGCTTGAGCCGACCTGAGGCCGCAGTCACCCTGGCACCCGCCTGATGGATCGCTGCCTTGGCCGAGTTCAGTTCGGCATCCGCAGCCTGCAAGCGGGTCTCGGCTTCGTCACGGTTAGTTAGGAGGGTCTTCAAGTCGAAGCCAGCCGCAGCGACCTCTTCCTCGAACTCGGCAATGCGTCTTTCGGCCTCCAGGCGATCGCCTTTGCGAGCCTCGGCCTTCCCGATGGCGACATCGGCCTCGCGGGCAATATGCTCGTCGTTCGCCTTGAGCTTCAGCACGTCTTCCTGAGAGGATCTCGCCCCCCGTTCAGCCTCCGCCTCCCGTGCCGCTTCTCCCGTGAGAGCGCAGGCAAGCGCGGTTCCGGCCTCGTATGCCGGGCGCAGCTTGTCGGCGTTCTCGATCCTCGCTTCGTCAAGAACACTCCGATTGGTCTTGAGCTTGCTCTCGGCCTCGCGAAGATCCTTGTAAGGGACCGCGAGCGAGAGTGCCGCAATCCCTTCCTCGATCCCCGCCCGTTCCCGCTCATGTTCCGCCTCGCGGGCCCGAGCCTCCGCGAGCATTCCCTGAGCCGCGGCTACCCGCCAGCATTCGGCCTCTGCTGTCCTCAAGGCCGCGCGACCATCGGCATCCGCAGCCTCCCGGTCGGCGGCTTCCACCTGGGAAGTGAGGCTGTTCACCATGTCGGACTGGAGATCACGTTCCCACATGAGGTGTCCGGCAAACGTCACCCGGTCCTTGTCGACAGCGGCGACGCCCTCGCGCGTCATCCGAACCGCCTCCGCAGCCGCGTCCACGCCCTCCAAGTCAGCGATGAGACCTTCGGCGACCTTGATCTCCTTCTCGATCAGGGGCATCGCGGCAAGGCTCTTCAGGCTCTCGCGGACCTCCTCGATCTTCTCGTTGGCCTTGTCGGTGAGCCCCATCATGTCCGACAGCATCGCGACCACGTCCTCGTCGGTCGACAGTTCCTCGAACATCTTGGACAACCCGCCTTCGGTCCTGGCGAGGTCGATCTGGGACGTGATGAGGTCCAGCGGGATGCCGAGGCCAGTCTTCAGGTGCTTCTTCCAGACACTCTGGGATTCGAAGCACTGCATGCCGACGTCGCCGTACGAGCGCCCCTGCCAATCCGCCTTCCACGCAGCCACGTCGTCCCAATCGACGACATGGCTTTCCTTGGCAGCCTGCGTGCCCGGCCACGGCAGTTCGTCCAGCGTCTTGCCGGGCGTGACCCTGAAGCTGAAGAACAGCGGTTGCAGGTTGGCCGCGATCCGCTTCTTCGCGTGCACGTAGCCGATCACGATCCTCTCGGGGTCGATGAGCGAACCCGTACGCTGCATCTCGATTGCCACGATGCCCGGCGCATCCCAGAAATAGGCCTCGTACTTGTGCTCACGCTGCTGGAGGGTCTGGACGAAACGCCTCCTGTCCGGCTCGAAGACGGAGAACATGAGGGCAATGGCGGTCGTCTTTCCCGATCCGTTGACCGCGACCACCAGGGATTGGGCCGGAATTTCGGTGGCCATGTCGAAGAACGGGATGATGTTGCCCCTGTACTCGGCCGAGCTATGACCGAGACGGGAAATGAGGACGCGGCGGAGATGGTACATGCGGGCTACCTGGCGGATTCGGGGGCGCGGGCCTGGGTCTCTGCCGAGATGGCCCGGAGGGTCGATACGAGCGAGCGGTCGGCGGCATCGCGCATGACGGCCTGGAGCGGCCAGAGGGGCTGCCAGAGAACGGTGCCGTCGGCATCAGCGGGGAGTGCCGATAGGTACCCCATGTCCTCGAGGCGCTTGACGAGGTTGTGGGCCACGTCCATCAGGGATCTGGTGCCGCGGCGCTTGGCATCGTCGGAAGCGGGGAGGTTCCTGATCACCCTCGCGATGACCTCCTCGGCCTCGAGGCGGTGCGCCGCCTCCTCCTCATCCTCGGACGGAGGCGAGACCTGGTTGGCGGCGCGCTGCAAGATCGAGACCACGTCCGACACGCTGAAGGCCTGTCCGCTCACGGAACCCACGTCGACGGCGGCCGGGTAGGCGGCAGCGGCGATCGCGACCATGATGGCTCCCCTCACGAACCTCTGCTCGGCAGCGGTGTCGTTCGCGAGACGCTGATCGAGGAAGTCATCGATCTTTCCGGCGAAGGGGGAGCCGGGAGTGGCGCCCACGACGACCCCGTACGGGACCGAGTAGTCCAGCACACGCAGCCCCATGCCCTGCATGACGGCCTCGGCCCGCTCACGGAAGTCGGGATCGGATGAGAACCGCTTGACCGCCTGCTGGTAGGCCTTCGACCCACCGACCCTCGTCCTCGACAGCACGTGCCGGATCAGGATCCCGATCAGCTCGTCGTCACCCGCTCCCTGCGCGGAGATGTCTTCGAAATCGCTCATGGTGCCAGCCTCAGCAGAACGTCGGAACCCTCGATGGCACCTTCGATCCTGAAGGTCGTCGGGAGCGGTTCCACAATGTAGGTGTCGTCGGATGTGCTCATCGCCGCGAGAACCATCGCGGACTTCTGGCGAGGGGTGATGCCGTCGGCTTCCAGGACCAGGGCGCACAGGTCGGACAGGGCAATGGGCGCCCGTTCGGCGATGATGGCAGCGACGGTCTGATGGACCATGACCTGCTCCTCGACGGACATGACGTCGTCGGCGGTCAGATCCTCCAGCTCCCCGACCTCGGCCTCCTCGGCCTGCTCGCTGAGCCTGTCCACGATGGCCGACATGTCGTCCAGGAGGCGGCAGAGGTCGAGGACGTGCCCGTTGCGGCGCGGCCTCGAGAGGGACTCGCCGAGGGCCTCCACGAAGCCGTTGGCATGCGCGGTCGGGACGGCAAGGAAAGGAAGGAGGATCTCCCGGTGCAGGTCAGGCATGAGACTCGAGATCCCCCGTCCGATGCCGGCGATCTGCGCCTCGGCGTAATCGGAATGGGCCCGCCCGATGTGGACGTTGAGGTCCGAGTAGGCGTTGCTGACCTCCTCGAGGGCGAAGATGGCCTCGCGGAGCTGTGCGATGTGCCCCTTGGGCAGGTCGCCATCCTCCATGAGGGCCGTGATGCCGGCAAGGATGCTGAGCGTGCTCTCCGACCTCTCCGCGATGAGGTTCGATGCCTCGTCCAGATCCTTCTCGAGATCGGCCCAGGAGTCCGACAGGCCCATGAGCACGTCGCGGATGCGTGCCCGGATGAGCGCGGAGTAGTGGCGGCAGTCCCGCCGTGTGCCGTGCACCCTCGCGATGATCTCGGAGATGTTCTTCCGCTTGATGGCCCGTTCGAGGAGGAAGTGGTTCATCCCCCCGGCGTCCTCCTCGATGTCGAGGGCGCGCAGCGTGACGCGCATGCCGTCCTCGGTGAGGCGCCAGCCGCCCGTCGTCTCCTCGTGGGTGAGGTAACGCAGGTTCCTGACGAGCGCCTTGCGCTCCCGGGGGCAGTAGTATTTGACGGAGAAGGGCTTCAGGCGTCCCTCGCGGTTCGCCATGAGGTCGATCATCCTGACCACGAGCGTGCGGGCCCTGGCCTCGTCCAGCCCCTCGCTTGCATCCATGACGGTGCGGTAGAGGGCGGACACGATATCCTCCTGCGGGACGGTGGTCGCGGCGACCATCCGCTCCGACAGGAAGTCGAGGAACTCGATCATAAGGTAGTCGACGTCCACCTGGACGAGACCCTCGCCCGTGTAGACCGCCCTCAGCCGGCTGCCGATGTCGTTGAACGGCTCCATGAGGACCGCGGTCCGACGCTGCCGGGCAAGGGCGTCGATGCGCGCCGTGGTCGCCTCCTCGTCGCGGAAGAGGAGACCCCGCATGTCGTTCGGGGACGGGTTGCTTCCGTCGATCCTGCCGAACAGGTCGTAGTCGAATCCTCCGTCCATGCTCTCCCTCAGCAATCCTATGAGGCGGGCGGGTCAGCACGGCGGGGCCGAGGATGCAATGCACCCTCTGGAGTCACCTCACGAATCCTTGGGTAAGGATTCGGCGCATCCTGCTCCTCGATCTTCCCTCTCCCCAGCCCGGCCCCTCGCGGTTGACATGCAACCTTAAGGCACCCCAAGCTCGGCTGTACAGAGACCGCTGCTTGTATCTCGAAGGTATAATAAAGCCAATGTTTACGGAGACTTAGTCGGAAAATGTCACGCGTCAGTCGGATGTCCTACGGTTTCCCGAACCATGACATTTACGATGCCATTCCAGTGACCTGGGCTCTGCGTGCTCCGCGCCGCTCCCGATCCCACGACGGATGCGTCCGTCAGCACGTGCGCCATTTTCCGACGGGGCGGCCGGATATCCGCCGCGGAGCGGATCAACCTGTGGTTTGCATGATGCTGAAACTGCCGTCCCGGTGGCGCCGGGGACCGCGTGCGATGCCCGGTAGGGCCACCTCGTCTCGGCTTTTGCCCCCTAGGGCGCAAAAGCCGACACGCTACCAATCGGCCGAATGACGAAACTTCATCTCGTCGTTACTATGAAGACAGCCCGCACCTTGGGTGTCGAAATTCCGCCCGAGATCTTGTCCGTGCAGACGAGCTGATCGAACAGGTACCGGCGTCAATTGGGGCAGATGCGAGCTTCTCGCGTATGCATCCGATTAAGCGGATGCTCTAGCCGGGCCGCAGGCAGGCGCTTCTCCCTGGCGCTCAGCCCGGGGGCAGCGGGCGCGGACGCGCGCCGCTGTCGATGGCCACAAACGTGAACACCGCCTGCGTGACCTTGATCTGCTCATCGCCG
>Ga0209902_101305_pt1 | contig 13120 bp, 12 predicted proteins | sample FECB27metaG_FD_188304 | JGI IMG/M metagenome (GOLD analysis project Ga0209902, IMG submission 188304) | Cyanobacterial communities from the Joint Genome Institute, California, USA - FECB-27 (SPAdes) (version 2) | ecosystem: Environmental > Aquatic > Thermal springs > Hot (42-90C) > Microbial mats...
GTGAGGCCTGCGCCAACAGCATCGTGTTGCACGCGCGGACGCTCGAAACGGATATCGAGGCGGCAATTGCCCGCAGCGACTACAGCGGCGAACTCACAGCCGAGAGCCTCGCACTGCACACCCAGGCCGTCGTGCAAGGCGCGTTCATCCTCGCCAAAGCGCTGGACGGTATGCCCGCCGCGCTCGACAGCCTCGATCATCTAGCTCGCTACTTCCGGCTGCTCTTTGCTGTGCCGGCGAGACGGGTCCGCAAGACGATTTCAAAGGAGAGGTAAGATGCCCCATGTCACTTCTGCGGACGGCACGAGGATCGCCTACGACCGGGAAGGCACTGGCCCGGCGGTGATCCTCGTCGGCGGCACCCTGGACGACGGCGCTGAGAACGCGCCGCTGGCCCGGCTCCTTGCCGACCATTTCACGGTCTACAATTACGCACGACGCGGCCGGGGCGCCAGCGGCAATACACCGCCGTACGCCTTGGCGCGGGAGGTGGAAGACCTCGACGCACTGATTGCGACAGCCGGCGGCTCAGCTCACGTGTACGGCGCCTCATCTGGCGGCGCCCTCGCGCTGGAGGCAGCAGCGGCAGGTTCGGCGATCGACAAGATCGCGGTGTGGGATGTGCCGTACGTGATCGGAGACGACCTGTGGCCGAGGTTCAACCAGTACCTCGCGGACACCCACGAGGCATACAAAGCCGGCCGGGACGAGGAGCTCCTGGAACTCTTCATGAGGCTTACCGGCGGACCCGACGCGGACATCGCGACTTTCAAACAGTACCCGATCTGGGCCTCGTCCGTCGCGCTCGCCCACACGCTCGTCAAGGACGCCGTGATCCTCAATGACTATAAGATCCCCACGGACCGACTTGCCCGCATCACTCAGTCGGTCCTGGTGACCACCGAGGGTCCGATCACCCAACCCCAGTTGTCAGGCCTCCCGACCGACTTCTTCGACCGCGCCGCGAAAGCGATAACCGCTGCCATCCCCCAGACCGAACGACACACGCTCGACGGGCAGGGACACGTCGTCGCCCCCGAAGTCATGGCCCGTGTACTGAAGACGTTCTTCAACCAGTAACCCGTCGACACCAGGCTTCCACTGCCATCTGAGAAACCGGCCTTCATTAGCCTCGAGCACGTACGTGAGCCTCTCGAGATTCGGCTGCTGCGCAATTGGCGATTGCACGCGGTGCAGGTATCTCAAGACTTAGGTCGGAGTGCTGGAGTGGACGCGATCGAGCGGCGGCGTGCCTGAGCTCAGCGTCTGCCGCTCCGGCTAGGTCTTGCTCAGTCGAGCAAGCACCGCGTCCGTCACGTCGGCGCCGAGCCGATAGGAAAATGCCGTGACACTCGTAAGGTTGTCGCTGAGTGTGCAGTCGAAAGCGAGGCCATACCACCTGTCTCCGGAGCGGAAGATCGCGCCGGTGGCTGTGAGGCGCGTGCCTGTCATCTCCGACCTGGCGTAGGCTTCCGCCATCACCACGTCGGGCGTGAAGCGTTCCCCGGCATTGCCGATCTGGGCCAGGGCCTCGATGTTGCAGGTTTGCGCCAGCCGCTTTTCGGGCGGCAGCGTTTCGAGCATCGCGCGCGCCTGCGCCATGCTGGGAACACTCAGCATCGCCTTGAGATAGAAGCGTGTGGCGCTGCGCGGCGCGCCCAGCTCGAGGGTCGCGACATCGGGCTCCGCCGACGGAGCAGGCGGGGCCGTTCCTTCCGTCATCTCGCCAGTGTCGGCCGTGACTGCGGTGACGGCGCCATCCGGCCCGCTGGCTGGGGCAGTCAACCCCCTCACTTTGGGACGCGACAGCGGTATCGGGGCTTCCTGTGCCGAGGTCTCCGCACCCCCCACCGGCTCCGATACTGCGGTGGCCGAGGCCTCGTCTACGGTCTTTGGGGCCGCCGCTTCGGATGACGTTTCGGGCGGAGAGACCTCCTCCGCGGCCGATGGAGCTGGACCGGCAGCTTGCTCTGCCGGTGGCGGATTGGCTGGGGTCGTCTTGGCCGGCGGCAAGGTTGCCGCCGAATCCTCCTCCGCTGGCTCCTCCGCAGGCGGCTCGCTGGTCTCCGGGGGCCGCACTAGCTCCACGTCAATGGCCGCTGGTGGTGTGGCTTCGGCGCTGTCAGGCCGCGGCTGCCAGAGGAAGAACACGAGCACCCCCACATGCAGCATTGCTGAAGCCATCGTGCCCCAGACGTTCCATGGCTTACGCCTTGGCGGCTCGGGGAGCGTCGGCTCGGGCAGCGTGATTTCGCTCATGGTTCAGCCTGCCATGACGATTGTGGGCGTCCGGTGGGAGGAGCAAGAACATTTTCGCTCGCCAGGGACTTACTGGCAATGGTCAGGAGGGGCCCGAATAGTGCTGGGGCGTATGGGTGTCCGCTTCTGCGCATGGCGGACGCTTCTACTCGCCTCGGCTCGGACAAAGGCCTGCAAGCTCCAGCGCCCGCTGCCTTTTTGATGGTCGGGGCAGAGTGATTCGAACACTCGACCCCCGGTTCCCAAAACCGGTGCTCTACCAGACTGAGCTATACCCCGAACTATCGCCCTTCCGTTATCGGGAGTTGCTGCAAAGAGCAAGCAGGGCAAGCCCATTTGAGTTCCGGTTGACGTGAACTGGCGTCTCCGCCGACAAGAGCGCCATGATCGATCTGAGCAAGCCTTGGCCCTTTGGCCTCACCCGTCGCCGCGCGCCCTGGTTCGTCCTCGGCTTTGTCGTGCTGATCGCGGTGCTGCATCTGCTCGATCGGCCGCTTTCGGCCTGGGGGCAGGGGCTACCGGGCAACGTACGGGCGGTCTTCTTCTGGATCACCGAATGGGGGAAATCCGACTGGATTCTGATTCCCACCTGCATCGCCTGGCTCGTGGCGTGGCTGCTTTCGCTGCTGACGCGCGATAACCTCCGCCTCGCGCTGCGGGAAGTGGCCGCGCTCGCCGGCTTCATTTTCCTCGGCGTCGGCCTTCCTGGCCTCGTCTCGACGCTGCTCAAGCGCGCCATCGGGCGCGGGCGGCCCGAGACCTGGACGGCCGAAACGCCGCTGAGCTTCCAGAGCTTCAACTGGAGCGCCTACGACTACCAGAGCTTCCCCTCGGGTCACTCCACCACTGCCTTCGCCTTTGCCGCGGTCGTGGCATTCCTGTGGCCGCGGGCGTTCTGGCCGGCCATGCTGTTTGCCGCCGCTATTGCCGTGTCGCGCATTGTCGTCGGCGAGCACTACCCCACCGACATCACCGCAGGCGCGCTGCTCGGCCTGCTCGGCGCCTACGCGGTGCGCCAACTGTTCGTATCGCGCGGCTGGTTGTTCGCCGCGACCGCTTCAGGCACGGAGCGCCGGCCGTTCGCCGCGCTCCGTACCCTGTTGGTCAGGCGATAGCCCGGTAGCGCGTCAGCGCTGCCGCCATGTCCGCCTTGAGGTCGTCGAGGCTCTCGAGCCCCACATGCACGCGGAACATCTGCCCCGGCGCGTCCCATGCCACCGCCGTGCGGATGTTCGAGGGATCGAACGGGATGCAGAGGCTCTCGTAGCCGCCCCACGAATAGCCCATGCCGAACAGCTGAAAACCGTTGACCATCGCCGCCAGCGCGTCGCGCGAGCGCTGCTTCAGCCGAAAGGCGAACAGGCACCCGGCGCCGCTGAAATCGCGCTTGAACAGGGCGTGATCCGGATGGCTCGGCAGGGCAGGGTGGTAAACCTCCTCAACCTCAGGCTGCCCCTCGAGCCAGCCGGCGAACGCCAGCGCTGCCTCGTTGTGGTGCTTCATCCGCACTGCCAGCGTTCTCAGCCCGCGCAGCGTCAGGTACGAATCGTCCGGTGATACGGCCACCCCGAGGATGCGGTGGGTGCGTTTCAGCCGGGCCCACAGCTTCTCGTTGGCGGAAACCGTGCCCACCATGGCGTCCGAGTGCCCGACGAACATCTTGGTCGCGGCATGCATCACCATATCGGCGCCCATTTCGAGCGGCCGGTGGAACAGCGGCGTGCCCCACGAATTGTCGACGATTACAGTGATGCCGCGGGCGTGCGCAGCTGCGGCAATCGCCGGCAGGTCCTGCATTTCGAAAGTCAGCGACCCAGGGCTCTCGACGAAGATCGCCTTGGTCGTCTCGGTGAACAATTCGGCGATACCCGCGCCGATGCGCGGATCATAGTAGCGAGTCGTCACGCCGAACCGGGTCAGCCCCTCGGTGGCGAAGGTCCGTGTCGGCTCGTAGGCCGAGTCGGTCATCAGCAACTCATCGCCCGCCGAAACGGCCGCCAGCAGCGCCGTCGAAACCGCCGACAGGCCCGATGGCGCAACGATGGTGCCGACCGCCCCTTCGAGCTCGCTGACGAGCTCGCACAGCGCCCGGGTCGTCGGATTGTCGTTCCGCCCGTAGCGGTAGGGCGCCTTGTAATCTTCCAGTTCGTCCAGCGACTTGAACAGGATCGTCGAGCCACGGAACACCGGCATGTTCACAAAGCCCAGGTGCTCGTCCGAAGCCCGCCCGCCATGCGTGAGGACGGTTGCGAGGGATGCGGGAGTGCCGCTTTTCCCGTTGTTATCAGTCATTTCAAACTCTGCCCAAAACGCAGTCACCAGAGAAATATGGGCAAAAAACAGTCAGGTTTGCTGCCCCATTTCGGCCATAGCGCTTGACGCAACCGTCAATTGCCGCTTCGATGCTTACCAGCATCACATCCGCCCTCCAAGGCGGAGGTGCCGCCGGGCAACAGGCTGGGGCCAAGTTGCCCGACGAACAGGGTCAGGAAACAAGGTAATAACAATGATCAAATCGCTTCTTTCCGTCGCGCTTGCGGCAGGCCTCGGCCTTTCCGCATCCGCCGCCTTCGCGCAGACGACAACCTCGGCAACGCTCGACGCGGTCAAGGCCAAGGGCTATGTCCAATGCGGCGTGACCGGCGGCGTGCCGGGGTTCTCTGCCCCCGACGCGAACAACAACTGGTCTGGTCTCGAAGTCGATTACTGCCGCGCTCTGGCGGCCGCGATCTTCAACAATGCGGACTCCGTCCGTTACACGCCGCTCACCTCGCAGGAGCGCTTCACCGCGCTCAGCGCCGGTGAAATCGACGTGCTGTCGCGTACCACCACCTGGACCATGAGCCGCGATACCCAGCTGGGCATCAAGTTCATCGGCACCATGTTCTATGACGGTCAGGGCTTCATGGTCCGCAAGGCCGACAACATCGCTTCGGCGCTCGATCTCAGCGGCGCCGCCGTCTGCATCGAGTCGGGCACCACCACCGAGCTGAACGCGGCCGACTACTTCGCCGCCAACAACCTCGAGTTCAACACCGTGGTGTTCGTCGACCAGGACGAAGTGGTGAAGGCCTACGAAGATGGCCGTTGCGACGTCTACACCACTGACTCCTCTGCGCTCGCCGCCGAGCGTTCGAAGTTCGCCAACCCGGCTGACCACATCATTCTGCCGGAGATCATCTCCAAGGAGCCGCTCGGCCCCGTGGTGCGTCAGGGCGACGATGGCTGGTTCAACATTGCCCGCTGGACCTACTACGCGCTGCTCGAAGCCGAAGAGCTGGGCGTCAGCTCGGCCAACGTCGACGAAATGCTGGCTTCGGACAACCCGGCGATCAAGCGCCTGCTCGGCGTTGAAGGCGACTTCGGCACCCCGATCGGCCTGACCAAGGACTGGGCCTACCAGATCATCAAGCTGGTCGGTAACTACGGCGAGGTCTACGACAAGCATGTCGGCCCGAACACGCCGATCGGCCTTGCCCGCGGCCTGAACGCCCTGTGGAAAGACGGCGGCATCCAGTACTCGCCGCCGATCCGCTAAACCTTCTGCAGCCCGGCGCTGAGCTCCAGCGCCGGGCTGATCGTTTCCGGCGGGCGGCAAGCGGAACCCGCATGCGCCGGTATTTTTCTTCTCCTGGGCAGGGAGATGCATAGCTCATGGCATCCATCGACACGGCGCAATCACCGCCGCGGGGCTTCTCATTCAACGATCCCGTCGTGCGGGGCGTCATCTACCAGGTCGTCGTCGCGGTACTGGTGGTGGTGTTCCTCGTCTGGATCGTCAACAACACGGCGATCAACCTCAAGGCGCAGAACAAGACCTCGGGCTTCGACTTCCTGTGGAAGACGGCCGGGTTCGACATCAGCTTCACGCTGTTCCCGTTCGATCGCACTTCGCTGTACTGGCAGGCGTTCCTCGTCGGCCTCACCAACACCGTTCTCGTCGCCGTCATCGGCATCTTCTTTGCCACGCTCATCGGCTTCACTATCGGCATCGCACGGCTGAGTTCGAACTACCTGGTGTCCCGGTTGGCGACGGTCTACGTCGAGACCATCCGCAACATCCCGCTGCTGCTGCAGCTGTTCTTCTGGTACTTCGCGGTGCTGAAGACCATGCCGGCGGTGCGCGACTCGCTGGCGCTGCCGCTCGATACCTTCATCAATCAGCGCGGCCTGTTCGTGCCCAAGCCCATCCCCGACGAGCAGTTCGTCTGGGTCTGGGTCGGGCTCGCTGTTGCCCTGGTGCTGTGGCTGGTGCTGCGGCAATGGGCCAAGGCGCGCCTCGAGCGCACCGGCAAGCGCTTCCCGGTGTTCCTCGGTGGCCTCGCCCTCACGCTGGTTATCGTCGGCCTCGTCTGGGTGGTGAGCGGCGCTTCCGTCACCTTCGATCCGCCGGTGCTCAACCGCTTCAATTTCAAGGGCGGCCTGGAGTTGCCCCCCGAGCTCGTGGCGCTGGTCTTCGGCCTCTCGATCTACACCGCTGCCTTTATTGCCGAGCTGGTGCGCGGCGGCATCCAGTCGGTCAGTCACGGCCAGACCGAGGCGGCAGAGGCGCTGGGGCTACAGGATGGCGACCGGCTGCGGCTGGTCATCGTCCCGCAGGCGATGCGCGTCATCATCCCACCGCTGACCAGCCAGTACCTGAACCTGACCAAGAACTCGTCGCTCGGCGCCGCCATCGGCTACCCCGAGCTGGTCAACGTGTTCACCGGCACGACGCTCAACCAGACCGGCCGCGCCATAGAGGTGATCGCGCTCACCATGCTGGTCTACCTCATCCTGTCGCTGGGCACCTCGGCGATCATGAACTGGTACAACGCCCGTGTGGCGCTGGTTGAACGCTAGGAGCGGCAGATGACCGATATCGCCTTCGTCCGCTCCGAGATCGAGAAAGCCCAGCCGGCGCCGCGCAGCCAGACTGGCCTCGTCGCCTGGCTGCGCAAGAACCTGTTTGCCAGCGTCTCGGACACCATCCTCACCGTCGTCGCGGTAGTACTGCTGTTGTGGCTCGTCCCGCAGCTCTACGGCTTCCTGATCGGCCGCGCCGTCCCTCCGGGCGGCACGGTCGAGCAGTGCCGGGTCGAAAATGTCGGTGCCTGCTGGGCCTATATCGCCAGCGAGATCGAGTTCTTCATCTACGGCTTCTACCCGATGGCCGAGTACTGGCGCCCGAACATCGTGTTCGCCATGCTCGCGCTGATCGGCCTGCCGCTGCTCTGGCCGTCGGCCCCGTTCAAGATCGTCAACGCCATCCTGTTCTTCGTGGTGTTCCCGATCGCCTCGGTGGTCATGCTGTCGGGTGGCATGTTCGGCCTGCGCTACGTGCCGACCGAGCAGTGGGGTGGGCTGCTGGTCACGCTGATCATCTCGGTGGTCGGCATCAGCCTGTCGCTGCCGATGGGGATCCTCCTGGCGCTCGGCCGGCAATCCAAGCTCCCGATCATCAAGACGCTCTGCATCGCCTTCATCGAGCTGATCCGCGCCGTGCCGCTGATCACCATCCTGTTCATGGCCTCGATCATGCTGCCGCTGTTCATGCCGCAGGGAACGACCGTGGACAAACTGGTGCGCGCCCTGGTCGGTGTGACGCTGTTCGCCTCGGCCTACATGGCCGAAGTGGTGCGCGGCGGCATGCAGGCCATCGGCCGCGGCCAGTACGAGGCGGCCGCCGCCCTCGGGCTCGGCTATTGGCAGCGCATGGGCTTCATCATCCTGCCGCAGGCATTGAAGCACGTGATCCCCGGCATCGTCGGCAACTTCATCTCGCTGCTGAAGGATACCTCGCTGGTCTACATCGTCGGCATGAAGGATCTGCTCGAAGCGGTGAAGACCAAGAACGACGCCATCGAATGGGCATCGCCAACGCAGTCGGTCACCGGCTATATTTTTGCCGCAGCCGTGTTCTGGGTGCTCTGTTTCTCAATCTCCCGATACTCCCGATACTGGGAGCGCCGGCTCAATACCGGCCACAAGAGGTAGCTGATGTCAGACGTATCTCCAGTCGTCGTCGATCGCGATATCGACACCACCAACATGCAGGTTTCCAAGACCGAGGTGGCGGTCGAGATCATCGGCATGAACAAGTGGTTCGGTGATTTCCACGTGCTGCGCGACATCAACCTCAAGGTGATGAAGGGCGAGCGCATCGTCATTGCCGGGCCGTCGGGCTCCGGCAAGTCGACACTGATCCGCTGCATCAACCGCCTCGAGGAGCACCAGAAGGGCCAGGTCATCGTCAACGGCGTCGAGCTGACCTCCGACCTGAAGCGCGTCGATGAAGTGCGGCGCGAAGTCGGCATGGTGTTCCAGCACTTCAACCTGTTCCCGCACCTGACGATCCTGCAGAACCTGACGCTGGCGCCGATCTGGGTGCGCGGCGTGCCCAAGGCACAGGCCGAGGAAACGGCGATGATGTACCTCGAGCGGGTGCGCATCCCCGAGCAGGCGGCCAAGTACCCCGGCCAGCTCTCGGGCGGCCAGCAGCAACGCGTCGCCATCGCCCGCTCGCTCTGCATGAACCCCAGGATCATGCTGTTCGACGAGCCGACCTCGGCGCTCGATCCGGAAATGGTCAAGGAAGTGCTTGAGGTGATGATCAGTCTCGCCGAGGAAGGCATGACCATGCTCTGCGTCACCCATGAAATGGGTTTCGCCCGCCAGGTCGCCAACCGCGTCATCTTCATGGATCAGGGCCAGATCATCGAGCAGAACGAACCCGAAGCGTTCTTCTCCAACCCGCAGCACGAACGCACCAAGCTGTTCCTCAGCCAGATTCTGCATTAAGGGTTAGGCGCGATCTCGCGTGATCCTCCCCCGCGTGGCGGGGGAGGGGCTTCGATCCGTCCCGTCAGGGCAAATCGCTCCAGTGGAGCGATTTGAGGGAGAAGGCCTTGAGAGCTACGCTCGAAAGGCCCATGCGAAGCTGGTGGAGGGGGCGGCCAAACGCGCCGGCACCCGCAGTCCGTTCGTACCCCGCAGCCATGATGCCGCCTTGACCCGGTCACCCCCGATCGGGATATTGCGCGCCGAGGGCGAGTTGGAGCAGCGTTTAGACCATGACGGTTCAGGCCGTTTGGCGTGGCCTCGTCCGCGTCATCCTTGTTATTGCGATACTGACCCCGTCCTGGGCCTCGGCGCAGCCTGCGGCGCCGGCCGTTGCCGGCCCGACGCTGCAGGCGATCCGTGACCGCGGCCACCTGATCTGCGCCACCGCCGACCCGTTGCCCGGCTTTGCTCAGCCCGGCGCCGATGGGCGCTGGACCGGCTTCGATGTCGATTTCTGCCGCGCTATCGCGGTCGCCGTGTTCAACGACGCCAGCAAGATGGAATTCGTCCCGCTCTCGGGCGATAGCCGCTTCGCCCAGTTGCAGACCGGCAGCATCGACCTCATCGCCCGCAACGCCCCCTGGACCATGCGCCGCGATACCGGCTACGGCGCCAGCTACGTCGCTACCTCATTCTATGACGGGCAGGCGATCATGGTGCCGCAGTCGCTCGGTGTCGTCTCGGCCTATGAGCTCGACGATGTCCGTGTCTGCATCGTCGATGCGCCCGAGGGGCTTGCCAATCTGCGTGAGTTCTTCTTCGGCACCCAGGCGACCTATACCGAGGTGCTCTACGAAGACCGCGAGGACCTGACCGTCGCCTACCGCGAAGGCCGCTGCAATGCCGTCTCCGCTTCCGCCAGTTTCCTCAACGCCATGCGCCGCAGCCTGCCGGAGCCGGCCACCCATCGCATCCTGCCCGAGCGCATCTCCAAGGACGCCTTCGGCCCGGTGATCCGCTCCGGCGATGACCAGTGGTTCGATATCGTCGAGTGGACCCTGTTCGCGCTCATTGATGCCGAGGAAGCCGGGGTCACTTCGCTCAATATCGGCTCGCTCGCCGCCGCCAAGACCCACCGCATTCGCCGCCTGCTCGGCCTTGAAGGCACCTTCGGCCCCAGCATCGGGCTCGACTCGATGTTCATCGCCAATGTCATCAAGGCTGTCGGCAATTACGGCGAGATCTTCGAGCGAAACTTCGGCCCTGCCACCGGCGCCGCCGTGGTCCGCGGCCAGAACGCGCTGTGGATCAACGGTGGCCTGATCTGGGCCCCGCCGATCGAGTAGTCTCTGCACCCCTCAAGGGGCAGGGAGGCCCGCCGCCACCACGGGCCTCAAGCTACCCGAAAACCACCGACACCCGGCGGTTGATCGCGCCCTTCTTCTCGATCTTGCCGAGCCGCAGCGGGCCGATCTCGCTGGTGTTTTTGACATGCGTGCCGCCACAGGGCTGCAGGTCCACATCACCGATCCGCACCAACCGTACCCGGCCCTGGCCCATCGGCGGCTTGACGTTCATCGATTTGATCAGCCCGGGATTGGCCTCGAGCTCGGCGTCGGTGATCCACTCGGCCGAGACCGGCAGCGCCGCCTCGACCAGATCATTGAGCTTCCGTTCGACCTCGGCAGCGTCGGGGACATCGGGCAGGTTGAAATCCACCCGCCCCTTGTCCTCGCCCACCGCAGCACCGGTGATCGGGTAGGGCAGCACCACCGTCACCAGATGCAGCGCCGTATGCATGCGCATCAGCTTGTGCCGGCGCTCCCAGTCGAGATGCGCGATCACCTCATCGCCCACCGCCAGCGGCGGCTGCCCCTCGGCCGGCAGGTGCACGATCACCGTCTTGTCGCCATCGGGGTGGATAGTGCCGCCGAGGCTGACGAACGAGCCATCGGCCCGCTCCAGCCGACCGGTGTCGCCAGGCTGGCCGCCCGATGTCGCATAAAAGATCGTCCGGTCCAGCACGATCCCGCCCTCGGGCGTGATCGCTGTGACCAGCGTCGGCAGCGAGCGGACATAGCTGTCCTCTCGAAAGATGAACTCAGTCACGCAACAGGCTCCGCCTCAACGACTGACTGCCAGTCTATGGGCGTCCTCTGCTCAAGCCAATGCGGCACCGGCAGGTTCTTCGAGCGCAGGAATTCCGGGTTGAACAGCTTGCTCTGATAGCGGTTGCCGTAGTCGGCAAGGATGGTGACGATGGTTTTGCCCGGCCCGAGGTCGCGCGCCAGTCGCACCGCGCCCGCAATGTTGATGCCGGACGAACCGCCGAGGCAGAGCCCTTCGTGTTCGAGCAGGTCGAACACATAGGGCAGGGCCTCGCTGTCGGGGATCTGGTAGGCGCGATCCACGACGATATCCTTGAGGTTCGCGGTGATGCGCCCCTGGCCGATGCCCTCGGTGATCGAGTTGCCCGAGCTCTTGAGCTCGCCGGTGGTGTAGTAGCTGTAGAGCGCCGCGCCCTCGGGGTCGGCGAGGCCGATCTGGATATTCGGGTTCCTGGCCTTCAGCGCCATCGAGATGCCGCCGAGCGTACCGCCCGAGCCGACTGCCGAAACGAAGCCGTCGATCTTGCCGCCGGTCTGCTCCCAGATTTCCGGGCCGGTGGTCTCGATATGCGCCTGCCGGTTCGCGGTATTGTCGAACTGGTTGGCCCAGATCGCGCCGCCCGGCAGTTCCTTGGCCAGCTTCTCGGCCAGCCGGCCGCTCAGCTTCACGTAGTTGTTCGGGTTCTTGTAGGGTTTGGCGGGCACCTGGATCAGTTCGGCGCCGAGCAGCGTCAGCGCGTCCTTCTTCTCCTGGCTCTGCGTTTCGGGGATCACGATCACCGATTTGTAGCCCAGCGCATTGGCCACCATGGAAAGCCCGATGCCGGTATTACCGGCGGTACCCTCGACGATCGTCCCACCGGGCCGCAGCAGCCCGCGCTTCTCGGCGTCGCGGATGATGAACAGCGCGGCGCGATCCTTCACCGATTGCCCCGGGTTCAGGAACTCCGCCTTGCCCCAGATCTCCGAGCCCGTCGCGTCGGACACGCGGTTGAGCCGGATCAGGGGCGTGTTGCCGATGGCGGAGATAACGTCGCGGTGGTTGGTCATGGGGCCGGAGGGTGGGCTGTGGAGGTTGGCCTGAACCTAGGCGGCAGCCCCTTCACTGCCAAGGCTTAAGCTGCGGAATGGCATGGGATTTTCCGGCCCGCACGAGAAAGGGCAGGATTTCGCGCGGTCATCGGGATTGTCGGAATTTCGGACCTTGCCACATCTGAGTTCAGTCTGCCTCTAGATCCTTCGTCCTCCAGACAAAGGCGGGTCACGGCAGGCCTATAGTGCCTTGAACGCCTCCAGCGCTCGGCCGCGCGAACCTTTCAGGTCGACGATCGGTGTGGGGTAATCGAGCGCCACGGCATCCGGCGCCTCCCAGGGCTGGTGCACAAGCTTGTCCGGCAACCCTGCCACTTCCGGTACCCAGCGCCGCACGTAGTCGCCGGCCGGATCGAACCGTTCGCCCTGTGTCACCGGGTTGAAGATCCGGAAGTAGGGCGAGGCATCGAGCCCGCTGCCGGCCACCCATTGCCAGTTGCCGGGGTTGTTCGCCGGATCGGCGTCGACCAGCGTGTCCCAGAACCACTGCTCGCCCTTTCGCCAATCGATCAGCAGGTTCTTGGCGAGGAGCGACGCGGTGAGCATCCGCACCCGGTTATGCATCACCCCGGTCTCCCACAACTCGCGCATCCCCGCATCGATGATCGGGATGCCCGTCCGCCCATGCCGCCAGGCTTCGAGCGCCGCATCGGCATGCCGCCATTTGAGCCCTCTATACTTCTCGACCATCGGCACGGTCGCGATGTCGTCGCGGTGGTAGAGCTGGTTGTAGTTGAAGTCCCGCCAGCCCAGCTCCGACAGGAATTTGTCGATTGCCGAGGCCTTGGCCGGTACGTGATGCGCCATCGCCAGCGCCGCGTGCCACACCTGTCGTGGACTGATCTCGCCGAACGCCAGGTGCGGCGACAGCCCGGATGTTGCTGCCTTCCTGGGGATGT
>Ga0209902_101307_pt1 | contig 13112 bp, 10 predicted proteins | sample FECB27metaG_FD_188304 | JGI IMG/M metagenome (GOLD analysis project Ga0209902, IMG submission 188304) | Cyanobacterial communities from the Joint Genome Institute, California, USA - FECB-27 (SPAdes) (version 2) | ecosystem: Environmental > Aquatic > Thermal springs > Hot (42-90C) > Microbial mats...
TCGGGGCCGACGATCTGCACCAGCCGGTCGAGCCGCACGAAGGAGGGTGCGCCGGGGCCGGACGGTGCCTCGTGCACCGTGGCCGCGGTGCCCGGGCCGGCCGACAGCAGCATGCCGAGCTCGGTCTCGGCCAGCGCCAGCAGCGCGGCGTCGAGTTCGCGGTGCACGTTGCGCGAGAACACCGCGTAGGCGCCGAAGGCCGCGATGGCCATCACCACCACGGTCACGCCGACCTGCACCAGCACCAGCCGCCGGCGCAGGCTAAGCATGCGCGCCGCCCGCCGCCGCGAGCCGGAAGCCGCGTCCGCGCACGGTCTGGATCAGCGGCACCGCCGGCGCCGCGTCGACCTTGCGGCGCAGGTTGCCCACGTGCACGTCGATCAGGTTGTCGATGCCGATCAGGTCGTCCTTCCACACCTGCTCGGCCAGCCGCGCGCGGCTCACGACCTCGCCGGCATGGCGCAGCAGCATGTGCAGGATCGCGAACTCCTTGCGCGTCAGGTCCAGCGCCGCGCCGCCGCGCCGCGCGCTCTGGCGCTGCGGGTCGAGGCTCAGGTCGGCCAGCGACAGGATCACGGGCCGCATGCTCTCGGGGCGCCGCAGCAGGGCGCGCACGCGCGCCAGCAGCTCGTCGAAGGCGAAGGGCTTGGTCAGGTAGTCGTCGGCACCGGTGTTGAGGCCGGCCACGCGGTCCTGCAGGGCATCGCGCGCCGTGAGCATCAGCACCGGCGTGCCGCAGCCGCGCCGGCGCAGGTCGCCGCACAGGGCCAGGCCGTCGCGGCCCGGCAGCATCCAGTCGAGGATCAGCAGGTCGTAGGTCTGGACGAAGGCCTTCTCGTCGCCCGCCTCGGCCGTGTGCACCGCATCGACGACGAAGCCTTCCTCCTCGAGGCCGCGCGCGAGCAGCCGGGCCGCCTTGCGGTCGTCTTCGATCAACAGGATTCGCATGGCGCGGATCATCCCGCCGCTACCTGACTGCCCGCTGCCCACGGTCCGCGTGGCACCGATGCGTCGCTGGCGCGAACCTGAAGACGTCTTCAGGATTTCTTCGGGCGTTCTTCAGCCGCCCCTTTCTACGCTGCGGCACCGGCGAAGGCAACGGGCCGCATCGCCGCGACGCATCCACTGTCATGAAGAACTCCCTGCACAAGACCCTCCTCGCGCCCGCCGCCGCGGGCGTGCTGGCCTGCGCGGCCCTGTACGCGGTCTGGTTCCACACCGCCGCCCAAGGCGCCCAGGCCGCGGCCGCGCCCGCGCCGCTGCTGGTGCGCGAGGGCCACCGCCTCAGCGTGCCCGCGGGCTCTCCCTTGCGCGAGCGGCTGCAGGTCGCCGCCGCCACCGAGGGCGCGCGTTCGCACCTGCTGAGCCTGCCCGCGACGGTGGAGGCGGACCCGGCGCGCACCGTCAACATCCTGCCGCCGCTGGCCGGGCGCCTGCTCGAGCTCAAGGTGCGCCTCGGCGATGCGGTGCGCGCCGGGCAGCTGCTCGCGACGATGGCCTCGCCCGATCTCGCGCAGGCCGTGGCCGACGCGCAGAAGGCGCGCGATGCGCTCGCGCTGGCCGAGCGCGCGCTCGCGCGGGCGCAGGGCGTGAACGAGGCCGGCTCCAACGCGGCCAAGGACGTGGAGGCGGCGCGCAGCGCGGTGGTGCAGCAGACGGCCGAGCTGCGGCGCAGCGAGGCGCGCCTGCACGGCATCGGCGCGAGCGCCGGCGATGGCCGGGTGCTGCGCATCGTCGCGCCCATGGCCGGCACCGTCACCGCGCTGAATGCCGCGAGCGGCGCGGTGCTCAACGATGCCAACGCGGCGCTGATGACCGTCTCCAACCTCGAGCGCGTCTGGGTCACGGTCGGCGTGCCCGAGGACCTGCTGGGGCTGGTCGCCGCGGGCCAGAACGCGACGGTGACGCTGGCCTCGCAGCCGGGGCGCCGGTTCGCGGGCCAGGTCGCCTTCGTGAGCGCGGCGCTCGATGCCGACACGCGCCGGGCCCGGGCGCGGATCGTGTTCGCGAACCCCGAGGGCGTGTTCAAGCCCAACATGTACGCGAGCGCGGCGCTCGAGCTGCCGCAGGCCGCGCAGCCGCAGGTGCCGAGCTCGGCCCTGCTGATGAACAACGACAGCGTGAGCGTGTTCGTCGAGGTGCAGCCATGGACCTTCGAGCGGCGCGCGGTCGAGCTCGGGCGCGAGGACGGCGACCGGGTGCGCATCCGCGGCGGCCTCACGGCCGGCGAGCGCGTGGTGGTCCGTGGCGGCGTGCTGCTCAATGATTAATCTCGTCATTTCCCAGTTCCTGCGCCGCCGGCACCTGGCCTGGGCGCTGTCGATCGCGCTGGTGCTGTTCGGCGCCTGGTCGTGGACGCAGATGACCGTCGAGGCCTATCCCGACCTCGGCGACGTCACGGTGCAGGTGACGACGCAGGTCAACGGCCTGGCTTCGGAAGAGATGGAGCAGCAGATCACCACGCCGCTGGAGCGCGCGCTGAGCAACACGCCGGGGCTGGCCTCGATCCGCTCGAGCAGCACCTTCGGCCTGTCGCTGATCACGCTGACCTTCAAGGACGGCACCGACGACTACTTCGCGCGCCAGCGCGTGACCGAGCGCATCGGGCAGGTCAGCCTGCCGGCGGGCGCGCAGCCCGCGCTCGGGCCGGTGGCGGGGCCGGCGGGCGAGATCTACCGCTACACGCTCGAGTCAGACCGCATGAACCTGATGGAGCTGTCGGAGCTGCAGCGCTGGAAGGTGATCCCGGCCCTCAAGCAGGTGGCGGGCGTGGTCGACGTCAACAACTTCGGCGGCTTCACGCGCGAGTTCCAGCTCGAGCTCGATCCCGCGCGGCTGCAGGCGCACGGGCTGGTGCTCAACGACGTGGTGTCGGCGATCAACAACGGCAGCGCGAATGCGGGCGGCGGGCGCATCGCGCGCGGCGAGCAGAGCTACGTGGTGCGCGGCATCGGCCAGATCCGCTCGCTCGACGACCTGGGCGCGGTGATGGTGTCGAACAGCGGCGGCGCGCCGGTGCTGGTGCGCGACCTCGGGCGGCTGCAGTTCGGGCACCAGGAGCGCGGCGGCATCCTGGGCAAGAACACCGACCCCGACACGATCGAGGGCATCGTGCTGATGCTCAAGTACGAGAACCCCTCGCGCGTGCTCGAGGGCGTGCACCGGAAGATCGACGCGCTGCAGGCCGAGCTGGCCCCGTTGGGCGTGCGCATCGTGCCTTACATCGACCGCGACGACCTGGTGAAGCTCACGGTCGACAAGGTGACGCACACCGTGCTCGAGGGCATGGCGCTGGTGTGCTTCGTGCTCATCCTGTTCCTCGGCAGCCCGCGCAGCGCGGTGGTCGCGGCGATGGCCATCCCGATGTCGCTGGTGACGGTGTTCATCGTGATGCACTTCACCCGCATGCCGGCCAACCTGTTCTCGCTCGGCGCGATCGACTTCGGGATCATCGTGGACGGCGCCATCGTGGTGATGGAGGCGATCCTGCGGCGGCGCGAGGAGGAACCGAACGCCACGCTCACCGAGGGCAACATCCTCGAGACCGTGAGCCACGTGTCGGGGCCGATCTTCTTCGCCACGCTGATCATCATCACGGCCTACTTCCCGCTGTTCGCCTTCGAGCGCGCCGAGGGCAAGCTGTTCCGGCCCATGGCCTTCACGGTCGGCTACGCGCTGGTCGGCGCGCTGCTGTGCGCGCTCACGCTGATTCCGAGCCTGGCCTACGTGGCGCTGCGCAAGCCGCGGCGTCCCTTCGTCAACCGGCCGCTGCTGTGGCTCACCGCGGCCTACCGGCGCGCGCTCGACCTGCTGCTGGGAATGCCCGCCATCGCCTACGGCCTGGGCGTGGCCGCGCTGCTGGCGGTGGCCGTGCTCGGCGCCACGGCCGGGCGCGAGTTCCTGCCCGACATCGACGAGGGCGCGCTGTGGCTGCAGGTGCAGCTGCCCTCGGGCCTGTCGCTCGACAAGGCCAGCGAGATGGCCACCGAGCTGCGCCACGTGCTGCTCGAGTACCCGGAGGTCTCCTACGTGGTCACGCAGTTGGGCCGCAACGACGACGGCACCGACCCCTGGACGCCCTCGCACATGGAGGTGCCGGTGGGCCTCAAGCCCTATGCCGAATGGCCCGCCGGCATGCACAAGGCCGACTTCGTGCGCATGCTGGGCGAGCGCTTCGCGCGCATGCCGGGCTTCGACGTGGGCATCAGCCAGCCGATCATCGACGGCGTGAACGACGCCGTGGGCGGCGCCCACAGCCCGCTGGTGCTGCGCATCTACGGCGACGACCTCGCGGAGAGCCGGCGCATCGGCAACCGCATCGTCGAGCTGCTGGGCACGGTGCGCGGCACGGCCTCGGCCTCGCTGTTCCAGGAGCCGCCGATCCCGCAGGTGGTGATCCGGCTCGACCGCGAGGCGGCCGCGCGGCTGGGCGTGAGCGCGGCCGACGTGGCGGGCCTGGTGCAGACGGGCATCGGCGGCGCGCCCGTCATCACGGTGTATGCGGGTGCGCGCACCTACAACGTGTCGGTGAAGCTGCCGGCCAGCGCCAAGGGCGGCACCGAGGCCATCGGCGCGCTGCTGCTCAACGGCGCCAACGGTGCGAAGGTGCCGCTCGCGCAGGTGGCCGACATCCGGCTGCAGACTGGCGAGAGCACCATCTCGCACGAGATGAACGAGCGCCAGATCACGGTGCGCGTGGACAACCGCGACCGCGACCTGGCCTCCTACCTCGAGGAGGCGCGCGCGCGCATCGCGAAGGAGGTGCCCTTCGATCCCGCGAAGTTCCGGCTGCAGTGGGCCGGCCAGTTCGAGAACCAGCAGCGCGCGCAGGCGCGCCTGGGCGTGTCGCTCGCGATCGTGGTCGCGATCATGGCGGTGCTGCTGTTCTTCCAGTTCGGCAAGATCCGGCACGTGGCGCTGATCCTCGGCGTGGTGCCGATGGCCACGCTCGGCGGGCTGATCGCGGTCCACCTCGCGGGCGAGACGCTCAACATGGCGACCGCGGTGGGCTTCATCGCGCTGTTCGGCGTGTCGATACAGAACGGGATCATCATGGTCGCGAACTTCCGCCGCGTGCGCGGCGAGGGGCTGGCGCTTCGGGCCTCGGTGCTCGAGGGCGCGACCGAGCGGCTGCGCCCGGTGCTGATGACGGCCTCGGTGGCCTCGGTCGGCATGCTGCCCGCGGCGCTGGCCACGGGCGTGGGCACCGACGTGCAGCGCGGGCTGGCCACGGTGGTGGTCGGCGGCCTGGTGGTGTCGACCCTGCTCACGCTGTTCATCCTGCCGGCCTTCTACTACGCGATGGAGCGGCTGTTCGAGCGCAAGGGCTGGGGCGTGCGCTCGCGGCGCGATCGCTGAAGCGGAGAGAACGATGAACAAGAGCATTCCCGCCGCGTTGGCCGTCGCGCTGTGCCTGGCCGGCTGCGCGGCCGGTCCCGACTACGCGCGCCCGCCGCTCGATCTGCCCGCGCGCTACACGGCCGCGCCGCCACTGGCCGAGGCCGGCGAGGGCGTGCCGCTGCCGCGGCTGGCGCCCGGCCTCGACATCCCGGCCCAGTGGTGGGCCGCCTTCCACAACGAGCCGCTGAACGCGCTGGTGGCGCAGAGCCTGGCCGGCAATCCCGGCGTGGAGGCCGCCGACGCGGCGCTGCGCGCGGCACGCGAGAACGAGGCGGCCCAGCGCGCGGCCTTCTGGCCCGTGCTGACGGCCGGGCTGGCGCCCACGCGCCAGCGCGTGGCGAATGCGGTCGCGAGCCCGGTGTCGTCGAACGCGAGCCTCTACACGCTGCACACGGCGCAGCTCAACGTGAGCTATGCGCCCGACGTGTTCGGCGCCACGCGCCGGCAGGTCGAGGGCGCGCAGGCGCAGACCGAGGCGCAGCGCTTCCAGCTGCTCGCCGCGCGGCTCACGCTCAGCAGCAACGTGGTGGCGGCCGCGATCGCCGAGGCCTCGCTGCGCGCGCAGCGGCGTGCCACGCTGGCGATCGCCGAGAGCCAGGCGCAGGCGCTGCAGGCCTACCGCCGCCAGCTCGCGCTGGGGCAGGTCGCGCAGGCCGACGTGGAGGCGCAGGCCGCCCTGCTGGCCGCGACCGAGGCCGCCGTGCCCGCGCTCGACAAGCAGCTCGCGCAGCAACGCAACCAGCTGGCGGTGCTCGGCGGCCACTACCCGAGCGAGGAGGTGGCCGCGCGCTTCGAGCTCGACACGCTGGCACTGCCCACCGAGCTGCCGCTCGCGCTGCCCGCCCTGCTGGTCGAACACCGGCCCGACGTGCGCGCCGCCGAGGCCCAGCTGCAGGCCGCGAGCGCGGCCATCGGCGTCGCGGTGGCGGCGCGGCTGCCGGCCGTGACGCTGAGCGCGAACCTCGGTTCCTCGGCCTATACGCTGTCGCAGCTGTTCCATTCGCCCGCGATGTTCTGGACCGTCGCGGCCGGCGTCGCGCAGCCGTTGTTCGATGCCGGCGCGCTCGGGCATCGCGAGGCGGCCGCGCGCGCCTCGTTCGACGAGGCGGCGGCGCAGTACCGCGCGACCGTGCTCTCGGCCTTCCAGGACGTGGCCAACACGCTGGCCGCCATCGATGCCGACACGCGCGCGCTGCAGGCATCGGTGCGGGCCGAGCGCACCGCCGCGCAGGCGCTCGCGCGCACCCGCGCGCAGCTGCAGTGGGGCGATGCCAGCGCGCTGGCGCTGCTGCTCGCGCAGCAGCAGCAGGCGCAGGCCGAGATCAACCTGGTGCAGGCGCGCGCGCAGCGGCTCACCGACGCGGCCGCGCTGTTCCAGGCGCTCGGCGGCGGCTGGTGGAACGCGCCCGCCGATCCACGGCCGCCGACGGCCGCCCCCGTCGCTTCTTCCTCGTCTTCTTTTTCTTCTTCGACCGCAACGCCATGAACATCAGCCGCCACGAGATGAGCCCGCGCTTCAGCGAGATGGTGACCGTCGACCTCGGCGCCGCCCGCCTGCTCTACCTGTTGGGGCAGGTGGCGGAGAACCCCTCGCTCGACGTGACCGGCCAGATGCGCCAGATCCTGCGCCAGATCGACGACCTGCTCGGCCTCGAGGGCGCCACGCGCGAGAACCTGGTCAGCGTCACGATCTACCTGCGCACGGTGGGCGACTACGCCGCCATGAACGCGGTGTGGGACGAATGGGTGCCGGCGGGCCACACGCCGGCGCGCGCGACCGTGGGTGCGAGGCTGATCGATTCGGAGTACCGCGTGGAGATCCAGGCCACGGCCGCGGTGGGAGCGCGCGGCTGATGCGCGGCCTCGGCGTCGCGCTGGCGGCGTGCCTGTTCGCGCTGGCCGGCTGCGCCGGGCTCGCGGCCAGCCATGCCGACTTCGTGGCCGGCTGGCGCACCGGGCGCGTCGAGGCCCTGGGCCGCGCCGGCGAACTCGCGCGCGGCATGTACCGCGACTGCGCACCGCGGGCCGGCGCGGACGAGCCCTATGCGGTCGTGCGCTACCACGACGGCGGACTGCGCACGCGCGCGCTCGGCACCACGCGCCTGCCGCCGGACCTGCGCGTCGGCGACACCGTGCGCGTCGACGTGCTCGATTGCAATGCGCCGCTGGAGCTGCTCTCGCGACCGGCGCCCGCCGACGCGTCGTGAGGGCTGCGCGACGCGCGCGCAATGGCGCCCGAAGTCAGGCGGCGGTGGGGTGCGGTCCCTATAAATCCCGCCCATGACTTCCGGATCGACGCCCGTGCCGGGCCGCTTTCTTCCCGCCGCCGCCGCGGCCCGCGAGCCGATCGAGCGCTGGGTGCCCGCGCTGCTCGTTGCGCTGGTGCTGGCGTGGGCCTGGCCAATGGTGGCGCTCGATGTCACGCCGCCCTGGGACAACGTGGAGGAACTGTTCTGGAGCGGCAGCCTGCAGTGGGGCTACTACAAGCATCCGCCGCTGCCGAGCTGGCTGCTGAGCCTGCCCGTGGCGCTGTTCGGCCGGCAACCGTGGCTGACCTACGTGGCCGGCGTGGGCTGCGGTGTCGGCGCGCTCTACCTGCTGTGGCGCTGGTCGCGCGAGATGATGACGCCGGCACGCGCCGCCTTCGCGCTGCTGCTGGGCACGCTGGTCACCTACCACGTGCAGCGCGCGGTGGTCTACAACCACAACACGGTGCAGCTGCTGCCGCTCGCGGGCTACTGGTGGATGCTGTGGCGCGTGCTGCGGCCGGCCGGAAGCGGGCGCGCCGACTGGGTCTGGCTCGGGCTGTTCGCGGCGCTGTCGATGCTCACCAAGTACAGCGCCGCGGTGCAGTTCGCCGTGGGCCTGGGCTTCGTGGTCCGCCAGGGCCTGTGGCGCGACGCGCGCGTGCGGCGCGACCTGCTGCTGGCCACCGGCCTCGCGTTGCTGCTGCTGTCGCCGCACCTGTGGTGGGTGCTGCAGCATGGCGACACCACCGTGGTCTATGCGCGCCAGTCGGTGCATGCGGTCCATGGCGCGGGCGGGCGGCACCTGCTGCCGCGGCCGCTGCGCGTGCTGCTGGTGCAGCTCGCGCGGCTGTCGCCGATGCTGCTGTTCGTCGGCTGGGCCTGGATCGCGCAGCGGCGCGAGGCGGCCGCGCCTGCGACCCCGATGCCTGCAGCGTTCGACCGGCGCTTCCTCGCGTGGGCCACCCTCGGTCCCACCGCGCTGGTGCTGGCGGCCTCGGCGCTGCTGCATTCGCGGCTGGTGCCGGCCTGGCTCACCACCTTCTTCCTGCCGGCCGGCCTGTGGCTGGCCGCCTCGCTGCCCTGGCTCGATGCGGAACGCTGGAGCCGCCGCCGCTGGCGCGCGATGCTGGCCGCGGCGGCCGTGCTGCATGTCGCGGCCGCATGGAGCTACGCCTGGATCGATGGCGTGTGGAGCACGCGCCTGGGCCACGTCACGCGCGCCAACCTGCCGACGCAGCGGATCGCGGAGGCGGTCGAAGCGACCTGGCGCGCGCACCGGGGCGAGCGGCCGCTGCGGCTGCTGGTCGGCGACACCTGGTTCGCGGGCGCCGTCGCGCTGCGCATGGATCCGTCGGTGCGGCTGCTGATCGACGGCGACGAGCGCACCTCGCCCTGGCTCGCGCCGGGCACGCTGGCACGCGAGGGCGGCATGGTGCTGGTGCTGGACACGCCGGCCTTCCGCTCCGAAGGACCGCCGCTGCAGCCGCTGATGAAGACCGTGGACTGCGGCGGTGCGATCGAGCTGCCCTGGGCCGGCGAGGGTCCCGAGGGCAGCGTGCGCATGCGCTGGGGCATCGTGCTGCCCGAGGAAGAGCGCGGCGCGCCCGACATCGCCTGCGGTCGCGAGCCCTGAGTCCGCGCCTGTCTGTCAGTTTGCTGCCGGAAAGCGCAGCGTGACCGCGAGGCCGCCCCAGGCGCTGTCCGACAGCGCGACCGTGGCGCCGTGCATCGCCGCGATGTCGCGCACGATCGCCAGCCCCAGGCCGCTGCCGTCGCCGGTCGCGTCGCGGCCGCGCACGAAGCGTTCGAGCACGGCCTCGCGTTCGTCCTCGGGAATGCCCGGTCCCGAGTCGCTCACGCGCAGCGCGGGTGGATCGCTCTCGAACTCCACCAGCACGCGCCCGCCCGGCGGCGTGTAGCGGATCGCGTTGTCGAGCAGGTTGCTCAGCGCGTCGGCGATCAGCTCAGGCTGCACCGCGACGCACACCGGCCGCTCGGGCGCCGCGAGTTCCAGCTCGATCGCGCGCGCCGAGGCCTGCTCGATGTGGGTGGCGCCCACGTCCTGCGCCAGCGCGACGAGGTCGATGCGGCGCCGGTCGAGGTCGGCGCGCGCCTCGGGGTCGAGGGCGCCGAAGGTCAGCAGCTGCTGCACCAGCCGGCCCGAGCGCTGGATCGAGCCGCCGAGCTCGTCGACGATGCGCCGCATCGCCTGCGGATCGGGCGCCTCGCTGGCACGCGCCAGCCCGAGCTGCAGGCCGGTCAGCGAGGTGCGCAGCTGGTGCGCCGCGGTCGCGGCGAACTGCCGCTCGCGCGCCAGCATGGTCCGGATGCGCGCGAGCAGCTCGTTGTGCGAACTCGCGAAGGCCTGCAGCTCGCGCGGCACTTCGTCCACGCCGATGGGATCGAGCGAGGCATGCGAGCGCTCGTTCCAGCGCGTGGCGATGGCCTGCAGCGGACGCACCGTGCGGCGCACCGCGATCGCGATGGCCAGCGCGGCCGCCACGACCAGCGCGACGACGGGCCACAGCAGCACCCAGAGTTCCTGCTCGGCGCGATGGCGCTTGGTCAGCGTCTCGCCCATCAGCATCGTGACCGGCGCGGCGCCGGGCCGTGTCAGCTCGACGCGCACCACGCGCACCGGCTGGCCCAGGTACTCGGCATCGAAGGCTTCGCCGCGGCGGTAGTGCACGCGCGCGGTGCCGCCGTCGGGCAGGCCGGGCTGCCCGGCCAGCAGGCGGTCGGACTGCGTGACGCTGAACCAGTTCTGGTCGATCTCGTCGAACAGCAGCATGGCCTTGAGCTGGGGCGACATGTCGATCGCCGCGATGCCCCGGTCGTCGTAGCGCAGCAGCGCGATGCTCGAGCGCGCGGCATCGAGCAGCCAGCGGTCGAACACGCGCTCGATCACCGCGTGCGTGTAGTGGAGGCCGAAGCCGCCCGCCACGGCCATCATCGTGATCAGCGGCAGCATCAGGCGCAGCAGCAGTTCGCGCCGCAGCCAGCGGATGCGGCGCGGCGGTTGTGGCGGCATCGCTTCCATCAAGCCTCCTGCGCGCCGGGAGCGGCCGGGTCGAGCACCAGCATGTAGCCGAAGCCGCGCACCGTGCGCACCTGCACGCCCGCGTCGACCAGCTTGCGGCGCAGGCGCGAGACGTAGATCTCGGAGGCGCTGTCGCCGAGCTCGATGTTGCGCTCGGCGAGCGCGTCGACCAGCGCGCGCTTGGCGACCAGCCGCGGCGCGCGCTGCATCAGCAGGCCCAGCACTTCGAACTCGCGCGGCGCCAGCTCGAGCACGCGGTCGTCCACGTAGGCCCGGCCCAGGTCGCCGCGCCAGGTCAGCCGGCCGTAGTGCAGGTGGTCGCCGCGCGCCACCTGGGCGCGGCGGCCGAGCACCTCGATGCGCGCATCGAGCTCCTCGGGCGCGAAGGGCTTGACCAGGTAGTCGTCGGCACCGCCCTGCAGGCCCAGCACGCGGTCGGCCACGCGGCTGCGCGCGGTCAGGATCAGCGCGGGCGTGAGGCGGTCGCGCTGACGCAGTCGCCGCAGCCAGTCCAGGCCGTCGCCGTCGGGCAGGTTGAGGTCGAGCACGATGAGCTCGAAGTCCTGCACGTCGCGCTCGGCCAGCGCGCGGTCGGCCTCGGCGAGGTCGCCGCAGCCGCGCACCACCCAGCCGCGCTGGCGCCAGCGCAGTTGCAGTTCCCGCGAGATCACGGGGTCGTCTTCGATCAGCAGCAGGAGCATCGCGGTGCGAGGCGGCAGAACGCGTGGGCAGGGAGGCCGCCATTGTCGGCCAGCGGCGGCGCGCTCACGAGGTCGGCGCGCGCTGCCACCAGCCGCCGCCCGAGGCCTGGAACAGCGCGGCGCTGTCGCCCAGGCGCGCGGCCTGCGCCTGCACGCGCACGAGCATCGCCTGGTCGTGGGCCTGCTGCGCATTGAGCAGCGCCAGGCGGTTGACGTCGCCGAGCCGCAGCTGGCGGCGCACCAGCTCCAGCCCGGTGCGGGCCTTCTCCTCGGCCTGCGCCGCATCCTGCAGCGATTGCGCGTTGGCCTGGATCGACTGCAGCGTGTCGGCCACGTTCTGCAGTGCCGCGATCACGGTCGCGCGGTACTGCGCATCGGCCTGGCGCAGCCCTTCCTCGGCCGCGCGCTGGCGGTGTTCGAGCGTGCCGCCGTCGAACAGGGTCTGCCCGACATTGCCCGCGAGGCTGAAGAAGCGCCCCGACTTCAGGAACATCTCGCCGAGCCGGCTGGCCGCGCCGCCCCAGCTCGCATCGATGGAGAACTGCGGCAGCCGGTCGGCCACCGCCACGCCGACCTGCGCGCTGGCGGCATGCAGCTGCTCCTCGGCCGCGCGGATGTCGGGCCGCTGCTCGACCAGGCGCGAGGGCAGGGCCAGCGGCAGTTCGCGCGGCAGCACCAGCGCATCGAGGTCGAAGTCGATCGCGAGGTCCTCGTCGGGGCCATCGCCGGCCAGCGCGCGCAGCAGGTTGCGCGTCTGCTCGCGCTGCTTGCGCAGCGGCGGCAGCTGCTGGCGCGCCTGCGCGAGCGCGAGTTCCTGCTGCGCCAGGTCCTGCCGCGCCGCGTAGCCGGCGCGCAGCTGGCGCTGCACCAGCGCCACCGCCTGCTCGTTGGCCTCGACGATGCCTTCGGCGATCGCGAGCTGCCGGCGCAGCAGCGCCTCCTGGATCGAGGCCGCCACCAGGTTCGAGGCCAGCGTGAGGCGCGCCGCCTCGAGCTGGTAGCTTTGCATCCGCGCCTGCGCCTCGAGGCTCTCGAGCTGCCGCCGCTGGCCGCCGAAGATGTCGGGCGCATAGCCGACCGTGAGCTGCGCGGTGTGGAAGTTGTAGATCACCGGCGCGTTGAAGGGCGCGCTGCCGCCCTCGCTGGCCGGCGTGCCCTGGTAGGTGGAGATCACGCGGCCGTTGCCCTGCACGCCCGGCGAGTTGCCGCCGAGGTTGCCCGCGATCTTGGTGCGCGCGGGCGAATAGCCGATGCCGACCGTGGGGAAGAAGAAGCCGCGCTGCGCGTAGACGTTCTCCTGCGCCGCGCGCAGCGCGGCCTGCGCGGCCTCGAGCGTGGGGCTGCGCGCGAGCGCGCGCGCGATCAGCGCGTCGAGGCGCGGCGAGCCGAACAGCGTCCACCAGTCGGCCTGGATGTCGCGGCCCGGCGCGAAGCGCTGCGCATCGCCGCCGGGCACCGGTGCCGACGCGGTGTCGAGCGGCAGCGCCGATGGGGCATAGCCGGCGGCTGCGGGCGGATCGGGGCGCCGGAAATCGGGGCCGACCGTGCAGCCGGCCAGCAGCGCCGCGCAGGCCAGCGCGAGCAGCGATCGAACGCGGGGGCGGAACGAAGAGGGGGCGTGCTTCATCGCGGACTTTGGTGCATCAGGGCGCGGCCGCCGGGCGCGCCTCGCGCGCCTGCTGCGGCTCGTCGTAGAAATCGCCGAAGCGGCGGATCGCCACC
>Ga0209902_101308_pt1 | contig 13074 bp, 15 predicted proteins | sample FECB27metaG_FD_188304 | JGI IMG/M metagenome (GOLD analysis project Ga0209902, IMG submission 188304) | Cyanobacterial communities from the Joint Genome Institute, California, USA - FECB-27 (SPAdes) (version 2) | ecosystem: Environmental > Aquatic > Thermal springs > Hot (42-90C) > Microbial mats...
GCCCGTCGGGCCATGCCAGGCAGATGACGGCAACGAAGCGGCCGGTGCGCTGGTCGGCCACCTTGGCGCCGCGCTCCTGCAGGGCGTCTTCGGTGCGCTGCATCGCCATACCGAAGTCGCGCGTGCCGTCTTCCTTTTCTGCCCAGTTGGCGGTGTAGACGCCCGGTGCGCCGTCGAGTGCGTCGACCACCAGCCCGGAATCGTCCGACATCGCCGGCAGGCCGGTCGCGGTCGCCGCGGCAAGCGCCTTGATGTAGGCGTTTTCCTCGAAGGTCGTGCCGGTCTCGTCGGGTTCGGGCAGGCCGTATTCCTTGGCCGATTTGGCGCCGATGCCGAACGGTGCCATCAGGTCGGCGAACTCACGCAGCTTGCCGGCATTGTGGCTGGCGATCACGATCTCATTGTCGGCAAGCTTGCGCATCAAAGGCCCCATATTTTCGGCTCGGCGATCTCAAGCGAATTGCCCGACGGATCGCGGAAATAGATGGAACGGCCGCCATTAGGCCATTCGAAATCGGCTTCGATGGCGATGCCTTCGCCTTCGAGCCGCGACTTCCAGTTCTCGACTTCCTCAGCCGTGCCGGCAAAGCACAGATGCCCCGGGCCCGATGTGCCATGCGGCGGCACCGGCAGCCTGGCATCGGGCTTGGGCGGCTGACGTGTCGCCTCCGCGTTGAACAGGAGCAGCACGCCCTGGGCGCAGCGGAAGAACACATGCCGCCCTGGCACCTTGGCGATCCGCTCCAGCCCCATCACCTCGCCGTAGAACGCTTCTGCGGCATCGAGGTCGGTGACGTAGAGCGCGGATTCGAGGATCGCCGAGGGCCGCATGGCGAATGCCTCAGCCCACCGCCATCTTCTGCAGGTCGACCAGACGCGCAATGCCCTTGCGGGCGAGGCCCATCAACTGCAGGAACTCTTCCTCGGAGAACGGCGTGCCTTCGGCAGTGCCCTGGATCTCGACGATCCCGCCCTTGCCGGTCATGACGAAATTGGCGTCGGTGCCGGCCGAGGAGTCTTCGAGATAGTCGAGGTCGATGACCGGCTGGCCGTCATGGATGCCGCAGGAAATCGCCGCGACATGGTCCTTTAGCACCTTTTCGACGCTGACCATCTGGCGCGCTTCCATCCAGCGCAGGCAGTCGTAAAGCGCAATCCACGCACCGGTGATCGAGGCCGTGCGAGTGCCGCCATCGGCCTGGATCACGTCGCAGTCGACGGTGATCTGGCGTTCGCCGAGCGCGCCCATGTCGACGACGGCGCGCAAGCTGCGGCCGATCAGGCGCTGGATTTCCAGCGTGCGTCCGCCCTGCTTGCCAGAAGAGGCCTCGCGGCGCATGCGCTCGCCGGTCGAACGCGGCAGCATGCCGTATTCCGCCGTCACCCAGCCCTTGCCGGTGTTGCGCATCCAACCAGGCACCTTTTCTTCCAGGCTCGCCGCGCACAAAACATGGGTGTCGCCGAACTTGACCAGGCACGAGCCTTCGGCGTGCTTGGAGATGTTGCGCTCGAAGGAGATGGCGCGCATTTCGTCGAACTGGCGTTTGGAGGGGCGCATACGGCTACTTTCTATGGCGAAATCGGAAATTGTTGCCGGCTTGTAGCTCCATGGCAGGACCAGCGCAAAGGAAAACCGGTTCCGCCGCTGGAGCTGTTGTGTTCGCGGCCACGCGGTCTATATCATTTTGGACGGAGACCATGAAGCAGATGACCAAAGCGGTACCCGATCCCACGCTGCAATCGCTCGACATGCGGTCGCGTGACATCTTCCGGCGCATCGTCGATTCCTACCTCAGGGATGGCGAGCCCGTGGGTTCGCGCAACCTGTCGCGCATGCTGCCGTCATCGCTGTCGCCGGCCACCGTGCGCAACGTCATGAGCGACCTCGAACATCTCGGACTGGTCTACGCCCCGCATATCTCCGCCGGTCGCCTGCCGACGCAGAAGGGCCTGCGCTTCTTCGTCGATGCCTTCATGGAACTAGGCGACCTGTCCGACGACGAACGTCGGGTCATCGAAGCCCAGGTCAAGGCTTCGGGCGAGGGCGCCACGCTCGAGCACATGCTGACCGAGGCGAGCCAGATGCTGTCGGGCATGTCGCGCGGTGCGGGCCTCGTGCTTGCCGCCAAGAACGAGGTCGCCCTCAAGCACATCGAGTTCATCCAGCTCGAACCGACAAAGGCACTCGCCGTGCTGGTGTCGCAGAACGGCGACGTCGAAAACCGCGTCGTCGAACTGCCGCTCGGCGTCACCGTCTCCCAGCTGCACGAGGCCTCCAACTTCCTCAACGCTCATATCCGTGGCCGCACGCTGGCCGAAGCCCGGCTCGAGATCGCCCGCATCAAGGACGAGACCAAGGCAGCGCTCGACACGCTGTCGCAGGATCTCGTCGAAAAGGGCCTTGCCGTCTGGGCCGGTGCCGAAAGCGGCCTGCCGGCGCGCCTCATCGTGCGTGGCCGCGCCAATTTGCTCGAAAACGTCACTGCCCAAGCCGACATCGAGCTGCTCAAGCACCTGTTCGAGGACATGGAAACCCAGGACGGGCTGATCCAGCTGCTCGACCTCGCCGAGGAAGGCTCGGGCGTGCGCATCTTCATCGGCTCGGAAAACCGGCTGTTTTCGCTCTCCGGCTCGTCGCTGGTGGTCGCGCCCTATCGCGACAAGGACGCCCGCGTCGTCGGCGCGCTCGGCGTCATCGGCCCGACCCGGCTCAACTATGCCCGCATCGTGCCGATGGTCGACTATACGGCGCAGCTGATTTCGCGCATGCTGAGGTGAGTTGAAACCACGGAGGACCGACCATGGCGCTCGAACAGATCAAGGCCCAGATAGCGGTCCTGCTCCAGGAAATGGTCAACCAGCCCGAGGACTCGCACGAATTGCAGGAACAGCTGCGCGAGAAGCTGAGCGAACTGCGCGCCCAGGGCCTGCCGCTGCCCAAGGACCTCGTCGACCTCGAAAAGCGTCTCGACGACGATTTTTCCGAACAGGAAGATTGAGCCCAGCGCTCGGGCCAGGCTGTTCGCCGAACGTCCGTTCGTTACGACTGGCCGTTCGCCGGGCCAACTACCAGATTACCGTTCTCGATGCGCATGCCGATCTCGTGGCCGGCCATGGCGCCGGTGAACTTGACGGTCACGCTGTCGCTGCTGCCCTCGAAGCTGACCGTGACGGTGCCGTCGTCATTGTGGGCAAGCGTGGCATTCGCGGGATCAAGGCGAGCCGTGCCGTCGCTGCTGTAGCGGGCAATGTTCAGTGAAGTATTGCTCTCGACGACATCGTTGCCGTCACCTTCCGCCATCCTCAGGGTTGCGACCTGGCCGGACGTGCTGTCGAGCTTGATCCGGTCGTTGCCCGTCCCGCCAACTGCCATCAGGTCGTGGCCGGATAGCTGCAGGGTATCATTGCCGTCGCCCCCACCAGCTCTCACCTCTCGGCCGGAAAGGCTCAGCACGTCGTTGCCGTCGCCGCCGCTTGCAAATGCTTGCCACTTGGCGGTGACGCTAATGGTGTCGTTGCCGTCGCCGCCATCGATCAAGCTGGTATCGTCGGCGCTGATGCTGATGACGTCGTCGCCGTCACCCCCGTCAAGCATGGACACACTGCCCTTGGCGGAAACGGCGATCGTATCGCGCCCATCGCCGCCATCGATCAGGTTAACGTCCCGGCCCGCGGCAATGGCAATGGCGTCGTTTCCATCTCCGCCCTCGAGACGCAGAACGTAGCCGGCGGTGGAAATGGCGATGGCGTCGTTACCGTCACCGCCACTGACGCGGTCCACGTCGCCCTGAGCTGTGATGGCAATGGCGTCATTTCCGTCACCGCCCTCTACGACATCCACTTCGCCTCGGCTTGCGATAGCGATGGTGTCGTTGCCGTCATCGCCGCTGACAAATCCGACGGTGTGGTCGTCGAGCTTTTTGCTTGCGAGGCCAACGATCTGGATATGGTCGTTGCCTCGCTCCCCGGACACGCCGCTCACCCGGTTTCCAACGACCTGGATAATGTCATTGCCTCCCGCCGTAACGACGGAGATGCTTTCCTTGCGCGACGACACAACCGCCAGATCAACATCGCCCGAACCAGCCGCCCTGACCTGCGTGATATGGTCGTTTTCCCCGTGGGTGTAGCGCTCGATCTCCATCCGAAGCGAGTTGCCGGTCGAATTTGCGGAAGCCGTGACGCCTTCCGACCCCATGAGGATGCGCATGATCGCGGACGCCGCAGCACTTGGGGCGAACTTCAGGCCGGGAAGCGATTGGCTCTTTGGCGTGTCGGTGCCTGCTGGGTACCCGCCACGCGCGTTGAGCTGCTGCAGCAGATTGACTGAAACCGACGTGTAGGAAACCGTTGGATTGTAAATCTTCATCGCTGGCCAAATTCCGGGAAGGTCCTACCGCAATCCAGGAATCATGATCTGCAAACGCTAATGGAAAATGAAAAATTCGCCGTCGCGAATATTTTAAAAGTATATTCGCAGTAGCTTTTTAGTATTATCCCTTGGCCCTGTCTTGTTCGCCCCAAGTCACTTGCCGGTAGTCGAAGCCGTATTCCAGCGTTGGTTTGACGATGCGGAAATAGGGTGACAGATCGAAGTCGCGCGGCGTGTACAGCGAGTGATGGCGGATGTGCATGATCTCCTGGCGCATGTAGGTCGACTGCGCCGAGGCGCGGCCGGGCGCGCGGGTGATCTCGGGCAGGATCGGATAGCGGATCTCGCCATAGGCCTCAGCGATCATCGTCGAGCAGATGGCGCGTGTCGGGTCGCCCGAGCCGAAGGCCAGCATGCGGCGGCGCCAGCGCACCGGCACCGGCGGCCGCGGGATGAAATAGCGCAGCATGTCGGTGATGTTCTTGAGGTCGTATTTCAGGCCGAGCCGCTGCACCATGAACCTTACGACATGGTCGCGATCCTCGGGCGAGAGGCCGTTGGCTCGGCAGATGCGGGTGTTGTAGGTGCGGTATTTCGACAGTGGCACGGCGACACAGCCTTCGCCGAGATTGACCTCGATCAGCCGCGGCCGCTCCGAGCCGTCTTCCGGCTTCGGCAGCGCGTCGCCGATGTAGAGTGCGGAATGCGACCAGGTCGACTGCGTCAGGTACTTGATGACGGCCGAAATCCGCTGGTTGCCTTCGATCAGAAGGATATCGCCGGGTTCCAGCGTCCGGCGCAGCGTGTCGGGGTCCGAAGGCGTGTAGGGCTCGTAGCCGGACGATTCGACCTGCAGCCGGGCGGCGAGCCAACGGCCGAGGCGGTCGAGCAGGGTGTCGGTCTTTTGCGTCATGACGCACAGGACGTAACATGAGCCGGGCCGGCGATGCCAGCGGGGCAGATGCTAGTCGGCTTCGGTATCCGCCATGGTTCCGAGGTCGTCGCGGACCTTCTTGGCCAGCCTGCGCACAGTCCGCCGGGGTTTGTCCTCGAACAGCTCGGCGGCGTCGGCGAGGCACAGCTTGCGCAGCGCCTTCTCCGAACGCTTGAGCAGCCTGACCAGATGTTTCGGCTCAGGCCCGTCGAACGGCGCTTCGCCTGCCTCGATCAGCTGGCGCATGACGAACACGTCATGCAGTTCGCCCAGGCTTTCACCGAGCGCTTCTACCCGCTCGCGGCGCGGCTTGACCGGCGAGGGCCAGAGTTTCCGCAGCAGGGAGAGGTGCGCGGCATGCCGCTTCACCGCCTTGCGCAGGTCATGGAAATCGTCGGCTTCGCCGCGCTCACGCGATTGCTGCAGTGCCTTGCGCGCCCGCCTGAGCGTCGCCAAGGCGCCGTCGGCCAGGACGTCGGCGGCATTCTCCGGCAGGTCGGGCAAAGCGAGTGTCTGCAGTGCCGCGAAGCCTGCCTGGCATTCGGCGATTGCCGTGTCGAGCGCTGCGTCCAGCCCGGCTTCGGCGTGGGCGGCCTGGGCGCGGTGGCGCACCAGCATGGCGCGGATCGTGGCCAGCCCGGCGTCCGCTGCGTTTTCGGCGAAATCTTCGGCCAGCCGGTCGATGGTTTCGATCAGCGCGGTGGCCTGGCGCGGGCCGGCGATCGACACCGAGATGGCGCGGTAGCGGTCGTTCTCCGTGCGGCAGAAGGCCTCGTCGCCTGGCCAGACGAGATGCAGCAGCGCACGCAGCGCCTTGAGCCGCCGGCGGGCCCTGTGCAGCCCTTTGTCGGGATTGTCGCGGGCGGTGTTCAGGTGCGCGGCGATCTTCTCGATCTCTTCGCCGGCGATACGGCGGACCTCGCCGGTAAGCGCCAGGCGCGGATCGATGCGAAAGCTCATGCAACGGCCTCCGGGACGTCGTCGCCATGGGCGAGCGACGCGTTGTAGTAGCGCGGATCGCCGGTCACCTCGCGGCCGATCCAAGCCGGCAGTTCGGATGCCGGAACAGCCTCCGGCGTCTCAAGTTCAGCGATGATCAGCCCCCTCAGTTCGCCGCCGAAAACGTCGATCTCATAGAGACGGCCACGATGGCTAACATGGTGACGTGTCTTCTCGATGACACGGCCGATGGCGAAATCCATCATCTCCTCGGCCTCGGCGAGGGGCACCTGGTACTCGAATTCGTCGCGAACGCGCCCCCTGGAGCCGAACTTCAGCGTCAGCGTCGCCACCTCGCCGTCGGAGATGCGCAGCCGCACGGAGCGGCCCGTATTCGATGCGAGATAGAACTGGCGGATGCGAATCCTGCCTTCGACAAGGCTTCGCCACTCCTGTCCGTTCACCAGGAACTTGCGTTCGACTTCCTTGGCCATGGCGCCAATAAAGCGCGGCCCGGCAGCCGGCGCAACATTTCATTTGACTTTAATCAATCGATTGATTAAATCGTTGCCATGAGCAAGACACAGACCCCGCAAAACCCCTCCGCAGCCGACGCCACCCGCATGGCGCTGGTGATGGCTGCACTGAAACTGTTCGGCCGCCAGGGCTTCGACGGCACTTCGACGCGCGAGATCGCCACCGCCGCCAACGCCAACATCGGCTCGATCGCCTATCATTTCGGCGGCAAGGAAGGCCTGAGGCTGGCCGCCGCCGATCATGTCGTGGCGACCATTCAGTCGATCGCCAGCCAGGCGCTCGGCAACACCGGGCTGGCCCTGCCGCAGGCCGTCATGCCTGAAGAGGCCGAAGCCCAGATCGATGCTGCGGTGGAGCGCATGGTCGGCTTCATGGTCGCCCGTCCCGAAGCCGGCGAGATCGTCCAGTTCGTGCTGCGCGAGCTGTCGACGCCGACCGATGCGCTCGACCGTATCTACAGCGGCGTGTTCGAGCCGGTGCACCGCAGGCTGTGTCTCCTCTGGGCCGCCGCCACCGGTGAGGAGGCCGAGAGCGAACGCGTCAGGATCAGCGTCTTCATGATGATCGGCCAGGTCGTCTACTTCCGCATCGCCCGTGCCGCCGTCCTGCGCCGCATGGACTGGGCCGACATCGGCCCCGCCGAAGTCGGCAAGGTCATCGGCATCGCCAAGGAAAACGTCGCCGCCATCATCGCCGCGCGAAAGGCAGGAAAGCCATGAGTATCCTTTGTTCCATCCCCTTTGCCGCATCGCTGTTTTCGGCCTGCGCCGGCCCGGCACCTCTGGCTGTCGGCTACGTCGAGGGCGACTACGTCCAACTGGCCCCCATCGAGGTCGCGCAGGTTGAAACCGTTTCCGTCCGCCGCGGCGACCGCGTCGAGGCAGGCAAGCCCGTCGTCACGCTTGAAAGCGGCGACGCCAGGATAGCGGTGACCCAGGCCGAGGCAGCCCTTGCCCAAGCCGAGGCGCAGCTCGCCGACCTCAAGATCGGCAAGCGGCCAGATGAGATCGCAGCTCTTGAGGCGGCGGTGCGCTCCAGCCAGGCCCAGGCCGACGATGCCCAGCGCAGCCTGACCCGCACCCAGGATCTCGCCCGGCGCTCGATTGCCACCCAGGCCCAGCTCGACGACGCAACGACCAAGCTCGAGGTGGCCCAGGCGGCCTTTGGCCAGGCCACTGCCAATCTCGCCGTCGGCCGCCTGCCGGCCCGCAGCGAGGTCATCAAGGCCGCTGAAAAGCAGGTCGAGCAGGCCCGCTCGGCGCTCGGCCAGGCCGAGTGGCGGTTGTCCAAGCGCACGCTGACGGCACCCGCCGCCGGCCGCATCGACGACGTCATCCGCAATGCCGGTGACACCGCCGGCCCGTCGTCGCCGGTGCTGTCGGTGCTGCCCGACGGCGCGGTCAAGCTGACGCTGTTTATCCCGGAAAGTGCATTCTCGTCCGTCCAAGTCGGCACCCGGCTTGCCGTGCGCTGCGACGGCTGCGCCGACGGGCTGACCGCCAAGGTCAGCTACGTCTCGCCCGATCCCGAATTCACCCCGCCGGTCATCTACTCGCTCGAGAACCGGCAAAAGCTCGTCTACCTCGTCGAGGCCCGCCCCGAAGACGCCAACTCGGCGCTGCAGCCGGGCCAGATCGTCGATGTGGCTGTGGAGGCAGGGCAGTAGGGGAATAAGCAACAGGGCAGCCCGTCGAATGACAGCCTTACTGCCTTACTGCCCTACTCCCTTGCCGGAGGCACCAATGAACGCCATCGAAGTCACCAACCTCGTCAAGCGCTTCGGCGACAAGACCGTCGTCGACCACGTCACCATGACCGTCGCCGAGGGCGAGATCGTCGGTTTCCTCGGGCCCAACGGCTCGGGCAAGACCACCACCATCCGTATCATGTGCGGCCTGCTGACGCCCGACGAGGGTGAGGGCCAGGTGCTGGGCTACGACCTGCGCACCGACAGCCTCAAGATCAAGCGCGAAGTCGGCTACATGACGCAGAAGTTCTCGTTCTACGAGGACCTGACGATCGGCGAGAATCTCGAATTCGTCGCCCGCCTCTACAAGCTCAAGCCGGTCGAGGAGCATGTCGCCCGAACCCTCGAAGAGCTCGGCCTGACCACGCGCCGCAACCAGCTCGCCGGCACGCTGTCGGGCGGCTGGAAGCAGCGCCTGGCGCTTGCCGCCTGCATCATGCACAAGCCGAAGCTGCTCCTGCTCGACGAACCCACCGCCGGCGTCGACCCCAAGGCGCGGCGCGAATTCTGGGACGAGATTCACCGGCTGGCGCGCGGCGGCCTCACCGTGCTCGTCTCCACCCACTACATGGACGAAGCCGAGCGCTGCCACCGCATCAGCTACATCTCCTACGGCAAGATGCTGGCGTCAGGCACCGTCGAGGACGTCGTGCGCAATGCGGGGCTGACCACCTTCGTCGTCTCGGGCCCGCGGCTCGACCAGATCGCCTCCGCCCTTGAAGGCCGGCCCGGCGTCGAGCAGGTCGCGCCCTTCGGCGCCACGCTTCACGTCGTCGGCTCCGACAGAGATAGGCTCGAAGCGGCCCTTGCCGACATCGGCAGCCGCGTAGGCGTGACCGTCGAGCCGGGCGAGACCAGCCTCGAGGACGTCTTCATCCAGTTCATGGCCGCTTCCAGGGACAACATGTCATGACCGCCAACGGCTTCTTTTCCTTTGCGCGGCTTGGTGCGCTGCTGACCAAGGAATTCATCCAGATGCGGCGCGACCGCATCACCTTTGCCATGATGCTCGGCGTTCCGCTGATGCAGCTGGTGCTGTTCGGCTTCGCCATCAACAGCGACCCCAAGAGCCTGCCGGCGGCACTGCTCGCCACCAGCAACGACCAGTACACGCGTGCCATGGTCTCGGCGCTGCAGAACACCAACTACTATCGCTTCGACCACATCGCTGAAACCGCTGCCGAAGCCGAGGAGCTGATGGCCAGCGGCGAGGTCGCCTTCGTCGTCACCATCCCGGCCGATTTCGGCCGCCGGGTCGCTGCCGGCGACGCGCCACAGATCCTGATCGAGGCCGACGCCACCGATCCCTCGGCCTCCAGCGGCGCCGTGTCGACGCTTGGCACGGTGGCCAACCAGGCGCTGCTGCGCGCCCAGGGCATGGAAGCGGCCTCCGCCGAGACGGCCAAGGGGCAGCTCGAGGTCGTCGTCCACCGCCGCTACAATCCTGAGGGCATTTCGCAATACAACATCGTGCCCGGCCTGCTCGGCGTTATCCTGCAGATGACGATGGTGATGATGACCTCGATGGCGCTGACCCGCGAAACCGAGCGCGGCACCATGGAAAACCTGCTCGCCATGCCGGCGAGCCCGGCCGAGATCATGCTCGGCAAGGTCTTGCCTTATCTCGTCGTCGGCGCGGTGCAGGTGACGGTGGTGCTCGTCGCCTCCAAGCTGCTGTTCGCCATCCCCTTCATCGGCTCGCTGTCCCTGCTTTTGTCGGCGATCCTGGTCTTCGTGCTGGCGCTGGTGCTGCTCGGCTACACCATCTCGACGATCGCCCGCACCCAGATGCAGGCGATGCAGCTGACCTTCTTCTTCTTCCTGCCGTCGATCCTTTTGTCGGGCTTCATGTTCCCCTATCGCGGCATGCCCGGCTGGGCCCAGGCGCTGGGTGAAATCCTGCCGCTGACGCATTTCCTGCGCATCATCCGTGCCGTGATGCTGAAGGGCGCCGAGTTCCCGGCGATCGCTATGGAGGTCGGCATTCTCGGCCTGTTCGTCGCCGGCTTCGCCGGGCTCGCGCTGTTCCGCTTCCGCCGCACGCTGGACTGAAACAGCCCTGGCAGTTGCCTTGTGCCGCATGCTTTTGCGCCGCCCATGGCTCTGCTAGGCTGCCTGCTTCCCGGCGGAAGGTGCGGCACATGCTTCGCGGCGGACTACGCAACGCGCTTGCAGCGCTCCTGCTGCTTACCGCTGGCCTCGGTCACGCGGGGGCAGCCGACCTCTATTCCGTAGGCACTATCACCAGCGGCACCGCGCCCGAACGCCGCGACATCGGTTTTGCCAATTGCCTGCGCGACGTCGTTGTCCGCGTCACCGGCGACACCAGGCTGCTCAATGAAAAGCGCCTTGCCGAACAGGCCAGGCATGCCGGCGATCTGATCGCCAGCTACAGCTTCCGTGACCGGATGAGCGGCACACCTATCCACGACGAGCAGGGCAGCTACGACCGCCCGCACAACCTGACCTGTATCTTCGACCAGACAAAACTCGACGCCTTCCTGAAGTCGTTCGAGCGCGAGCCCTGGCTCAAGCGCCCGCGGCTCGTCGCCGTCATCGGCATCCGCGACATGAAGGGGGTTGCCAGCATGCTTGCCAGCGACAGCCTTGCCCCGCGCGACAAGGACATGCGCACAGCACTCATCAGCGCCGCCGACAAGCTCGCGCTGCCGATCCTGCTGCCGTCGCAGCAACAGTTGATGTTGGCGGGGCTGACGCTTCCGGCTTTGGCAAAGGCCGACCCGGCGCGCCTCGGCACCCTGGCCCGGATGGCCGGCGGCGAACGCGAGCTCGTCGGCACCATGGTCTGGAACAGCAAGCCTGCCGGCTGGGTCGCCGAATGGCGCATCGCCGACGCGCCGCCCGCCGCGCGCTGGGGCATATCAGGCGTCGGCTTCGACGATGCCTTCCGCAACGCGGTCTCAGGCGCCGCGCAAGTGCTGTCGGGGCATGAGGAGCCGTAGAGAGCTAATTACCCCTTGTGGCGGGGCGGCCGTGATTACCCCTTCTCCCACAAGGGGAGAAGGGACGTCTCTTCATCCCATCAACGACCTTACCCGCCTCTCGCCGCCGGCCTTGCGCCACGCATTGAACCTGTGCGTCGCCGCCGCGAACGAGATCTTCATCGCCTGGGCCACCGAGTAGCGCGACTTGCCTTCGTCGAACATGCGGTAGCAGCATTCGACGCCGTCGGGCGTCAGCTTGCCGTCGCAGGTCTTGTTGTGCGGGTTGGCCGGGTCAAACTGTTCCGGCTGAGGTTGGAGCATGCCCTTCAGGCGGGCGAGGTCTGCTTCGATGCTGGCGATCAGCTCGAGCACGGGCTTGGGGTCGATGTGATGCGCGTGCTGCTTGGCCGCCATTGTGCAATCCTTCTATCAGGTGAGATTAGGCTATATAGCCACACATTTCCCTATAACAAGGGACACGGTCGCACCTAATTTGGCATGCGGCAAATGGATCACACCCGGCCCGCGCGCATTGACCGGCGAGCGCCAAATGCCTAGTTTAGAATAATTCTAAACTGGAAGATTCGCAGATGTTGTCCCGTGTCTTCGGCTTCGGCCGCCGCGCTTTCGATTCCTTGTCCGAGCAGGAGATCCTGGCTCTCGCCATTTCGTCGGAGGAGGATGACGGACGTATCTACCGCGCCTATGCCGACGGTTTGCGCGACGAGTTTCCGCAATCGGCAAAGGTGTTCGAGGACATGGCCGAGGAGGAGGACGGCCATCGTGACCAGCTCATCGAGCAGCACCGCAAGCGCTTTGGCGAACGCATTCCGCTGATCCGGCGCGAGCATGTCCGCGGCTATTACGAGCGCAAGCCCGACTGGCTTGTGCGGCCGCTCGGCATCGACAAGGTGCGCGAGCAGGCCGAGGAGATGGAGCGGCAGGCCTATCGTTTCTATGTCGAGGCGTCCAAGCGCACCGGCGATGCCACCACCCGCAAGCTGCTCGACGATCTGGCGCTGGCCGAACAGGGCCATGAATCACTGGCCCAGAAGCTCGAGCAGAAGCACGTGCCGGCGCATGTCAGCGAAAAGGAAACCTTGGCCGAGCGCCGTCAGTTCATCCTGACCTATGTCCAGCCGGGCCTTGCCGGGCTGATGGACGGCTCGGTGTCGACGCTGGCGCCGATCTTCGCCGCCGCCTTCGCCACCCACGATACCTGGCAGACCTTCCTCGTCGGCCTCGCCGCCTCGATCGGCGCCGGCATCTCGATGGGCTTCACCGAAGTCGCCTCGGACGATGGCAAGCTGTCGGGCCGCGGCTCGCCGATCAAGCGCGGCCTCACCACCGGCCTGATGACGACGCTCGGCGGCCTCGGCCATGCGCTGCCCTACCTGATCCCGCATTTCTGGACGGCGACGATGGTCGCGGCGGTCGTGGTGTTCTTCGAACTCTGGATCATCGCCTACATCCAGAACCGCTACATGCAGACCCCCTTCCTCCGCGCCGCCTTCCAGGTGGTCCTCGGCGGCGCGCTGGTCTTCGCGGCAGGCGTGCTGATCGGGAACGCCTGAGGCGGCGCCTCCTGAGGTCTTTGCGC
>Ga0209902_101310_pt1 | contig 13043 bp, 14 predicted proteins | sample FECB27metaG_FD_188304 | JGI IMG/M metagenome (GOLD analysis project Ga0209902, IMG submission 188304) | Cyanobacterial communities from the Joint Genome Institute, California, USA - FECB-27 (SPAdes) (version 2) | ecosystem: Environmental > Aquatic > Thermal springs > Hot (42-90C) > Microbial mats...
GCGCTCGCCGGTGCGCCGGCAGATGGGCAGCGCGATGGTCGACCTCGGATTGCGCCAGCCCTGGCTGGTGTTCGACGTGCTGCTGCGGCAACCGGTCGCGCTGCCCGACCACACGGTGCAGCACTGCGACCCGGCGCGGCCCATGACCTACTGCAACGTGGTCGGCGACCGGCGGCGCTGGGAGATCATGGTGCTGCCCGACGACGACCGCGAAGCGCTGGTGCAACCCGACACGCTGTGGCGGCTGGTCGCGCCCTGGGTGAAGCCCGAGCAGGCGCGGCTCGAGCGCGCCGCCATCTACACCTTCCATTCCGTCATCGCGCAGGGCTGGCGCCAGGGCCGGCTGCTGCTGGCCGGCGATGCCTGCCACCAGACGCCGCCGTTCCTCGGGCAGGGCATGTGCGCGGGCATCCGCGACGCGGCCAACCTCGCCTGGAAGCTCGAGGCCGTGCTCGCGCGCGGCGCGCCCGAGACGCTGCTCGACACCTACGAGTCGGAGCGCGCGCCGCATGTGCGCGCATTGATCGAGCTCGCGGTGCGGCTGGGCAACATCATCCAGACCACCGATCCCGCGCGCGCCGCCGAGCGCGATGCGCGCTTTCGCGCCGGGCGCCCCGAGATCTTCGAGCTGCCGCCGCAGTTGCTGGGCCAGGGCGCCTTCGATGCCGACGCGGGCTCGCCCGCGGGCCGGCCCTTTCCCCAGCCGCGGCTGGCCGACGGCCGCCTGCTCGACGAGCTGCTGGGCCGGCGCAGCGCGGTGATCGGCAGCCCCGACGCGCTCGCGGCCGCCGCGCCCGCCACCGCCGAACGCTGGCGCCGCGCCGATGCCGTCGTCATCGACAGCCCCGACGCGCCGCTGCGCCACTGGCTCGAGGCCCACGAGGCGCGGGCGGTGATACTGCGCCCCGACCGATATATCGTCGGCGTCGCGCGCACGGGGCACGATCTGGATCGCATCTCGCAACACCTCCCCGTCGCGCCATGACACTCTGGAGGAATTGGCGTGCCGGAAAAATCCATGTCCAGCCTGGGGCGCATGCTGGGGGTGCTCGACCTGTTCGACGACACCCACCTGACGCGCACGGCGGACGACATCTCCGCGGCGCTCGAGGTCTCGCTGCCCACGGGCTACCGCTACGTGCGGCTGCTGCTCGAGGCCGGGCTGCTGCAGCGCGTGGAGGATTCGCACTACGCGCTCGGGCCGCGGATCATCCTGCTGGACCACTACATCCGCAATGCCGACCCGGTGCTGCGCGAAGGCATCCCGGTGATGCGCGAACTGGTGGCCGCCACCGGCTTCGACTGCGTGAGCTCGGGCATCTTCGGCATGCAGGTGCTCGACACGCATCGCGAGATGGGTGGCGCGCCGCCGACGCTGGCCTACGGGCGCGGCCGGCCGCGCCCGCTGTTCCTGGGCGCCGCGCCCAAGGTGCTGCTCTCGACCTTCGCGCCGCCGCAGTTGCGCAAGGTCTTCGATGCCCGCCACGACGAGGTCGTGCGCAGCGGGCTGCCGGCCGAATGGAGCGAATTCCGCCGCCTCTACGCGGGGATCCGCAAGGCCGGCCACTACGTGTCGATCGGCGAACTCGAACCGCAGCTCGCGGCCGTGGCCGCGCCGATCCCGAAGGCCGACGGGGGCGCATGGGCCGCCATCCAGCTGGTCTTCGACACCTCGCGCCTGTCCATCGTCGACCTCGACAAGATGGTTCACCTGATCACCGAGGGCGCGCAGCGCATTGGAGGTCGGCTGGCGTAGTTCTACTTCACCCACTCCTCCTCACGGACAGACCATGAAACTCATCAGCTACCAACTCAACGGCACCGACAGCTACGGCGCGGTGACCGGCGACCGCGCGGACCGCGTCGTCGACCTGCGCCAGATCTTCGGCGAGCGCGCCGCGGACCTGAAGGCGCTGATCGCGGCCGACCTGCTGGCCGAGGCCGCCACGGCCGTCGGCCAGGCGAGCGCCACGCTGGCGCTGAGCGAGCTTCAACTGCTGCCCGTGATTCCCAACCCCGGCAAGATCGTCTGCGTGGGCCTCAACTACGGCGAGCACGTGCGCGAGACCGGCCGCGAGATCACCGAGCAGCCCACGCTGTTCCTGCGCGTGGCCGAATCGCAGCTCGCGCATGGCGAGGACATCGTGCTGCCGCCCGAGTCGACGCGCCTCGACTACGAGGGCGAGATCGCGGTCGTGATCGGCCGCGGCGGCCGCCGCATCGCCGAGGCCGATGCCTGGGCGCACATCGCGGGCTATGCCTGCTACAACGACGGCAGCATCCGCGACTGGCAGACCGCCACGCCGCAATGGACCGCCGGCAAGAACTTCTGGCGCACCGGCGGCTTCGGCCCGTGGATGGTCACGCGCGACGAGATCGCCGACGGGCGCGTGATGACGCTGGTCACGCGGCTCAACGGCCAGGAGATGCAGCGCACCACCACCGACAAGCTGATCCACAGCATCCCGCGCCAGATCGCCCACATCTCGGCCTTCACGCCGCTGGCCGCGGGCGACGTGATCGTGACCGGCACGCCGGGTGGCGTGGGCGCCAAGCGCAACCCGCCGGTGTGGATGAAGCCTGGCGACAGCGTCGAGATCGAGGTCGACGCCATCGGCGTGCTGCGCAACGGCATCCGCGCCGAGTAACCCGCCGGCGGCATTCCCATGAACCGACGATTCGATCGCCGCAGCGCGCTGCTGCTCGCTGCGCTGTGCGCCGCGCTGCCCGCCGCGGCGGCTTCCGACTATCCCTTGCGCCCGATCCAGATGATCGTGCCCTTCGCCGCCGGCGGCGGGCTCGACATCAATGCGCGCAGCCTCGCGCAGGCCATGTCCGAGAACCTCGGCCAGCCCTTCGCGGTGATCAACCGCGACGGCGCGGCCGGCACCATCGGCCTGAACATGGGCGCCGGCGCGCGCGCCGACGGCTACACGGTGGTCTTCACGCCCGCCGTGCCGCTGACCAGCGAGCCGCACCGGCTCAAGGCGCTGAACTACGGGCTCGATTCCTTCCGCTACGTCTGCAAGGTGTTCGACAACATCTTCGCGATCGCGGTGCCGGCCAGGTCGCCGTACCGCAGCGTGCAGGACATCCTGGCCGATGCGAGGAAGGAAACGGGCAAGGTCAGCTACGGCACCTCGGGCACCGGCTCGATCCCGCACCTGGGCACCTCGGACATCGAGGCCGCCACCAAAGTAGCGCTCACCCACGTGCCCTACAAGGGCGACGCGCCGATGCTGCAGGACCTGCTGAGCGAGCGCCTGAGCTTCGGCGCCGTGCTCGCGAGCTCGATCACCGGCCACCTGCAATCGGGCGCGCTGCGCCTGATCGCTGTGTACACCGACAAGCGCCATCCCTCGTTCCCCGACGTGCCCACCCTGAAGGAGTCGGGCGTGCCCGTGGTGCAGGCGAGCTTCGGCGGCGTGCTGGTGCCCGCGAAGACGCCCGACGCGGTGGTCGCGCGCCTCGAGTCCTCGTGCCGCGAGGCCGTGGCCTCGCCCAAGTACCAGGCCTGGGCGCGCGGCGCCAACCAGGTGGTCGACTTCCTGCCGGGCAAGGACTTCGAGCGCCAGGTGCGCGAGGACAGCCGCCTCAAGGCCGCGACCCTCGCGCGCCTCGGACTGGCCACGCCATGACTTAGGATTCGGCGATGACCCGTCCCATCCTCCATACCCTGATCTGCAGCACGCGGCCCGGCCGCGTGGGTCCGGCCGTCGCCCAGTGGGCGCACGGCATCGCCGAAGCGCACGGCGGCTTCGACGCCCGTCTCGTCGACCTGGCCGCCTTCGGCCTGCCGGTGTTCGACGAGCCCGAGCATCCGCGCCTGCAGCGCTACACGCACGAGCACACGCGCGCCTGGAGCGCGAGCGTCGCCGAGGCCGATGCCTTCCTGTTCGTGCTGCCCGAATACAACTTCGCGCCGCCGGGCGCGCTGGTCAATGCCCTGAACTACCTCGTGCGCGAGTGGCAGTACAAGGCCGTCGGCTTCGTGAGCTACGGCGGCATGTCGGGCGGCATCCGCGCGGTGCAGGTCACCAAGCAGTTGCTGGGCACGCTCAAGGTGGTGCCCATGCTCGAGGCGGTCGCGTTCACCAACGTGGGCCAGCAGCTGCAGGCCGAGGGCGGCCTGTCGGCCAATCCCGCCAACGCGGCGGCCGCGAAGGCGATGCTCGACGAACTGCTGCGCTGGACCTCGGCGCTGCAAACGCTGAGGTCGTAGGGCGCCAGCGAGAATGCGCGCATGAACTCCATCGCGCGCGAAGACATCACGGGCCTGGTGCTGGCCGGCGGCCGCGGCAGCCGCATGGGCGGCGTCGACAAGGGCCTGCAGGACCACCGCGGCATGCCGCTGGCGCTGCATGCGCTGCGCCGCCTGCAGCCGCAGGTGGGCACGGCCATGCTCAGCGCCAACCGCAACCTCAAAGCCTACGAGGCGATGGGCGTGCCCGTGTGGTCCGATTCCATCGAAGGCTATGCGGGGCCGCTCGCGGGCCTGCTGACCGGGCTCGAGCATGCGCGCACCGATTGGCTGGTCACCGTGCCCTGCGACACGCCGGACTTTCCGCCGGACCTGGTCGACCGGCTGGCCGAGGCCGCGGCCGGGCAGGGCGCCGAGATCGCGATGGCCGCCACGCACGAAGACGGCGAGCTGCGCGCGCAGCCCGTGTTCTGCCTGCTGCGCACCGGCCTGGCGCCGAGCCTGCTCGCCTTCCTGCAGGCGGGCGAGCGCAAGTTCGGCCAATGGACCGCGCAGCACCGCAGGGTGCAGGTGGCGTTCGACGATGCGGCCGCCTTCTTCAACGCCAACACCAGCGACGAGCTGCGCCAGTTGCAGCGCTGAGCCCTGTCGATCCGGCGCCGCGCGCGCCGTCCGTCGATCTTTTGCACCCCTTACCGTTCGCTGACCTCTTTCCCGCCGCGTCGCCCTAAGTTCCATCTCGCGCAGAAGCCGGTCGCTTGTGCCGCGGAACTTCACCAGGGCGCTGACCACGCAGGAAGACGGATCGACGATGGATCAAACGGAAAGCACGAGGCGCCGCCTGCTGACGCGCGCCATGACGGCGGGCATGGGCGCCGCGCTGGCGGCCTGTGGCGGTGGTGGTGGCGGCGCGGGCGGGTGGGCCGTTCCACCGCTTCCCGGCCCGGGCGACGGGGGCGCGGGTGGTGACGGCGGCGGCGGAGGAACCGGTGGCCGGTTCAGTTCGGAACAGCGCTCCGAAGCCACCTGGCGCATCGCCGAGAAGTACGAGCAGTTGCTCGGGGCGCGCACCGCCAGGCCCTTCGAGGCGCTGCGCGACTGGGTCCTGCTGCAGCCCGAGTACGACGCCGTGGACATCGACACCGACAGCCTGTGGGCACGCTTCACCGACGGGCGCTACTTCCTCTTCACCGACGACTGGAAGACCGGGGCGCCGACCGCGCCCATGGCACCGCGCGAAGGCGATCTCGCCGCGCGCCAGCAGCGCGCCGCCCCACTCGCGGCCGGCGACATGCAGGTGCCCGGCAGCGACAAGGCGCTGCTGCTCAAGCTCAAGGAAGACATCTTCTCGCCCGAGGGCGATGCCGCCATCGCCAAGGCCAAGGCGGCGCTCGAGAAGCGCGGATGGACGGTGCCGGCGCAGCATGTGCTGACGCTCGAGGCGCTCAAGAATGCCGGAGAAGTCGGGCTGCTCTATCTCAACGGGCATGCCGCGGTCTACGGTCCCAAGGAAGGTCCCGACGCCTACCGCGACTTCGCGATGCTGACCGAAAACAATTCGAGCGACGACGCCGACGAACTCTACGCACAGGACCTGGACGACCGCTCGATCATCCTGCACCGCGATCGCAGCCGCTGGAACGAGTACCTGTACGGCCAGCGCCGGCCCAACTACGCGATCACCAGCATCTTCATCCGCAAGCACCTCAAGCTCGCGCCCAACTCGCTGGTGGTCCTCATGGCCTGCAGCGCGGGGCTGGCTGAGGCCGCGGTGTTCCGCGCCAGCCTGAGCAACGTGGGCGCCTCGGAAATCATCGCCTGGCAGGGCAGCGCCACCGCCGCCGGCTACCGCACGGTCGATGCGCTGTTCGACCGCATGACGGGCGTCAATGCCAACGATCCCAGGACGCCGCCCAACCGCGCCTTCGACTTCGAGGACGTCTGGCGCTACCTCGGCAGCCGCGGCCTGCTGGAGAACCCGCCGACCGGCGAGCCCGGCTCGCGTCCCGCGCCCATCAAGCGCTTCGGGCAGGGCGGCTTCGACCTGACCAATCCGCTGATCACGATGCTCGAGGTCGACTGGAAGGACAAGCTCGTGGTGCACGGCGGCTTCGGTGCCGAGCCCGGCACCGTGAGCGTGGGCGGCACGGTGCTGCCGGTCACGCGCTGGAGCGAGGCCGAGATCGAGCTGACACTGCCGACCGGCCCGAACGATCCGCCGGGCTCGCATGGCGACGTGATCGTCACCACGCGCAAGCGCAGCAGCAACGTCCGGCCGCTCACTTCGTGGCGCGGCGAGATCGTCTACCTCGCCGAGGAACTGGCGCAGGAGCACGGGCAGGGGCGGCTCACGCGCGAGCTCAGGCTCGAACTGCATCTGCGTGGCGATGGCCATGCCACCCGCACCGAGGTGGACGGCGCTCCGAAGCCCAACACCTGGAACCTGATCGCCGCGTCCGACAGCCGGGCCCGTCATGTATCGGGCGGCTCCATCAGGTACGGCGTGCTAGGCGGGAACACCACGACCTCGCAGCAGGGGCGCGGGGAACTGAGGATCGTCGGCCCGGCGGAGGCGGCCGGCGGCCCGGGCCTGATGGTGGTGATCGGCCGCATCGACGCCGTGACGCGCCAGCTGCAGATCCTGCCGCTCGTGAGCGTCGGCGACTACTACGACGTCTTCCTCGATGGCCAGCATTCGGACGTCGGCAGGATCCTGATGGAAGTCCAGGGACTCGGGTTCTGGGATCCCAAGGGCTCGGCGCACTCGCACCTGCCGCTGATGTTCGGCACGACGCTGCCGATGGGCGCGAACGGTGCGATCGCGGCCTATGAGCGGACGATCGTGACGGACACCAGCCTCGGAGGACGCCCGGTGATGCAGCAGACGGTCAGGACCGCGGGGCTGAGCGCGACCCCGGCGCTGCGCGGCGACGTGGGCCTGTGAGGCGGCACGCACCGGCCGGCGTCACAGCCGCGCCCGGTAGCTCGCCGGCGTCTCGCCGAAGGTGCGGCGGAACAGCCCGATGAACGCGCTCGGGGTCGAATAGCCGAGGTCGAGCGCGATCGCCGTCACCGGGACGCCGGCCGCGAGCATCTCGAGTGAGCGCATCATGCGCGCGCGCTGCCGCCAGGCCGTGAAGTTGAAGCCGGTCTCCAGCACGAAGCGCCGGCTCAGCGTGCGCGAACTCACTGCCGCCCAGCGCGCCCATTGCTCGAGGTCGCGCTCGTCCGCGGGCTCGGCGATCAGCGCGTGCGCGATGCGCTGCAGCCGCGGATCGCTCGGCAGCGGCAGGCCGAAGGGCTCCACCGGCAGGCTGCGGATCTCGTCGAGGATGACCGCCGCCACATGCGCGCGGCTTTCGTCCAGCGGCTGCGGCGCCTCGATCGGCCAGCTGCAGGCGCGCAGCACCGCCTCGCGCAGCAGGCCCGAGGTGCGGATGGTGCAGGGCCGTGGGGGCAGGGTGGCGCAGGCCGGCTCCGCCACGTAGACGCTCCAGCCATGGAAGGGGCCGTGCGAACGCCCCGAATGCTCCTGGTGCGGCGGCAGCCAGACCGCGTGGATGGCCGGCACGATCCAGACGCCGTCCTCGACGCCGACCGACAGCAGCCCGCGCAGCGAGCCGAACAGCTGCCCGCGCGCATGGCGGTGCGGGCCCGAGGCCAGCTCCTCGCCCTGGCTGCCCTCGGCCGCGATGAGGACCGGGCCGTCCGGTCGGTCGACCAGGCCGGCCAGGCGAAGAATGGGATCGGTCATGGCGGATCAGAGCTATCGATTGGCCGATCCAGTCTACAGCCGCCAAGGCCTTTGTCCGTACGCTGGGTGCCATGAACCCAAGACCTCGCCCTTCCTTCGACGACCCGGCCCCGGCGCCCGACCTCGACGCGCTGTACGCCGCTCCTTCAGAGATGACCCAGAAGGCGGTGCTCGATCGCCTGGTCGACTTCCACCAGGCCTATCTCGCGCGGGCCACCTTCTTCTGCCTCGCCACCGGCAGCGAGCAGGGGCTCGATGCCTCGCCGCGCGGTGGCCCGCCGGGCTTCGTCCATGTGCTGGATGCGCACACGGTCGCCTTCGCCGACTGGCCCGGCAACAACCGCATCGAGTCGATGCGCAACCTGCGGCGCGACGAGCGGCTCGCGATGGTGTTCCTGTTCCCGGGCCTCGAACTCTTCATGCGCATCAACGGCCGCGGCCGGGTCTCGACCGATGCCGGGCTGCTGAACGAACTGCGCGAGGGCGAGCGCATTGCCAAGACCGCGACCGTGGTGCGCATCGACGAGGTGCTGCTCCATTGCGGCAAGGCCATCAACCGCGCCCGGCTGTGGCAGGACAGCGCCCGCCTCGCGCGCGATGCGCTGCCGACCGTGGGCCAGATGATGGCCGCGCTGGGCAGGCGCGCCGACGCCTCGGCCGAGCTCGGCACGGAGCAGATCGCGCAGATCGACGCGCACTACGACCACGCGGTCAGACACGAGCTGTACTGACGGATCGAGCGCCCCACGAAGGCTTCCCATTTTTTCTGGAGAGAACGCGATGCTGTTCGACACGACGAGATTTCCGCTGGTGTTCCTAAAGGAAGACCCGCAGGCCCATTCGCACGACACCGACACCGAGGCGCAACTGGCCACGCTGCTCGAGCGCGGCGAGCGCTTCGTGCTGCTGACCGACCACCTGCCCGGCGACCACCCCGAGGAAAGCCACGAGGACCGCAAGCGCCGCGCGCTGTTCTTCAAGCGCCACAAGGAGCGCATGCGCGCGTTCTGCGCGGGCCTGGTGATCGTCACCGGCGAGCGCACGATTCCCGCGGCGGTGCGGCTGGCGGCGCAGGGCGCGGGCAAGGTGCTGGGGCTGTCCTTCGACTTCGTGCGCAGCGAGAGCGAAGGGGTGGCGGCGGCCGAACGCTTCCTGGCGCGCGGCTAGTTCACATCGTCGCGTCGAAGGCCTCGCTGTACGCGACGCTGCCCGTAGGCACCGCCCCCGCCAGCGCGAGCGCCATGAAGTACTCGGGCGGCACGCCCGGCAGCGTCAGGCCGGGCTCGGCCCCGAAGCCGAAGCGCGCGTAGTAGGCCGGATCGCCCAGCAGCACGCAGCCACCGGCGCGCCGCAGGCGCAGCGCGTCCAGGGCCTGCGCCATCAGCAGCGAACCGATGCCCCGGCCCTGGCAGTCGGGCCGTACCGAGAGGGGACCCAGGCCGTACCAATCGCCCGCCCGACCGTCGATGCGAATGGGAGACACGGCCACGTGGCCGACGATCCCTTCGTTCTCGATGGCGACCAGCGACACCGTGAGCTGGCCCCGCGCGCGCAGCGCCCGCACGATGAACTGCTCGGTGTGGCTGGTGTGCGCGGCGTGTTCGAAGGCCGCGATGGTGACGGCCTCGATGGCCGGGGCGTCGGCGGGCGTTTCCTGGCGGATGCGGATGTTCATGGTGTCGAATCTTCGGGCTGGCCATGCGCCGCATCGAACGCGCGGCGCCGTTCTCTGAAGCCCTCGGCGTTCTCGATCACCCAGGTCCACAGCGGAATCATCTGGTAGAGCAGGCCGCGGCCCAGGCTCGTGAGCTCGTACTCGACGCGCGGCGGCACCTCCCGGTGGTCGAAGCGCAGCACGAGGCCGTCGCGCTCGAGCGCCCGCAGCGTGCGCGTCAGCATGCGCTGCGTCACGCCCGAAAGCCGGCGCCCCAGTTCGGCATGGCGCAGCCGGCCCGAGACGCCCAGCGCATGCACCACGCCCAGCGACCAGCGGCTGCCGGTATGCGCGAGCACCTCGCGCTTGAGTCCGTCGTCGTCGTCGCTGAGCGCATCGCAAGCGGCTTGCGATTGCCGGATCAGCGCTTCGATTTTTTCCTGCGGTATCACGCGTGTGCCTTCTTTCATTGGGAGGGTGCCGGGTCCAACTGCCGATTTTGATCGGAGATGCATCCATGCCGCAGACAAGACAAGACGCCCTCGAGATCCTGGTGGTGGGCGCCGGGGAACTGGGATCGCGCGTGATTCGCGCACTGGCCGCGAGGGCCGAGCGCGAGGGCGCGCGGATCTCGGTGCTGCTGCGGCCCGACACGGCGTTGTCGCCATCGCCCGTGCGGCGCGCGCTGCTCGAAGAACTGGCGGCGTTGAAGGTGGCCGTGATCCATGCCGACATCGCTGCGTCCGATGCGCACGGGCTGGCCCGGATCTTTCGCGCGTTCCATACCGTGGTCAATTGCACAGGCTTCGTCGGCGGTCCGGGCACGCAGTGCAAGCTCACGGCCGCGGCGCTCGAAGCCGGCGTCGCGCGCTATGTGCCATGGCAGTTCGGCATCGACTACGACACCATCGAGGCCGGCAGCGCGGGCGGCCTGTTCGACGAGCAGATCGCGGTGCGCGCGATGCTGCGCTCGCAGCAGGCGACGCGCTGGCTCATCGTGTCGACCGGGATGTTCACGAGCTTCCTGTTCGAACCGGCCTTCGGCGTGGTGGACCTCGAAGGCCTGCGCGTCAACGCGCTGGGCAGCTGGGACACGCGCGTGACGGTGACCACGCCCGAGGACATCGGCCGGCTCACGGCGGACATCCTCTTCACCCAACCGATCAACCACAGCGGCATCTTCTTCACCGCGGGCGAGACCTTGAGCTATGGCCGGCTGGCCGACCTCGTCGAGCAGCGCTTCCAGCGCCGGGTCGAACGCATCGAGTGGAGCGTGCCGATGCTCGAGGACGAGCTCGCGAAGCAGCCGCGGGACACGATGCGCAAGTACCGGCTGGCGTTCGCGCGCGAGCCGGGCGTGGCCTGGGATGTCGGTCTCACCTACAACGCGCAACGGGGCCTCGCGACCGAGGATGTCGCCCGCTTCCTGCGCGGCCATCGGGGTGTGGCGGCGATGTAGTAACAAATCAGTCATCGTCGGGCGCCAAGATCGCGGGTTCCCAACAGTGCCTGCGCCGTGTCGGTCCTCCCCCTTTTCCCATCGTCCCGTCCGTGGCCACGCCATGGGCGCGGCACGGCCGCCGTCGAGACCCGCTGCGGATGCGCCTTCACGCGCGCCTCCTGAGCAGGCTCCGGGCCGCGACCTGCATGGTGTGCACGCTGGCGACTCCCGCCTGGGCCGCGGACAACGCGATGCAGCCGCCGGTTCCCGAGGCCGCCGCGGCGCTGCTCGACTTCGACATTCCCGCCTTGCCGCTGGACGATGCGCTGGGCCGCTATGCCGCGCAGTCGCGGCGCTCGACGCTGTTTCGCAGCGCGACCGTGCAGGGGCGCACTTCCTCGGCCGTGCAGGGCCGCCATTCGCCCGAATCGGCGCTGCGCCTGCTGCTCGAGGGAACGGGCCTGGTCGCCGAACGGCCCGACGAGGGACCGGCCGAGGCCTTCGTGCTCAAGGAAGCGACGGCACCGGCGCCGCCGCCGGTCCTCGGCAACGCGCCCGCCGCCGCCGACGAGGAGGACGACGGCTACGACGCCCGGCTCCAGGCCCGCGTCTGGGCCGCGCTGTGCGCCAACCCGCGCACCGCGCCGGGCAGCTACCGTTCGCTGCTGCGCTTCGAGGTGGACGCCGCGGGCAGCATCCTGCGCCCGCGCCTCCTGGGCTCGAGCGGCGACGGCGCGCGCGATGCGGCACTGCTGCAGACGCTGCGCGGCGTGCGCATGGACCAGCCGCCGCCCGCGGCCATGCCGCAGCCGCTGACCCTGATCGTGCTGCCGCGCACCCGGCGCGACGCGCCTTACTGCAACGCGGCACGCTGACATGTCCGAAGGCGCGCAACCCGCATTGCTCGACTACCTGGTCGAGCGCTACGCCAGCCTCAAGCTGCGGCTCACGCGCGTGCTGCGCAACGGCGACCTGGCCGGCGATGCGCTGCAGGACACCTGGCTGCGCGTGCAGAGCCAGCCCGCCGACGACGCGATCCAGAGCCCGACCGCCTACCTGATGCACATGGCGGTCAACATCGCCATCGACATCCGGCGCAAGCAGGGGCGCACCCTGTCGAGCGACGATGTCGAGGACCTGCTGGAGTTGGCCGACCCCGCGCCCGACCCGGCGCGCAGCGCCGAGGCGCGTTCCGAGCTCGATGCGCTGGTGAAGGTGATGCGCGGCCTGCCGCAGCGCCGGCGCGAGATATTGATCCTGGTGCGCTGGGAGGGCATGGCGCAGAAGGACGTGGCGCGCCTGCTGGGCGTGTCGGTGCGCACGGTCGAGCACGAACTCAAGCGCGCCCACGACTATTGCGAAGCGCGCATGAACCATGACAAGAGATAGTTGGGGGATTTGGCCGGTGCCGAACGTCATAGCAGGTGAAGACAAGGATTCCCGCGAGGCATCGCCGGCCCTGAAGCCATGAAGACATCGCCCCACGACGGCATCGCGCCACCCGAGGAACTGCAGCGCCAGGCCGCGGCCTGGCTGCGCCAGCTCACCTCGGGGCGCGCGAGCGACACCGACGCCGAGGCCTTCTTGCAATGGAAGCGCGCCAGCCCCGCGCACCAGGCCGCCTTCGAGGAGGCGCGGCGCCGCTGGCAGCTGCTCAAGCCCGCGCTCGGCGAGCTGCTGCGCGAGGATCCGCAGACCCTGGCCCATCACCGGCAGGCGCTGCGCGGCGCGATGCCCAAACCGGCCCTGGGCCGCCGTGCCTTCGTCGGCGCGGCCGTGGGCGCGCTGGCCGTGGCGGGCATCGCGGTGGTGCGGCCGCCGCTCGGCCTGTGGCCCGCGGCCAGCACCTGGACCGCCGACTTCCACACCGGCACCGGCGAGCAACAGGCCATCGCGCTGGCCGAGCGCATCGACGTGTTGCTGAACACCCAGACCAGCGTGCGCCGCGTCGAGGCCGGTGGCCGCGTCGTCGGCATGGAGCTGCTGGCGGGCG
>Ga0209902_101311_pt1 | contig 12965 bp, 15 predicted proteins | sample FECB27metaG_FD_188304 | JGI IMG/M metagenome (GOLD analysis project Ga0209902, IMG submission 188304) | Cyanobacterial communities from the Joint Genome Institute, California, USA - FECB-27 (SPAdes) (version 2) | ecosystem: Environmental > Aquatic > Thermal springs > Hot (42-90C) > Microbial mats...
GCGCCGCCTCGACTTCCTCCGGATCATGCAGGCCCTTGCGGTCCGTCATGCTCTCGGCGAGGTTCACCGGATTGAAGTAGTTGGCGATCGACTTCTTGACTTCGTCATCGGTGGCGTTGATGAGCCACATGATCAGGAAGAACGCCATCATCGCCGTCATGAAGTCGGCATGGGCGACCTTCCACGCGCTGCTGTGAGCCTCGTGCTCCTCTTCCTCGTAGCGCTTGATGATGATGATGTCGTGGTGTTCGGCTTCGGCCATGTCGCACCATCACTCCTGCGAGCCGGCGAGGCGGTCGAGCCACGCGGCGAGCTGGGTCTCGATGATGGTCGAATCGGCGGTGACGCGGACGTCCGGCCGATCGGAGGGCTCGAAGGTCAGGCCGTCGCCCCGGGGGCCGAGCCGGTTGGCGAGTTCGGCCACGAGATCGCGCGGGCCGCTCACCGTCACCACGGGATGCCGGCGGTCGGCGAGGAGGCCGCCGAGCGTCGCCACCAGGTCGGTGATGGCACGCTCGCGCGCCCGGCTGGTGACGAAGGGCACGAGGGCCCGGGAGGATGCCTCCGCCACCGTCGCCACGAGGGTCTCGGCGGCGGCGGCGAAGGCCACCGCCAGGCGCTCGCTCTCCTCGGCCGACCAGCGCGCGCGCTCGTCGACGAGCAACTGGGCGAACTGCTCGCGCTCGACCGCCAGGCGCTCCTCGAACGCCTGCTCCGCCTCGGCCCGGCCGGCGCGGCGCCCCTCCGCCTGGGCCTCCGCCAGCTTGTCGACGGCCGCTTTCTCCACCGCCGGCTTGTCGACAGCTCCTCTGTCGGCCGCCAGCTGCGGGATCGCTTCTTCCCGCGGCGCGATCATCAGGTCGGCCGGGGGCGCCACCTCGTCGGTGTCGAAGTGCTGGATGTACCTCGCCAAAGCGTTCATTCGTCAGACTTTCTCTTCGAGGTGAAGCCACTGGCGCAAGATCGCGGCCGCCTGCTCCTCGTCGTACTCGATGATCTGCTCGAGCCGCTTCTGGGGCGTGCGGTTCATCTTGCTGGTGAGGTCTTCGATGAGGTTGAGTTCGGCCTGCGCTTCCCGGGAAAGCGGGGCGCCGGTGTTCGCGTCGATGGTCTGCAGGTCGTCATCCGGGCCCTCGAGGAGCTCCGGCATCGGCTCCTCCTCCTTCGGACGGGCGAGGATGACCTTCATCGCCGGGCGCAGGCCGAAGAGGATCAACAGCACCGCGATGACGAGCATGGTGAAGGCGTTGATGAGCGTGCCCATCTGGCGCATCAGCAGGTCGAACATCGACAGCGGCGGCGTCGGCTCGAGATCGCCGGCCGCCTGGGCGAAGCCGACGGCCGCGACCTTCAGCTTGTCGCCGCGGGCGAGGTCGAGGCCGGAGGCGGAGGTGACGAGCTGCTCGATGTCGGCGATCTGCGTGTCGACCGGGACCGAGCCCGCCTCGGTGCCGGCGTTCGCCATCAGCCGGTCGCGGTTGACCAGCACGGCGATCGACAGCTGGTCGATCTTGAAGCCGTCGTTCTGCGTCTCGACGACCTTCGAGGAGATCTCGAAGTTGGTGAGCTCCTCGCGGCGCTCGTTCTGCTCGTTCGAATCGGCGCCGTCGGCGGCGGGCAGCGTCTCCTGGGGAATGTTCTGCTGGACCGTCGTCGGCACGTTGTTCGAGCTGTTGCGCGACTGGGCGTTCTCGCGGACGACGCGGACCGAGCGCTCGACTTTCGAGTCGGGGTCGAAGGTCGTCTCGCTCGTCCGCGTCGAGGCGACGTCGAGGCGGGTGGCGACGCTGATCTCGAAGTTGTTGAGGCCGAGATAGGGCGTCAGCGTCCGGCGGATGTTCTCCTCGATCTGGCGGCTCACCTCCTGCTGCAGGTGGGAGAGCTTGCCGCTCGCGGCGTTGGTGCCGTCGTCGCCGGAGGCGAGCACGGTGCCCTCGGTGTTGAGGACGGTGACCGAGTCGACCTTCATCCCGGGAATGGCGGACGCGACGAGGTGGCGGATCGCCTGGGCGGCCGAGACGTCGTCGGGGCGCTCGGTGCGGATGACGACCGAGGCGGAGGCCGGCTGCTGGTCGCGCCGGAACGAGCCGCGATCGGGCAGCACGATGTGGACGCGGGCGGCCTTGATGCCGTTCATCGTCTGGATCGTGCGCGCGAGCTCGCCCTCCAGCGCGCGGACCTTGGTGATCTCCTGCATGAACGAGGTGAGGCCGAACGAGCCGAGCTCGTTGAACAGCTCGTAGCCGGAGTTGGCGTTCTGCGGCAGGCCCTGCTCGGCGAGCAGCATGCGCGCCTGGGCGGTATCCGAATAGGCGACGAGCACGGAGGTGCCGTCGGAGCTGACGTCGAAGGCGATGCCGGCGTCCTTGAGGGCGCCGCCGATGCGGTTGACGTCCTCGCGGCTGAGGCCGGTGTAGAGCGCCTCCTGGACGGGGCGGCTCAGATAGTAGGCGCCACCGCCGACGGCCAGCAGGACCGTCAGGCCGATGAGACCCAGCGCGGCGAGCTTGCGGCCCCCGAGCGCCAGGATGTTCTGCCAGAGCTTTTCGGCTTGTGCGCGGCCCGTCATCGACAGCTTTCCGTTCCTGGAGGCTCCAGCATCCGATCAGTCGCCAGGGGGGCGACTGCGGTCGGTCGGAGCACGCCAACGGGGCGTGCCGGCCGAACCCTCGGTGCGGGCACGAACGGGACTGTCGGGGGTCAACCTTGCGTGGGCATTGCGACGCCGGGCGTCGCCGCTTCTTCGGCGCGCGAAGAAGGAGGGCCACGCTCCTTGCGAAGCGTGGCCCAGAGTCGTCGTAGGGGGGAGAGCCGACGACCCGTTAGTTACGGAACAGCGACAGGATGTTCTGGCTGGACGAGTTGGCGATCGACAGCGACTGGACGGCGAGCTGCTGCTGAGTCTGCAGGGCCTTCAGTCGGGTCGACTCCTCCTCCATGTCCGCATCGACGAGGGTGCCGATGGCCCGGTCGTTCGCATCCATCAGCGCCTTCACGAAGCCGCGCTGAGACTCGATGCGGGTCGACACGGTTCCGAGCTCCGTCGAAGCCGCGGTCATATCCGTCAGGGCCTCGTCGACGACCGAGATGTACTCCCCGATGGTCGTGAGGTCGGCGGCGGCGTTGGTCAGCGCAGAGACGTCGATATCGGCGACGGCGACAGTGGTGCCACCGGCGGTCCGATCCTTGTCCATGATGCCGATGTTGCCGTTGGCGTCGTAGAGGCTGATCTTGGAGAGATCGATGTCGATCGTATCGACCGACACGGCGCCGCCAACGCGGGTGAACGACCCGACGACGCTCTTCGTTCCATTGTAGTCCGCATCGGACGAGTCGACCGTGAGCCAGCTTTCCTCGTTGATGACGGACGTCTTCGACTTGTTCGAGATATCGCTCAGACGGGCCGTGATTTCCGTCTGGATCTTGGTCTTGTCAACGCCCGGCTCGAGGGAGGTGACCAGAAGCTGCTTCACTTCCTGAAGGACCTTGCGGATCTCGTTCATGCCGGTGGAGACCACGTCGACGGTGGCAGCGCCGAGACCGAGAGCGTCCTTGACGGCCCCGAGGGCACCGTTGTCGGAACGCGTGGTCGTGGCGATCGACCAGTACGCGGCGCTGTCAGATGCCGAGTTGACCTTCAGGCCCGTCGAAACGCGGCTGTTGGTCTGGTCGAGGCTGTCGTTGATGCTCCGCAGGGTCTGCAGGGCAACCATCGAGGAGGTGTTGGTCAGAAGGCTAGACATAGTGATGTCCCTCTTGATTTGAATACAAGGATTAGGGGGACATGCCGGATTGTCCGGCATGGCAGGGGCGGCATCATGCCTTTGGTGGGCGCCCTGTTTCACGAGCGGCGCATCGACTTGGGTTGTTCCCAAGTCACCAACCTGCCATGCGGTGACCATGACAGGGCGAGCTTGCGCGAAGCTTGCGTGTTTCGCTGTTTTCGCCGAGGGGCCGATTTTCTTCGCCGGAGCGCCGCGCGGCGGCGCCGTCCTGGGTGGAGTGACCGGCGCGCGACGCTGGAGACGGCCGGGACCGTCGTCCGCGGCCGCGCGGGCGACGATCGCGGCCCCGGAAACGCCGAAGGCGCGCCGCGGGGCGCGCCTTCGCAAGGCAGGGCAGGGGATCGCAGGCGACGTCAGCTGAAGGAGCGGACGAGGCTTCCGACCAGCATGCTCCAGCCGTCGATCAGCACGAAGAACAGGATCTTGAACGGCAGCGAGATCACCGTCGGCGGCATCATCATCATGCCCATCGACATCACCAGCGTGGCGACGATCATGTCGATGACGAGAAAGGGCAGGGCGATCAGGAAGCCCATCTCGAAGCCCCGGCGCAGTTCCGAGATCATGAAGGCCGGGATCAGCACGCGCAGCTCGATGTCGTCCGCCACCACGTCCGGCGGCGTCTCCGCCTGCGCGGGCGACGGCGTCTCTGTCTGCGTCTGCGACGACTGCGGGGACAGCGTCTGCGTCGCCGACGGTGACGGCCCCTGCGTGGCGGCGGCGATGTCGGCGAACAGCTGCACGTCCTTCGGCCGCACCTGCGACAGCATGAATTCGCGGAACGGCGCGGTGGTGCGCTGGAAGGCCTCCGCCTCGTCGATGGTGCCTTCGGTGAGCGGCTTGATGCCGTCCTGCCAGGCGCGGTCGAAGGTCGGGCCCATGATGAAGAACGTCATGAACAGCGCCAGGCTGATCAGCACGAGGTTGGCCGGCGTGCTCTGGATGCCGAGGCCGGAGCGCAGGAACGACAGGGCGACGATCAGGCGGGTGAAGCTCGTCACCATGATCAAGAGGCCCGGCGCCACCGACAGCACCGTCATCAGCGCGACGAACTGCACGATCCGGCCGCTCGCCGAGCCGCTGCCGCTCGGCAGCAGGTCCGACAGCGCCGACAGATCCTGCGCCGCGGCCGGCGCCGCGACAGCCGCCAGCGTCAGCGCCGTCACCGCCAGCGCCGCCGCGACGAGCGCGGACGGCCACGCGGCACGCCGCGCCGCGGCCGCGCGACCCCGCGCGGCCTGGCCTGGCCGAGCCGGCGTCATTGGATCACCATCGTCTCGACGACGAGCTCCTCGACGGCGCCCGACGTGCGCAGCGAGACGCGTTCGTTCAGATCCTCGCGCAGGTGCTGGAACGCCATCGGCCCCTGCAACTGGCTGAGCGTCAGGGTGCGCAGGTAGGCGACGATGTCCTGGCTGATCTCGGCGGTGGTGATGGCGGGATTGGCGAGCTTGCCGTTGTCGAAGACGATCGCCGTCTCGACGCGGATCCAGGTGTCGCTGGGGGCGGCGAGATTGGCGATGATCGGATCGAGGCGGGTGAGAACCTTGTCGCCGCTGTACTTGATCTCGGTCGGCGTCTTGTCCTCCTGCTCCTTGGCGCGCTCGGTGATCACCTCCTCGAGCGACGAGGACAGGTGCAGGCCGAGCCCGCCGCCGGCCAGGAGCGCGAGCAGCGTCAGCACGCCGGCGGCGATCCAGACGCCCTTGCCCTTGCCCTTCTGTGAAGCGTCGTTGGTCGCCGCGGCTGCCATGATCGTCCTCGTCAGTAGGGGATTGCGACGTCATAGAGGCGCTGCCCCCATGCCGGCTGCTGCACGTCGGTGAGGCGCCCGCGGCCGCCATAGGAAATCCGCGCCTCGGCGATGCGGTCGTAGGGGATGCGGTTCTTGGCGGAGATATCGAGCGGCCGGACGATGCCGCCGATGCTGAGCACGCGGATCTCGTAGTTGACCCTGATCTCCTGGGTGCCGCTGATCACCATGTTGCCGTTGGGAAGGACTTCCGTGACGACAGCGGCGACCGACAGGCTGAGCTTCTCCGACCGGTCGATCGACCCGGCGCCGCGCGAGTGGGTGTTGGAATTGATGTCGAAGTTGCCCGACGCCTTGGCGGCGGCGGGATCGAGCCCGAAGCCGGCGGCGGCGAGACCGGCGGCGGCGTCCAGAAGCGAGCCGGACTCGCGCGAGCGGTCGCTCTCGTTGTCGAACTGCGCCTTGTCGTCGAACTCGATCGTCACGGTGACGACGTCGCCGACCTTGTAGGCGCGGATGTCCTTGAACAGCTCGGCGCCGCTGTTGCCCCAGGTCGAGCCGAAGCTGTGCGGCTGCGCCGGCGCGAAGCCCGCCGGCAGCTCGGCCCGCGGCGTCGCCGCCAGGCCGTAGCCGACGGGCGTGAGCTCCGGCCCGGTGAGCAGGTTGTCGTGCGAGTTCTGGCAGGCCCCCAGGAGAATCAGGAGGGGGGCGGCGAGGAGCTTCTTCATCCCGCGGTCCTCTGGCTGGTCGTGCGGTCCGCAAGGCCCGCCATGATGTTCGTGAGCTGCGCCGCCTTGGTCGGATCCATCTCGTTGAGGATCGCGCTGGCGGTGCGGGGCGGGAGCTTGCTGAGGATCGCCGCGGCGGTCATCTCGTCCATGATGGACAGCTGCGCCGAGGCGGCGTCGGGCTTCATCTGCGTGTAGATCGCGATGAGCCCCTCCTCGGCCGTCTTCAGGAACTTCTCGCGGCGGTCCAGCCAGTCCTGGTACTCGGCGCGCTTCGTCTCGAGGCGGGCGAGCCGGTCCTCGATGTCGCGCTCCAGCACCGCCAGCGCCGCCGCCTGGCGGGCGAAGCGCGCATCGGCGGCGGCGTCGGCGATGTTGTTGCAGTACTGGGCGGCGACCGTCGCGGCGGTCGGCGCCGCAGCCGGCTCGGCCGGCTCGGCGGCATCGGCGGGATCGGCCGTTCCGGCCGGCTCCTTCGCCGGCGCCGGCTCGACCGCCCCGGCGGATCCGATGGTCACCGCCAGCGCGGCGGCCATCGCCACGCCGGCGATCGCCGGGCGGACCCGGTGAATGCAGTTGCGCATGTCGCGTTAGCCTCGGTTCGAGCCCCACGGGGGCCGCGTCACTGGACGAGCAGGTCGGCCTGCAGGGCCCCGGCGGTCTTGATCGCCTGGAGGATCGAGATGATGTCCGTCGGCTTCAGGCCGACCCGGTTGAGGCCCTGCACGAGGGTCTGCAGGTCGGTGCCGTTGACGACGGCGAGATGGCCGCTCTGCTGGGTCGCGTCGATCGTCGTGCGGGGCACGACCACCGTCTTGCCGGTGTCGGAGAACGGGTTCGGCTGCGAGACCTCCGGCGTCTCGGTGACGCGGACGGTGAGGTTGCCGTGCGCCATGGCGACGGTGGAGACCTGGACGTTCTGGCCGATGACGACCGTGCCGGTGCGCTGGTCGACGACGACGCGGGCGGGGGCTTCCGCCTTCACCTGCAGGTCGCCGATGTCGGCGACGAAGCGCGACATCGCCACCTTCGCGGGCTTTGCCACCACCACCGTGCGCAGGTCGCGGTCGCTGGCGGAGGCCTTGCCGTAGCGCTCCTTGGTGTAGGCGTTGACGGCGTCGGCGATATTGGCCGCGGTGCGGAAATCGGGGTTGCGGAGCTCGAGCACCAGCCGGCCCTCGGAGCCGACCTGGGCCGGCACCTGGCGCTCGACGATGGCGCCGTTCGGAATGCGGCCGCCCGTCGGCACGCCCTGGGTCAGCGTTTCCGCCTGGCCCTGCAGCGCGAAGCCGGACACGGCGATCGGACCCTGCGCCACCGCGTAGGCGATGCCGTCGCCGCCCATCAGCGGCGTCACCAGCAAGGTGCCGCCCATCAGCGAGGACGCGTCGCCGATCGAGCCGACGGTCACGTCGACGCGCGAGCCGACGCCGGCGAAGGCGGGCATCTCGGCGGTGACCGTGACGGCCGCGACGTTGCGGGCGCGCAGCGGTACGCTGTCGACGTTGACGCCCATGCGGTCGAGCATCGACTGCAGGGCCTGCTCGGTGAACGGCGCGTTGCGCAGCGTGTCGCCGGTGCCCTGCAGCCCGATGACGAGGCCGTAGCCGATCAGCTGGTTCTCGCGCACGCCCTGGACGCTGGTGATGTCCTTGATGCGCGTCGCGGCGGCGGGATCGGCCGACAGCAGGGCGAAGGCCGGCGCGAGCGCCAGGGCGGCGAGGGCGAGGAAGGCTCTCATCGTCCACCCACCAGCAGGGTTCCGTCCGCCTGCACAATGCCGGAGATGACCTGGCCCGAGTCGACGTTGCGCGCCTGCACCACCGCGCCGAGGGAGCCGTGCTGCAGCGGTACCACGAGGGCGGAGATGGTGAGGCCACCGGCGACGAACAGCGCCTCGGTGGCGACGCCGCGCGTCAGCAGGTTCGGCTCGGAGAAGGCGTTGTTGGGGATCGGCTTGCCGGCGACGAGGGTGCGGCGCGCCACCTTGCCGATGACCGGCGCCGGATCCTCGACGAAGCTGTGCGGCTTGCCGGCCTGCACGTAGAACTGCTTCTCCGTCAGCATCTCCTCGGAGATCTGGTCACCCGGATAGATGGTGGCGGCCGGGACCGGCAGGACGACGGCGATGGGCGTCGCCGCGGCGCCGCCGAGGGCGGCACCGGCGGCCAGCGCCGCCAGGGCGAGGGCGCCCGCCCGCGCGAAGCGGGCGGCGAGGGCGCGCAGGTGGCGTTTCATCTAGCGGATCCCCTTGGACACCGTGCCGGCCATTTCGTCGGCCGCCTGGATCACCTTCGAGTTCATCTCGTAGGCGCGCTGCGCCGAGATCAGCTCGGTAATCTCCTTCACCGGGTCGACGTTGGAGCCCTCCAGGTAGCCCTGGTGGATCTTGCCGAGGCCGTTTTCGGCGGCGACGCCCGCCACCGGCTGACCCGACGCCGAGGTCTCGCGGAACAGGTTGTCGCCCATCGGCTCGAGGCCGGCGTCGTTGGCGAAGGCGACGATCGACAGCTGGCCGACCATCTGCGGGGTCGGCTGGCTGGCGACGGTCGCGTAGACCTCGCCCGATTCGTTGACGACGATCTGGGTGGTGTCCTGCGGGAAGACGATCGCCGGCTCGACGGCATAGCCGTCGATGGTCACGAGCTGGCCTTCCGGGCCCTTGTTGAAGGCGCCGGCGCGGGTGTAGAGCGCCTCGCCGTTCGGGCCGGAGATCTCGAACCAGCCGCTGCCGTTGATGGCGAGGTCGAGCGGGTTGCCGGTGTTGTTCAGCGAGCCCTGGATGTGCAGGTTGCGGACGCCGACGGTGCGCACGCCGAGGCCGACGCGCACGCCCTCCGGGATCGGGCTCTCGCCGCCGCGGTTCGGGACACCCTGGACGCGGTCGAACTGGTAGAGCAGATCGGAGAACTCGGCACGGGCGCGCTTGAAGCCCGTCGTGTTGATGTTGGCGACGTTGTTGGCGATGACCTCGACGTTGGTCTGTTGAGCGCTCATGCCCGTGGCGGCGATTGCTAGTGCTCTCATGGTCTGGACCTCAGATCGCCATCCGGCTGATTTCTTGATAGGCAGAGACGACCTTGTCGCGGATGGAGACCGCGGCCTGCAGGGTCTGCTCGGCCGCCATCACGGCGGCGACGACGCTCTGGATCGAGGCCTTGCCTTCGATGCCGGAGATCGCGGTGGACTCGCCGGCCCGCACGGTGCCGATCGCGTCCGTCGCGACGTTGGCGAGCACCTGGGAGAAGTCGCTGGCGATGCCCTGGCTGGCGCCGACGCCCGAGACGGGCGCCGTCGTCGTCGTTGTGAGGGAATTGACCGACGACAGGGATCCGATTGAAGACAGCATCACGAGCCTCTCAGCAGGTCGATCGTCATGGTGATCATCGAGCGGGCCTGCTTCATCATCTGCAGGTTTGCTTCGTAGGAGCGGGTCGCCTCGCGCATGTCGGCCATCTCGACCAGCATGTCGACGTTCGGCAGCTTGACGTTGCCGTCGGCGTCGGCGGCGGGGTGGCCCGGGTCGTGCTCGATGCGGAAGGGCGACTCGTCCTCGCCGAGCCCCTTGACGGAGACGCCCGTCGCGCCGAGCTCGCGGTCGAGCTGCGCCTGGAACATCACCGTCTTGCGGGTGTAGGGATCGGCCCCCGACGTGTTGCCGGTGGAGCGGGCGTTGGCGATGTTCTCGGACGCGATGCGCAGTCTCACCGACTGTGCCTCGAGACCGCCGGCGGCGATGCGCCCGATCGCTTGCAGTGCGTCCGTCATCAGCTTGACCTCAGACTTGTCAGGATCATGCGGTGAAAGGACCGCAGGATATTGGTGTCGAGCGAGAAATCCCGGGCCGCCTCGTTGGCCTTCATCAGTTCCTGGTCGATGCTGACGGAGTTGCCGGAATGAGTGACGTCCCAACTGTCGGCATTGCGGGCATCGACATCTGCCGGGGCGTCGGCTCCGGGGCTGAGATGACCGGACGCGGTCGCCGTCATGACGAGGCGCGTCTTGTCGAGCACCGTGTTGAACGGTTCGACGTCGAGCGCCTCGAAGCGGGGGGTGTTCGCGTTGGCGATGTTGCCGGCGATGGTGGTCTGCCGCAGAGCGGCCCACTGCGAGTGCCGGGTCGCCAGGTCGAAGAGATAGACCGAGTTCAACGAAAGCTCTCCTTGCCCATGGCAGGAAGAGATAGGACCGCCAGCTTGCCCGAGGCTGGCGTCCCGTCCGCCGTCTCGCCGGGCGCCGCGCGCGCCGGCCCCCGCGGGAACGCCCGCCCCGCGGACGTGCGCCGGCCCGCTTGGCGCGCGCCGGCGGTGGCGCCTACATGATGCGCCGCACCGTGGCGAGTGCGGCCGCCTGCGCCACCGGCGTCGGGAGTTCGCTCGCCGACTGCGGCGTCTGCGCGAACGCGGCGCGGTAGCGCGACCAAGCCTCCTCGACATCGGGGGCCGGCCCCGGGAACACCAGCCCGTGCAGCTCGATCTCCACCGACTCCGGCGCCAGCACGACGCGGAAGAACGTCGTCAGGGCGACATGGTGCAGTTCGAGCTCGATGGAGACCGCCGGCGCCTTGCCCCATTCGCAGGTCGCCACCGCACAGCCGCCATAGCGCAGCAGCGCCTGCGTCGCGACGCACTCGCCGCAGGACGCGATGATGTCCTCGAGGTTCGAGGAATTCTCGTCGAGGGCGTAGCCGATCAGCGTGCCGGCATCGACGAGCAGCAGCTCGCGGATGAACGGCCGCAGCGCGTCCGCCAGCACCTTCTCGAAGGAACGACGATCACCCGGGCCCGATCTCGGAAAGGCAGAAATATATCGACTAGAGCGCCTTACCATGACCTTCCCGTGCGTAAATGAAATACAGGACACGCGCGACAGCGTGGTAGAACTCGGCGGGGATCCACTGGTCGACTTCGACCGCGTCGTACATGGCGCGGGCGAGCTGGCGGTCCTCGATGACGGGAATGTCGTTCTTCTCGGCGATTTCGCGGATCTTCAGCGCCACGAGGTCGGTGCCCTTGGCGACGACCATCGGCGCACCGCCGGCGCCGCGCTCGTAGCGGAGCGCGATCGCGTAGTGCGTCGGGTTGGCGATCACCAGCGTGGCGCGCGGCACCGCCGTCAGCATGCGCCGGCGGGCGCGATCCTTGGCGATGGAGCGCAGCCGCGCCTTCACCATCGGATCGCCTTCCGCCTGCTTCATCTCGTCCTTGATGTCCTGCTTCGACATGCGCAGGTCGCGGCGCCACTTGAAGCGTGACCAGACGAGATCGGCGGCGACGAGGACGATCGTCGCGGCGCAGACGGTGGCGACGAGCCGCGTCGACATCGCCAGGATCTGCGCCGGCAGCAGCGTCGGGTCGGTGTACATCGCATCGATGAGCCGCCGCAGCTCGCTGTGCAGCAGCACGATGCAGGTGATGGCGACCGCCGCGAACTTGGTGAGGGAGCGGAGGAACTCGGCGAATCCCTGCACGCCGAAGATGCGTTTCATGCCGGCCGCGGGCGAGACCCGGTTCCACTGCGGCCGGATGCGCTCGAGCACCATACTCGGGGCATGCTGGGCGACCGATCCGATGATGCCGAGGACGGCGAGGACGACGACGATGGGGATGAGGAAGCCGGCGACGGCGCGCGCGACGTCGACCCCGAGGACGATCGCCGACGAGGAATCGGCGATGGAGTAGCCGCCGGCGTCATCGAGCAGGCGGCCCAGGTTGGCGACGAGCGCCGGCAGGCGATCGCTCACGAGGAACGCCAACGTCGCGAGGATGCCGAGGAGCGAGGCGAACACCGTCGCCTCGCGGGAGAGCGGGATGTTGCCCTTTTCGACGGCGTCGGAGACCTTCTTCTCGGTCGCCTCCTCGGTTTTGCTTTCTTTGTCGGCGTCCTCGCTCACGCGCGCTCCGATCTAGCTCAGGAAGCCGTCTTCGTCGCCATCGGCGCCGAGCTCGATCTCGCCTCGTCCGGCCATCTCGAGGGCCAGGTCGGTGATGATGCGCCGCGCATCGAGGACATCGCGCTGCGACGAGGGCTCGCCGCTCGTCAGCTCCTGCTCCACCATGCGGCGCACGCGCGAGGCGAGCGACTGCAGGATGGTGTCGCGGAACTCCTGCTCGGTGCCCTTCAGCGCCAGCACCACCTTGTCGTTCGGCACCTTGTCGAACAGGGTGGTGCGCGCCTTCGGCGCCAGCTTGATGATGTCGTCGAACGTGAAGAGCAGGCCCTTCAGGATCTCGGCCGACTTCGGCCGTGTTTCCGCCAGGCTGTTCAGCACGTTGTCCATGTGCTCGCGTTCCATCTTGTTGATGATGTCGGCCATGCGCGCATGGGTGTCGGTGCCGACCGTCCGCGAGAAGTTCATCATGAAGTCTTCGTGGATCGTCCGCTCGATGATGCGCATGGTCTCTTCGGTCACGGGCTTGAACGTCAGCATGCGGCGCATGATGTCGTTGCGAAGCTCGGAGATCATCTGGCTCATGACCTTCGCCGCAGCGGAGGGCTTGACCTTCGAGAGGATGAGCGCGGCGGTCTGCGGGTGCTCCTTGATGACATAGGCGGCGAGCGCCGCCTCGGAGACCGTCGAGATGCGGTCCCAGATCGAGGCGTTGGCGTTGCCGAGCACGTCGGCCATGATCTCGCTGACCTGGTCGGGCGGCAGCACCCCGGCCAGCATCTTCTCGACGTCGCTCGCCGTGACGACGA
>Ga0209902_101313_pt1 | contig 12957 bp, 12 predicted proteins | sample FECB27metaG_FD_188304 | JGI IMG/M metagenome (GOLD analysis project Ga0209902, IMG submission 188304) | Cyanobacterial communities from the Joint Genome Institute, California, USA - FECB-27 (SPAdes) (version 2) | ecosystem: Environmental > Aquatic > Thermal springs > Hot (42-90C) > Microbial mats...
AAGCCGTTCGAAGGAGGATGGCAGCATCAAGCATTTCCCGCTCGAGCTGTTCGATCGGATCGTACAGGTCAACCTGATGGGCACATTCCGCTGCGTGGCGAAAGCCGCAGCGGGAATGCTGACGCTCGACCCGCTGGCGGACAATGAACGCGGCGCGATCGTGATGACCGCGTCGGTCGCCGCGGAAGACGGGCAGATGGGCCAGGCGGCCTATTCGGCGTCCAAGGGCGGCGTCGTCAGCATGACCTTGCCGATCGCGCGCGACCTGATGAGCGAGGGCATCCGCGTCAACACCATCCTGCCCGGCATCTTCCTCACCCCGCTGATGCTGAGCGCGGGCGACAAGGTGGTCGATGCACTTTCCCAGTCGGTTCCCTTTCCGAAACGCCTGGGCAACCCGGCGGAATATGCCGCGCTCGCGCTCATGATGGTCGAGAACGGCTATTTCAACGGCGAGGATGTCCGGCTGGACGGCGCGATCCGGATGGCGGCGCGTTAGGCCCGCCGCCTATAGCTGATGCCCGGTGCGATCGCGCTTGGTGTCGAGATATTTCGCATTGTGCGGATTGGACGGCAGGCTGTGGGGCACGCGCTCGGCCACGTCGATGCCGTGCGCCGAAAGCTGGTTCACCTTTTCCGGATTGTTGGTGAGCAGTCGGATGCGCGTCTGGCCGATCAGCGACAGCATCCGCGCCGCCACGCCGAAATCGCGCGCGTCGATCGCGAAGCCCAGGCGAAGATTGGCGTCGACCGTGTCGAAGCCCTGATCCTGGAGGCTGTAGGCGCGCAGCTTGTTGACCAGGCCGATGCCGCGCCCTTCCTGGCGCAGATAGAGCAATATTCCCCAGCGCGCGGCGATGGCGTGGAGCGCGGCGTGGAGCTGCGGGCCGCAATCGCATTTGAGCGATCCCAGCACGTCTCCCGTCAGGCATTCGCTGTGCAGCCGAACCAGCGGCGGCGTACCGTCCGGCTCGCCCAGGATCAGCGCGACATGCTCGGTGGCGTCGTCGCGGCTGCGGAATGCGACAATCTCCGCATTCTCCGCCGCCTCGACCGGCAACCGCGCGCGCGCCGCGATCATCAGTGCCGCCGAATCGTCATAGGCGTCGATATCGGCGGGGATGATCGTCACTTCGGCATCGCCCACGGCGCCGACGAAAAAGGCAGGCAGCAGGCCGGCGAGCCGTGCCAATTCCAGCGCGGCGGACGCCGCGTCCTCGCTGCCGACCGGGATCGCGCGATACGGGCCCTTGAGCGGCGTCGCGAGATCGAAGGCCGGATCGGCGAGCGCGACCGCGCCGGCCAGGTCGATCCACGGCGCGCGCGCCACCCGCACCGGTCGCGCTGGATCCGCCGCGGCAAGCTGGTTGCCGAGCTTCAGCGTCGCGGCGCGGGTGGACGAGATCAGGATATCGGCGTCTTCGCCCGGATCGAACGCGGCAAGCCGGCCCGCATCGGCGGTCTCGATGGCGAGCAGGTGGAGCGTGCCGGCCGCGCCCGCGATCGCGATCGGCCAGCCGCGCTTCAGCGCATCGATGGCGCGGGCCGCGGCGCGCGGATCGCTCAAACGCGAAACTCCGTGACGATCGGGACGTGATCGGATGGCTTCAGCCAGCTCCGGCAGGATTCGTGGACCTTGTGGCCGGTGGCCAGCGCCGCGACATCCTTCGATGCCCACATATGATCGAGCCGGCGGCCGCGATCGGACGCCAGCCAGTCCTTCGCGCGATAGCTCCACCAGGTATAGAGCCGTTCGGGCGCGGGCACGAAATGCCGGCCGAGATCGACCCAGTCGTTCGCCGCCTGCAGCCGGCCGAGCGTCTCGACCTCGATCGGCGTATGGCTGACCACGTCGAGAAGCTGCTTGTGGCTCCACACGTCGCTTTCCAGCGGCGCGACGTTGAAATCGCCGACCAGCAATGTCGGCACCGACAGCGCTTCGGACCAGGCGATCATGCGTTCGAGGAAATCGAGCTTCTGGCCGAATTTCGGATTGACCGTGCGATCGGGGATATCGCCGCCGGCGGGCACATAGACATTCTCGATCCGCATGCCGTTTTCCAGCCGCACGCCGATATGCCGCGCCTCGCCATTCGCCTGCCAGTCGAGCCGGTCGTCCTCCCAACACGGCACCTTGCTGACGATCGCGACGCCGTGATGCATGCGCTGGCCGTTGAGCAGCAGATGCTTGTAGCCGAGCCGGTGGAACGCATCGGCGGGAAAGGTCTCGTCGACGGTCTTGGTTTCCTGAAGGCACAGGACGTCGGGCGCCTCTTCCTTCAGGAAGCGTTCGACGATCTCGATCCTGAAGCGGACGGAGTTGATGTTCCAGGATGCGATCTTAAGTGTGTCAGCCATTGCCTGCGCTGTAGCGCCCGCGCGGACACCGCCGCAAGAGCCGAACGCGCCGCGATATCCTGCGATGTGGATGAAAGCGCGCCCCGGACCCGAAGGGTCCGCAAGGCCGAACGGCCGCCCGAGCTTATGCGAGGAAGCCAAGCGCGCGGATGCGCGCGCCCGGCAATTGAGGGCCTCTCAAAAACGCCAAAGGCCCCCGCTCCGGGGGCGTGGAGCAGGGGCCGACCTGGCGTTCGTCACGCGAGGCTGGATGGGGGCTGCCAACCAGGCAACAGGGGGAAATCCCGATCGGGTATGCCCCTCATCCGCATGATCATGAATAGCGCCCCGTTCCTGTCGCCAACATGAATGGTTCGGTTCAGGGTCGGCCGACCGGACGCCGTGGGTCGCTCCATTTGAACGCACTGTCGGATACGGGCACGTTGAACTGCTGATCGCTCAGGCGCACCGAGGTGCGGTTGTTCTGCGAATCCAGTGCCACCCAGCCCTGAAGCATCAGTCCGCCGGGCGCGGAGGCATTGCGCGCGAAGGCGAGGGTGAGCGTGCCGAATTCGGGGCGTTTGGGATCGCGCGCCTCGACCAGAACGATGCGATCGTCGGCGGTCTGCACGATCTTCGCGACGCTCGCTATGTCCTTCTTGGGATTGAGCAGCACGCCGAGCGGCGAATTGCCGACCGGCCAGCGCTGCACCTGGCGCACCTGATAATCGATCATGGTCAGCGACTTGCCATCGCCGACGATGAGCAGGGGAACGCCCTTCTGATACTGGAAACGCACCTTGCCCGGCCGCTTCATCGTGAGCTGCCCGGTCAACGCCTTGCCCGCGCGATCGGTCTGGACGAAATTCGCGGTCATGCTCTCCACCGACTGGAGATGCGCCGAGACCTTGTCGAGATCGCCGGGGGCGGCAACCACGGCAGGGGCCGTCAATGCGGCGATGCCCAATGGAGCGGCGGCCAGGGCGAGAACGAGACGGCGATACATCAGAAACTCCCGATCGATTTCCGGCGGCTGTGCCGAACGCGCCTTGAATGCGGCGTGAACCCGCTGGTTCCGCGAAAGGCCCGCCCGCCTTTAAAGGGGACGCCCGTCGGTATCCATCAGCACGTCGCGGCGACCGACATGATCGGGGCGCGAGACCAGGTTTTCCTTTTCCATGCGTTCGACATGGCGCGCGGCGCGATTGTAGCCGATGCGCAGCTGGCGCTGCAGCCAGCTGGTCGAGGCCTTCTGGCTCTCGGCGACGAGCTGCACCGCCTTGCGATATTCCTGATCCTCGGGCGTGTCGTCCCCGGTCGGCGCACCGTCGAGCGCATAGCCGCCGTCCTCGGGTTCCTCGGTGACGGCCTGGATATATTCGGGGCTGCCCTGCGCGCGCCAGTGATCGGCGACGCGCATCACTTCCTCGTCGGAAACGAAGGGCCCGTGGACGCGCGCGATCTGCTTGCCGCCGGGCATGTAGAGCATGTCGCCCTTGCCGAGCAGCTGTTCGGCACCCTGTTCGCCCAGGATGGTGCGCGAATCGATCTTCGACGTCACGGCGAAGCTGATCCGCGTCGGCAGGTTGGCCTTGATCACGCCGGTGATGACGTCGACCGAGGGGCGCTGCGTCGCCATGATCAGATGGATGCCCGCGGCGCGCGCCTTCTGCGCCAGCCGCTGGATCAGGAATTCGACTTCCTTGCCCGCGGTGATCATCAGGTCGGCGAGCTCGTCGACGATGACGACGATCTGCGGCAGCGGCTGATAGTCGAGCTGCTCTTCCTCGTAGATCGGCTGGCCGGTCTCCGAATCGTAACCCGTCTGGACGCGTCGCCCGAGCCGCTGGCCCTTGGCGCGCGCCGCGCGGACCTTGTCGTTGAAGCCGGCAAGCCCGCGCACGCCGACCGAGGCCATCATGCGATAGCGCTCCTCCATCTGCTCCACCGCCCATTTGAGCGCGCGCACCGCCTTGGCCGGATCGGTGACGACGGGCGACAGAAGATGCGGGATCCCTTCATATGTCGACAGTTCGAGATGTTTGGGATCGATCATGATCATCCGGCACTGGTCCGGGCTCAGCCGGTAGAGCAGCGACAGGATCATGCAGTTGAGCCCGACCGACTTGCCCGAGCCGGTGGTGCCCGCGACCAGCAGGTGGGGCATCGGCGCAAGATCGGCGATCACCGGATCGCCGGCGATGTTCTTGCCGAGGATCAGCGAGAGCTGCGCGGTCTGATCCTGGAAATTGGGCGAGGTGACGAGTTCGTGCAGCGACACCGACTCGCGATTCTTGTTGGGCAGTTCGATGCCGATCACGTTGCGGCCGGGAATGGTCGCGACGCGTGCCGAGAGCGCGGACATGTTGCGCGCGATATCGTCGGCAAGCTGGACGACGCGGCTCGCCTTGATGCCCGCCGCCGGTTCCAGTTCGTACATGGTGACGACGGGACCGGGCCGGACCTCGACGATCTGGCCCTTGACGTGGAAATCGTCGAGCACGGTTTCGAGCAGACGGGCATTGCGTTCCAGCGCGGCCTTGTCGAGCACGACGCCGCTGGACGGCGGCGCGGGCACGAGCAGGTCGCCGGCGGGAAGCTTGTAGCGGTCGCGCAGGTCGAACGACGCCTGGACCGGCGCCTGCGACTTCTTCTCGGGCTCGGGCTCGGGTCGCTTGCCCGGCAGCGAGATGATCGGCGGCCGGCGTTCCTCGGCATTCTGCACCTTGCGGGGCTCGGGCTTGCGCGCGGGCTCGCGGATCAGCCGCTCACGTTCGGGCGCTTCGGAATCCTCATCGTCCTCGATACGGTCGCGACGGCGGAACAGCCAGGCGCGTTCCTCGTCGTCGAGGCCCAGGCTGCGCGCCCAGACGACAACGCCGCCCAGCGCGAAGCACAGCACCATGGCGACCCGCGCCCAGTGGCGGATCATCTCGTCGGGGATGAAGCCGACCAGCCAGTCGGTCACATTGGCGCCGGCAAGACCGACCGCGCCGCCGAAGCTGCCCGGCAGATAGGGCACCGAATCCGCGCGCACGATCGCGAGCGCAACGGCGATCAGCGCGATACCGAGCAGCGAGCGCAGCAGCATCGAGCGCCAGTGACCGATGCGGACGCCGCGCCACAGCCGCGTCGCGAAGATGACCGGCATCGGCACGACGAAAGCGATGGCGGGGCCGAACACCCAGAGCAGCAGATCAGAGGTCCAGGCGCCGATACCGCCGACCAGATTGCGCGCCGGTCCGCCCGCGGCGGTCATCATCGACGGATCGCTGGGCCGGTAGCTGGCAAGCGCCAGCACGAGCAGAATTGCGAGCAGGACGAGCGCCACGGCGCCGGCAAGCGCGCCGCCACGCACCGCGCCACGCTTCATCGATTCCCGCCAAATGGGCACGGTCTTGGTCCCGACTCGGCTCGCCATGCCAACCCCCTACGCCGCGAAACGCCATCGTCCCGCAACGGCACAATGCCTTTTCGGGGGACTCTGCGTCAAGAGTCCCGCATTTTTCGGGGATTAGCGGCCGCGGTTCGCGCGGTCTCGCATCGTCGCCGGCCGGGCTTTTGCCGGGTCCGGCGACGCGCTAGGAGGACATATGGACAGCAGCTCCCTCCACAGCCCCCTCCGCAGCGACGTGATCATCCTCGGCGGCGGGCTCGTCGGCCTGACGCTCGCGATCGCGCTCGACGCGCACGGCGTCTCCGCCGCGGTCGTCGATCCGCTCGATCCCTCGACCCAGCTCGCACCCGGCTTCGATGGCCGCACCTCGGCCGTATCGAGTGCAAGCTGGCGCATGCTCGAGGCGATCGGCGTCGGCAGCAAGCTCGAGGGCCGGGGCTGTCCGATCCACGAGATCCGCGTCGCCGACGGTCTCGCGCCGGGCGGGCTCGATTTCCGGCCGGATGAAGGCGACGACCCGCTTGGCGTCATGTTCGAGAATCGCGCACTTCGCCACGCGCTCCACCTGCGTGCGGCCGAAGCCTCCGGCCTGACCATGTACGCGCCGGCGCGCCCCGCCGATGTCGAGCGCGGCCCCCACGGCGTCTCCGTCCGGCTGGACGACGGACGGACGCTCGCAGCACCTCTGCTGGTCGCCGCCGAGGGGCGCAATTCGCCGATGCGCGAGGCGGCCGGGATCAATGTCGCGCGTTGGCAATATGATCATGTCGCGATCGTCTCCGCCTTCGATCACGAACGGCCGCATGGCAATGTCGCCTACGAGATCTTCTATCCCGCCGGTCCGTTCGCGCTGCTGCCGATGCTGTCGGCGACCGAGGGCCTCGGCCGCTCGGCGATCGTCTGGTCGGTCGCGCGCAAGGATGCGCCGGGCATGCTCAAACTGTCCGACCGCGCATTCCTGGCGGAGGCCGAAAAGCAGATGGGCGGGCTGCTCGGGCGGCTGTTCCCCGCCGCGCCGCGATCGAGCTATCCGCTGGGCTTCCATCATGCCGCGCACATCACCAGCGATCGCATGGCGCTGGTCGGCGACGCGGCGCACGGCATCCATCCGATCGCCGGCCAGGGCCTCAACCTCGGCTTCCGAGACGCCGCGGCGCTGGCCGAGGTCATCGTCACCGGCGCGCGGCTGGGGCTGGATCTGGGCGACGCGCAATTGCTCGCGCGCTACGAACGCTGGCGCAGCCTCGACACCTTCATGGTCGCGGCATCGACCGATGGCCTCACCCGGATGTTCGGCGTGAAGGGCCGGACGGCTTCGGCGATCCGGCGCTTCGGCCTGGGCGCGGTGCAGCGCATTCCGCCGCTCAAGGCCCGCTTCATGGCGGAGGCACGCGGCGAATCGGGCGATCTGCCGAAATTGCTTCAGGGGATGATGGTCTAAATCCATCCCGTCGCTGCAGCGACGGATCGAGCGACAACGGTGCCCCCAAACGAAAATGGGGGCTGGCATTGCTGCCAACCCCCACTGCGCCGAGCTTTGCGAACGTCTCTGCCTTGCGGCGATCCATTCTCGCTCAGGCGTCGGTGCTTTCCACCCTTTGGCCGAAACCTCCGGGTCGTTCACCGGCTCCTTCTTGGGGTGTCGCGCCGCCTCCACTTGCGTTTCGGCTCGTTTACACCGCTTCCGGCGCCTGCCTTCTGCTTCCACTCAGCCATTTTCCGAAGAAAATCCTGCGCTTTCACAGTGGCTTGCGGTTGATCGAGGTGTCTTTGGTTTCCCGCCGATCTCTCTCTTCCACGACCCAAAGCTGTCATGGAAACCGAGTCGCGCAAAGCGCAAAATGGGCACTTCAGCCTGTGGATAACGGGGATATCGGGGATAACCGGACCGGTATCGCGGATCGCCGCCCGGCGGGTCGATTCGCACGCGATGCCGTGCCTGTAAGGCGGGCCTATCGATGTGGGAAGAGGGGATTCCGCGGATGGAAGGCACGCATGCGAAATGGGGGCCGGCATCGCTGCCGGCCCCCACGCTGCCGAACCCGACGTGCCAGGCCCAAAGGCCGGCCGCCCGCGCTTCGGCGGTTTGGCGCCTCCGCTCCGAAGAGCATCGGCCACCGTTTCGGCTCCATCCGCAAATCGCGTTCCGCATGCGCTCTCGCGCTTGTTTCCCGACGCTTGCTCCGTCGCCCGAGCCGCCGTTTCCAGCCTCAGATCCCTAAGGAAAATCGGCGTCCACACCGGCCCTGCGGGTGAGGAGGCTTCGTCCGTTTCCGTCCGATCTCTCTCGTCCGCAGACACAAGCTTTCACGGATCGGCGAGTCGCGCAAAGCCATTCCTGCTGTGGAAAACGGGGAAATCGGGGAGAAAGAATCCCCCCAGGGACGCCGTCAATCGACGGTGATGTCCCCCTTCATCCCGAAGCCCGTGTGCATAAGGTGCGAACAATGGACATGGTAGCTGCCCTTGGCGGGGATCAGCGTCACGTCGGCACTCAGCCCCTTTTTCAGCTCGACCTTGCCGCCCTTCACTGCGTCGGCAGTGGCCGGATCGATCCGCGCGGCCGCGAAGAATTCGGGCGCGTCGAAATTATGGCTGCCCGAGCCGCGATTGACGAAATGGAGCGTTACCGCCTGCCCCGCCTTCAGGTGGAGCGACGCCGGCGTGAAACTGAAATCGGCGAGGACGATCTCGGCGCGCACGGGCGACTGCGCGAGCAATGGAGCGGGAATAAGAAGAGCGGCGGAAATAAGGGCATGAGTCGGACGCATGGCATGTCTCCTTGCGCGCGCGATTGAACGCCCCGCCGGCTGTTCCCGCGATGAAGGAAGCAGATCAGCCCTGCCCCGGCGCCCAGTCCGGCGGCGCCAGATCGAAGCCCGAAAATTCGAATCCGGGCGTCACCGTGCAGCTCACCAGCGCCCATCCGGAATCAGCCACCGCGGCCTGCCAGGCATGGGCGGGCACGATCCCCTGCGGATTTTCGCCCGCCAGCACATCGCCGCCCAGCCTGACCTGTCGTACCGGCCCCGATTCATCCTCCGCGATCGACAAGGTCAGCGGGTGTCCGGCATGCCACAGCCAGATCTCGGTCGCGTCGACGCGGTGCCAGTGCGATCGCTGCCCCTGTTCGAGCAGGAAGTGGATCGCGGTGCCGGCGGCGCGATCTCCGGCGGTCGCTTCGGCCCGCCAGGTTTCGCGAAACCAGCCCCCCTCGGGGTGCGGTTCAAGGCCCAGCCGATCGATGATGTCCCGCGCGACGCCGTCCATTTCGTTATTCATGTAAAAAAGAAATCCAGTGATTCAATTACTTGCGTTGTTGTATGAGGTTCATGCAACCAGCGCGATAGTCGTGACGTTCTCAACGCATCATTGATGGAAATCAAAGGGAAATAGTCATGCGTACTCTCATGCTCGCTCTTGGTGCCGCTTCGCTCGCGATCCCCGCCAGCTTCGCCATGCCCGTAGACGGCGCCTCGGCCAAGAAGCGTAACCACAGCTATCGTGAATGGCGTGGTCGTGACGGCCGCATGTATTGCCGCAAGTCCAACGGAACGACCGGCCTGATCGTCGGTGGCGTTGGCGGTGCGCTGGTCGGCCGCGCGGTCGATACCCGCGGCGATCGCACCACCGGTACGATCCTGGGCGCCGCCGCCGGCGCGCTGATCGGCAAGGAAGTCGACAGCAAGCGTCGCTGCCGCTGAATTGCAGCCTCGATCGGGGCACAGGATGATCCGGAAATGGCGCGCTTCGGCGCGCCATTTTTTTGCACGCAACCATTTACGCGCCGTGTCGTTGGGGGAATGGGGCGGCGCCCGAACGGGAGGCTTTCGTGCAGACACCGCGCATATCGAATCCGATCGAAACCCTGCGTGCCTATCTGGTCCACGGATCGAACCGCTGCCCGGACTGCGGCGGCCGCAACTGGCATGTCGGCCGTTTCTCGGCGCAATGCGCGTCGTGCGACACGCCGCTGCCCTTCGCGGTGGCGGGCCTTCGAAGCCTGCATAGCTGATCGTCCAGAAATTGCCTGCGCGACGCCATGCGGCGTCAGCGGCCTTTCCTTTTCTGCGCGGATCGCCGTAACGCGATCGCCATGACGCTTTCCGATATCCTCGATGCCGCGGTCGATACCGGCGGCAGCTTCGCTTTCGATATTCCCGAGACCTGGATGCAGGGCCGCACCAGCTACGGCGGACTGTCGAGCGCGCTCGCGCTCCATGCCGCACGCACGGCATCTCCGGACCTGCCCGCACTGCGGACCGCGCAAATCTCTTTCGTCGGCCCGCTTGCCGGCCAGGTGACCGCCAGCGCGACGTTGCTGCGGCGCGGACGGACGGCGGCGTTCGTGCGCGCCGATGTGGTCAGCGACGCGGGATTGGGCCTCGCCGCGACCTTCGTGTTCACGCATGCGCAGTCGTCGCATATCGATCATGTTGAGCTACCCGCCCCCTTTCCGCTGCCCGAACCCGCGACGCCCACCACGCTCCCCCCCGGGACGCCCAGCTTCGTCGACAATTTCGACGTGATCGAAATGCCGCGCATCGGCGCCGACTGGACACGCTGGGTGCGATTGAAGCACCGCGACGGACTGGATCCGATGACCGAGATCGTCACGATCGGCGATGCATTGCCGCCCGCCGCCCTGGCGCTGGCGACGCGACCGGGCCCGATCAGTTCGATGACCTGGCTGGTCAACCTGTTGACCGATGCGCCGCAGACACGCGACGGCTGGTGGCTGCTGAAATCGACCGCCGAATATACGCGGGGCGGTAGCTCCAGCCAGACCATGGCGATGTGGAATGCGGACGGCGTGCCGATCGCGAGCGGCATGCAGAGCGTCGCCCTGTTCATGTAGTCGTTTATGGTCAGCGGCTCTGCGGCGTGAACTCCGCGATCAGGTCGTAACGGTCGCCGGGAAAGGTCTGACGCACCCAGGTGATGGCGGTGCCGACCCGCCACGTCCAGCGCTCGAGCTGCAGGCAGGCCGTACCCGGCGCGACGTTAAGCAACTGCGCGATCCGCGGCTCGGCGGGGACCGCGGCGATTCGGTGCCGTGCATCGCTCCACGCGACATGGCCGAGCAGCCACGATCCTGGCGCGACCGACGAGAAATCGACATCGCGCGCGTCGGGCACCGCGTCCAGCGCGATCAGGCGTGTCTCGTGGCCGAACGGCTCGCCCGCCGCGTGGTGCACGCCGTCCAGCGCGATCACCTGGCCCCTGGTTTCCAGTTCGTCGCTCGCCAGCCGCTTGCGCACGCGCCGGTCGTCGAGCGCGAAGCGATAGGCATCGCCCCGCGCCGTAATCACCTGGCCGATGTCGGGCACATCCAGCACCGGCGCCTGGACATGCGGATGCGCGACGAAGGATCCGGCGCGTCGGCGGCGTTCGATCAGCCCGGCGCGGCTGAGTTCGGTCAGCGCCTTGCTCACCGTCGCGCGCGCGCAGCCATAATCGGCGACCAGCTCATGCTCGAACGGGATACGATCGCCGGGCTTCAGCCGGCCCGAGCGGATCGCGTCCTCGATATCGCCACGGATACGCTCGTCCAGCGTCATGACAGGATCCGCGTTACCGTTCTGCGATAGCGCGCGGCGATCGCGTCGGCATCGACATGGCGGCCGCCGGCGACGCGTTTGCGGCCCGCGCGCCAAACGCAATCGATCGCGCCGGCACGGCCAGCGAAGATCCAGCTGTCGAGCAACGCATCGCCGCTCCGCCCGACGAACGATACATGGCCGGCATCGAGCGAGATCAGATCGCCGGGCGCACCGACCGCGATGCCGCCGGTCATTCCCAGCGCCTGCGCGCCCCCCGCCAATGCCGCGTCGAACAGCCGCCGTGCGGTCGATCCGGCACCCGCGGCCAGCATGTTGCGGCCGCGATGCGCCAGCCGCTGACTATATTCGAGGCCGCGCAGTTCGGCGGCGGCGTCGATCAGGATGTTCGAATCGGTGCCCGTACCGATCCGCCCGCCGGCCATCAGATAACGCTCGGCCGGAAAGATGCCGTCGCCCAGATTGGACTCGGTCACCGGGCAAAGGCCCGCAACAGCGCCGCTCGCCGCCAGCCGGTCGGTCTCGTCTTCGGTCAGGTGAGTCGCATGGATCAGGCACCACCGCGCATCGACGCCGGCATTGTCGAGCAGCCATTCGACCGGCCGAGCGCCGGAGAAAGCGAGGCTCGCTTCGACCTCTCCGGTCTGTTCGGCGGCATGGATATGGACTGGCCCCGTCCGATGCATCGCAAGCAGTGCATCGAGTTCCTCGCCCGTCACCGCGCGCAGGCTGTGCGGCGCGATGCCGAGCCGGGCGTCGTCGCGAAGCAAGGCCGCCGACGCATCGAGCAGCGCAGCGAATCCGTCGAGATCCTGCACGAAGCGGCGTTGCCCGTGCCTGGGTGGCCGACCGCCGAAATCGCTATGCGCATAAAAGACCGGCAACAAGGTCAGGCCAATGCCCGTGGCATCCGACGCCGCGACGATCCGCGCCGCCATCTCTGCCGGATCGGCATATCGCGCGCCATCGGGGTCGTTGTGGAGATAATGGAACTCACCCACCCGGGTATAACCACCCTCAAGCATCTCCGCATAGGCCTGTGCGGTGATCGCCTCGACATCGTCGGGCGATAGCCGGTCGAGGAAGCGGTACATCACTTCCCGCCAGCTCCAGAAATTGTCGTCGCCGCCCGCTGCGCCGCGATGCTCGGACAGGCCGGCCATGCCGCGCTGGAAGCCATGGCTGTGGACATTGCACAGGCCGGGAATTGCGATGGCATGGCGTTCGTCGCCGGGCTGCGGATCGGCGCGCTCGACGCGGTCGATCACCTCCCCGGCGATCGTCACGCGAACGCCGTCCGCCCAGCCGGTTGGAAGCAATGCGGATTCGAGCCAGAGCGTCGTCATGCGAATATGACTAGACATATTCATCGGATTGATCAAGTTTAAGCGCATGGTGATTCAAGCGGACCGTGTCTGGACCAATGCCCGGCTGGCGACGATGGTCGCGTCGGAGGCCGGCGGCGCATTGGGCGTGGTCGAGCCGGGCATGGTGGCGTGTCGCGGCGGGACGATCGTCCATGCCGGCCCGGCGATCGAGGTCGACGCCGCGGAGACGATCGATTGCGGCGGGCGCTGGATCACACCCGGACTGATCGATTGCCACACCCATCTGATCCATGGCGGCAATCGCGCACACGAGTTCGAGTTGCGGCTGGCGGGC
>Ga0209902_101314_pt1 | contig 12925 bp, 10 predicted proteins | sample FECB27metaG_FD_188304 | JGI IMG/M metagenome (GOLD analysis project Ga0209902, IMG submission 188304) | Cyanobacterial communities from the Joint Genome Institute, California, USA - FECB-27 (SPAdes) (version 2) | ecosystem: Environmental > Aquatic > Thermal springs > Hot (42-90C) > Microbial mats...
GTCCGGCGCTGCCGGGCCGCTCCGTCGTGGCGCCATCGCCGTCAGCAGCGCCGTGGCTGCGATGGCGACGACGAGGCCGATGAGGAACTGCAGGCTCTCCACCACGAGATAGCCCTGGCGGGCCGAGCCGCTGAGCGCGGTGGCGGCGGACAGCACGATGTCGAGCAGCGCGAGGCCGACCTCGGTGCCGGCGATGGTGGCGATCACCAGCCAAGTCCCGGCCGCCACCTGGTCGCGTGCGGCCATGCCGTTGAGCGCCAGCACGAACAGGATCGGCGTGACGAGGCCGGAGCCGAAGCCGACGATCGAGCGGGTGATGGTGACGTAGATGAGCCCGTCGAACCACAGGTAGCTGATGTAGCTCGCGAGACCGGCCGTGGTGATGGCGAGGCCGAGCAGCAGCCCGGCGCGGGCGCCGTGGCGCACCAGCATCAGGCCGGCGAGCGCCGTGCCGGCGATCTGCGCGAGGTTGCCCACCGCCGTGCGGTCGCCGAGGTCGATCGCCGACATCTTGGCGAGGTCGGCGAGCAGCAGCACCTCGAACTCCGCCGTGGTGGCGAACTGGAACAGGAACAGGACCAGTGTCGCCACGGCGAAGCAGCGCAGGCGGAAGGGTGCCACCGAGATCGCCGGCGCGGGCGACCTCAGCAGGCCGTGCACGGCGAAGCCGCCGGCGATCAGCATGATCGCAAGCGAGACGAGTGCGCCCGACCCGACCCAGGACCGCAGCGTGCCCATCGTCGACCAGAGCTCGAAGGCGATCAGCGCCAGGACGATGAGGGCGATCTCGGCGCGAGCGGGCGCCGGCGGCGGCGTCTCCTGCCGCGCCGGCCGGGCGATGCGGCAGGCGGCCATCGCGACGCTGGCGACGACGGCGAGGATCAGCGGCACGAACAGGGCGGCGCCCCAGCCCAGCGGACCGATGAGCAGGCCGGCGACGAGGCTGGCGGCGACGAAGCCGGCCGGCTGCCCGGCGTTCCACAGCGACTGCAAGGTGTGCGTCGCCTTGGCGTTGCCCGCGGTGCCGCTGTTCAGAAGGATCTGCGTCACCGGCGCCAGCACCGCGACGGCGAAACCGGCGGCGAGGCTGCCGAGCAAGAGCGCGGTCGTCGCCGCCGTGCCGGCGTGCACGCCGAGCGCGCCCGCGGCGATGCCGAGGGCGAGAATGGCGACGGTGGCCACCGCCGAGGCGACGCCGATGCGCCCCGAGGTGAAGCGGTGCATCATCGCCGGCAGCAGGAAGACGGCCAGAAGGTTGCCCAGCACGACCGCTTCGAGAAGGATCGCCTGAACCTCGGCGTCGAGCCTGAAGGCGGTGCCGATCGCCCCCTCGGCGACGAGCAGGCCGCCGAGCAGCGCTGTCCTCAGGGCTGGGCCGGTGACCACCAGCACCGCGAGGGCGAGGCTGCGGGCGGAGGAGCCCGCGGGCGGCGAGGGCGCCGACGGTGAAAGAGAGGCGGCGGGCGGCGGCGACGACGGCCGCGCCGGCGCGCTCGCCGACCCGGCCGGTCCGGTCATCGTGCCGCCCGCCGCGCGCGTGTCACTTCAGGTCGAGCACGATCTCGAACACCTCGTTCGATGCGACCGTCTCCCCGTTATTCGGCTTCTCCGCGGCGATGCCGCCGAAGATCCAGCCGATGCGCGTCTTGCCCTTGCCCTTCTGCTTCTCGAGCTTCTTCAGGTCGACCATGCCGTTGTCGGTGAGCGGCACGCCGGGCTCGAGGAACACGGCCGCCTCGGCGCCGAAGCGATACTTGTCGACGTCGGGCCCTTTCACGCGGGGGAACGTCGTCAGGAAGTACTGCTTGTAGTTGCCGTTCGGCTTGCGGACGATCGCCGTCACGTCGCTGGTGAAGGGGATCGAGGCGTCTTCCTTGAACGTGTCGGTCTTCTCGTTGTAGGTGACGTAGCTGATGCCGCCGAAGAACAGCGCGTGGCTCTCGCCGGATTTCTCGTCGTAGATCGCGAGGTTGGCGGCGTTGTAGCCGTTCATCGCCTGCTTGAAGGTGCCGCTGGCGTCCGGGTCGGCCATCGTCGGACGGCCCTTGGCGTCGATCTCCACCGGCACGGTGTAGACGCCGTTGGTCACGGTGAAGACGCCGGCATAGGCGGTCAGCGCGTCCTTCGGCTTCGAGCCGGAGGTGTCGATGAACGGCAGCATGTTGTAGTCGCGGCGACGGTAGTCGGTGCGGTCGGGCTGCGACGGGCTGCGCTTCACGTCGCGCACCTTCAGCACCTTGCCGTCGTCGACGACCTCGAAGCTGCGCACCTGGCCGGTGTAGACCTGCTTGACGCTGTCCGGGTCGCCGTAGCCGCCCTTGAAGTTCTGGCCGAAGGCGAGGATGAAGCGGCCGTCGATGACGGCGAGCTGTCCGCCGGTGACGCGCAGGACGTCGTCGCGCACCTGCCGGATGATCTTTTCGAGGCCCTTGTTGGTGTCGCGCTTCACCCAGTCGACCAGCTGCTTCACGTCGAAGGCGGACATCACCGCCTGGGTGCGGAAGTCGTCGACCTTCTTCGAGTAGCCGTATCCGCCGATGACATAGAGCGTGTCGCCGACCTGCACGCTCTCGGTGGCGGTCGTCGACAGCTCGTCGATCTGGTTCTGGTTGAGCTGCGAATCGTCGAGGCGGCGCGACCAGACCTTCCACTTCTGCGGATCGATCACCCAGATCTTCTTGTTCTGGTCGCTCGGCGGGAAATTCTTCAAGGGATCGTTGGTGAAGTCGTGCAGGCCGTTGGTGCGGCCGCCGAGAAGGATCCACAGGCCGTCATGGGTCGCCGTGGCGAAGCTCTGCAGCGTCGGCAGCTTGCCGTCGGTGTTCACCCGCTCGAGCGTCAACGCATAGGGCAGCTTGCTGGCGTCGAGGGAGACCTTGGAGACCGTCGGCGTCTGGTTGTCGGCGAGGGCGGCGAACGGTGCCCCGGCGAGGGCGAGGGTGAGGCAAAGCGCCGTCGTGAACCGGCTCCGGTAACGCATGGTCGAATCTCCCGAACTTCTTCTCGTCGTCCCTGCGCCTCGATACGACGGGCCGCGGCGGGGCGGCAAGCCGCCACGGAAACAGAGGGGCCGCCGCGACTTGGACACGGCCGGCGAAACTGCTCTAAAGTGTCGGAAACGACACGGCGCGCCCGTGCCGCACCGAGCTTTGGGGGAACGTCAGCGCCGATGCGGGGATCCGGGATCACCGAACCACCGCCGGACGGCGGCACCGGACCCGACCGCCGCGCCGTGCTCGCGGCGCTCGCCGGTCTCGCCAGCCTGCCGGCTTTTCCGGCCTTCGCCACCCCGTCGGCGCGCTGGCCGCTCGCCGTGCAGATCCTCGCCGGCACCGGGATGCGCGACGAGGCGGTGATGACGCTCGCCCTCGACGCCCTCACCCGCAGCGCCGGCGCCGACGTGGTGGCGCGCCTGCACCGCGCCGTGCTCGGCCGCGACGCCGACGACATCGCCCGGCCGTTCGACGACCCCGCCGTCGAGGCGGCGGCGCGCGCCCTCGTCGGCATGCTCTACACCGGCGAGATCGCCGACGCCGACGGCACCGTCACCGCTATTGGCTTCCACCAGGCGCTCGCCTGGGAAGTGCTTTCCTTCACCAAGGCGCCGAGCCTGTGCGGCGCCGGCTTCGGCTGGTGGGCCGACGCCCCGGAGGGCGTCTGAGCATGGTGGACGAGGCGGGCGATCTCGAGGCCGATGTCGTCATCGTCGGGGCGGGTATCGGCGGCGGCCACGCCGCCTTCCGGCTGGCCGGCGCCGGCGTGTCGGTGCTGGTGCTCGAGGCGGGGCCGCGGCTCACCCGCAACGAGGCGGTCGAGACCTTCGTGAAGAGCCTCGGCAAGGGTCCGAACGCGCCCTATCCGCCGCCGGCCTACGCCCCGTTCCCGACCGACGAGGACCCGAACGCCTTTTACGTGCAGGCCGGGCCGGACCAGTTCGTCGGCTCCTATGCCCGCCAGCTCGGCGGCACCACCTGGCACTGGACCGGCTTCGGCGACCGCCTGCGGCCGGCCGATTTCAGGATGCGGACCGACTACGGCGTCGCCGAGGACTGGCCGATCTCCTACGACGACCTCGTGCCCTACTATGAGGAAGTGGAGAAGATGTGGGGGGTCGCCGGCGACCCGTCCTACGACTGGGGTTCGCCGCGCCGGACGCCCTATCCGCTGCCGCCGATCCCGCCGACCTACATGGACAAGCAGGTCGACACGGTGCTCGCCCGCTTCGGCCTGTCGTCCCGGCCGTTCTCGCACGCCCGCAACTCGATCTTCTATGACGGTCGGCCGGCCTGCTGCGGCAACAACACCTGCGTGCCGATCTGCCCGATCCAGGCGAAGTACGACGGCTCGGTGCACGTCCTAAAGGCCGAGGCACTCGGTGCCCGCGTCGAGGTGCAGGCGCTCGCGACGCGGCTCATGCTCGCCGCCGACCGGACGATCGCCGGCGTGCGGGTGCGCCGGCCGGATGGCTCGGAATTCACCGCCCGCGGCAAGGCCTACCTCGTCGCCTGCCACGCCATCGAGACGCCGCGGCTGCTGCTGCACTCGCGTGGCGAGGACGCGCCGGACGGTGTGGCGAATTCCAGCGGCGCCGTCGGACGCTATCTCCTCAGCCAGCTCAACCAGGACGTCTGGGGCCTGACCAAGGATCCGGTCTATCCCTATCGTGGGCCTCAGCAGACCTCCGGCATCATCGAGTGGCGCGACGGGCCCTTCCGCTCCGAGCGGGCTGCCGTCGGCTGCTCGTTCATGAACGACGGCTGGTCGGGCAACACCGATGCGGTCGACCGCGCCCGCGAACTCGCCAGGGACGGCGTCCGCGGCCACGCGATGATCGGCACGCTGCGCCACGAGATCGCCCGCCACCTGCGCCTCAACTCCTCGGCCGAGACGCTGCCCGACGCCGACAACCGCGTCGAGCTCGCCTGGGACCAGCCGGACAGCGCCGGCATCCCGCGGCCGAAGATCACCTTCCGGGTCGACGACTACACCAAGGCCGGCATCGATCACGCCCGTGCCGAGACACTGAAGATCTTCGACGCGCTCGGCGCCACCGGCGTGAAGACGAACACGCCCTATCTGTCGAGCGCCATCATCTGCGGCACGACGCGGATGGGCAGCGATCCGAAGACGTCGGTGGTCGGGCCGGACCTGCGCACCCACGACCACCCGAACCTGTTCATCGTCGGCCCGAGCACGCACGTCACCGCGCCGGTGAACGCGCCGACCCTGACGGTCGGCGCCAACGCCCTCAGGGCGGCGGATCGGATCATGGCCGATCTCGGGGTCAAGTGAGGGCACGCGTGGCGACAGGCTGGACAGCGGTTTGGACGGGTGCCGCGGCGGTCGCGGTGGCTGCGATCGTGGGAGCGGTGTCGCTGCCGGGGACGGGCGAGGCGCTGCCGGACGCGCCGGTGCCGCTGTCGGCGACGATCCCGGCCGACGTCAACCCGGAGATCCGCGCGCGGCTCCTGGCCGACGGCGACCTCGTGCTGGCGCACCGGCTGTTCGAGCGGCAGCAGTGGGCGGCGTTCGTGGCGCTCAATTGGCCGGTCGACGCCGACGGCCGGCCGCGGCCGGCGCTCGGCGATGCCGGTCCGCCGCAGTGGTCGACGTGGACGGAGGTCTACCAGATCTTCAAGCCGGACGGTGCCGCCCCCGATGCCTGGGGCGCGCCGACGCGCTCGCTGCCGCTCGCCGGCCGGGTGCAGCGCCCGGTGCTGGAGGACGGCAGCGGCGTCGAGGCGCCGCCGGTCGAGTCCGGCGACGCCCGCATTCTCCACAACCTCAGCTCCATCCAGCGGCTGTCGGTGGCCGACGAGGTCGACCAGGCGTTCTCGTTCGCCGTCTTCGACCAGAACGGCAATCCCGCCCACTACGAGATGCTGGTCAACGAGGTCGAGTACCGCTTCATCGTCGACAACGAGCTCTTCCACGCCGGCGGGCTCGCCGACTATGTGCGCCGCATCGGCAAGCTGACGTTCCCGGCCGGCCGTTTCGAGGGCAACCGCCTCGGCGCCATCGAGCTGAAGCTCGCCTGGCGCATCCTCGACCCGGCCACCGACGACTTCGGCCGCTACCTCATCCAGCCCGCCTATGTGGCGGACGACACGGCGGGGGGCGGATACGCCTGGACGCCGGTCACCGTTGGCCTCGTCGGCTTCCACATCGCCCAGAAGACCGAGACCTCGCCGCAGTGGATCTGGTCGACCTTTGAGCACGTCGACAACGTCGCGGTCGACCGCCTGCAGCCGGTGAAGACGGCCGACGGCCGCTCGGTGCGGCTGCGGCCGAGCTTCAACGACCCCGACTGCGAGTGGTGCCCGGTCAATGTCGGCGCGCCGGTCGGCCCGGACGGCAAGCGGCGCACCCAGGTGACGCGGCTGACGCCGATCCCGAAGGAGACGCAGGCGCTCAACGCGCGGATGCAGTCGGCGCTGGCGGATGCCGGCTCGGTGCTGCGCTTCTACGAGATGGTCGGCACCCAGTGGCCGACCGATCCCGCCGCCGCGCCGGAGAGCGGCGAGGCCTTCCCAGGCGCGGTCGCCAACATGGCGGGCGGCAAGCCGCTGCCGGTCTATCTCGCCAATGCGGTGATGGAGACGTTCTCCCAGGTCGGCAACGCCCCGGCCGACCTGCAGCAGCGCGCCACCTCCACCAGCGACCGGCTGGTGTTCGGCAACGGCAGCTGCATGGGCTGCCACTTCTCCTCGCCCTATGACTTTTCGTGGATCATGACGAAAGCGCAGCCGCGGCCGGCCGCCGCTGGCGAAGGCACGCAGTGACGCGGTCGCGGCCGACGTCAGTCGGGGCGCGGCAGGGCGGCGTAGTAGGCGGACAGGTCGGCGATGTCGGTGTCCGACAGCGCCTGCGCCACCGTGTACATCATGCCGGCCTGGTCGCCGCGCCGTTCGCCGGACCGGTAGAGGCGCAGCGCGTACTCGAGATAGAGCTGGTTCTGGCCGGCGAGGTTCGGATAGGTCGGCACCGGCGACAGGCCGAGCGGCCCGTGGCAGGAGGCGCAGATCGCCGACTTGCCGAGGCCCGCGACCGGATCGCCGGCGTGCGCCGGGGCGGTGAAGGCGAGCAGCGCCACGCAGGGCAGGGTGCCGACGAGCAGGTTGGCGGCGAGCGAGGCGACGCCACGGGTGGCGCGGCTGGTGAGCCGAGCGATGTCTGCCGCGGCGGCGGTGCAGCGTTCGGGGCCTCGCCCCGCCGGACGGCCCCTCGCGAACACCGGGACATGCATGATCATCGGCGGGCTCCCCCCTGTCGCCGGCCGGTGGCGACGCTGTCGACAGGCCCGCTGCACCTTTGCATAAAGTCTAACGATTCCAGTCGCCGGCGCAAACGGCAGCGACGCGTGACACGAACGGGGAGGGTGTGATGATGGTGCGGATGAAGGTGGCGGCCGCCGTGCGGGTCGGATTCGTGGCGGCGGGGCTTTGCCTGGTCGCTCCCGCCATGCTCGCCTCGCCCGCGCGGGCGGCCGACGACGACCTCGTCTACTTCCTGACGCCGGAGAGCGAGCGGCTGTTCCAGACGGCGAGCGAGACCGGCGACTTCTACCCGCTGATCGCCCGCTTCGTCTCGGAGACGCGACAGACCTTCTGCGGCATCGCCTCCTCGGTGATGGTGCTGAACGCGCTGGAGATCACGCCGCCGGTGGCGCCGCAGTGGTATCCGAGCCAGTACTGGGACGAGGACAACGTCTTCACGCTGCCGGTGCTGGAGACGGTGGCGTCGGTGCAGCAGGTCGAGGGCGGCGGCATCACGCTCGACCAGCTCGAGGTGCTGCTGGAGACGAACGGCGCGACGGTCGAGCGGGTCTTCGCCGGCGACACCGACCTCGACGCCTTCCGCAAGGCGGCGATCGCGACGCTGGCGGACCCGAACGCCTACCTCGTCGTCAATGTCAGCCGGGCGGTGCTGGGGCAGGGCGGTGTCGACGGCGGCGGCCACATCTCGCCGGTCGCCGCCTACAACGCCGAACAGGACCGCTTCCTGTTCCTCGACGTCGCCCGCTACAAGTATTTGCCGAGCTGGATCACCGCCCAGCGGCTCTATGCGGCGATGAACACCATCGACACCACGTCTAAGAAGACGCGCGGCTACGTCGTGGTGCGCAAGTAACGTGGTCGAGGCGGGCGGCGTCGCGCCGCCCCAAGTAAAGCGGAAAGAATGCGGGCGGCTGTTCGCCGCCCGCGGCCTCACACCATGTCGGAGCCGATGACGACGACGCGCGTCTCCAGAGGCGTGCGGGCGTAGAGGTCCATGACGTCCTGGTTGATCATGCGGATGCAGCCCGACGAGACGCTGGTGCCGATCGACCACGGCTCGGTGGTGCCGTGGATGCGGAAGAGCGTGTCCTTGTCGCCCTGCCAGAGATAGAGCGCGCGAACGCCGAGCGGGTTGCCTGCGCCGCCGGCCATGCCGATGCCGCTCTGCAGTTCGGTCAGCTGCGGCAGCAGGTCCGGACGGCGCTCGATCATCTCCTTCGGCGGATACCAGTCCGGCCACTCGCGCTTGAACTTGATCACCGCCTCGCCCGACCAGGAGAACCCCTGCTTGCCGACGCCGACGCCGTAGCGGATCGCCATGCCGTTGTCCTGCACGAGGTACAGGTAGTGGGCCTGCGGATCGACGACGATGGTGCCAGCCGGCTCGCCGGTCGGGTTCGGCACCACGGTGCGCATGAATTCCGGCTTGAGGTGGCTGTTCTTGATCGCCGGCACCGGGAACGGCTCGGTGTCGATGGCGGCGTACATCAGGTTCGGGGGCGGCAGCTGCAGGGCGCTGTAGAGCGGCGGCGGCGGGCCGTCCGCGGGCGCGTAGCTGGCGACGACGACCGGCGTCTGCTGCTGCGCCGTCGTGGTGGTGCAGGCCGACAGTCCGAGACCGGCGACCGCGCTAGCGGCGACGGAAAGAAAGGCACGACGGTTGATGTCCGGCATCTCGACGCCTCGAAAACGGCAGCCGTGCCGTCCGGGCCGGCTGATTCGTTGATGATCCTAGGCGAGTGCGACCGCCGCTCCTATGGCACGGAAGCCACGGCGGCCGGCATTTTCCGACCCCGGTGCGGGCGAATGCGGCACGCTCGACGTGGACGATGGCGCCCGCTTTCGGCAAAGTGCCCCGCGGGCGCGGGGTTGAGATTCGCGGCGACGGCCGCGATGGCCGCAACGACGAGGTTCTGACGATGCGCTTTGGGTCGACACGGCGAGAGGCTCTACGGGGCGGTGAGAAGGTCCGGCGACTCGCCGCGGCGGTGGTCGTCGGCGCCGGCCTGACGGCGGCTGGCCCGGCCCTGGCGGCGATGCCGTGCGAGACCGGCGACTTCAACGCGTGGCTGGCGGACTTCGGCCGCGAGGCGACGAGCCTCGGCGTCGGGCCGCAGGCGGTGGCGGCCCTGAACGGCATCACCTATGACAAAAAGGTGATCGGGCTCGACCGCAATCAGAAGCACTTCAAGGTGAGCTTCGAGGAGTTCATCAAGAATCGCGTCTCCGGCGGCCGCATCACCAAGGGCCGCCAGATGCTGAAGAAGCACGCCCAGCTGCTCGGCCGCATCGAGCAGGATTTCGGCGTGCCGCCGCAGATCGTCGTGGCGATCTGGGGCATGGAGACGGACTACGGCGTCGTGCAGGGGAAGATGCCGGCGATCCGCTCGCTGGCGACGCTCGCCTACGACTGCCGCCGCACGGACTTCTTCCAGCAGCAGCTGTTCGACGCGCTGCGGGTGATCGACCGCGGTGACATCACGGCGGCGGAGATGCGCGGCGCCTGGGCCGGCGAGATGGGCCAGACGCAGTTCATGGCCACCTCCTACTATCGCTACGCCCTCGACTATGACGGCGACGGCCACCGCGACCTGTCGAAGTCCGTGCCGGACGTGCTCGCTTCCACCGCGAACTTCCTGAAAGGCCACGGTTGGGTCCGCGGTGCCGGCTACCACCCGGGCGAGCCGAACTACGCGGCGCTGCAGGGGTGGAACAAGGCGGACGTCTATTCGCGCGCCCTCGGCTACTTCGCCGACAAGCTCACCGAAGGAAGCTGAGCCGGCGCCCGGCGGCCTCTAGCGCCGCCGGGGCGTCTGGTCGGCGGCGGCACTGAGGGGCGTCGGGCTTGCTCGAGCATCTGTTCTCGGACGTCGAGGCGTTCGTGCGGGCGGACGGTGCGGTCGCCGTCGCCCTCGTGCTGTTCTTCGAGTGCCTCGGCGCACCGCTGCCGGGCGAATCGATGCTGATCTTCTCGGGCTTCATGGCGGCGCGCGGCGAGATCTCGATGTGGGCGCTGCTGCCGGCCGCCTGGCTCGGCTCCACCGCGGGCGGTGCCGTCGGCTACCTGATCGGCCGGCTCGCCGGCCGCACCGCCATCCTGCGTTGGGGGGCGCGCGTCGGCCTGACGCCGGAGCGCTGGGGCCGCGTCGAGGCGACCTTCGCCAAATACGGTCCCGCCGCCGTGGTGTTCGCGCGGTTCTTCAACATCCTGCGCCAGCTGAACGGCGTCGTCGCCGGCGCCGCCGGGTTGCCCTGGTGGTCGTTCATGGCCGCCAACGCCGTCGGCGCGGCGATGTGGACGACGTTCTGGGCCGGCGGCACCTATCTGTTCGGCGGTGCCATCGCCGGCCACATCGGCAGCCTGGAAAAGGCCGGCGAGGCGATGCTGCACACGCCGGTCGCCTGGGTGGCGCTGGCGGTGCTGCTGGCCGCGACGGCAGCCGTCTTCCTGCTCTGGCGTCGGCGAGCGGTGGCCGGCGCCTGATGCAGGTGCCTGTGTGACCCCGGCGCCCGTCGGCAGCGGGGCGCTGCCGGGGTCGTCTCACATGTTCGGGTAGTTCGGCCCGCCGGCGCCTTCCGGCACCTGCCAGTCGATGTTCTGGTTCGGATCCTTGATGTCGCACGTCTTGCAGTGCACGCAGTTCTGCGCGTTGATGACGAACGTCGGCCCGTCCGGCGCCTCCACCCACTCGTAGACGGCGGCCGGGCAGTAGCGGGCGGACGGGCCGCCATAGACGTCGTGCTCCGACGTCTTTTGCAGCGCCATGTCCTTCACCTTGAGGTGCACCGGCTGGTCCTCCTCGTGGTTGGTGTTCGACATGAACACCGAGGACAGCCGGTCGAAGGTGAGCACGCCGTCGGGGCGCGCGTAGGTGAGCTTCTTCGACTTCGCGGCCGGCTCGAGCGACGCATAGTCCGGCTTGCCGTGGCCCATGGTGCCGAACAGCGAGAACCCGAACAGGCTCTGGCACCACATGTCGATGCCGCCGAGCGGCACGCCGATCCAGGTGCCGAGCTTCGACCACAGCGGCTTGACGTTGCGCACCGGCCAGAGATCGCGGCCGATCTCCGAGCCGCGCCAGGACTTCTCATAGGCGTCCAGCGTGTCGTGGGCGCGGCCCTCGCCGATCGCCGCGACGAGGTGCTCGGCGGCGAGCATGCCGGAGTGGATGGCGTTGTGGCTGCCCTTGATGCGCGGCACGTTGACGAAGCCGGCCGCGCAGCCGACGAGGCAGCCGCCGGGGAAGGCGAGCTTCGGCACCGACTGGTAGCCGCCCTCGGTGATGGCGCGGGCGCCGTAGGAGAGCCGCTTGCCGCCCTCGAAGACGTCGCGGATCGCCGGGTGCGTCTTGAAGCGCTGGAACTCGTCGAACGGCGACAGCCAGGGATTCTTGTAGTTGAGGTGGACGACGTAGCCGACGACGACCTGGTTGTCCTCGAGGTGGTAGAGGAACGAGCCGCCGCCGGTCTTGCCGTCGAGCGGCCAGCCGAACGAGTGCTGGACGAAGCCCGGCTTGTGCCGGCCCGGCTCGACGCGCCAGAGCTCCTTCAGGCCGATGCCGTACTTGCCGGGCTCGCGGCCGTTGGCGAGGCCGTAGCGGGCGATGGCGCGCTTGGTCAGCGAGCCGCGGGCGCCCTCGGCGAGCACGGTGTACCTTGCCATCAGCGCCATGCCGCGGGTGAAGGCGTCCTTCGGCTCGCCGTCACGCGCCACACCCATGTCGCCGGTGGCGACGCCGATGACGGCGCCCGCCTCGTCGGTGAGAAGCTCGGCGGCTGCGAAACCCGGATAGATTTCGACGCCGAGCGCCTCCGCCTTGCCGGCGAGCCAGCGGCAGACGTTGCCGAGCGACACGACGTAGTTGCCGTGGTTCGACATCAGCTTCGGCATCAGGACGTTCGGCAGGCAGACCGAGCCGGCCGGGCCGAGCAGCAGGAAGCGGTCCTCGGTCACCGGCGTCTTGATCGGGGTGTCCTCGCTGCGCCACTCCGGCAGCAGCTTGTCGAGGCCCGACGGGTCGATGACGGCACCCGACAGGATGTGCGCGCCGACCTCCGAGCCCTTCTCCAGCACGACGACGGAGAGGTCCGGCGACAGCTGCTTCAGGCGGATGGCGGTGGCGAGGCCGGCGGGGCCGGCGCCGACGATGACGACGTCGACGTCCATGCTCTCGCGCTCGGGCAACTCCGTCTCGTCCATGACCGTCACCTCGCCCCGCGAACCTTCGACCGTTTCCAACGTCCTCATAAGGGGATGCGGGGATCGCTGCAATCGAACGCACTGCCGTTCGGGGTGACGATCCTGCGGTGCGGCGACGCTGCCCCGGCCGATCGCCGTCGCCTCGTCGGCCCGTGCCGACGTGCGCGGCGGCGAGCGGGCCGCTATGGTGCGGGCGCGGCCGACACCGGCCGCCCCACTGGAAGCCGCATGTCCGACCCGCGCGCCCTGATCGCCCTGCTCGAATGGTACGACGCCGTCGGCGTCGATGCCGTCGTGCTCGAACAGGCGATCGACCGGCTGGCCGCACCACCGCCCGCACCGGTCGGCGAGGCGCCGCCGTCGTGGCAGGAGGCCGGCGACAGGGCGCCGTCGGAGCGTGCCGCGCCGCGGCCGGAGAGGCCCGTGCAGCCGGCGCCGGCCGCCACCG
>Ga0209902_101315_pt1 | contig 12922 bp, 14 predicted proteins | sample FECB27metaG_FD_188304 | JGI IMG/M metagenome (GOLD analysis project Ga0209902, IMG submission 188304) | Cyanobacterial communities from the Joint Genome Institute, California, USA - FECB-27 (SPAdes) (version 2) | ecosystem: Environmental > Aquatic > Thermal springs > Hot (42-90C) > Microbial mats...
CGGGCAAGGACGCAAGCCAGCTTGCCAGCGGGCGCCTTTGACAGCTACACAGTGCCCGGCCGGCCAAGGCCGTGCTAATAGTAGACAGCGATCGGGAAAGTCAAATTGATGCCTTTGCGCACCGTCACTAGCCGCCTCTTCCCGATGACCGCCGCCGTGCTCGTCAGCCTGTCGCTCGCCGCTTGCGGCAGCGGCATGAGCCTCACTCAATCAAAGGCGCGCGGCTACGAGATCTCGGAAGACGCGGTGGCGCAGATTCGCGTGGGCCAGAGCGCCGCGCTGGTTACCGCCGTGCTGGGCTCGCCGCAGGTCACCAACTCCTTTGCCACTGAAACCGCCTGGTACTACCTGGGCGAAAAGGTGCAGCAGACTGCGTTCGGCATGGAGCTGAGCAAGGAGCGTACCCTGCTCGTCGTTTACTTCGACAAGAAGAACAAGGTGGTCGATACCGAGCGCCTGGGTGTCAAGGACGGCAAATCCTTCTCGATCGAGAGCCGCCGCACCCCGTCCTATGGCCAGGACCGCACCTTCCTCGAGTCGATCATCAGCTCGATCTGACGTCGATCTCAAGCTAGCCATTCCACCAGCCGTCATCCCGGCGAAAGCCGGGACCCACTGCTCGGACGGCCAGGTCAGGCATCAGCCGCGCCGGTCCATCACGGCAAGGTCGGATGGTTTCGTGCGCGTGGGTTGGCCGGAGCACTGGGTCCCGGCGTCCGCCGGGATGACGGCCGGAGGTTGTGGCGTGTTCGAGAGCTAGCCCGGCTGCCCCTCCGCCCTGCCCGGCCGAAAGCTGACCCATGCCAGCGCCAGGATCGCCACCGCGGCGACCGGGATGGCCAGGAGGTTGATGGCCTCCCAGCCGATCAGCTGCAGCAGCAGGCCCGAGGCGATCGAGGCCAGGGCCATGACCCCGAACACCACCTGCTCGTTGGCGGCCTGCACCTTGGCGGCCTCTTCCGGCCGGTAGGCGGCGGCGAGCATAGCGGTTGCGGCGATGAATCCGAAATTCCAGCCAACACCAAGCAACACCAACGAAATGTTGAAGTGCATCGTGGTGATGCCGTGGAGGTTCACGCCAGCCGCCAACAGGATCAGCAGCAGCCCGATGGCTGCGGTCAGCCTGGCGCCGACGCGCTGAATGATCGCGCCGGTGACGAAGCTGGGGGCGAACATGGCGACGATATGCCACTGGATGGCGAAGGCCGCTTCCTCGGTGGTGTGGCCGCAGACATAGACCATGGCCAGCGGCGCCGCGACCATCACCAGCACCATCAGCGAGTAGCTGATCGCAGCGACCACCATCGGCACCCAGATGCCGGTGTCGCGCAGCAGCACCGCCAACGGCCGGCCGGCCTTGCGGTCCTCCGCCCGCTTCACGGTGGGCGCCAGCCGGGTGCGGCTGATCACTCCGATCGCCACCAGCGCCAGCACGCCCATGACCAGGTAGGTCGCGGCGAACTCGTGTCCAGGGATCCAGCCCTTGGTGTGTGCAGCAACCTGCGGACCGAGGAAGCCTGATACCACGCCGCCGAACAGCACCCAGGAGATGGCCCGCGACTTGAGGTTGGCGGGCACGCTGTCGGCCGCCGCGAAGCGGTACTGGTTGGCGAAGGCCGCGGTAACGCCGAAGACCGCGAGCGCCAGGCAGAACAGCCAGAACTGATCGAGCCAGGCGGCGAGCGCCGCGATCATCCCCGCCGGAATGGCGATCGATGCGCCAAGCATCAGCCCCTCGCGCCGCCCCAACGAATGGATCAGCAGTGCCGCCGGCCCGGTGGCGAGCGCGGTTCCGATGATCATCAGGGTAACGGGGACAGTCGCGAAGCCCTTGTCGGCGATCATGGTCGCGGCGGTCAGCGAGGCGATCGACATGATGATCGCCTGGTTCGAGCCGAGGATCGCCTGGGCGACGGCGAGCAGGCCGATATTGCGGAGCGGCGAGCCGATGCTGGTGGCGCGCTCGTCCATCCCGTCCTACCTGGCCTTGGCTGCTTCGTCGTCGCGGCCGGCGGCGCGGGCCACGCCGTCGAGCACGGCGTTGACCATCTTGGGTGCGTCGTCTTCGTAGAACGCCTTGGCGACGTCGACATACTCGGTGATCACGACGCGCGCCGGGATGTCCTTGCGCCGCAGCAATTCGAACGTCGCGGCGCGGAGGATGGCGCGGAGCGTCGCGTCGATGCGGGGCATCGGCCAGCCGTCAACCAGGGCGTTATCAACCGCGGGATCGATCTGCAGCTGCGCCTTGATCACGCCGGTGACGATCTGGCGGAAGAAGTCGGCATCGGCCGGCAGATACTCCTCCCCCTCCACTTCACGCCCCACATGGATGGCGCTGAACTGGCTGAGCGTGTCCTCGAGCGTCTGGCGGCCGACATCCATCTGGTAGAGGGCCTGGACGGCGGCGAGGCGGGCCGCCCCACGCTGGTTGGCGGTGCGGGGCGCGGAGGGATCACGCGGCTTGGGCTGGGCCATATTGGAAAGTCATTCTGTTGTGCGCGCTCAAACGCGCAATGTTCTGCCCTTGGCTTAGCCACTGGGCGTGGGAACCGCAATCTCAATCGTCGTGATTGGGCTTCAGGCGCTCGTCGTTGCCAAGCTCGGTCAGGAACGAACGGAAGTCGTCGGCGGCGGAGAAGTTCTTGTAAACCGAGGCAAAGCGCACGAATGCGACATCGTCGAGGCCCTTCAGCCCCTCCATGACGAACTCGCCGATTTGATCAGAAGTCACCTCGACATCGCCGAGGCTTTCGAGCTGGCGCACCACGCCCGAGATCATGCGCTCGACCCGCTCCGGCTCGACGTCGCGCTTCCTGAGCGCCGTGCCCACCGAACGCGCCAGCTTGTCGCGATCGAACGGCACCTTGCGGCCGGACTTTTTGACCACCAGCAGCTCGCGCAGCTGCACGCGCTCGAAGGTGGTGAAACGGCCGCCGCAGGCATTACAGATCCTGCGGCGACGGATGGCGTTGGAGTCCTCGGTCGGCCGGCTGTCCTTGACCTGCGTATCGTCATTTCCGCAATAGGGGCAGCGCATCGGTAGGCTCCAGGAATGCTCCGCGAAGGCGAAGCTATGCTCAGTCGGCGTAGATCGGGAAGCGCGAGGTCAACGCCATGACCTTGTCGCGCACCGCCGCTTCCACCGCGGCATTGCCTTCGTCCGAATTGGCTTCACGCAGGCCGTCCAGCACCTCGACGATCAGCTTGCCGATCTCGCGGAATTCGGCCTCGCCGAAACCACGGCTGGTGGCCGCCGGGGTGCCGAGACGGACACCCGAGGTGACGAACGGCTTTTCCGGATCGAACGGGATGCCGTTCTTGTTGCAGGTGATGTAGGCGCGGCCGAGGGCGGCTTCCGCCCGCTTGCCGGTGGCGTTCTTCTTGCGCAGGTCGACCAGCATCAGGTGGTTGTCGGTGCCGCCCGAAACCACGTCCAGCCCGTTCTCGATCAGCGTCGCCGCAAGCGTGCGGGCATTGGCCACCACCTGGCGGGCATAGGCCTTGAACTCGGGCTGCAGCGCTTCCTTGAAGGCCACGGCCTTGGCCGCGATGACGTGCATCAGCGGCCCGCCCTGCAGGCCAGGGAACACCGCCGAGTTGATCTTCTTGGCGATCGCCTCGTCGTTGGAGAGGATCATGCCGCCGCGCGGGCCACGAAGCGACTTGTGCGTGGTGGTGGTGGTGACATGGGCATGCGGCACCGGCGAGGGATGCACGCCACCGGCGACGAGGCCGGCGATATGCGCCATGTCGACCATCAGGTAGGCGCCGACTTCATCGGCGATCTCGCGGAAGCGGGCCCAATCCCAGACACGGGAATAGGCGGTGCCGCCGGCAAGGATCAGCTTGGGCTTGTGCTCGCGGGCGAGGCGGGCGACTTCGTCCATGTCGAGCAGGTGATCATCCTGGCGCACGCCATACGACACCACCTTGAACCACTTGCCGCTCATGTTGACGGGCGAGCCGTGCGTCAGGTGACCGCCCGAGTTGAGGTCGAGGCCCATGAAGGTATCACCGGGCTCGAGCAGCGCCAGGAACACCGCCTGGTTCATCTGCGAGCCGGAGTTCGGCTGGACGTTGGCGAAGTTGGCGCCGAACAGCTGCTTGGCACGCTCGATGGCGAGGTTTTCGGCGATGTCGACATATTGGCAGCCGCCGTAATAGCGCTTGCCCGGGTAACCCTCGGCATACTTGTTGGTCATGATCGAGCCCTGGGCCTCGAGCACGGCCTTGGACACGATGTTTTCCGAGGCGATCAGCTCGATCTCGTGCTGCTGCCGGCCGAGTTCGAGCTTGATGGCTTCGGCGATCTCGGGATCGGTCTCGGCCAGGGTGTTGGTGAAGAAGCGGGGAAAGAGCGGAAGAGATGCGGCGGCGCTCATTTGGCGTCTCCCGGGGCAGTAGGATTGGGGTTTCGGCTGGCGTGCGTGTAGCACGCTGGCCCAAGCGATTCCAAGCTGAGGACAGCCTGGCAATATCTGTGGATCGTCCGGTTCATGCGGGCTCCCATGAGGTTTCGGTTGGGTGCCCAGGCGAGCGGCAGCTGCTCGTTCGCGTTCCCCGATGGTGCCCCATCTGATCTCGCCAGTCGCGCGAACACCTCATTATCGCAGAGTTGAACCGCCGATGAAAGCCCCAGCCCGGGCGCCCCCCGCAACTATGCGTGCCTCAAAACGTTGTGCGAGCCAGCGTCAGCTCAACAAGAAGACGAGGAGTCCTCACATGAAAAAGCTCGCTTCCGCCATTGTCGCTACCAGCCTTGCCGGAATCATGATGATCCCAGCACCTGCCAGCGCGGCTTCGGTCAACATCAGTATCGGCCAGCAGCAGCGCTACGTTTCGGAGCGGTGCCTCGAGCATCCGAACTGGCGTGGCTGCGATGACTGGCGCCGGAACCATAATCGCTGGGGCTCCGGCGACTATCGCAACTGGTACCGCTGGAACCAGCCGAACCTGGGCAGCGTCGCCGCCGGCATTTTCGGCTTCGCCGTGGGCGCCGCCATCGTCGGCAGCATGAACCGCAATGTCGACCGCTATGACGGCTTCGACGGCCACGTCGCTGCCTGCGAGGCCCGCTATCGCTCGTACAACGCCGAGACCGACATGTTCCTCGGCTATGATGGCCGCTACCATCGCTGCAATCTCTGATCGCCGCCCCCGGGGGGCGCCCGCTGCGGCGCCCCGCCTTCGGCTAGCCCTTTGGCGGCCGCAGGAAGTGCACCAGCCGCCCGCAACGCGGCGCCAGCTCCATCCAGTCCGAGATCTCGCAGTCGATCACCGCGATGCCTGCAGTCGGGAAATCCCCCAGAGCCGCGCCGTCGGCGCTCAAGGTCAGCGCCGTTTGCTCGGTCGCACTGTTGTGCCCCAGCAGCATGAGACTCTTCGCACCGCTCCACTGCTCCGCGATCAGGCCGAGATAATCGTGGTCGCGCCGGTCGTAGACGGCGTCGCTCCAGACCACGTCGGGCCTCGGACCGTTGGCCGGCAGGCGGGTCATGGCCAACTCGAGCGTTTCGCGCGTCCGGCGTGAGGTAGAGCAGACAATGCGGTCGGGCAACCAGCCGTGCCTGGTCAGGGTCTCGCCGATCCACGCAGCAGCGGCGATGCCGCGCAGCGCCAGTGGCCGATCGAAATCGCTGAGGCCCGGATCGTCCCAGGCGGATTTGGCGTGACGAACGAGGATCAGGCGAAGCATCTGGAGATCGTAGAGCAAGCCACCGCCGGCGCAACCTTTGACGCAGTTGCGCGGGATCTCGGCTGCGACGGCAACTATCACCCCTGCCGCCTGTGACAGGACGCTAAACTCCGGGGATGCGGCCTTGCTGCACCCCCGGTTTGAGGCCCCAATCGCTATAGTGCGAAAATGATTCGCATGACTGAGACCACCCGATGAGCGACGATCCGGACACCGTTCCGCCCGATGGCGATAACCAGCGGGTCGTAGATCTCCGCGAGGCGCTCGAGGAGCGCTACCTCTCCTACGCCCTTTCCACCATCACCCAGCGCGCCCTGCCCGATGCCCGCGACGGCCTGAAGCCGGTGCACCGCCGGATCCTGCACGCCATGCGGCTGCTGCGGCTCGACCCGGGCGGCGCCTACAAGAAGTCGGCCAAGGTGGTCGGCGACGTGATCGGTAGCTTCCATCCGCACGGCGACCAGTCGATCTACGACGCCATGGTGCGCCTGGCGCAGGATTTTGCCATGCGCTACCCGCTGGTCGACGGCCAGGGGAATTTTGGCAATATCGATGGCGACGGGGCGGCGGCTTACCGTTACACCGAAGCGCGCATGACCGAGGTGGCCTCTCGGCTGCTCGAGGGCCTGGGCGAGAACGCGGTCGACTTCAAGCCGACCTATGACGGCGCCACCGAGGAACCCTCGGTGCTGCCGGCGAACTTCCCCAACCTTTTGGCCAACGGCTCGACCGGCATCGCCGTCGGCATGGCCACGTCGATCCCGCCGCACAACGTCGATGAAATCTGCGACGCGGCGCTGCACCTGATCAACAATGGCCGCGACGGCACCACCACCGCCGACCTGATGCACTACATTCCCGGTCCGGATTTTCCGACCGGCGGCATCCTGGTGGAAAGCCAGAGCTCGATCCTCAATTCCTACGAGACCGGCCGCGGTTCGTTCCGCCTGCGCGCCCGCTGGGAGCGCGAAGACAAGGGGCGCGGCGTCTACCAGATCGTCGTCACCGAGATCCCCTATGGGGTGCAGAAGTCCAAGCTGGTCGAAAAGATCGCGGAGCTCTTGCTCAACAAGAAGCTGCCGCTGCTCAAGGACATCCGCGACGAGAGCGCCGACGATGTCCGCCTCGTCATCGAGCCGCGCGCCGGCACGGTCGACCCGGCTATCCTGATGGAGCAGTTGTTCAAGCTGAGCGACCTCGAACAGCGCATCTCGCTCAACATGAACGTCCTCGACCGCGGGGTCGTGCCGCGGGTGATGAGCCTCAAGGAGGCGATCGTCGCCTGGCTCGAGCACCGCAAGGACGTGCTGGTGCGCCGCACCAACAACCGGCTGGCCGAGATCGCCCGCCGGCTCGAAGTGCTCGACGGCTATATCGTCGCCTATCTCAACCTCGATGAGGTGATCCGCATCATCCGCGAGGAGGATGACGCCAAGGCCTCGCTGATGGCGACCTTCAGCCTCAGTGATGTGCAGGCCGAAGCGATCCTCAATATGCGGCTGCGCTCGCTGCGCAAGCTCGAGGAAATCGAGCTGCGCACCGAACACAAGACGCTCAGCGAGGAGCAGGCGCATCTCAATGCCCTTATCGCGTCCGACAAGAAGCAGTGGGGTGAGATCGCGAGGCAAATCGGCGAGCTGAAGAAGGCCTACCCCAAATTCGAGAAGGACGGTGTCACCCGCCACCCGCGTTGGGGCCGCAAGACCGACTTCTCCGAGGCGATGGATATCGACCACGAGGAAGTGGCGACGCAGATGATCGAGCGCGAGCCGATCACCGTGATCCTCTCCGAAAAGGGCTGGATCCGCTCGATGCGCGGCCACACCACAGAGATCGATGACAAGGGCTTCAAGACCGGCGACCGGCTGAAACTCTTCCTCCACGCCCAGACCACCGACAAGCTGCTGCTGCTCTCCACCGGCGGCAAGGTGTTCACGCTGGCCGGCGATCGCCTGCCGGGCGGCCGCAGCCAGGGCGAGCCGGTGCGGCTGATGGTCGATATCGAGGAAGGCCAGGACCTGGTCGATCTCTTCGTCTATCGGCCGGGCCGCAAGCGGGTCATCGCCTCGCGCAAGGGCGACGGTTTCGTCGTCGCCGAGGACGAGCTGATCGCCAATACCCGCAAGGGCAAGCAGGTGCTCAATGTCGGCGACACCGAGGAAGCGCGGTTGATCGCGCCGCTCGAAGGCGACATGCTCGCGGTGATCGGCGAGAACCGCAAGATGCTGGTGTTCCCGCTCGACCAGTTGCCCGAGATGGGCAGGGGTAAGGGCGTCCGCTTGCAGAAATACAAGGACGGCGGCCTCTCGGATCTGAAGACCTTCCCGTCCGGCGTCGGCCTCACCTGGACCGACTCCTCCGGGCGCAACTATACCAAGACAATGACCGAGCTGACCGAATGGCTGGGCGATCGCGCCTCGGCCGGTCGTCAGCCGCCGACGGGCTTCCCAAGAAACAACAGGTTTGTCGGCACCTAGCGACGGACTTCCGGATTTGACTGAAGCGAAAACCGAAACCAACGGCGCACGACGCGACTGCGTTGTGTTCGTGACCCATATCTGGACGTCGGAAGTCGCCGAGCACTACGCGCGGCTGAAGCGTGAGGCGGGCACGGTGCTCGACGTCTTCCTCGCCTATCAGCACAACGAGGGAGAACTCGGCACGCCCGCGCCGGTGCAGGCGGATTTCGTGGTCCGCATGGCCGACAGCGCCAGGCATTTTCCGCTTCGCTACCAGGAATTCCTGCAGCACCCTACTCCCTGGGGCTATGTCGACCTGGTCTGGATCACGGCGTTTCTCGACCCCAGGCTGGCGGCTTACGACCGCTTCTGGCTGGTCGAGTACGACGTCGACTTCTCGGGCGACTGGGCTGACTTCTTCAGGCCCGCGGCGGGCTACGAGGGTGATCTGCTGACAACCCGCATCCATCCGCTGAGCGCCGAGCCGAGCTACTATTTCGCGCCGATCTATCGGCAGCCCGCGCACGCAATCGCAGACCCGCTGATCGTGTTCATGCCGATCTCGCGCCTGTCGCGACGGTTGCTGGAGCACTACTGCGGGATGCTGCTGCAGCCGGGCTGGCACGGCCACTTCGAGATGCTGCTGCCTTCGATGGCGCGGGCGGATGGCTTCTCCATCGCCGAGATTGGCGGCAATGATACCCAGACGCCCAGGGAACGCTGGGGCCATCACTACGACGGCAGTCATCTCGATATGCACTCTATGGGCACCACGCACGCCTATAGGCCACCGCGCGGATTCCGCTATTTCGGCAGCGCGCCGCATCGGTTCCGCCAACGGAACCGCATCTACCACCCGATCAAAGTGGGGTTGTCGCTGCGCCGACGGCTGCACATGCGGTACCTGCCACAACTGAAGAAGCTGCGGGCCTTCTCGCGCTGGTTGCGGGGAAAGGCCTGAGGCTACTCGAGGCGGCGCCAGCCCAGCGGGCCACGCTGCACTTCGAGCGGACGGAACTGGCCCTTGTAAGCCATCTTCGGCGAGTCCTTCACCCAGTAACCGAGATAGACATAGGTGAGCGCGGCCAGCTTCACCTGCTCGATGTGGTCGAGGATCAAGAGGTTCCCGAGCCCGCGCTTGTCGAGCAGCGGATCGTAGAAGCTGTAAACCATCGACAGCCCATCCGGCATGACGTCGGTGAGCGCGACAGCCACCAGCGGGCGCTGCGGGTGCGAGGTGAGCCGGTACTCGACCACCACGGTCTGCACCGGGGTATCCTCGACCATGTACTCGTAGTCGACAAAACTCATCTGCGTCATGCCGCCGCCGGCATGGCGAGCATCGAGGTAGCGCTTGAACAGCGCGAACTGCTCGGCGGTGGCGCGCGGCTGGCAAACCTCGACGGCGATGTCGGCATTGGCCTTGCGGATGCGCCGGTAGCGCGCCGACGGCACGAATTCCTGCGCCACGATGCGCACCGACTGGCAGGCCGAACAGCCGTCGCAGGCCGGCCGGTAGATCAGGTTCTGGCTGCGGCGGAAGCCGTTGTCGCTCAACAGGTGGTGGAGCGAAGCGGCCCGGCGACCGGTCAGGTGGGTGAAGAGCTTACGCTCCTGACGACCCGGCAGATACGGACACGGCATGGCCGCCGTAAGGAAGAGCTGGGTGTTCTCGGGCGTCTGATCGGTCATCGTCGTCCTTCGAGCGATGCTCAGAGGATAGACGCGACCCGATGGGCCGGCAATGGCCCATCATGTCTCAGCGCACCGCGATCAAACCGAGTGCATGCCGCCGGACTGCCAGAACCGCTGCATCGGTGAACGGCGCAGCATCAGCGTGCCCACGACGAGGTCGTGCAGCATCTGCTGGCGCGGCGTGAACAGCGCGATGAGGATCGAGAACGGCCAGGAAATCCACACCGTCACCCAGAACAGGATCGGGTGGATGAGGATGCTCCAGCCGTTGAGCGGCGTACCGCGCACCGGCGTCAGCACGATATCCATCATCTGCACGCCGACGGTGGCCCGCATCGGCGAGCCGAGCGTTGCCGCATAGTAGCCGAGGATCGCAAGCGGAATGATGACCGGCAAGGCCAGCAGGCCGAGCCCCAGCGTCACGATGCCAAAAATGCCACCGACCAGCAGCGCGGCGATGGTGATGAAGGTGATGATCACGCAGTCGATCAGCCACGCCGCAGCGCGGCGCAGCAACACGCCCTCGAACAGTTCCGGCGCGTTGGACGGGTCGGGAAGATGGTCGCTCATGGTGTTGCCCTGGTTCATGAGGGGAAAGATGGGGACCATGAGGTCCCACACAAGTGGCGACACTAAAAATCCCCTGGCCAGCGGCCGAGCGTCGCGCCAGTCTGCTCCGGGGCCTGTCCGTCCGGGCAGGCGATCGTGGGCATCGACATGCTTGATCTGAGCCGTTCCAGCATCGCCATCCCGCCCCATCTGCGGGACGTGCGCTACAATGCCAGCCGTTTTCCAGGCGCGCCCGGCGTGCTTGGGGTCGAGGGCGGCGCGAACTGCCAGCAATACGCCTATGCCGTGCTCCGCCATCACGGCTTCGTCCTGCCCGACCTGCGGTCCGACGCGTTGTGGCTGGATCGGGACTACACGGCCGAAGCTGAGCGAATGGAGCCGTTCGACCTGGTGCTCGTTCACGACAATCCCGACAGCTGGGGCGCGCATGTCGGACTGTGCGTCGGAGCCGACGTCGTCCTGCACCTCTCCCGGAAGATAGGTGTGCCCGCCATCGAAACTCTCGGGGACCTGCAGCAGCGGGAGGCGTACCGATATCTGATCGGCTGCAAGCGTCCGCTGCGCCGTTAGGCGTTCAGCAACCGCGCCGCCTCGAGGGCGAAGTAGGTCAGCACGCCGTCGCACCCTGCCCGCTTGAAGGCCACGAGGCTTTCCAGCATGGCGCCCTCGCCATTGATCGCCCCAGCCTCCGCCGCAAAGCGGATCATCGCGTACTCGCCCGATACCTGGTAGGCGAACAGCGGCACGTCGAAGGCGTCGCTGACGCGCTGCACGATATCGAGATAAGGCAGTCCCGGCTTCACCATCACCATGTCGGCGCCCTCGGCGATATCCTGCGCCACTTCGCGCATCGCCTCGTCCGAATTGGCGTAGTCGAGCTGGTAGGTACGCTTGTCGCCAATGAGCCGGCTGCCCGAGCCTACCGCCTCGCGGAACGGGCCGTAATAAACCGAGGCGAACTTGGCCGAGTAGGCCATGATGGCCACGTGATCGAAACCCTCGGCATCGAGCGCCCGGCGGATGGCGGCAACGCGGCCATCCATCATATCGGACGGGGCGATGATGTCGGCCCCTGCCCTCGCCTGCATCAGCGCGGCCTTGACCATTGCCTCGACCGTCTCGTCGTTGAGGATCTCGCCGTCACGAACCAGCCCGTCCTGGCCGTCGGACGAGTACTCGTCGAGCGCCACGTCGGTGATCAGCCCGATATCGACGCCGGCATCGCGGATGGCGCGCAGCGCCTGCGCCGTCAGGTTGTCCGGGTTCCAGGCTTCGCTGCCATCGGCGTTGCGCCGCTCGTCCTGGGTGTTGGGGAACAGCGCCAGCGCCGGAATGCCTTCTGCGGCGGCGGCCCTGGCCGCTTCGACGACGAGATCGACGCTCAGCCGTTCGACGCCGGGGAGCGTGCGGATGGCGGTGCGCTCGTTCTGCCCCTCGATGATGAACAGCGGCCAGATCAGGTCGTGCGGCGTGAGCACAGTCTCGCGCACCATGTTGCGCATCCAGCCGGTGCGACGCAGCCGGCGCTGCCGCCGCCCGCCGAGAAAGCTCATGTCGTGCTTGGGCCAGTTCGTGCTCATCAGGCGCTCCATCAGGGCATCCCGCCATTCGTCAAACGGCGAAATGCCCTCATTCTTTTGTTTGTCGCGCTCTCGAACCGGAAAAGTCTGCAACTTTCCTGAGAACGCTCCGGACCGCGGCGCTTCTATCAGGCACGGCGGTCCTGCGCCAAGGCTTGCGCTTGTCGCACCATCCCATCCGCGCTATCCACGCCGGATGGATTTCAAGAGCGAACTCGCCGGGCGCTATCTGAGGATCATCGCGATCATCGCGTTGCTGCTCGGCCTTGCCGATGCGTCCCGCCTGCTCGGGGTCTCCTCCGGCGCCGTCAGCCCGATCGCCCAGCTCGGGCCGACCGGCTTTGCCTTCCTCACCGTGTTCTGCCTCGCCCGGCTGTTCGCCGCGGTGGGCCTGTGGATCCGCGCCAGCTGGGGCGCCGTGCTGCTGGTTGGCGCCACCCTCGTCGAGCTGGCGCTCTACCTGGGCGGAGTGCCCGGCGCCGAGATGGGGGCCTTTGGTTTCGCCCTCAGGCTGCTGCTGGTCGGCGGCATCGCGGTGCTGTTCTTCCTCAGCTTCCGGCTGCGCCGCGCCCACGACTAGGGCCTAAAGCGCGTCGCGATCTCTGGGATTCGCTCGTGCGCTTTAGCCATTTTTCTGCGCATGTCTTTGTCCCGAAACCGGTACCCACTTTCGGGAGACATGCTGCGGTAACGGACGATTCAGGTTACAATTTTCTGACCTGCGGTTACCTCTCGTAAAGCCAAATTCCTGAACTTTTTCCGTAAGATAGTTTTAAGTCTACGGCTTAAGGCCATCTTATTTGGGCCCCCGTAGTTTGGGGCCTATGAGACGCGAAGAAATCGCGCAAGACGACAGGACAGTGAGGCAACAATGGCAATCAAATCCAACGCCGCAGAGGCAATGGTTCCGGAAGAAGCTC
>Ga0209902_101316_pt1 | contig 12922 bp, 12 predicted proteins | sample FECB27metaG_FD_188304 | JGI IMG/M metagenome (GOLD analysis project Ga0209902, IMG submission 188304) | Cyanobacterial communities from the Joint Genome Institute, California, USA - FECB-27 (SPAdes) (version 2) | ecosystem: Environmental > Aquatic > Thermal springs > Hot (42-90C) > Microbial mats...
GGCGGCCGTTGAGTTTCAGCCCGGGCAGCGGCTCGAACCCCTCATATTGGCCGACCAGCCGTTCGGCACGGTCCGCAAAGGCAGCCTGCGACCCCTTCGACATCCAGTCGCGCAGGATGCCCTTGCTGTCGTAGAGCAGCCCCTGATCGTCGAAGCCGTGGCCGATCTCGTGCCCGACGATCGCGCCGATCGCGCCGAAATTTGCGGCGGGGTCGCGATCCGGCGCGAAGAAGGGCGGCTGGAGCATGGCCGCGGGCACCTCGATGGTGTTCAGCAGCACGCTGTAGCTGGCGTTGACGAATTGTGGCGCCTGATACCAGAGTTCGGCGCGGGCGGCGGGATCGTTAAGTCGCGCGCGCTGCAGCGCCCAGTCGCGCTGCACCAGCCGGTCGAGATTGCCGAACGCATCGTCCGCGCGCAGGGCGTCGCCTTGCCAGGCCGGCCATGTTTTCGGATAGGCGGCTTTCAGCCCCATCGCGTCCAGTTTCGCAAGCGCTTCGGCCTTCGAAGCGGTATCGAGCCAGTCGGCGGCGCGCAGCCTTTCGTCCATCGCGCGCTTCAGATAGTCGAGCATCGTGGCGACGGTCTCGCGCGTGCCTGTCGGCACATGCGCGTCGACATAGAGCCGGCCGACCTCCATCGGCAGCCTGCGGCCGATCATGCGGATCGCCTCCGCATCGCGCGACGGGCGCGGTGCCTCGCGCGCGCTGGTCGCGGCGGTCAGTGCCCAATGGGCGTCGCGGAACGGCGCGGGCAGGGCGTCGACGGCATTGCGGATCCATGAATAGGCCAGCCAGCTCCTCCATGTGTCGAGCGGCGTCTCCGCATAGAGCCGCGCCTGCGCCGCGATCGAACTGTCGGTGCCGAGGTTGACCCGATCGACCCCGCCGATTCCGCGTGCCTTCAGCATCGCGCGCCAGGGCAGGCCGGACGCATAGGCCTCCAGTTCGGTCACCGTCATGATGTGGAGATTGGCGCGGCGGTCGCGGCGGCGGTCAAGGCTCCACAGATTCGCCGCGATCCGCGTCTCGATCGCCAATATGTCGGCGGCGCGGCGCGCGCCGTCGGCGATGCCCGCCAGGCCGAACAGCGCGGTGATGCAGCGGAGATAGGCCTCGCGCATCGCGGCCGAGCGCGCATCCTCGCCCGCATAGGCCTGGGCGGGCAGGCCCAGCGCGGGCTGGTTGTGGTTCTGATTGTCGAGATGGACCATCCACACGCCCTGGGCGGGGAAGATGTTGAAGGCGACGAGTGAACTCGACAGCGGATGCGCCATCAGCACCGCGAGCGCATCGTGCGTGGACGCCGCCATGATCTGCGCCAGGCTGCGCCTCAATGCCGGCACGCCGCGCCGCGCGATCGCGGCTTCGTCCAGCAGCGCACGATAGGCAATCGCCACGCGGCCTTCCTCCGGCAAGCGCGGCTTGATGTGCCGTGCCGCCGCGCGCACCAGTTCCTCGATCTGCGTGGTCACGCGCGCCGCGGCGACATCGAACTGGCCATAATCCCAGCGACCCTGCGGGATGACCATTGCGTCGATGTCGCGCATATTGACGAAGCGATAGAAATCGTCGCCGGGTTTTGGCGGCACGCCGGCCTGACTGTCGCCCGCACCGGCGAGCGTGGTGCGGGCAAGGATGGGTGATGCCGCGATGGCGGCCGATGCGATGCCGAGCATGCGCATGGCCTGTCGCCGCGTCTTCATCGTTGATCTAATCATGGATGACGCACCTCGATCCGCCGCGAATGTCGATTGACTACACTTGTAATCGTTGCAGCGCAATGGTCGCAAAACAGCGTATTTCCGGCCGCTTTCAGCTTTTGTCACCAGCCAGCAAAGAACCAGCAATGCGGAAATTCTATCCGCGAATGGATGACCCCGCAGAACAGCGGGGCATTCAGCAGGAACGCACGATCATGAGCATGACCCTAATCATCCTCGCGGCGGCCGCCGCGACCCATGTCGTCAGTGTGGATCGTCCCGGCGCGCCGGTCCAAGCGCAGTACAGCGCACGCACCGATATCGAGACCCGCACGATCGGTCCGCACACACCCAACCGTACGGACAGCCGTCGCTGCCAATGGACTGCGACCGTCGTGGTCGAGCGCCGGCTGGGCGACAATGCCGCACCGGCGCGCACCGTGTCGAACGACCGCCGGATCTCGGGCAGCGAAGCCGGGCCCTGCGCGCAGGTGAGGGGCCTGATCGAGCGTCGGATCGCGGGCCGCGCCGACACGATCCGCGCGCATCTGGTCGAGGTGGCGGAGCGCGACCGGACGACGATGCTCGCCGAACTCAACGCGGTCAGCCCGGTCGCGACGAACTGAGCATGCGCGCTGCCGCGGTGCTGGCGGGCAGCGCATCGCTGCTCGCCGCCGCGCCCGCCCTTGCGCAGGATGGCCCTTCGCTGACGCTGGAGGCAGCGAGCGACGAGCGTCGCCGCGGGCTGAGCTGGAGCGATGGCGCCGCGGTGCTGCGCGCTCAGGCATCGGTGCCGGTCACCGGCGAGGTCTCCCTCGACGCCACCGCCGTAACCTTGCGCGGCAGCCCCCGCCATGGCGGCGCCGACGCGGCGATCGATCTGCGCGCCGGTTATGTCCACCAGATCGGCGGCTGGCGTCTGTCGGCGGAGGCGGGCTATCACCTGTTCCCCGGCGCATCGAACCACGGCTATGCAGAGCTGGGAGCGGGCGCCGGATTCCTCCTGGGGCCCGCCAGCATCGATCTGTTCGCGCGCTATGCGCCGGACCAGTCTGCGATCGGCGGGGACAATCTGTACATAGCGGCCATGGCGGCGCTTGCCGTTCCCGGTACGCCCTTCACCGTCTCCGGCCATGCCGGTCGCTCATCGGGCAGCGTCGATGATCCGCTGCGCGCCGCGCGGCTGCGGCCCGGCGGGCGATATCGGGATCATGGCGTCGCCCTGGACTATCGCAAGGATCGCTGGTCGGCGGCGCTCCGCTATGCGGACAGCACGGCCGACGCGCCACACAGCGGCGCGACGGTGATCCTGAGTGCCGGGGTGAGTTTTTAGCGAGCATGTCGGCCGTGAATTTGGGGCTCGGACCGAACAACCTGCCGATCGACATTTTTGCGGACATCGGATCGGCAAGCGCTTAGTTTTCGCGTTTCCTATCCGGAGTTGCAGCGATGTCGTCATTGATCCTCGGTCTTGCCCTGGCCGCAGCGCCCGCTGGCGCATCCGCGCATCCGCCCGAGATCGAGGCGCATCTGGCGCCGCTGGTGGGGGATTGGACGCGCGCGGGGCTGGAGGACAGCTATCGCGACCAATGCGTCTGGTACGATCGACGCGCCTTCGTCGTGTGCAGCCTGACCGACGGCCGCAGCGGCACGCGCGTGGAAGCGATCATCGGCTATTCGGCCGAGGACAGGCGATACACCTATCAGAACTACGCCAATAACGGCACGGGCCATAACTCCCATGGTTATGCGCTGGGTGAGAATGGCCTGGTCTTTGTCGAGGACCGCATGGTGGAGGGAAAACCCGCGCGGCTCACCACGTCGATGATCCCGCAACCCGATGGCCGCTTGCGGATGACGCAGGAACGCTCGGTGACCGGCGGATCATGGCAGCCGGTGGGAGAGGTCTATTACATCAAGCGGAAATAGGCGCGGACGGCGCGCGCGATAACTCTTCTCGTCTATATCGATTCACCAGCAGGATTAAGTGTCAATCAGTCCTTAGATATTTGCATGCCATGTCGCACGCATGAAGGATGCTACAAGCGTGGAAGATCTTAAGGCGCGCCATGCCTGGCTCGGCAAGATGGCGCGACGCGGCATCTTTCTTGCGCTTTTCTGCGCCGTGGCATTTTTGCTCACCCTGCAAGCAGGTGCGTGGTCGGGGCCGAGAGATGTCCATATCCCGGACAGTCTCGCCAACAGCATGGTCGAGCGCTGGTCGAACGGAAATGACCGTGTTCATATCGTCGGCGGAGTGATCGGAACGATCCAGCACTGGATCGGTATCGGTATCACGATCGGCGCCCTGGCAACTTTTCTCATGCTCATCCTGTCGTTGATCCGTCGCAAGCTGTGGATGCTCAAATTCGCCGGTCTGATGTATTTCGCACTGACCATTCTTTATCCGGTTTCTCCGCCTGCCCAGATCTGGGCATCGAAAAGCGTCAGCACCGCGACCGCCCGAGATCTGCTCGGAATTCGAGCCGCGGGTTGGCCGACCGACACGAAAATGGCCGATCCGGACAAGCGTTACATGCTTGCGCAGATCGCTTTTATCGAAGGAGACAAGGCAACCGCGACACGCCTCTCGGCGGGGTTGAGCGGTCGCCAACTGCGATCCCCGATAGAAGCGCCGTTTCGGCTCCAGTTTTTACAAGGGCGCCAGAATAACCTCTCGGCCGTTTGCAACGTCTCGGGTTGCTTGAAGGAACCTGTCCGTTTTGCGTTGAATATATTCCTGGCGCTGGCGACGATCGCGGTTTTGGGTCTCGTTATTGCCGCCTTTAAAACTCGCGCAATCCTGAACAGCCGTTGCGAGCGCATCGTCGCGATGAGCGGCATGCAAAAGCTTTCACGGCAAGTTTCGATGAATAGGCAGTCTGCAATAGTCGGCGATGCCTGACAGGTAACCGGGATTTAACGCCGGTTTGGTATAGCGGGAGAATGGATATTTCTCTTCCCAACGCCGGGAATGCATATGCCGGGCTCGGCGATGCGTCGCTCTATGTCGGCGTCGATGCAAGGCAGGAAGAGGCGATCGCGCGCTTCGATCGCGCGCTGACGCCGTTCGAGCCCGACGAAATGCTCCTCAGCGGTTCACCGGCCAGATCGCTGAGCCGCGCGATGACCGCTGTTGTGACCGCGCTGACCCAGATCGATCTCGAGCGCGTCCATCGCAAACAGAACTGGTGGCACCGATATACCGGCGCCGATCTGGAGGCGCGCATTGCGCTTGAGATCAGCATTCGCGCTATCGGGGGCGATATGCGCGCTCTGGCTGAGGCAGCGGGCGTCGCCGAACGCGCGTCCTGCGCCATGAAGCGTGACATGGTGAAGCTGGACGATGCGCAGATCGCCCATGCGCGGCTGATCGACCTTACCCACGCGCTTCTCGAGGGCAGCGATCCAACGCATGCAGTGACATCCAGGCTTCAGCGTAGACTAGGCAATGTCGAGGCGCTTTATGCGTCCAATCGTCTCGCGCGGGCGCAGATGACGCTCGCGATCGATCATCTCGACGGATTGCTCGATCGATACCGTGACATCGAACAGCTGCTTTTTCCCGTCTGGCAACAGCATGCGCTGGCGCTCGCCCAAAGTGCGGTCGGCGTCGGTGGCGTCGAGCAGCTGACCGCCGCTCATGCCGATCTCACCTCAGCTCTCAATACTTCGAAAGAAGCAACGACATGAACCTTCCCATCCAGATCAATACCAACATTCCGATCGAGCTTTCGGAGCAGTTGCTTGCACCGACGATCGATCAGGACGAAGTTTCCGCATTGGCGGACAGCATCGACGTTCGTTCGCCGCTGACTGTTGCCGGTTTCGGGCAGGATATCGGCAAGGCGACGAGCGGTTATGCCGATCAATTGCTCAGCCAGGCGAGAAGCGGAGATTTGGACGAACTGGGCGGCAAGCTCAACGAGATCGTGGCTGCAGCCCAATCGTTCGACCTGTCTTCATTCGACAGCAAATGGGCCAGGGCACCTATTGTCGGCGGGCTGGTGCGACAGTTCGTCCTGACCAAGGAAAAAGCGGTCGCACGTTTCGCAACGCTCGAGGATCAGGTCGAAAAGCTCGTCGACAGTATCGAGGGCACCCTGTCGCGGCTCACTGCACGCTCGGCCTCGCTGGAGGTGATGTACGACGGAATCACCGAAGAGCATCGCGTCCTGGCCACGCATGCCGAAGCGGCAAAGATGCGACTGGAAACTTTGGATCGAGAGCTGGAGGAGTTGCAGGCGCTGCCACCCAGCATGGCCACGGTCGAAGTGGTCAGTGCGCTTGAAGGCAGTCGGCACGCCTTGTCAAAGCGGATCGGGGATCTCGGGGTGCTTCAGCACAGCGCTCTGCAGACGCTGCCGATGGTCCGGATGATGCAGGCAAATAATGTGGTACTTCTCGAGAAGTTCCAAACGATACAGCGACTGACGCTGCCGGCGTGGAAGCGTACCTTCGTCCTGGCATTGGCGCTGAACGAGCAGCGGGACGCGGTGAAGCTTGCGGACAATATCGACGATGCCACCAACCATTTCATGCGCAGGAACAGCGAGATACTGCGCGAGAACGCAGTCGCCACCGCGAAATCCAATCAGCGACTCATCATTGATGTGGAAACGCTCCGCAACGTTCACGAGAACGTCGTCAATACGCTTATCGACGTGCGCGCCGCGCACGAGGAAGGCGCGCGCAAGCGAACCGATGCGCTGACGGAACTGGCGAAACTCCGAAGTGACATGGCCGGCAGCCTGTCCGGCATTCTTCCTGCCGCAGAAGGCGATGAATCCAGGGCTGCGTGATACCGTGTCGTCGCTGGCTGCACATGTAGAAGCGCTGGAGGCCAGGTCCGAACTGCTAAGCCGGGTCGGACGGCGGGCCTGGTATGTCGGCTTAGTGGTTTTCGCACTCTCGGTCGTCGTGGCGTTGCCCAACTTTGCGGGAAGCAGGCTCATAACCTACTACGCGGTCGTTCCGGCGCCGCTGAACGAATTTCTACTTCGCGAAGGTGCGGCCATAAGGGAAATTTCGATGCGTTCGGCATCGAATGGTCCTTATGCGGGCATGGGCCTCATGCTGTTGGGATTCATTATCGGCCACATAGCGATTCAACGGCTCATTCGCTCGGCCCCCCTTCGAGTGCTGGCATATTTGGCCACTCCATTCTGGTTGCTGTACCCCGTGAACTCGATCGAAGGTGGGCAGGCGCGCGCGCCGACCGTCAGTGCGGTGCGCGATGGGATTGTGGTGGACAGAGCCGGACGGCCGCCGGCGCGCGCAGACGGCACGAGCAAGCCGCCCGTTCCACCCTATCATCTGCGGCCTGAAACGCTTTCCCCGCTGCTGGCGGAGCAAGCGCACTACGTGCTCGCCCAACAGGCCTATCTCGATAAAGATCCGCAACGGGTGGCAGCCGAGCTTCGAGGGGTCGGCAAGGTGTGGCGGCCAGGAGCCGGTCATGAGCGCAGGCGGATGGCATTGCTGGCTCATTGGGCGTCGGTGCACAACCATGACGTCGGCTTGTTCGCGCAAAGTCTCATGCGCTCGAGGGCCCACGTCGCGCTTCGTGGGATCGCGACCTCGCTTTGTTTTTTGGCGGAATTCTGTTGTGCGCGGGCGGACTGGCGATCGCGAATACGGGACAGCGCCGAAAGCTGAGCCTCGATCGGCTGTCGAAGCGCATCGAACACCTACCAGAACAGGTGACCGCACGACCTCCTGTTCGCTCGGCGTTTGGACGTAAGGCTTCCGCGGTATCGGCCGCTTAGGTCGGGTCGGGACTCAGCCGCTAGCCATATGTAATATCGTGACTATATCTAAGGATATAACTGACTGATTTTAAATACTTTTAATTGATAGCCGATGGTGGCTGCGATACAGTTCCGTTCTGATGGCAATGCCGGACGAACAGCATGAAGCGGACTTGATCGACGCGATTGGCTGCGCGCTTTTCGAATGCGACGAACCTGTATGGCAATGGGCGGATGGCCGAGGCGCGATAACCGTCGAGAATGTCACCTGGAACGCGGCGCCGGAGGACTCGAAACGACGCTACATCGATCGGGCGCTCGCCGCCTTGTCGGCCATCGGGGATCCGCCGCAGCAATTGGTGGAGGATGTGGGGCGCGCCACCGGGCTAAGCGTGGCGCAGGTTCGCGCCGTCCTTTCCGCGCTCGTCGACACCTCGCGTGCCGCGTCCGCACGTCGTTCCCGGAGCAATATTACCGATCGGGGCGATGCTGCGTCATGACCGCCGATCAGAGCCGCTGGATCTTCGCCGCGCAACTCATGAAGCTGCACGGCACGAATGTCGGGCGGCACATCATGGATCAGATCGAGGATCGGACGCTGGCCGGAGATGACGATGGCGTGACCTTCTGGCTGGCGATCGCCGACATGGTGGTCAAGCTCACCAGGCCGGACGAAGGAAGCCGGCCACAATAGCCGCGAACGGACGCGATGGTCTAACGCTCGGTCTTGTGCGTATCCTGCCGGATCGGCTCAACCTTCCTGTCGGTCGAGCGGATGCGGCCTGCGTCGGCGTCATCGGCGTTGCGGCGGTCGGCCGCGCTGCCCTGGCGGTTGCCTACCCGCCGCCGGTCCAGTCCGAACCCCTTGTTGTTCTCATAGCCGCGTGGCGCCTGGAAGAAGAGGCTCGCGAGCCAGATCGCCACAAGGGCGACGGCGACGATGACGATGACGGTAACGCTATCCATGCCCGACATTTCACAGGCCCTTTCCGCTCCCGGCGCGGGAACTGCCAAAGACCCGTCAACCTAAGCCCGATTTAATCTATCATTTGTTAATGACGGTTCGCGTGACGGCGATCCCGGGGTCGACAATTTTCCGCATTTTACGCGGGCGAACCGAATGCGACCAACCGCCGGAGTCGAGCACCCGAAATGGTGCGATCATATTGACTTGGATCGATATCGGGAGATGATGGCCGACGCAGCAAAGTCTGGGATTGTCTGCGCGCCGGCCATCGGCGGATACCGCTACCCGCCACGGGCCTTCGGACCGCGCGGCGACTATGCCACCGCCGACGGCCGGCTCTTCAGCTTTTCGACGAACGTCATATGGCGCCGATGGGCGTCTACGGTGCGGCGATACTCTTTCCCACCTGCCGTGGCGCCCGCGGCACCGTCAAAACTTCCGTGCGACGTCTTGTCCTTTTCCGGAAGATGACGGCATGAGGCGTGCGAACCGGGAGAGGACGACCAGACCGTGAGATTGAAGATCGACGCCGCCAGCCGCCTTGCCATAACCGCCGCGATGCTGATGGCCGCGATGCCGGCGCAGGCGGCCTGTAGCGGCGCCGCGAAATCGCCTGTCGGGCCGGAGGCTCCGCCGCGCGACGTCACCATCACGCGCGATGATTGGGGAATTGCGCATGTCGAGGGCAAGACCGATGCCGATGCGGTTTTCGGCATGATTTATGCCCAGGCCGAGGACGACTTCAACCGGATCGAGACCAACTACCTCGTCAATCTGGGCCGGCTGGCCGAAGCGGAGGGCGAGAGCGCGATCTGGCAGGATCTCCGCCAGCGGCTGTTCCTCGATCATGACGTGCTGAAGGCCGATTATGCGAAGAGCCCGGCCTGGCTGAAGACCTTGATGACCGCCTGGGCCGACGGGCTGAACCATTATCTCGCCACCCATCCCGAGGTCTGCCCGCGCGTCATAACGCGGTTCGAACCGTGGATGGCGCTGTCCTTCACCGAAGGGAGCATCGGCGGCGATATCGAGAGCGTGCCGCTGAGCCAGCTCCAGGCCTTTTACGAGGACAAACCGATCCGGATGAGCGCGCTCGAGCGCGGCCTCGTCTTTCGCGAGCCGCAGGGATCGAACGGCATCACGATCGCGCCAAGCCATACCAAGGACGGCCGCGCGCTGTTGCTGATCAATCCGCACACCAGCTTCTTCTTCCGTTCCGAACTCCAGGTGAAGAGCGGGGAGGGGTTGAATGCCTATGGCGCCGCGACCTGGGGCCAGTTCTTCATCTATCAGGGCTTCAACGAAAAGGCCGGATGGATGCATACATCCAGCGGCGTCGACAATGTCGACGAGTTCGCCGAGACGATCGTCGAGAAGGCCGACGGTGGCCGCGCCTATCGCTACGGGAAGGAGCTTCGGCCGGTTACGACGCGCAAGCTTGCCCTGTCCTATCGAGCGGCCGACGGCAGCGTGAAGCGGCGCGATTTCACCACCTATGCCACGCATCACGGCCCGATCGTCCGCCGCGACGAGCAAGGCAAATGGATCGCCTTCGCGCTGATGAACCGGCCGATCGCGGCGCTCCAGCAAAGTTATCTGCGGACCAAGGCGCAGGATTATGCGGGCTTCATGAAGGTTGCCGAATTCAAGGCGAATTCGTCCAACAACACGCTGTTCGCCGATGCCAAGGGCGAGATCGCCTATCTTCATCCCCAGTTCGTGCCGATCCGCGACGACCGGTTCGATTACCGCAAGCCCGTCGACGGCAGCGACCCTGCGACCGACTGGCGCGAACTGCACAGTCTGGCGAGCCTGCCCCAGGTCGTGAATCCCAAGAATGGCTGGGCGTTCAACGTCAACAACTGGCCATGGACCGCCGCGGGCGCGGACAGCCCGAAGGCGGCGGACTTCCCGCGCTACATGGATCAGGTGGGCGAGAATCCCCGCGGCGCACATGCGGAGCGCGTGCTGGTCGGAAAAAGCGATTTCACGCCTCAATCGCTGATCGACGCGGCTTACGATTCCTATCTGCCCGCCTTCGAGCGCTTCCTGCCGAAGCTGATGGATGCCTATGATCGCGCACCCGATCCCGCTCTGGCCGGGCCGATCGAGCTGTTGCGGGGCTGGGACCGCCGCTGGAGCACGGAGTCGACGCCGACCTCGCTCGCGGTCTTCTGGGGCGAAGCGCTCTGGGAAGCGACCGCGGAAGCGGCCGACGCGGCGGACATGACGAAATGGGACTATATCGCCGATCGCGCCACCGATGCGCAGCGGATCGCGGCGCTGCGCTCTGCGGTCGACCGGCTGACCGCGGATTTCGGCGGCTGGCGTGTGCCCTGGGGAGAGATCAACCGCTATCAGCGCAACGATGGCGCGATCGTCCAGACCTTCGACGATGCCAAGCCGAGCATCGCCGTGCCCTTCACGTCGGCGCAATGGGGCTCGCTCGCGGCGTTCGGCGCGATGCGCTACCCGGGCACGAAGCGCTATTACGGCACGCGCGGCAACAGCTTCGTCGCCACCGTCGAGTTCGGCCCGCGCCTGCGCGCCTGGGCGGTCAGCGCCGGCGGCGAGAGCGGCGACCCGGCATCGAAGCATTTTGCCGACCAGGCAAAGCGCTACGCCGACGGCAAGTTGCGGCCGGTCTATTTCTACCCGGAGGACCTGGAGGGGCATGTGGAGCGGCGCTATCGGCCCGGGGAGCGATAGGGGAACATTTGGTCGCAAACCCCTGTCGCTCCAGCGAAAGCTGGAGCCCATGCGATCTCATTACACGCTCTGTCGCATCAGACATGGTATAGGCTCCAGCTTTCGCTGGAGCGACGGTTTGTGGGTGTGGCTCTTACCTAACCGATCATCCCGCTGAGCGTCCCCAGATCGATATTCCCGCCCGATACCACCGCGCACACTTTCCGCCCCGCGAATTCCGGCCGCTGTCCGGCGGCGATCGCCGCGGCGCCGGCGCCTTCGACGATCAGGCGATGGCGCAGCGCGGTTTCGCGCACGGCGGCGGCGCAGTCTTCGATCGAGACCGTCACGGTGCGGTCGACGAAGCGGGTGATCAGCGGCCACATCTCGTCGAGCACACGCAGCGATCCGATACCGTCGACAAAGGATGGCGTGCGTTCGGTCGTGACGGGTTCTCCCGCCGCGAAGGCAGCGGTCAGCGGGGTCGACGTCTCGACCTCGCAGGCGACGATCTCGACATTGCGGCCCATCAGGCGCAGCGCCAGCGCGATGCCCGTCGAAAGACCGCCGCCGCCGAATGGAACCAGGATCGTCTCGACATCGGCCCAGTCCTGCCCGATCTCCAGCCCGATCGTCGCATTTCCGGCGACCACAGCCGCCTCGCAGACCGGATGGATGAAGGTTGATCCGGCGATGCCGCCGTCGTGGGTCTCCATGATCCGCCACCATTCGGCGAAGGGATGGGCGTGGACGGTCGCGCCCAGCCGGTCGAGTGCCGCGACCTTGGTCGCTGCGGCGCTGTCGGGGACATGGACATGGAGCGGCAGGCCGTAGCGCCGCGCAGCGAAGGCCAGCCCCTGCGCGAAATTGCCCGCGCTCGCGGTTACCAGCGTTCCGCCATTCGCACGCGCAGCCAGCGCCGCGTTCAGCCCGGCGCGCACCTTGAACGAACCGAAGGGTTGGAGATTCTCGGGCTTCAGCCGCAGGTCCCGATCCGTCGATCCTTTGCCCTGCCAGGGGAGCAACGGTGTGCGGACGACATCGCCGGCGATCCGCCCGGCGACAGCCTCGATCGCGTCCAGATCCAGCGCGAGCACTTCATCCGTGAGCGTCATGTACGTTCATCCCCTCCACAAACTGCGCGAGGAAGAGCAGCGACACGGGCCAGGGTCAAGCGCGGATCGCCCACCATCGTGCATCCCCTTGTCTCGATGTCGATATCGCTTCAAAGGAGGCGGCGACGGGGTTCCAGGGGGCATTCGCATCGATGCACGGCTATGCAAATCCGCGCCGCTTTCTGGGCATCGCGAAACCGCTGACGCCGTGGCTTGCCTGGGGCGGGCTGGTTCTGACCGCCATCGGCATGATCGGCGGGCTGCTCTACACCCCGCGCGATTATCTCCAGGGAGAGAGCGTCCGCATCCTCTACGTCCATGTTCCCGCGGCATGGCTTGGCATGGGCGGATGGGCCGGTCTTGCCATTGCCAGCCTGATGCAGCTTGTCTGGCGTCACCCGCTGTCGGGTATCGCCGCGCGCGCCATCGCGGTGCCGGGCGCATTGTTCACCGCGATCTGCATCGGCGCCGGCTCTCTGTGGGGGCGCCCGACCTGGGGCACCTATTGGGAATGGGATGGACGGATGACCTCGATGCTCGTCCTGCTGTTCCTCTATTTCGGCTATATGGCGCTGGCGAGCGCCAGCGAGGAACGCGGCAGCGTCAGCCGCGTGGCGGCGATCTTCGGCGTGGTGGGCGTCATCAACGTGCCGATCATCAACCGCTCCGTGGTCTGGTGGAATTCGCTCCACCAGGGGCC
>Ga0209902_101317_pt1 | contig 12912 bp, 11 predicted proteins | sample FECB27metaG_FD_188304 | JGI IMG/M metagenome (GOLD analysis project Ga0209902, IMG submission 188304) | Cyanobacterial communities from the Joint Genome Institute, California, USA - FECB-27 (SPAdes) (version 2) | ecosystem: Environmental > Aquatic > Thermal springs > Hot (42-90C) > Microbial mats...
CCTGCCGCGCCTGACGGCGCGGCTGTCCTCCCCCCTGGCAGGGGGAGGACGCGTGTCGGCGCAAATCCCCCTCACAGCGCCCGCCTCCGCCGCTCGACGAGCTGCAGGATCAGGGGCGTCAGGATCAGCTGCATGGCGAGATCCATCTTGTTGCCGGGGATGACGATGGAGTTCGCCCGCGACATGAAGCTGTCGTGGATCATCGACACTAGGTACGGAAAATCGATGCCGCGCGGGCTCTTGAAGCGGATCACCACCAAGGATTCGTCCGGCGTCGGGATCCAGCGGGCGATGAAAGGATTCGACGTATCGACCGTCGGCACGCGCTGGAAGTTGATGTCGGTCTCGGTGAACTGCGGGCAGATGTAGTTGATGTAGTCCGGCATGCGCCTGAGGATCGTGTCGGTGACGGCTTCCGTGGAGTATCCGCGAGTGGAGCGGTCGCGGTGGATCTTCTGGATCCACTCGAGATTGATCACCGGCACGACGCCGATCTTCAGATCCGCATGGCGGGCGACGTCCACCTCCGGCGTGACGACGGCACCGTGCAGGCCCTCGTAGAACAGCAGGTCCGTCGGACCCGTCAGCCGCTCCCACTCCGTGAAGGTGCCGGGGTTGCCGCCGTAGAGGTCGGCCTCCACCGCGTCGTGGATGTAGTGGCGGAAGGTGCCGGTGCCGCTCGTGCCATACTCGGCGAACAACTGCTCGAGCTCCCGGAAGAGGTTCGCCTCCGGACCGAAGTGGCTGTAGTGGCGGTTGCCCTTCGCCTGCTCCTCGGCCATCTCGCGCTTCATCTCGAGACGGTCGAAGCGGTGGAAGGCGTCGCCCTCGATATAGGCCGCCTCGACATTCTCGCGGCGGAAGATCTGCTCGAAGGTGCGGCGGACCGAGGTGGTGCCGGCGCCGGACGAGCCGGTGACGGAAATGATCGGGTGCTTGACGGACATCGGCGTGCCTCCGGGCTCGGTCTTCAGGCCCGAAGCAGACCACGATTGCCGAAGAGCGGCGACTTGTGCGCCGCCGGCTCGCGCTGGACGCGTTCGAAATGGCCGACCTCGTGGGCCGAGCCGAAGATCAGCGGCACGCGCTGATGCAGTCCGGTGGGCGTGACGTCGAGCATCCGCTCGCTGCCGGTGGTGCAGCCGCCGCCGGCCTGCTCGATCAGCATGCCGATCGGGTTCGCCTCGTAGATGAGCCGCAGGCGGCCGTTCTCGTAGCCGCGCCGCGCATCGCCCGGATAGAGGTAGATGCCGCCGCGCACCAAGATGCGGTGGGCTTCCGCCACCATCGAGGCGATCCAGCGCATGTTGAAGTCGCGGCCGCGCGGGCCGGCGGCGCCCGCCAGGCACTCGTCGACATAGGCCCGGAACGCCGGGTCCCAGTGGCGGTAGTTGGAGGCGTTGACGGCGAACTCGGCGGTGCGCTCGCAGATGCGCACCCGGCGGGCCGTCTGCACGAAGGCGTCGGTGGCGGGGTCCAGCGTATAGACGTCGGTGCCGTCGCCGACCGACAGCACCAGCGCGCACTGCGGCCCGTAGACGAGGTAGCCGGCGGCGAGCTGGCGGTTGCCCGGCTGCAGGAAGGCGTCGCCCTCGGCGATCGCCGGCAGCACCGAGAAGATCGTGCCGACCGAGACGTTGGTGTCGATGTTCGACGATCCGTCGAGCGGGTCGACCGCCACTACCAGCGGCGCGCCGGGCTTCATCGGCACCGCGGCGTCCATCTCTTCCGAGCAGAAGGCGGCGACCGGGGCGGCGGCGAGCGCCTCCAGCAACAGGTCGTTCGCCGCGACGTCGAGCGCCTTCTGGTCGTCGCCGGTGGAGGAGGCGCGGGTGACGGCGGCGAGCCCGCCCTCGATGGCGCCGCGGCGCACCACGGCGGCGATGCGGCGGCCGGCGGCGGCGATCGCCACCACCGTCTCGGCGACGGCCACTCGGCCGGCATCGTTGCCCGACCAGGCTTCGAGAGCGGATTCCAGGCGCGGGTGCGCCATCGCGGTCTGCGGCATGACTTCCCTCCTGAGCCCCCGACAGGCTGGCCGGGCGGCCGTCGTTTCCTCGACGCTCGGAAGGTTGATCCCCGTCTCGGTTGGCCGGCCCGTGGGGCGGCGCGGCGGCGGGTGCTCCGATCGATGTTGTTCGCCAGGGGCTCGTGCGGCCCGCTTTTTCTTTGGTCTTGGTCGTCGTCTGCCGGCGGTCCGCACCGGTCGGCGCGGCTGCCTGTCTGACGAGTCAAATGTGCCGCCGACACGACAGAAAGTAAATTTGTTTCTTCTTGCGTATCCCTTCAGAAAAAGTGAATGTCGCCCATGCGCTCCGTCACCCTCAAGCAGTTGCGCGCCCTCGCGGCGGTGGAACGGACCGGGGCCATCACCGCGGCGGCGAACGAGCTCGCCGTCACCCCGCCGGCGGTCACCGCGCAGATCCAGCTGCTCGAGCGCATCGTCGGCCTGCCGGTGCTGGAGCGTGTCGGCGCCACCTTCCGGCCGACCGTGGCGGGACGCGAGCTCCTCGACGCCGCCGCCCGCATCGAACAGGCGCTCGCCGAGTGCGGCGGCGCGCTCGCCGCCCTGAAGAGCCTCGACACTGGCCAGGTCTCGGTCGGCGTCGTCTCCACCGCGAAGTACTTCGCCCCGCACGCGCTCGCCGCCTTCGCCCGCGCCAACCCGCGCATCGACCTCAAGCTCGTCGTCGGCAACCGCGCCGAGATCATCGCCGGCCTCGAGCGTCTCGACCTCGACGTCGCCATCATGGGCCGCCCGCCGGAACAGCTCGACGTCGAGGCCGAGGCGATCGGTGAGCATCCGCACGTCGTCGTCGCCGATCCCGCCCATCCGCTCGCCGGGCGGCGGGCGATCCCGGCGGCGGTGATCGCCCGCGAGCGGCTGATCTCCCGCGAGGACGGCTCGGGCACCCGCGCGCTCACCGAGCGGCTGTTCGATTCGCTCGACGAGCGGCCGCGCTATGCGCTGGAGATGGGCTCCAACGAGACGATCAAGCAGGCCGTCATCGCCGGCCTCGGCATCTCGCTGATCTCCGCCCATACGGTCGCCGCCGAGGTCGCGGACGGGCGGCTGTCGATTCTCGACGTGACCGGGCTGCCGATCATCCGCGAGTGGTATGTGGTGCGCATGCGCGGCAAGCGCTTCCTGCCGGCGGCGCGCCGGCTGCACGCCTTCCTGAAGGAGGAGGCGAACCGCTTCCTGCCGGTGGTGCCCGGGCTGCAGCGCGCCACGCCGCAACCGGCGCCGCTACCGCCTCGGCCGGCGCGGGAACCCGAGCCGCCGTTGAGGCGCCGCGCGCGAAACTGATCCTTGCGTGACCACCCCCGGGGAAAGTCCTTTCCCGTTAAAGCCGCCGCTCGGGGAAACAATCCTGCTTAACCCATCCGACACAGGTGGAATTGTCTCCGCCGCCGGGGCTTGCTACAGGTGATGAAAATCACCCTACGCCGAGCCGCCTCTCAGAGCGGTGCCGCGACTGGGCCGGTCCTTCCAGGGGCGAACGAAGACAATATGGAATATTTTCTCCAGCAGCTCATCAATGGAATCACGCTGGGCTCGATCTATGGGCTCATCGCCATCGGTTACACGATGGTCTACGGCATCATCGGCATGATCAACTTCGCCCATGGCGACATCTTCATGGTCGGCTCGTTCATCGCGCTGATCATGATCATCGCACTGGGGCTGACCGCCGGCTCGGCGATCGCCGTGGTCATCCTGTCGTTGCTCTTGGTGCTGGTGCTGGCGATGGTGCTGACCTCGGCCTGGGGCTGGTCGGTGGAGCGCATCGCCTACCGGCCGCTGCGCGGTTCCTTCCGCCTGGCGCCGCTGATCACCGCCATCGGCATGTCGATCATCCTGCAGAACTTCGTGCAGATCGCCCAGGGCGCGCGCGTCAAGCCGCTGCAGCCGATCATCACCGGCGGCTACACCGTCATGGATCGCGGCGGCTTCACCGTGCAGGTGTCGAACATCCAGATCCTCATCGTCATGACGACGATCATCCTGATGGTGGCGTTCTCACTGCTGATCGCCCGCACCTCGCTCGGCCGCGCCCAGCGCGCCTGCGAGCAGGACCGGCGGATGGCCTCGCTGCTCGGCATCGACGTCGACCGGACGATCTCGCTGACCTTCGTCATGGGCGCAGCGCTCGCCGCCGTCGCCGGCCTGATGTACCTCCTCTATTACGGTGTCATCGACTTCTTCATCGGCTTCGTCGCCGGCGTGAAGGCGTTCACCGCCGCGGTGCTCGGCGGCATCGGCTCGCTGCCGGGCGCCATGCTCGGCGGCCTGCTCCTCGGCCTCATCGAGACGTTCTGGTCCGGCTATTTCTCGGTCGAGTACAAGGACGTCGCCGCCTTCTCCATCCTCGCCATCGTGCTGATCTTCCTGCCTTCCGGTCTGCTCGGGCGGCCCGAAGTCGAGAAGGTGTGACAGACATGGCGGCTCGCACCGAGCATTCCTTCGCGGCCTCCTTCAAGGACGCCGCGATCGCCGCGGTGATCGCACTCGCGCTGTTCGGCCCGCTCGTCGGGCTGCGCACCGAGGTGACCACCGGCGGCCTGTTCCTCTCCCAGCGCTGGGGCGACGTGGCGGTGGCGGTGGCCGTCGTCTTCGTCGGCCGGCTGCTGCTCAACCTGTTCGTCTTCAAGACCGACCGGCCGGCCACCAGCCTGTTTTCCGGCATCCGGCTGCCGAAGAGCGTCCTCGCCCGCATCGGCCCGGTGATCGGGCCGCTGATGCTCGGCCTCGCGCTGACGCTGCCGTTCCTGCTGCTCTTCGGGGCGCCGAGCCAGAGCCGCTACTACATCGACCTCGGCATCCTCGTGCTCACCTACGTGATGCTCGGCTGGGGCCTCAACATCGTCGTCGGCATGGCCGGCCTGCTCGACCTCGGCTACGTCGCCTTCTACGCCGTCGGCGCCTACTCCTACGCGCTGCTCGCCCTGAATTTCGGCTGGTCGTTCTGGCTCTGCCTGCCGGTCGCCGGCCTGCTCGCGGGGCTGTGGGGTCTGACGCTCGGCTTCCCGGTGCTGCGGTTGAGGGGCGACTATCTCGCCATCGTGACGCTCGCCTTCGGCGAGATCATCCGCATCGTCCTGCTCAACTGGTACGACTTCACCGGCGGCCCGAACGGCCTCAACAACATTCCGCGGCCGAGCTTCTTCGGCCTCGAGTTCGACCGCTCGCCGGAGGGCTTCGCCGCCACCTTCGGGCTCGAGTTCGCCGCCATCCACCGCATCATCTTCCTCTACTACCTGATCCTGGCGCTGGCGCTGCTCACCGCCTTCGTCACCGTGAGGGTCCGAAGAATGCCGGTCGGGCGCGCCTGGGAGGCGTTGCGCGAGGACGAGATCGCCTGCCGCTCGCTCGGCATCAACACGACGACGACGAAGCTCACGGCGTTCGCCATGGGGGCGATGTTCGGCGGCTTCGCCGGCTCCTTCTTCGCCACCCGCCAGGGCTTCATCTCGCCGGAGTCCTTCACCTTCATCGAATCGGCGGTGATTCTGGCGATCGTCGTGCTCGGGGGCCTCGGCAGCCAGATCGGCGTCGTCATCGCGGCGCTCGTGCTGATCGGCGGCTTCGAGATCTTCCGTGACTTCGCCGAGTACCGCATGCTGGTTTTCGGCCTGGCGATGGTGCTGATCATGGTCTGGCGGCCGCGCGGCCTGATCTCCACCCGCAAGCCGACGATCGCGCTCGGCAAGGCGAAGGCGATCGGCGGCGAACTGGTCGGGGAGGGCCGGGGATGACGCGCTGGACGAAGGATCCGGTGCTCACCGTCGAGCACCTCACCATGCGCTTCGGCGGCCTCACCGCCGTCAACGACCTCTCCTTCGAGGCCGGGCGCGGCGACATCACCGCCCTCATCGGCCCGAACGGCGCCGGCAAGACCACCGTCTTCAACTGCATCACCGGCTTCTACAAGCCGACCGAGGGCCGCCTGACGGCCCGCCACGCCGACGGCAAGACCTTCCTGCTCGAGCGCAAGCCGGACCACGCCATCTCCGGCGAGGCGAAGGTCGCCCGCACCTTCCAGAACATCCGCCTGTTCGGCGGCATGACGCTGCTGGAAAACCTCATGGTGGCCCAGCACATCCCGCTGATGCGCGCCTCGGTGTTCGGCATCGGCGGCCTGTTCGGCATCGGCAGCTACCGCCGGGCGGAGAAGGCGGCCATCGACAAGGCGCGCTACTGGCTCGACCGCGTCGGCCTGATCGACCGCGCCGACGATCCCGCCGGCGATCTTCCCTACGGCGCCCAGCGCCGGCTCGAGATCGCCCGTGCCATGTGCACCGGGCCGGAGCTGCTCTGTCTCGACGAGCCGGCCGCCGGCCTCAACCCGCGCGAATCCTCCGAGCTCAATGAACTGCTCCTCTACATCCGCCGCGAGCAGGCGACATCGCTGCTCCTGATCGAGCACGACATGAGCGTCGTCATGGAGATCTCCGACCACGTCGTCGTGCTCGACTACGGCGTCAAGATCTCCGACGGCGAGCCCGAGGCGGTGCGCAACGATCCGAAGGTCATCGCCGCCTATCTCGGCGTCGACGACGAGGAGGTCGAGGCCGTTGAGCACGAGGTCGAGGAAGTCGGTCGGGAGGTCGCCCGATGAGTGACACCACCACCGCCGCGCCGCCGGCGCCCGGCACCAGCTCCGCCCCGGCCAACTCCGCCCCCGCCGCCGCCCCACGCGGCGAGCCGATGCTGTCGGTGCGCGGCGTCAAGACCTTCTACGGCAAGATCATCGCGCTGAAGGGCGTCGACGTCGACGTCTATCCCGGCGAGATCGTCACGCTGATCGGCGCCAATGGCGCTGGCAAGTCGACGCTGATGATGACGATCTTCGGCAACCCGCGGGCCCGCGAGGGGCGGATCACCTACGAGGGCCGCGACATCACCGATCTCGCCACCCACGAGATCGCCCGCCTGAAGATCGCCCAGTCGCCCGAGGGCCGGCGCATCTTCCCGCGCATGACCGTCTACGAGAACCTGCAGATGGGCGCCGCCGTCACCGGCGGCGAGCACGTCGAGGAGGACCTCGAGCGCATCTTCACGCTGTTTCCCCGCCTGAAAGAGCGGCTGCCGCAGCGCGGCGGCACGCTCTCGGGCGGCGAGCAGCAGATGCTGGCGATCGCCCGCGCGCTGATGAGCCGGCCGAAGCTCTTGCTCCTCGACGAGCCGTCGCTCGGCCTCGCGCCGCTGATCGTCAAGCAGATCTTCGGGGCGATCAAGGCGCTGAACGAGGCGGAAGGGCTGACGGTCTTCCTGGTCGAGCAGAACGCCTACCACGCGCTGAAGCTCGCCCACCGCGGCTACGTGATGGTCAACGGTGTCATCACCATGCAGGGCAGCGGCCGCGAGCTCCTCGCCCGCGAGGAGGTGCGCGCCGCCTATCTCGAGGGCGGACGCCACTGACGCCCGGACCGGGCCACCAAACGGCCGAAGGCCGCCAAGCGCCAGCGCGCGCCGACGAGGAAACGGAATGCACTTTCTCTTCGAAGAGACGTTGGGTGTCTTCCTGCTGCTGCAGCTCGCGCTCGGCGGCGGTGCCGCCTGGATGACGGGCCGCGCCATCGCCCAGTCCTGGCGGCCGGCGTGGTCGCTGTTCTTCTACCTGCTGCTGCTGACGTTCGCGGTGCGCTTCCTCGACTTCGCGCTGTTCGGCGGCACGCTGCTGTCGGTCTACTATTTCATCGTGGATTTCATCATCCTGCTGATCATCGGTTATCTCGGCATGCGGGTGACGCGCGCCGGCCAGATGGTGAAGCAGTATCCGTGGCTCTATGAGCGCGCCGGGCCGCTTTCCTGGAGGGATCGCAAGCCTGGCGTGGCGTGAGATTGCCTGTATCGCGGGTGGCGACGGCCAACAAAATGACGATACCGTTCCACCCGGATTGCGGGCAGTATGAGGGCAAGCGGGGTCAGCCCGTGGCCGTTTTCGGTTCGACTTCCAGACTTCCGGAGGAGTAAGCAATGAAGAAAGCTCTCTATGCGAGCGTCGCGCTCGTGTTCGGCGCCACGCTGTCGTCGGCCGCTTTCGCCGACATCACGATCGCCACCGCCGGCCCGATGACCGGCCAGTACGCCTCGTTCGGCGCGCAGATGAAGGCGGGCGCCGAGCAGGCGGTCGAGGACATCAACGCCGCCGGCGGCGTCAATGGCGAGAAGCTGATCCTCGAGATCGGCGACGACGCCTGCGATCCGAAGCAGGCCGTCGCCGTCGCCAACCAGATGGCGTCGAAGGGCGTCAAGCTGATGGCCGGCCACTTCTGCTCGGGCTCGTCGATCCCGGCCAGCGCCGTCTATTCCGAGGAAGGCATCATCCAGATCTCGCCGGCTTCGACCAACCCGAAGTTCACCGACGAGCGCGCCGGCCCCGGCATCTTCCGCGTCTGCGGTCGTGACGACCAGCAGGGCCAGGTCGCCGGCAAGTTCATGGCCGAGACCTTCAAGGACAAGAAGGTCGCGATCCTTCACGACAAGTCGGCCTACGGCAAGGGTCTCGCCGACGAGACCAAGAAGTACATGAACGAAGCCGGCAAGGAAGAGGTCGTCTACGAGGCCTACACCGCCGGTGAGAAGGACTACACGGCCATCGTGTCGAAGCTGAAGTCGGAAGGCGTCGACGTCGTCTACATCGGCGGCTACCACACCGAAGCCGGCCTGATCCTGCGCCAGATGCGCGACCAGGGCCTGAACGCGCTGCTGATCTCCGGCGACGCGCTCGTCACCGACGAGTTCTGGACGATCACCGGCCCGGCCGGCGAAGGCACGCTGATGACGTTCTCGCCCGATCCGCGCAAGAACGAAGTCGCCGCGCCGATCGTCGAGAAGTTCCGCGCCAAGGGCATCGAGCCGGAAGGCTACGTGCTCTACACCTACGCCGCCATCCAGGCGTGGGCCGAGGCCGTGAAGAACGCCGGCTCCACCGACACCGAGGCCGTCACCAAGGCGCTCGACGACGGCTCCTTCTTCACCGTGCTGGGCGAGCTCGAGTTCGACGACAAGGGCGACGTCACCCTGCCGGGCTACGTCTTCTACGAGTGGAAGGACGGCAAGTACGATTACTACACGCCCTGATCGGCAGCCCTGACGGGCAGCCCCGATCAGCAGCGGCCGTCTCCCTTCTCCCACCGCAGGTGGGAGAAGGTGCTCCCGAAGGGGGCGGATGAGGGCCGCACCGCGCAAGCGGTGCGGAACCCCCCGCCAGAGACCAGAGACGAGAGACACCCGAAGCCCCGGCGCTTGCGCCGGGGCTTCTCTTTTGCGCCCCCGCGGGGGAGGCTGCGGGCCGGGATTCGCCACCGGAGGACCGCCGTGCGACCGGGACCGCTCAACCTGATCACCGACGTGCCGGGTCTTGCGATCGGCCACGCCGACGACGCCCGCCTGAAGTCCGGCGTCACCGTCGTCCTGCCCGACGAGCCCGCCGTCGCCTCGGTGATGGTGCTCGGCGGCGCGCCGGGCTCGCGCGACACCGAGCTCCTCGCTCCCGACCAGACGGTACCGGCGGTCGATGCGATCGTGCTCGCGGGCGGCTCGGCCTTCGGCCTCGACGCCGCCGGGGGCGTGCAGGCGCGCCTGGCCGAGATCGGCCGCGGCTTCTCGATCGGCCCGGCGGTGGTGCCGATCGTCCCCGGCGCCATCCTGTTCGACCTCCTGAACGGCGGCGACAAGGCGTGGGGCCGCTACGCGCCCTATCGCGAGCTCGGCTACGCGGCGGCGGAGGCGGCGGCGGCCGGCGCCTTTCCCCTCGGCACGATCGGCGCCGGCGCCGGCGCCAGCGTGTCCGGCCCGAACGGCGGCGCGCTGAAGGGCGGCCTCGGCTCGGCCTCCGCCGTGCTGCCGAACGGCATCACCGTCGGCGCCATCGTCGCGGTGAATGCACTGGGGGCGGCCACCATTGGCGACGGCCCGCATTTCTGGGCGGGCGCCTTCGAGGAGGGCGACGAGTTCGGCGGCCTCGGCTGGCCGTCGCCGATCCCGGCCTCGGCGCGGGCGATCCGCACGAAGTTCGGCGCCGTCTCCTCCCTCGCCAACACCACGATCGGCCTCGTCGCCACCGACGCGACGCTCACCAAGGCCGAGGCGCGGCGCCTGGCCGTGATGGCCCACGACGGCTTCGCCCGCGCCCTCTGGCCGTCGCACACGCCCTATGACGGCGACACCATCTTCGCCCTCTCGACCGCCCGCCGCCCGCTCGTTACCGCCGCCACCGACTTCCTCGACCTTGGCGCGGCGGCCGCTGCCGTGATGGCCCGCGCGGTGGCGCGCGGCGTCTTCAGCGCCACGCCTGCCGATGGCGACCCCTGGCCGACATGGGCGAGGGCGTTCGGGCGCGGGTGAGGGGGGAGGGTGAGGAAGGACGGGGCAGTCCGCTGCTGGCCAGCGCACCACGCCCCCGTTCTCCCGCAGCGCGGGAGAAGGTGCCGCGAAGGGGCGGATGAGGGCCGCGCGGCCGCGCGGAACGCCCCAAGCGCAACGCTTCGATAAGCATCACCGCGCGCCCCGCGCGCCGCCCTCATCCGGCGCTGCGCGCGCCACCATCTCCCACCTGACGGCGGGAGAAGGGCAGACAGCGCCCCCGATCCCAACCCCGCGGCCGCCCGTCGAAAGCGACCATCCACGCACCGCAACTTCTGCGATAGGGTCTGACTGCGGGGGATTCGGCACGAGGTGCCGCTGTCTGGAGAATAGTGATGACGGTCCGGATGTCCCGCCTGCTGCGCGGTCCGTTGGCGCTCGCCCTGTGTCTCGTCGCGCCGATACTCGCCGCGCCGCTGCCCGCCGCGGCGGCCGACGGCGGGCTCGTCCCGCCGGCCCGCACCGCTTCACCGGCGGCGATCGATGGCATCATCGCCGGTCGCTACTATGAGAGCTTCCGGCTGGAAGACTGCACCGCCTCCGCCTCGTGCCGCCTCGTCTTCGCCAAGGTGCCGAAGGACAGGGTCCTGCGGGTGACCAACATCAACTGCTGGCTCTACATCTTCTGGCAGGCCGACGGTCCGATCGTCGTCCAGCTGGAGCAGGGGCCGAAGAGCGCGGCGCTGCCGAAGGCTGCCTTCCAGGTGGCGCCGCTGACGGCGGGCCCGACGGTACGCGCCTACCTGATGAACGTGCAGGCCTCGGCCTTCATCGAGCCGGGCCGGACGCCGGTGGTCCTCATGGACCCGTCCCCGGAGGTCCTCGAGCGTCTGGGTGGCCAGTGCACCCTGAGCGGCGAGCTGCTGCAGCCCTGATCGGCGGCCATCTGCCGACCTGCGGCACCGTTGGCGGGTCTGCGCGTTCTTCTCCTTCTCCCCCTGAGGGCGGGAGAAGGGAGCTGCGATCCTCGCGCCGCGCCTCAGTAGTCCACCTCGACGCCCACACCCAGCGCCGACGAGCCGTCGGCGCCGAGCTGGCCCTGGACGTTGAGGTTGTCGGTGATGTCGACCTGCACCTTCACCCGCGTCGAGTCCGCTCCAGCGCCCTGCTGCACGCCGACGAAGACGTTGTCAGTGGCGTAGCCGCCGATCTCGATGGCCGGGCGGTTGTTCTCGTCGGTGACGACGCCCAGGCGATCGACGCCGAGGCGCGAGCGCAGGCCGGCGAGCAGGCCGCCGCTGCGCGCGCCGGTCAGCGAGGCGACGGCTTCGGCGAGCGCGATCGCCTGGCCGGCGTTCAGCCCCGACGACAGCTGCCCGAACAGCACCACCGACAGCACCTCGTCCTCCGGCAGCTGCGGCACCGAGGAGAAGCGGATCACCGGCGCCGAGGCGCGGCCGGTGATCGAGACGATGGCGGTGTAGCTGCCCGACCGCGTCGTCGCCTGCAGGTCGAGGATCGGGTCGAGGGTGTCGGCGAACGAGATCGTGCCCGTGGTGATCGTCAGGCGCTGGCCGATGATGTCGACGATGCCGCGCCGGAGCCTGAGCCCGCCGTTCACCACCGGCGCCCGCGTCGTGCCGGTGATGCGAAAATTGCCGCCGAAGTCGGCGTTGATGCCCGAGCCGCGCACGACGATCTGGTTGGTCGCCGCCACCGTCAGGTCGAGGCGGGCGTCGAACGGTGGCGGCGGCGGTGCGGCGGGCCGGCCATTCGGCCCGCGCGGGTTCGGCTGCGGGAAGAACTGGCGCCGGTCCGGCGGCACGTTGGTGTGCGTCACCGGCAGGGTCGAGGCGGACCCTGGCAGGCGGTCGGGGATCGTCACCTCGACGCGGTCGAGGCGCACCGTGCCGCCGATCACCGGCGCGCGGGCAAGCGGGCCGGTGATCGTCACGTTGGCGTCGACGATGCCGCGGGCGATCGGCTCGTTGCGGACGACGGCACGCTGTGTGGCGACCCGCAGGTCACCTGGGAAGCCGGCATTCGCGTCGAGGCCGATGGAGCCGGTCACCGTCAGCGTGCCGCCGTCGGCGAAGCGGCCCGAGAACGAGGCGATGCGGGCGGTGCGGGTGTCGAGCCGGATCTCGCTGGCGATCCCCTCGATGCGCAGGTCGTTCTCGATGTCGGCGAAGGAGCCGCCGGTGATGCGCACCGTGCCGGTGACGGCCGGCGCCGCCGTCGTCCCGGTGACGCGGGCGTCGAGCGTGGCGCGCCCGCCGACGTCCATCGTCGGCGGCAGGCCCAAGAGCTCGACCAGTGCGAGGTCGGTGTTGCCGCTGACGGTGAGGCCGATCTGGCCAGCGCCGAGTGGCACCGCGCCGTCGAAGGTGAGGCGCGTCGACGTGCCGGCGGAGGCGGTGCCGTTCACCGTCACCCGCGTCGGCTCGACGGCGCCGCGCACCTGGGCGCTCACCGGCGGCATCCCGGCCGCCTGCGGCGAGGCGAGGCCGGCGAACGTCAGGTCATAATTGCCGCGCGGCGCCGCCGGCGTGCCGTTGATCGTCGCCGTGCCGCTGACGGTGCCGGCGACCGGCAGG
>Ga0209902_101318_pt1 | contig 12838 bp, 11 predicted proteins | sample FECB27metaG_FD_188304 | JGI IMG/M metagenome (GOLD analysis project Ga0209902, IMG submission 188304) | Cyanobacterial communities from the Joint Genome Institute, California, USA - FECB-27 (SPAdes) (version 2) | ecosystem: Environmental > Aquatic > Thermal springs > Hot (42-90C) > Microbial mats...
GCAGCTGCCAGATCGGCTCGCCCTTCAGGCACGTCCAGATGATGCCGTAGCGCTCGACCGATGCGTAGGTTTCGAGGCGCAGCTTGGGAGGTACGCGCCCTTCGGAATTGGCGATCGACGGGATCTTGGAACAGGCGCCGTCATGCCCGAAATGCAGCCCGTGCATCGGACAGACGATCTGGTCGTCGGCCATCCAGCCGGCGCTGATGCGTGTGCCGCGGTGCGGACACAAATCGCGGGCCACGGTAATGCCGGCCGACGTCTTGTAGATCACCAGGTCGACGTCGAGCAGCTTGGCGCGGACCGGCTTGTCGGCGATGTCGTGAACGAAGGCAATCGGATGCCAGAACGAGGCCAGGATATGCCAGTCGCTGGCGGCAAATGTGCAGCCTCGCGGCAGGTCGCTTCTTGTCTTGGAATGGTCGGCTGGCAGAAACACGTTTTCCCTCCAGAGGATGCGTCTTGCTGGCATGTCTAGGCGGCGTGACCGGCTCGCCCGTTGATGTCTGGAGTATTTCGCAGCCCCTGTTTTCACGGAATGCCTGCGTCGGCCGAAAACATATCTGTCGTTAAGATCGCATTCTTCTAATCTTTGCCGGCGCATTTAGCCGTGCTAGGAAAAAGCATGACGCGGCAAGCGAGGCCTTGGCTATGCGTGCATTTATCGACAATGGCCGGGGCTTCGCCTTCGGTGAAGCGATATATCCAGCAGGCGGCGTCTACGGGCCGCTGAAAGACCGTTATGTGACCTTGCTGATCATCCATGAAGGCAAGGCAAGGATCATCTGCGACGACGAGGAGACCGTGTTGGGCGCAAGGAGCTGCGGCTTCTTCCGCAATGAGCGAGGCATCTCCATGGAATACACCGAAGGACGGCACACGCGGGTGAGCTGGTGCGAAGGTTATGCCGGAGACGTCAGCGAGGCTCTTGCCTCGCGGCTGCGCTCTTTGCCGGCCCGGATCCCCCTGCCGCAACGCATCGAGAGCATTCAGCGTATCGGAGTGGAGCTCGGCGCAGGCTCGGGTTCCAATCTCAACCAGCTTCGCAACGCACTGGGGGAGTCGATCTTTCTCGCCTACTTCCATGAAGCGCAGATGTCCGAGCAGGAGCGGCTGACGCCGCGTTCCGTTCTGCGCGCACGCTTCTACATCGACGAGAATTACGAAAAGGAAATTACGGTCGAACGCCTGGCCGCGCTTGTGGGTGTCACGCCGCAGCATCTGGTTTCATCGTTCCGCAAGCACATCGGCGTCACGCCGGTGCGCTATCTCTGGCAAGTCAGGGCCTCGCGCGGCCACTTCCTGCTGCTGCAGACCGGCCTGCCGATCTCCGACATCGCGTATCAGTGCGGCTACAAGAACCCGTTCCACTTCTCCAGGCAGATATCCGAACAGTTCGGCATGTCTCCGCGCCAGGTTCGCGAAAACAAGGGCTACCGCATGGCAAGCGACGTCGCCGAAGGCGCCGGCGACACCGCCTATGGCATGGCGCTCCCCGACACGACGGTGCTCCAGCCGGAGGCGTCACCGACGACGGCGGTTGACGATCCGGCCGGCTCAACGGCTCCCTGAAAAGGCCAGGGAGCCGACAGCGAACTTGCAGCTTCCAGACTCGAATGCCCGAAGCTGAACTCCAAGGCTTGCGACCGCCGCTTGGCGGCGACCAGCATCGTTCAGGACGTCACGCGGCCGCAGCCGGCTGGGTCGGCTCGCCGAGCGACAGCATCAGGCGGTTGGCCCAGTTGAAGAATGCCGCACCGTTGATCACGTCGACGATGGCCACGTCGTCCAGACCGGCTCGGCGAAGCTCGTCGATATGGCTTTCCGTGAGGCCCTGGGGCGTCTTTGTCAGGGCGGCGGAGGCGTCGATGATGGCATTCCAGCTCGGATCGATATCCGTGTAGATGCCCTCGTCGAGCAGTTTCTGGACATCGTCGCTGCGCTTGGAGTGCTGGTAGGCAAAGCGCGAATGGACGGAGGCGCAGAAGATGCAGCCATTGGTGCGGGACGCAGCGGTCGCTGCGATCTCGCGTTCGGCCCGCGGCAGCCCCGTCTTCGTGTTGTAGAAGATGTCCTTGTCGGTCTTGGTGCGAGCGCCGAGAATATCGGGATCGCGCGCCAGCAGCATGAAATAGGGTGACTTGGCGCGGGAGGGATCGACCAGGCCGGCATGGTGGCGGTCGGTCAGCTCGTCCTCGGCCAACGGCTGCAGCCACGGAATCCAGCCGAGTTCATCGCGGGTGAAGACATTCGGTTCGATGTTTTCGGGATAGGTGATTACTTGATCGGTCATTTCGTTGGTCCCTGTCATTCCGCGGCGTCAAGGCGGTCGGCGGCAAACTTCCTGTCGAGCACACGCAGGCCGGCCACCACCCTGATCTGGAAGGCAAGGAAGGCAATGATCTGCGACAGCGTGACGATGCCGGTCGTGCTCCAGCCGGCGTCGAGCAGCGCCTGCAGCGCTGCAGGGCTGGCGTCGCGCGGGTGCAGCACCAGCAGATGCGCATGTTCGAGCCCGGCCACGAGCTTGGCACCGACTACATCACGGTTCGCTGCGGCGACGCGGTAGGTTGGGCCGGTGACATTTTCCCGGGTCAGCGGCCCGGCGGGATAGGCGCCGTAGGGGCCACTGGCCTTGCCCTGCTGGATCTCATACGCGATGGCGCTCGCCAGCGCCTTGGACGGCTTTTCCTGGTCGAACTTGCCGAGATAGTGCTTCGTCACCCTGTCATCGCCATGCAGCCCGACGACGAAGCTCGCGATCGCGAAGCGGTCGCGGACGGAAACCTCGCTCTGGTCGTCCGGGTCGAACAGTGCGAGATAGCTCTTCTGTGCGTTGTCGCGGGCCTCGACGCGATCATAGCGGATGAGATCGAGCCTGGAGCCGACAACAATGCCGGCAAGCTCGTCGATGATATCGGGGTTGCTCATGGTTCTGGCCTCCGTTCAGGCAACGAGTTTCGGGGAGTGTTGTATCGACCTGCCCCAGCCGAGCGCAGGCGCAACCTTCTGGGCGGTGAGTTCGATCGAGCGCAGCGTGCGCTCATGGCCGGGGTCGACCGAATGGACCTGGAACACGACGTCGGTGACACGCCTGAGGCTGGTGTCGGCCGCAAGACTCGCGATCACCGCATCGGGCGAGCCCGCATGGGTGTCGAATGCGGTCGCGAGCTCCTCGACGCTGTCGCCCGGCGCGGTGTGGCCGGTGGCGATGAAATGGTCGCGCACACGGCGCAGCCCCTTCTCTGCAAGCTGCAGGGCTTCCGAATGGCTGTCGGCCACGAACAGGCTGCGTGAGCCCAGGATGCGCGGGGCGACACCCTCAGGCAGTGCCTTGAGATAGGCGTCGATGATCGGGTTCTGCACCTCGTCCAATGCAGCACTCGGATTGTCCTTGGGGCGTGGTTGCGTCCGCGACAGCATCAGGCCATCGCCGGCGAGACCGGCACGACGACCGCCTTCTATCGAGAAGGTCGCCTGCCAGATCCGCCCGGCAAGGGTCGGAGCTGCCGGATACAGCGTGTCGTCACCGTCGAACGGCTTGCCGGCAAAAGCGCTGCGCAAAACTTGGAGATGCGCATCGAGCAGCTCGCCGCGCCTGATACTGTCCAGGCCAAAGGCGGTGAAGGAGGACGGTGTTCCGCCTGAGCCAACGCCCAGTTCAAGCCGTCCGCCCGAGATGAGGTCGAGCACGGCGGCGTCCTCGGCGACACGCAGCGCATTTTCCAGCGGCAGCGTGATGATCCCGGTGCCGAGCCGGATGGTGCGGGTGCGGGCGGCCACATTGGCAAGCAGGATCAGCGGCGACGGCAGCCCGCCTTCGGCGGCGCGGAAATGATGCTGGGCAACCCAGGCCGTGTCGAAACCCTCGCGTTCGGCGGTGAGTATCTGTTCGGTTGCGAAACGGTAGCGGTCGGCCGGCGATGCCTCCTCGAGCAGGCGGGTGAAAAACCCGAGTCTTTTCCTCTCGATCATGACGCAGTTCCTTCAATTGGCTGGACTGTGCGCGCGAGGAAGCCTGCTCCAGACTTCAGCTTGCTGCCGGGGATCGCGGCGATAAGCTCGCGTGTGTAGTCATGCGCCGGGCGCTCGAAGACATCTTCGATGCTGCCCTGCTCGACCTGCTTGCCGTCGCGCAGCACCGAAACGGTGTCGGCGATCTGCCGGACCACGGCGAGATCATGCGAGACGAACAGGTAGGTCAGGCCGAGCGAGCGCTGGAGTTCGTCGAGAAGCTCCAGGATCTGCGCCTGGACCGTGACGTCGAGTGCCGACACCGCCTCGTCGAGAACCAGGATTTGCGGGTTCAGGATGATCGCCCGGGCGATGGCCACGCGCTGCCGCTGTCCACCCGACAGCGCCGCCGGAAGGCGGGTCAGCGATGCCTCCGGCAGCCCGACGCGCTTGAGGATCGCATGGACGCGCTCGCGGCGATCTGCCTTGGGCACGGGATCGAAGTTGAGCAAAGGCTCCTCGACAATGTCGAAGATGCTCTGGCGTGGATCGAGCGATGCGAACGGATTCTGGTAGACGAGCTGGATGTGCCGGCGAAATTGGCGTAACTGCTCGCCGCGCAGCAAGGACACATCCTGGCCATCGACGACGATGCGGCCGGCCTCGAGCTTCTGGAAGCCTGAAATGGCGCGCACCGTCGTCGTCTTGCCCGAGCCGGATTCGCCAACCAGGGCATGGGTGGTGCCGCGCGCGACGTCGAAGGAAACACCGTCGACGGCACAGAGCTGCCGGCCGCCCGACAGCGGAAAATGCTGGACCAGATTCTCGACCACGATGGCCGGCCCGGCGTTTGCCCGGGGCTGGTTCCGCGCGGTCTTCGGCGTGGCAAAAGCCGGCGCGTCGTTGAGCAACTGCCTCGTATAGGACGACTTCGGTGCGACGAGCACGTCGGCCACCGTCCCGACTTCCTGGATCTGGCCGCCCTGCAGCACCACGATCCGGTCGGCCCTGTCAGCCGCAACGCCAAGGTCATGGGTAACAAGCAGAACCGATGTGCCGGACTCCGCCCGCAATTCGTCGATCAGGTCGAGAACGCGGCGCTGTACCGTGACATCGAGCGCGCTGGTCGGTTCGTCAGCGATGATCAAAGCCGGCCGGAGTGCTACCGCGATCGCGACCAGCACGCGCTGGCGCATTCCGCCTGAAAGCTGGTGCGGATACTGCCTGGCCCTGAGCTCGGGCTGCGGCAGCCCGACGCGATCGAGCAGCTCGATGACTCGCTCTTCGATCGCGCGCCGGTCGCCCCAACGATGCACCTTGAGGATTTCGCCGACCTGGTCGCCGATTGTCTTGACCGGATTGAGCGAGCTGACCGGATCCTGCGAGATCAGGCTCACCACCTTGCCGCGGATCGTGTCCAGGCGCTTGTCGGTCCAGCCTGAAATGCTGGTGCCGTTCAACCTGATGTCGCCGGTCTCGACGCGACCGTTTTCGGGCAACAGCCCGATCACCGCATGCGCCGTCGTCGACTTGCCGGAGCCGGATTCGCCGACCAGCGCCACCACTTCGCCTGGCTGCACTGAAAAGGAAATGCCGTGGACGACAGCTTCGCGGCGCGTCCCATGGTCATAAGAAACGACCAGCTTGTCGACTTCGAGCACGGGGGCCGCAGCATCGGCCAGCGCTGCCTTGTTGGCCAGTTTCAATTCGGTCATGCCCGGCTCCTGCCGAAGGAGCGGCTGATGCGATTGGCCGACAGCACGACCAGCACCACGACGATGCCGGGTGCCGTCGTCAGCCACCAGGCCGTGGACACATAGTTGCGGCCCTCGGCAATCAGCAGCCCCCATTCCGGCGTGGGCGGCGGCGCGCCATAGCCGAGGAAGCCAAGCGTCGAGATGTTGAGGATGGCGTTGCCGAACTGCAGCGCGGCAAAGGCTATGACTGAGGTCAGCGAGTTGGGCAGGACATGACGGAACAGCACCGATGTGAAGCTGCCGCCGCTGCCGAAGGCGGCCTCGACATAGTCGCTACGGCGCACGCGGACCACTTCGGACCGAGCCAGCCGGGCGAAGCTGCCGATGGAGGCGGCGCCGACGGCAATTGCCGCGTTCACCGTGCCGAAGCCAAGCAGGATGATGATGGTGAGCGATAAAAGCAGGCTCGGGATCGACAGCAGCACGTCGACGATGCGCATGACGACATCCTCGATACGCCCGCCGGCGGCAGCCGCGAATACGCCAAGAGCGGTGCCGATGACGAGGCCGACGCCGACAGCAGCAAAAGCGCCGCTGAGCGAATGGACCGCGCCATAGACGATGCGTGCATAAACGTCGCGACCGAGCGCATCCGTGCCGAGGATATGCTGCGCGCTGGGCCCGGTGAGCTTTTCAGCGGCCACGCCTTCGGTGCCGCTATAGCCGGTGAACAGCCCGGGCAGCAGCGCCCACACAACGACGATCGAGATGACCAGCCAGGCCAGAACCAGGCTGGGCTGGAGCCGTTTCAACCGTTCGGCGAAGTCTTCACGATCATAGGCCGCATTTGCGTCTCGGGGCGCCAGGCCGCCGACGGCGCCCAGTGAATCGATGATGGTCATGCGCTGGCTCCTGCGGGATTGCGAAGACGGGGATCGAAGACCGGGTAGAGGAGATCGACGACCAGGTTGGTGAGCACGAAGCCGGCGGCTGAGATCAGCACGATCGCCTGGAGAACGGTGACGTCCTGGGTGTTGACGGAGAGGTAGGTCAGCGCGCCGATGCCGTTGAGGCCGAACACGGTTTCGGTGATGACCGCACCTGCGACGAGTTCGCCGAACAGCACACCGCCGATGGTCAGAACGGGCAGGATGGCGTTGCCCGCGACATGGCTCACCAGCACGCGCCTGTGGCTGGCACCCTTGGCCCGGGCCACTGCCACGAAGGGGCGCGTGCGCACCTCGTCGATGGCGCGGATGAGGATCTGCGCCAGAGGCGCCGAGATCGGCACGGCGATGGCCAGCACCGGCAGCACCAGCATTTCCACCGGTCCGGGATTGATGACGGAGATCAGCTTCAGGCGGAAGGAAAAGACCTGGATCAGGGCAATGCCGAGCCAGAAGACGGGGACCGAGATGAACAGCGACGGCAGCGACTGGAGCGTGTTGCGCAACCACGCGCTCCGACTGACGGTGGCGACATAGGCGATAACAGCGGCGACCAGCACCGACACGACAAGGGCAATCGCTGCCAGCCGCAAGGTCGTCGGCAACGTCGTTGCCAGCAGCGACGTGACCGGCACGCCGGCGCGGACCGAATAACCGAAATCGCCTGACAGCACCGATGCCAGCGTCGACAGATATTGCTGCCAGATCGGAACATCGGCGCCGTAGGCGACACGGATTTCGGCGAGCTGCTCGGGGCTGAGGCCGAGCTCCGGATTGAGGAACTTGATCAATACGCCGTCCGCCGGCAGCAATTGCAGCAACACGAAGCTGACGGTGTAAGCCGCCCAGAGGACGAGCACGGCCTGGCCTATCCGGCCAATGACATATCGCGACATGAAGGATCTCCGTCGAAGCGATCAGGAGAACGGTCCCGTCTCGCCGGAGACGGGACCGTTCGGACCTCAGTCGCGCGGCGACAGCCAGACACGATAGAAGGACGGACGCCCGACTGCCTCGAAGGCGACGTCATGAACGTTGGGCGCGCCGGCAAAGGCCTGCGGTTCCTCGAAGATCGGGATCGCATAGGCCTGGTCGAGCACATAGGCCTGGACCTCGCCTGCGATCGCCAGCCGCTTGTCGCGGTTCGGCTCGGAGGCGAGCACCTCGAGCAGGCCGTTGAGCTTGGCGTCGACGAAGCTCTGGACCTTGTCGCTGACGCCGCCCTTCTGCTGCAGCACGTTGCGATTCTTCGGGTAGTACTGGCTCTTGATGACGTCGGGATCGGCGCGGCCTACCATTGCGGGCGCCACCGGGGTCTTCAGCGGATCGAGGTTGTCGGCAGCCGCACTGCCGGAGTCGCCGGCGAGCACGGACAGCTTCACGCCGACCTTGTTCCACTGCTGGGCGATCAGCTGCAGCGTTTCCTTGTTCTGAGGTTGCGGCAGCGATTCATAGGCGGTCAGCACCAGTTCCTTGCCGTCCTTGTTGCGCACGCCGTTGGCGCCCAGCGTCCAGCCCGCCTCGTCGAGCAGCTTGCCGGCAAGGGCCGGATCGTAGCCAAGCTTTGCCGACTGGTCGACATAACCCTGGGCCGCCTTGGCGATGATCGACGTCGCCTGCGGATAATTGGCCGAGAACAGCGTCTCGACAATCTCCTTGGCATTGGTGGCGTGCAGCAGCGCCTGGCGCACCTTGACGTCGGCCACCAGCTGATTGTCCGGCCGGAAGACGACCGAATTGTTCACGCCACGGGTGCCGGGTGCGTAGATCTTGTATTCGGCTGCCTCGACCTGCTTTTCGTCATAGGCCTGGACCTGGCGGATGAAATCGGCCTGGCCGGCAAGCAGCGCGCCGATGCGCACGCTGTCCTCCGGCGTGATCAGGTACTTGATCTCGTCGAGCAGTGCCCTGCCCTGATGTTTCAGCTTGGCCGGTCCCCAGGCATAGTCGTCGCGTGCCTTGAGCACGAGTTCGCGTCCGAGCACTTCGCTTTCGACGACGAACGGTCCGGAACCGATGATCTTGGTTGCATCGCCCAGCTGCTCGAAGGGCAGTTCCAGCGTCTTCGGCGACACCAGGCCCGAGCCGATCACCGAGGTGCCCTGCAGGAAGCCCGGCGACGGCGCCTTGAAGTGGAACTTCACCGTCAGCGGATCGACGACCTCGCTGCGGTCGTAATTGTTGATGACCTCCGAAACCGGCAACTTCAGCTCCTTGTTGCCCTTGCCGAAGGTGTCGAAGTTCCTGGCCACGGCGGCAGCATCGAGTGGGGTGCCGTCGGAGAAGGTGACGCCCGGACGCAGCTTGAAGGTGTATTCGGTGGCAGTCTCGTTAACCGTCCAGGATTCGGCGACCCAGGGCTCGATCTCGAGCGTGTCGGGGTTCTGGTATGTCAGCTTGTCGGTGATCTGGTTCAGCACCCCGCCATTGGGGTAGAAGCCACCCGCCGGCGGGTAGAGATTGGTGTGCGCCTGCTGCTCGAGATAGACCAGCGTGCCGCCCTTGACCGGCGTGTCCGACTGCGCGAAGCCGTGGGCGGCAAAGCCGAGCGACGTCGCCGCCATCAATCCGATAAGCGTGAGTTTGAGTGTCGAACGTCGTGTATGCGACATGGCCATCCCCTTGATAAGGACCGGAAATCGACGCCCTTGGGAGGATCGGGATCGCGCGGTCTGCCTGTTTGCTGGCAAAAGGATAGGCGTGGGTATGGGGTGGGCGACAGGAACTGAGTTCCATCGTCGTCGTCGGACGGGAATTAATTCTACTGAGCTTATAGAATATGTGGAATTCGTTGGTGTCGCCCGAGGAACTGGCAGAGCCAGGACCTGGGCTGCCGACCTGAAGGCAATTACTAAGGCAAGTACCTTATTTTCCTTGACCGATGCCTTGGACGCGATTACTAAGGTATATGCCTTACCATTCAACGCCACTCGATCTCGCCTTTCACGCGCTCAGCGACCCGACCCGCCGTGCGGTGGTGTCACGGCTGGCTGCGGGCGAGGTGCCGGTCAGCGCGCTGGCCGAACCTTTCGACATGGCCCTGCCCTCCTTTGCCCAGCATCTCAAGGTGCTGGAAGAGTGCGGGCTGATCGTCAGCGAGAAGCGCGGGCGCAGCCGCTGGTGCCGGCTGGTGCCGCAGCGCTTCGACGAGGCGGCGAACTGGATGGAAGCAGAGCGCCGGCGCTGGGCCGAGCGCCTGGATCGGCTGGAAACCTATCTGGACAAGACGGAAGGATGAAAAAGGATATGGAAAACCTGTTCGAAACCTGGTCGCTCGACCGCGAAATCGTGCTGGTCAAGCTGCTCAACCACCCGCGCGACAAGGTCTTTGCCGCCTGGATGGACCCCAAGGCACTGGCCCAATGGTACGGGCCGGCCGGCCTCGCCATCGAGAGCCACGAAGCCGATGTTCGCGAGGGCGGGGTCTGGCACTTCGACATGGTCGGCGTCTTCGAAGGCAAGCAGCAGCGCTTCCCCAACCTGATGCGCTTTCTGGAGATCGTGCCGAACGAGCGCATCGTGATGGATTACGGCACGCCCGATCCCGAGGATCCCGACCGTTTCCGCGTCACGGTGACATTCGACGAGCAGAGCGACGGCAAGACGGTGCTGACCATGCGCCAGCTCCACCCCAGCGCCAAGCGGCGTCAGGTGGTCATCGGTTTCGGCGCGGTCGAATACGGGCTGCAGACGATGGACGGCCTCGCTGCCTGGCTGGACCGCTAGGCCTTTGGCGGCGCTCTGCATCTGTTGACGATGGTCGAGGCGAGGTGAGCCCCGCCTCGTCATTCGTGCGCGGCGATCACCTCGAGGAAGGCGGGGCCATAACGGTCGAGCTTGGCTTCGCCGACACCGGGCACATTTGCCATATCAGTGCGTGACGTCGGCCTGGCTGCGGCCAGCTCGATCAACGTCTTGTCGTGGAAGATGACATAGGGCGGCACGTTCTGTGCCCGCGCGATCTCGGTGCGTTTCCGCCTGAGCGCCTGGAACAGGTCCTGGTCGGCATCGCTGACGGCGGATTGGGCCGCGCCGCGCGCGACCTTGCCGCGCCTGGCGCGCGCGGGTGCCGGCACGCGCAGCATCAACGTTGGTTTGTCGCGCAGGAATTCGCGGCCGGCTGATGCAATCGACAGGCCGCCATGGCCGGCGAGGTCGACGTCGACGAGGCGCAGCGCGATCAGCTGGCGCAGGATCGCCCGCCAGGTGCGGTTGTCATGTTCGGTGCCGATGCCGAAGGTGGAAATCCTGTCATGGCCGAACTGGGCGATGCGCTCGTTGTCGACGCCCAGAAGCACGTCGACGACATAGGCCTGTCCGAAACGTTCGCCGGTGCGGTAGATGCATGACAGCGCCTTTTGCGCTGAAATGGCGCCGTCGAACAATTTCGGCGGCTCGGCACAGGTGTCGCAATTGCCGCACGGTTCGCACTCGTCGCCGAAATAGGACAACAAAACCTGCCGCCGGCAGCTTGCCGTCTCGGCCAGGCCCAAAAGCGCATCGAGCTTCTGTCGCTCCATGCGCTTGCGCTGGTCGGGCGCTTCCGACTCCTCGATGAAGCGGCTGCGCAGCGCGATGTCGTCGTATCCGTAGAGCATCAGCGTATCGGATGGCAGGCCGTCGCGCCCGGCGCGCCCGGTCTCCTGATAATAGGCCTCGATGCTGCCGGGCAGGTCGATATGGGCGACGAAGCGCACATCCGGCTTGTCGATGCCCATGCCGAAGGCGACGGTGGCGACCATGATCACCGCCTCGCCATGCTGGAAGTGCTGCTGGTTGGCTTCGCGCGCCGCCTTGTCCATGCCGGCGTGATAGGCCAGCGCATCGTAGCCGAGCCCCTTTAGCCAGGCGGCGGTTTCCTCGGTTTTGCGTTTCGACAGGCAGTAGACGATACCGCTCTCGCCCTCGTAGCGCTTGAGGAACTCTTTGAGCTGGGCGCGCGGATTGTCCTTTTCCTCGATGGCGTAGCGGATATTGGGCCGGTCGAAACCGGCGATGAAGGCGTCTAGCTCGTCGATTTCGAGATGCGACAGGATTTCCGCGCGCGTCGGCTCGTCGGCGGTGGCGGTCAGCGCCATGCGCGGGGTGCCGGCAAAGCGCGAGACGATCGCGTCGAGCTGGCGATAGGACGGACGGAAGTCGTGCCCCCACTGCGACAGGCAGTGCGCCTCGTCGATGGCGATCAGCGACAGCTTCACGCTCTCCAGCAGCTCCAGCACGTCAGGCCGCAGCAAGGTTTCAGGCGAGACATAGAGCAGGTCGAGTGCACCGGAACGGATATCCCGCCACAGCGCGCGGCGGTCGTCGGGCGAAAGGTCGGAGTTCAGCCCGGCCGCGCGCACGCCGGCTTGCCTGAGCGCCGTCACCTGATCGGCCATCAGCGCCAGCAATGGCGAGACGACGAGCCCCATGCCGGGACGGACGATCGCGGGGATCTGATAGCAGAGCGACTTGCCGCCGCCGGTCGGCATCAGCACGAAGGCGTTGTTGCCAGCAATGACATGCTCGACGATCCGCGCCTGCGGTCCCCTGAACGCATCATAGCCGTAGACGGTCTTGAGGGTGTCAAGAGCGGTGGCGGTCATCGGGCAGCACGGAGAATCATCTTGACCTCGTTCATAGCAGCTTCGCCGCTCTGACGATCATTGCCGCGCTTTTTTGTCGGTCTGCCTGTTGGCACCGGCGTCACCAGCCTGTTCATCTGTGGCCTTGGGCAAGCCGCCACCCCAGGCACCGGCCTTTTCTCCTGGTCCCCATTCCTTCCTGGAATACCGTTAGTCCCAGTCGCTATGCGCGATGCACCCTCGATGCTGATAGCGTGTCCTCATTCCCATTCGACCGACCCAACCGATCAACCTAGCTGATCGACCCAAACTGATCGACAAAGTCCGATGCCATCGCTTCACAAACTGATCGTCCTGAAAAGGATCTTCGCCGAATTGCTCGGCGCCTGCGTGCGCGAACGGTATCATCCGGAACGGCACTATATGCGCGGCCCCGGCCCCGCCACGCTGAGCAAGGCGATGTCCGCCGACATTCCGTTTCGACATGGTCCGCGACAAGCCGAACAGGCCTAGCAGCCAGTGACATCGAGGGCTTCCAGCCGAAACCCGAGCAGCCATTTCATGGGAAGTATCGCGGGTGGGCATTTATCTCCCGATTGCTGAGATGTCGGTCAATGTGTTCGTGCTCCTTGCGATGGGTGCGGCGGTCGGCTTCCTGTCGGGCATGTTCGGGGTT
>Ga0209902_101319_pt1 | contig 12819 bp, 7 predicted proteins | sample FECB27metaG_FD_188304 | JGI IMG/M metagenome (GOLD analysis project Ga0209902, IMG submission 188304) | Cyanobacterial communities from the Joint Genome Institute, California, USA - FECB-27 (SPAdes) (version 2) | ecosystem: Environmental > Aquatic > Thermal springs > Hot (42-90C) > Microbial mats ...
CGCCTCACCGCGCCGGGGCGCGAACTGCTGCTTCAGACCGGGCGGCTCGACGTCCATGTCGGCGGCGCGGAGGCCAATGTCGCGGTCGGGCTGGCGCGGCTGGGTCATGACACGCGCATGGTCAGCGCCGTCCCGGACAATCCGCTCGGCCGCGCCGCGATCTCGGCGCTGCGCGGGCATGGCGTGGATTGCAGCACGGTCGCATATCGCGACGGCCGGATGGGCCTGTATTTCCTGACCCAAGGCGCCGGCCTGCGTGCTTCGGAAGTCGTCTATGATCGCGCGCATTCGAGCTTCGCCGACGCACCGGCTGACGCCTTCGACTGGCCGACACTACTCGACGGGGCGAGCCGGCTGCACCTGTCGGGCATCACCCCCGCGCTTGGCCCGGCCACCGCAGAGGCCGCGATCGCCGCGGCGGAGGCCGCCAGGGCGATGGGCGTCGCCATATCGTTCGACGGCAATTACCGCGCGAAACTTTGGGAAGCGTGGGACAGCGATCCGCGCGCCGTGCTGACCCGGCTAGTCGGCATGGCCGACATCCTGTTCGGCAATCACCGCGACATCTCGCTGCTGCTGGGCGAGACATTCCATGGCGACGGCCCAGAACGCCGACGCGAGGCCGCCGACGCCGCCTTCGCCGCCTTTCCGGACCTGAAGCTGATCGCATCGACCGCGCGTCACACCGACGATGCCGACAGTCATCGCATCTCGGCGCGCATCGACACACGCGACGGCGCGCACCAGACCGACGAGATCGCGGTTTCCGGCATCGTCGACCGGATCGGCGCGGGCGACGCCTTCGCCGCCGGCATCCTGCACGGGCTGGCGCGCGGCGCGGACATGGACTGGACGGTGCGCTCGGGCCTGGCGCTCACCTGCCTCAAGCACAGCCTGCCCGGCGATGCGAGCCTGTTCGGGCCGGCGGATATCGAAGCGTTCCTGGCCGGCGAGATGGACGTCCGGCGCTAGGATTTAGCGCATATCCCCACGTCCGTTCGGACTGAGCCTGTCGAAGTCCTGTCCTTATTGAGCATCGTGGCAAAAGAAGAGCAGGGCTTCGACAGGCTCAGCCCGAACGGATGGTCTGGACCCTACAGCGCCCCGTGGCAGTGCTTGTACTTGTTGCCCGAACCGCACGGGCACGGCGCGTTGCGGCTCACCTTGCCTTCCCATTCGGCGGGATCCTCGCCCAGTTCCTCCGCCATGTCGGGCTGGACGATCTGCAGCGGCGGCAGGCGCGTGGTGATCAGGCCCATGCTGCCACCGTCGATGTCGGCGCTGTTGTCCTCGCCGGTCAGCGGATCGAAGTGCGAAGTGATGAAATCGGGCATCTGCGGAAGCGGCGGCGCTTCCTGCGGCATGAACTGGGCATGGGCGAGCACGCGCGTCACATCCTCACGGATCGCCGACAGCATGCGTTCGAACAGCGCGAACGCTTCCTGCTTATATTCGTTGATCGGCGTTTTCTGCGCATAGGCGCGCAGATGGATCACCTGGCGCAGCGCATCGAGCGTGGCCAGATGCTCCTTCCAATGATGGTCCAGGCTCTGAAGCAGGATGCTCTTTTCGACCTGTGCCCAGCTATCCGCCTCGATATCGGCGGACTTGGCGGCGATCGCCTCGTCCGCCAGCGCCTGAAGCCGCTGCTCGATCAGTTCGGGATCGATCGCCTCTTCGGTCAGCCATGCGTCGAAATCGGGCTCCAGACCCAGCACTTCGAGCGTACGCTCCTTGAGCTGCGCCATGTTCCACTGTTCCGGATAGGAATCGGGTGGGCAGGCATCGGCGACCAGACCGTTGACCGTCTCGGCGCGCATGTCGGTGACGACGTCGTCGACCGTGCCGGCATCCATGATGTCGGAGCGCTGCTCGTAGATCACCTTGCGCTGATCGTTCATCACGTCATCATATTCGACGACCTGTTTGCGGATGTCGTAGTTGCGCGCCTCGACCTTCTTCTGCGCGGTCTCGATCGCCTTGGACAGCCACTTGGACCCGATCGCCTCGCCTTCCTGAAGATTGCTGCGCATCATCTTCGCGAACATCGTGTTCGGCCCGAAGATCCGCAGCAGATCGTCGTCGAGCGACAGATAGAAACGGCTGAGACCCGGATCGCCCTGACGGCCCGAACGGCCGCGAAGCTGGTTGTCGATGCGGCGGCTTTCGTGGCGCTCGGTGCCGAGCACGAACAGGCCGCCGGCGGCGAGCACCGCGGCCTTCTCGACCTCGATCTCCTGGCGGATACGCTCGATCGCGGCGTCGCGCTCGGGGCCCTCGGGCATCTCCGCCAGTTCGTCGCCGACACGGAATTCCAGATTGCCGCCCAGCTGGATGTCGGTGCCGCGACCCGCCATGTTGGTCGCGATCGTCACTGCACGAAGCCGTCCGGCCTGCGCGACGATATGCGCCTCGCTTTCGTGGAAGCGCGCGTTGAGCACTTCGTGCTTCACCCCGTCCTTGTTGAGGAAGTCCGACAGCAGTTCGGACTTCTCGATCGAGACGGTGCCGACGAGCACCGGCTGGCCGCCCTCCGCCTGCACCTTGATCCGCTTCGCGATCGCCGCGAACTTCTCTTCCAGGCTCTTGTAGAACTCGTCCTCCTCGTCGACGCGCTGGACGGGCACGTTGGTCGGGATGGTGACGACGTTCATCTTGTAGATGTCGTAGAATTCGGCCGCCTCGGTCGCCGCGGTGCCGGTCATGCCCGACAGCTTGGGATACATGCGGAAATAATTCTGGAAGGTGATCGACGCCAGCGTCTGGTTCTCGGGCTCGATATTCACCCCTTCCTTGGCTTCCACCGCCTGGTGAAGGCCGTCCGACCAGCGCCGTCCGTCCATCATGCGGCCGGTGAACTCGTCGATGATGATCACCTTGCCTTCCTTCACGATATAATCGGTATCGCGCTTGAAGATCACATTGGCGCGCAGCGCCTGGTTCAGGTGATGGACGACCTGGGTGTTCTCGTAATCGTACAGGTTGTTGCCTTCGAGCAGGCCGGCCGTTTCCAGCATCCGCTCCACCTTCTCGGTGCCGTCCTCGGTCAGGATGATCGAGCGCTGCTTTTCGTCGACCTCATAATCCTCGGCCACGAGCTGCTTCACCACCGCGTCGACGCGCATGTAGAGTTCGGACTTGTCGTCGGTCGGGCCGGAAATGATCAGCGGCGTCCGCGCCTCGTCAATCAGGATCGAGTCGACCTCGTCGACGATCGCGTAGCTGAAGGGGCGCTGCACCATCTGGTGGCGCTCATACTTCATATTGTCGCGCAGATAGTCGAACCCGAACTCGTTGTTCGTTCCGTAGGTGATATCGGCCGCATAGGCGTCGCGGCGCGCCTGATCGCCGATATTGGGCACGATCACGCCGACGGTGAGGCCCAGGAAACGATAGACCTGGCCCATCCATTCGGCGTCGCGGCGGGCAAGATAGTCGTTGACCGTGACGACATGGACGCCGGTGCCCGGCAAGGCGTTGAGATAGGTGGCGAGCGTGGCGACCAGCGTCTTGCCCTCGCCCGTGCGCATCTCGGCGATCTCGCCGCGGTGGAGCACGATGCCGCCCACCATCTGCACGTCGTAGTGCCGCTGGCCGAGCACGCGCTTCGCCGCCTCGCGCACGGTCGCGAACGCTTCGGGCAGGATGTCGTCGAGCGTCTCGCCCGCATCCAGGCGGGCACGGAACGCGACGGTCTGGGCCGCCAGATCCTCGTCCGACAGCGCGGAGATCGCGGGCTCGAAACCGGCGATCCGGCCGACAATCTTGTCGAGCGATTTGACGTAACGATCGTTGGACGATCCGAAAATGGCTTTGGCAATGCCACCGAGCATGAGGAAATCCTGTCTTGAATCGAGAGTTTGAATGCCGGTCGACCGGCCTGGCATGCGCCTGTGCGCACGCGGAAGAATTCGGGAACGGCCCATGACGGGCCGGGCCGGCGCTATTCCAGCCGGCTTCCGCTCACCAGAAGGACCGAACGAAGCGCCCCGGCCTGGACAGGCACGAGGGGCAGGACGGCAGGAAAGGCGGCGGTCGAAAGAACCATCGCATGCCGGGCACGCGGTGCGGGAGCGACATTTTCAGCCAGTGCCGCGACGGCCGTGCCGGTCGCGGCACGCTGGACCTGTACGCGTTCCGCCACGCGCTCACCGGAGATGATGCCGGTGAAGCAGGTCAGCAGAGCGGAAAGGAACAGCAGCAGTTGCAAACGCAAATCCCAGGTTCGAACGGTGACGACATAGGTGCTGTGGCGCCGTTCGTCTAATCAAAAGCTCATCTCGACCCATGCGTTATGGCCTGCCCCGGCTTAACGCCGCATTGATCCGTGCCGCAGCGAGGCTATAGCGGCGCCATCATGACCCAGCCCGCACGCTCCCCGCTCGCGCCGCAAGGCTTTCCCGACCTTCCCGCCATTGCCGGCGTCACGCTGCGCGTCGCCCGCGCGCGCTACAAGAACTGGGATCGATGCGATCTGACCTTCGTGACGCTCGACGAGGGAACGACGTCCGCCGGCGTGCTGACGCAGAGCAAATGCCCTTCGCCCGAAGTCGAATGGTGCCGCGCCGCGCTGCCCCTGGGCACCGCCCGGGCGCTGGTCGTCAACGCGGGCAATTCGAACGCGTTCACCGGCAATCGGGGGCGCGCCGCGGTCGAGGCGATCGCGGCGCGCGCCGCCGCGCATCTCGGCTGCCAGCCCTCGGACATCTTCATCGCCTCGACCGGCGTGATCGGTGTGCCGCTGCCGATCGACAAGGCCGAGGCGGGCCTCGACGCCGCGTTCACCGCGGAGCCCTGTGGCTGGGAAGACGCCGCCGCCACGATCATGACCACCGACACCTTCGCCAAAGCGGTGGTGACGCGCGCCGTGATCGGCGATCGGACCGTCGATCTGGTCGGCATCGTCAAGGGATCGGGCATGATCGCGCCCGACATGGCGACGATGCTCGGTTTCATCTTCACCGATGCGGCGATCGAGCCCGGCCTGCTCCAGGCGATGCTGAGCGAGGCCAATCGCCAGACATTCTCGTGCATCACCGTCGATAGCGACACCTCGACCAGCGACACCGTCCTCGCCTTCGCGACGGGCAAGGCCGGCAATGCGCCGCTCGCCGCGCGCGACGATGCGGGCGCCGACGCGTTCCAGGCGGCATTGACCGACATGTGCCGTCAGCTTGCGCACCTCGTCGTCCGCGATGGCGAAGGGGCGTCCAAATTCATCGAGATCACCGTGGAAGGCGCAGACTCCGACGCCAGCGCGCACCGCATCGCGCTCAGCATCGCCAATTCGCCGCTGGTGAAGACCGCGATCGCGGGCGAGGACGCCAATTGGGGGCGCGTCGTCATGGCGATCGGCAAGGCCGGCGAACCGGCCGAGCGCGACAGGCTGTCCATCCGCTTCGGCGCGACCCAGGTCGCGACAGGCGGCCTTGCGGTCGAGGGCTATGACGAGGCGCCGGTCGCCGCGCATCTGAAGGGCAAGGAGATCTCGGTCGGTGTGGACATGGGGCTCGGCGAAGGACGCGCCACGGTTTGGACCTGCGACCTCACCCATGGCTATATCTCGATCAACGCCGACTACCGGAGTTGACGCCATGTTGACGATCTGGGGCCGGCTCAATTCCCATAATGTGAAGAAGGTCGCCTGGTTCGCGCACGAGATCGGCGTCCCGCATGTCAGGCGCGACGTCGGCGGCGCGTTCGGGATGGACGCCGCCTATCTCGCGCTCAATCCCAATGCGCTGGTCCCGACGATCGAGGATGACGACATCGTCCTGTGGGAATCGAACGCGATCCTCCGCTATATGGCGGCGCGCTATGCACCCGCGCGGTTCTGGCCGGACGATCCGGTGGCGCGCGCCCGCGCCGACAAGTGGATGGACTGGCAGTTCAGCTATGCCGATGCCCAGCGCGACGCGTTTCTCAATCTGGTCCGCTACGCGCCGGAAAAGCGCGATCCGGCGGCTATCGTCCGGTCCGCCCGCAAGTCCGCCGAGATGATGGAGCGGGTCGAACAGGCGCTGGACGCGCATCCCTGGCTGTCCGGGGCGGATCTCGGGCTGGGCGACATTCCCATGGGCGTCTATGTCCATAGCTGGATGACGCTCGACATCGAGCGCCCCGCGATGCCCAATGTCGAGCGCTGGTACGCAGCGCTGAAAGCCCGGCCGGGCTATGACAGTCAGGTCATGATCCCGCTGACCTGAAGCGGGATGGCCGGGCCGGCGAACAGGAATGTCGAGATGGAGTCGCGCACTTATGCATGAGCTATATCGCCCGGTCGCCGAACTGATGGAGCGTGTCGCCGCAGAGGTCGTGCTGCCGCGCTACCAGAATCTGACCGCGGACGAGATCAGCGAGAAAGCGGCCGACGATTTCGTCACGATCGCCGACAAGGAAAGCGAATTGCGGCTGGTCGACGGGCTGGCGCGCATCCTGCCGGAAGCGGGCATGATCGGCGAGGAAGCCGCCGCCGCCGACCCCTCGATCCTCGACCGTGCGGGCGTCGGCCTGAACTGGATCATCGATCCGATCGACGGCACCGGCAATTTCGCAGCGGGCAAGCCGCCCTTCGGCCTGATGGTGGCGCTGGTGGCCGACGGCATCGTCCAGGCGGGTTGGATCCTCGAGCCGCTCGATGGCCGCATCTGCCATGCCGCGCTTGGCGGCGGAGCGTTCGTCGATGGTGAGCGCATCTCCGCGCGCGAAACCGGATCGGCGCTGCCCATCGCCGCGCTGGCGGTCTATTTCATGACGCCGGAGAAGCGCGCCGATATCCAGGCGCGTGCTGTCGGCACCCTGTCGCTGGTCGACATTCCGCGTTGCGCCGCGGAGCAATATCCCCGCCTGGTGCTCGGCCAGAACGACCTGGCCGTGTTCGAACGCACCCTGCCCTGGGATCACGCGCCGGGATCGTTGTTCCTGTCCGAAGCCGGCGGCCGGATCGCGCGGCCCGACGGATCGCCCTATATCGTCGGCGATGGCCGCAAGGGCATGCTGGGCGCGGCATCGCCCCGGCTGTGGGACCAAGGCGCGCGCATATTGTTCGGCTGAACTTTACAGCGGCGCGGCAAACCGCCATTGCCGCCGCCGCGCGTAATCCACGCGCGTTCAGCGACAGGAGGCCGTCATGGCATATCGAGACGACTTCGCCGACCTGCCCTGCTTTCGAGGTGACCTCGAAACGGCGTAAGGGTTACCCCTCCGAAACCCATGTGAAGCGCGGCCTGCGCTTCGTGCATGGCGATGTGGAGCTGGTCGAAAAACTCGGACGCAAGGACCCCTGCCCCTGCGGCTCGGGCCTGAGATTTCAAGTCCTGCTGTATGACATCGGGCCGGTTTCGACGGATCGGAACGGCACGATTACTGGCGTGACTGAATGAAGAAAGCCCCGGCCAGGATGACTGGCCGGGGCCGACGCCCTTACGCGCTCGCAGCGGCTCCACCGCTCGCCAGCTCACCTTCAAGCCAGCCCTTCAGCGCGCTCTTCGGCGCCGCACCGACCTTGGTCGCCGCAGGCTCGCCATTCTTGAACAGGATCATCGTCGGGATGCCGCGCACGCCGTAGCGCGCCGGCGCATCGGGATTATCGTCGATATTGATCTTGGCGATCGTCACCTGCTCGCCGAGTTCCTCGGAGATTTCCTCGAGCGACGGGCCGATCATCTTGCACGGGCCGCACCATTCCGCCCAGAAATCGACCAGAACCGGCCGATCGGCGGCAATGACGTCGTCGTGGAAACTCGAATCGCTGATCGCTTTGGTGGCCATGTGCCCGGACTCCTTTTGTCGAAACCATATCTAGGAAGACTGTGCCGTCCGCTCAACGGCTTTGCTCCAAGCTTTGCTCCATACCCTGCAAGCCGGGCTTGTGCAGCGCCAGCAGGACGGGATCGAGCGGAATCAGCCTGGGCCCCGCGGTGTAGAGCAAGGCGGCCTCGATCCGCCGATCGGGGAAGATCACCTTCAGCGCTTCGGAATAGGCGGACATCTGCCGAAGATGATGGGTCGGCACGGCTTCGGCCGTCGCCGGCACGCGACGCCCGGTCTTGAAATCGACCAGGCGGACGACATCGTCCCCCACGATCAGCCGATCGACGGTTCCGGCGATCACGTCTCCACCGACCACGGCGGCGATCGGCGTTTCGGCGAGCGCGCCAGGCACGAACAGCTCGGGATGCCCGTCGATCACCGAAAGCGCCGCCGACAGGATATCGCGCCGCTCGCCATCGCCGTCTACGCCCGCGCTCCGTTCGAGCCAGGCCAGTGCAGCCTGTTCGCGCTCGGCGACCGGCACTTCGGGCAATCGTTCGAACAGCGCGTGAAGATGCCGCCCGCGCTCGGCCGCGCTTCGCATGCCGATGCCCGGCGGCGGGCTGGTCGCATCGTCGTCGCCCAGTGCGGACGGCGCCAGCGGGCGTGGCGGACGGGCCTCGATCGGCGCGGGCAGGCCGAGCCAGGCCGGCATGGGCGTTCGCGCCATGTCGGCCTTCGTCCGCTCCCGGCCCGCAACGGGATGTCCGCCGGCATAGTGACGGACCATGCCCCATGGCGTTTCCTCGACGGGCTCGGCGTCCAGCGCGACCATCGCGCGCTCGACTGCGGCATGCCAGCTCTTTTCAGGCGCGACGCCCTTGGAACGCGGCCCAAGCGCACCGCCGACCACCAGCCATTCCTCCGCCCGGGTGAGCGCGACGTAGAGCAGCCGCCAATGCTCCTCCATCTCGCGCGCATCAGCGAGCGCAGCGGCATCGGACAGGCCGCCGGTCAACTCGTCCTTGCGCGGACGGAAGATGGGAACGGGATCACCGCCCTCGACCAACGGCCAATCGAGCCGGCCGCGCGGGCTCGATCCCGGATCGACCGTCGCATCGGCCAGGATCACGAGCGGTGCCTGTAGCCCCTTGGCGCCATGCGCGGTCATCACCCGTACCGCGTCGAGCGGTTGCGAAGGGTCGCGCTTGATATCCTCGGTCTCGCGTTCGAACCGGTCGAGAAATGCCTGCAGCGTCGGCGTGGCATCACGCTCGAACTGGAGCGCGGCATTCAGCAGTTCCTCGATCGGATCACGCGCCTCATGGCCCAGACGACGCAGAAGCTTGCGGCGGCCGTCCAGCGGACCCGACAAAATCTCCTCCAGGAAACGATAGGGCGTGGTGAAGTCCGCGCGGCGCAGCATCTCGCGCAGCGGAGCTGGCTGGCGGTCGCCGAGATGCAGCCACAATGCCCCGCCCCGTCCGCGCGCCGCGGCATACAGCTCGTCCTGCGACCAGCCGACGAGCGGCGACACCAGCAATGCGGCAAGGTTGAGATCGTCCTGCGGCTGCACCGCGAAGCGCACCGCTGCCAACAGGTCGCGCACCGCCAGCGGCGCATTGAGCCGCAGCCGGTCGACGCCCGCGACCGGCACGCCCTCCGCATGCAGCCGCGCGACGATCAGCGAAGCGAGCTCGCTTCGCCGGCGGACCAGGATCAGCACGTCCTGCGGCTCCAGCCGCTTGGGCTTGCCGCGATTGTTGATCCACAGGCCGGCGTCGAGCCATGCCTTGATCTGCCGCGCGAGCAATGTCGCGAACCGGCGTGTCGAATCCGACAGCCAGCTTTCGTCACCCTCGATATCGCCATCGGCCGCAGTCTCCGGCGAAACCGGATTCCACAGCGTCACCCGGCCCGGCCCGTCGACCGCGCTGCGATGCGGTTCCAGGTCGATCATGCCGCTGAGCGCGCCCTCGCCCAGTTCCGACAGCACCTGATCGACAAGCGTCAACACGGGCGCGGTCGAGCGGAAGGATTCGGTCAGCGACAGGCCGAGCACCTCGCGCCCCGCCTCTTGCGCCCGGCCGGAGAAGAATTGCTGCGCGGCACGGAAGAAGACCGGATCGGTTCCCTGGAAGCCGAAGATCGCCTGTTTGAAATCGCCGACCGAAAAGATCGTCCGGACCTTTGCCGCATCGAGCGGATCATCCGCGAAGAATTCCTCGGCAAGCGCGCGGATGATCGTCCATTGACTGAGATTGGTGTCCTGCGCCTCGTCGACCAGAATATGATCCGTCGCCTGATCCAGCTTGTAGCGGATCCACTCCGCCATCCGCGACTGGCCGAGCAGCGAAACCGTGCGTCGGATCAGATCGTCGAAATCCACGACGCCCGCCGCCCGCTTGGCCTCCGCATAGGCGCGCGCATAGGTCCGCCCCGCATCAAGCCCCTGCGCAAGCAAGGCCGCTAGCCCGGCGCGCGCGCGCAGGCCGAGCAGAGCGGCGCAGCGATCGTGCAAAGCCAGCGCGGCATCCTCATATCCCGGCACCTGCGGCGCCTGCCCCGCCTTGAACGACCGGGGATCGCCATCCGCCTTGGCCCAGACCAGGTGGAGTTCGCCCAGGCGATCGGCGCGACCAGCCGGGTCGAGCGACAGCCATTCGCGAACGATGGCGGAGCGCGCCTGCCCGCTTTTCGCCGACCAGCCGGCATTGGCCTCAGCGATGAAATCGAGCTCATCGTCGAAATCGCCGCACGCGTCGGCGATCATCGCCTCCACATCGCCGTCAGGAACGTCGAGCGCCCCGCGCACCGTCAGCCCGACATCTTCGCCCAGCGCCTCCATCGCGTCCGGCGCGCGCGCGCAGTTCGACAGGAAATTCTCCGCCCCGCCTTCGCCCAGCCGCAGGCTCAGCGCGCGCAGCGCATCGGTGATGCCGGTATCGCCGCGCGCTTCCGCCGTAACCAGCATGTCCGCCATCACCTGGCGCGCCAGCACGGCTTCCTCGCGCCCTTCCATCGGCCGGAATCCGGGAATGAGGCCGGCTTCGACCGGAAAGCCGGAAAGCAATGCCTGGCAAAAGCTGTGGATGGTCTGGATGCGCAGGCCCGCGCCGCTCGCGTCGAGCACCTTCGCGAAGAGCTTGCGCGCGGTCACCATCAGTTCCGGCGTCGCATGCTCGCCCAGCGCTTCCAGTTCGGCGAAGAGCTCCGGCCCCTTCATCCGCACCCAGGATGCCAGCCGCGCATGGATGCGGTCCGCCATCTCTGTCGCGCCAGCCTTGGTGAAGGTCAGGCACAGGATCGCGGACGGGTCGGCGCCGCTCAGCAGCAACCGCATGACGCGGGCGGAAAGAACCTGCGTCTTGCCGGTTCCGGCCGAGGCCGACAGCCAGACATTCTCGCGCGGCTCCGATGCGCGTTTCTGATTGCCCTTGAGCGCGACGGGGGACGCCATCCTAGCCCTCCCCACCCGGCGAAGGCGCCGATCTTTCGCGCCCATACCATTCGTCCAGCCGCATGAGCTGGTCGTAATCGCCATAGGGCGCATGTTCGGGGTGGAGCTTGGCGACGAAGGGTTCTCCGCCGGTCAGCCAGCGCCCGGCCGCATCGGCGAAGCTGCGCGCGGCGAGCGCGGTGAAATCGGCAGTCACGACCTTGCCGCCCTTCCCTTCGGCATGGACCGGAGAACGCCGTGATCCGAACTGACCGCGATCCTTGGCCAACGACCAATATTCGAACGCGCCCGCCTTTCCAGAAATTCCCTCGAACCCGCCGCGCTCGGCGATCAGGCCGAGCAGGCCGAGCTGCATAGCGAACCCCTCCGCCACCGCCGCGTCGGAGGGTGGCTTGCCCGTCTTGTAGTCCACGACCGCGAAGCCGCCATCGGGCAGCCGGTCGATGCGATCCGCGCGCCCATCGAGATCGATGTCGGCGATCCGTGCCTTGCCCTGCGCTTCGGCCATCCAGGGTTCACGCCCCTCTCCGCGCTCCGCCTCTATCTCTCGCGCGATCCAGTCCAGCGCTTCCATCACGCGCGGCTGCCAGAGCGCGCGGAGCAGCGGATGAACCTCGGCGCGCGCGAACAGCGCCTCGGCGATCGGCAGCAGCCGGCCGGGCGCCCAGCCCTGCTTCGCCCAATCCTCGAGCACCGCATGGATGGCGGTTCCGCGCCACGCGGCGCTCGGATCGGCATCGATCGGATCGAGCGCTCGCAATCCCAGCATCTTGAGCGCGTAGAAAGCGTAGGGATCCGCCTTCAACCGGTCTACCTGCGTCACGCTGAGCGCCTTGGGGCGATCGGCGACGGGCGGAGACGGTCCCGGCTGTTCTGCCGGCACGAAATCGGCGGGGCGATCGAGCGCCCGCGCCCATTCGTCGACATCCTCGATCCGCGCCATCTCCCCCGCCATGGCCTCCATGCGCAGCCAGAAGCGGGACGCGATGGTCGGCGCGGACGCATCGCGGCGCGCGCGTGTCACGATCACCTGCGGCGCGCCGAGCGCCGCCGCAAGGTCATGCGCGGCGATACCGATGCGGCGCTCCAGGCTGGCGAGCCCCAGTTCGTGACGCGCACGGGGCGCCAGCCACGGATCGGGACTGGGCAATCCCGGCCAGACGCCTTCGTTCAGGCCGCCCAGGATCATCAGGTCGGGCTGTTGCAACCGGGCCTCTATCGCACCCCAGATCGAGATGCGCGGATGGCCGCCCTGGGGCGGACGCACCGCGATCTCGTCCATCATCCGGCGCAGCAGCGGCGCGATCGCCTCAGCGCGAACCCCGTCCGGCCCGTCGGGCGCATGCGCCTCCAGCTCGGCCAGCAGGTCCGCCGCCTCGCGCCCGGCATTGCCCGACCAGGCCGCATCTCCGGCCAGCCGCGTCGCCGCCTCGCGCACCGCCTCGATCGCGGCTGACAGGCTCGCTGCAGTGGCAAAGCCGGTTGCGAGCGGCGCGAGCAGTTCGCGGATCTCGATCCAGCCGGACAGAGCCCGCCGGCGGACGCGCCGCTCGCGTTCGGCGCCGCCCGACAGAAAATCGTCGATGCCCGACAGCCCCGCCGGCGGG
>Ga0209902_101321_pt1 | contig 12784 bp, 16 predicted proteins | sample FECB27metaG_FD_188304 | JGI IMG/M metagenome (GOLD analysis project Ga0209902, IMG submission 188304) | Cyanobacterial communities from the Joint Genome Institute, California, USA - FECB-27 (SPAdes) (version 2) | ecosystem: Environmental > Aquatic > Thermal springs > Hot (42-90C) > Microbial mats...
CGGCCGACATAGAGTTCGTTGTTGATGATGCCCGTGCGGCGCCTGACATGACCGCGGATCGTGGTGTCGTTCCACAGTTTGCGCGCGGGACCTGATATACCCTGGTCGTTGAGGTTCTTGCCGATCGCGCGCGGACTGATGCCTGCGGCAAACTCCCGGAAGATACGGCGGACAACCTCGGCCTGATCAGTGTCGATCTCGCGGTCGCCCTTGACCTGTTCGCCGCGCTCGTCGAGACGCCTGACGACCTGATAGCCGTAACACAGCCCGCCGCCGGACTTGCCGAGTTCGACGCGACCGCGCAATCCGCGCCGGGTCCTCATGGCGAGGTCCCCGAGAAACACAGCATTCATCGTGCCCTTGAGGCCGACTTGCAGTTCGGAGATCGCGCCCTCTGCGAGTGTGACGATCGGCACTCCGGCGAACTTCAAATATTTGTAGAGTGTTGCGATGTCGGCCTGGTCGCGGGAAATGCGATCAAGGGCCTCGGCCAGCACCAACTGGAACAACCCGCATTGGGCGTCGCGGACCAGTTTCTGGATGCCGGGCCGCAGGATCTGGCTTGCTCCTGAGATGCCGGTATCCTGATAGGTGCCGGCGATCTCCCAGTCTTCGCGCGCTGCATGGTCGCGGCAGAGCCGGAACTGGTCCTCGATCGAGGTTGCCCGCTGCTGGTCGGAAGAGTAGCGGGCATAAAGTGCTACGCGCGTGGTCATGATCACTGCTCTCGGTCTAGCTGGTGTCGGAGTTGCCGTCGTTAGGTCTTGCGCCCGGTGGTTCTGCCTTGGCCGCGTGAGAGTTGGGGGCGTCTTTGGGTTGCGTTGCAGTTGCAAAACGCTCGCGTGCCATGCCACGGCCGATCAGCCAGGCGAGAGCCAGTATCGCCGGACGGGTGTTGGGTCTGTCGGTGCTCGGAGAGTGCTGCGCGTCGGCGGCCGTCACGTCGTCTTCCGCCATGGGCTTCCTCGCTTCGTGGTGTCGAAGCGGGGATGAAGGTGCCAGATTGACCGGCCGGGAAGGGGGAAATGCGGTCGTAGAAACGTGGAGCGCAATGACCTGCATTCGGCGCCCTCTCCTAAGCACAAACGCCGGTCAAGGCCTTGGCGCCAACCCGCCTTGACCTTGACCGGCTCCGCCGTGAAGCCACATGCAATGAAGCCACCCCGCGAATTGTCCGGTAGGGCAGGCGAGAGGCTAGCCTCACCGTCTACCGTCCGGGAAAAACGCATGCGGTGTCAGCTGTAGCCCGATCCGCATCAGGTCCTCGCGCGCCGAGCGGATCTGTGGCCAGGGAAAGGCCGAACGATCTTCCCAGTCCGCGCCGTTGCGCAACACCGCATCGAGCTTGCCCACAACGCCTGCAAGCGACACTGCGGGTGTCCCGGAAAGCGCCTCCAGCAGCGCCGCGCATCTCGCAAAGCCTGCCTGCTCAGCCCTCAGTCCCTCGAAATAGCCGATCTCCGTCGCAACCACCTCGAAATGTGCTTGTCGCGCGTCGAGTTCAGCTTCGGCCTTGGCGCGGGTCTCCGCCAGGTCCGTTCGCTCGCCGATAATCCGGTCCAGCGCCATCTTCGAGCAAACGATGGTCTCCTCGCCGTCAGGGATGCTCACAACCGTCCACAGCGCATCCGCTCGCTCGGCAAGTACTGCCTCGAGTTCCTGCAGCCGGTCACAGCGCCACATTGCTTGCTCATATGCAGCATTCCAATCGCGCCACAGTTCCATCGCAGGGTCCGGTGCTGGAGCGGGCACAACGTCCGTCGCCGCTGTCGCCCGGGCCAGAGCATTCCCGCCAAAGGCCCACCCACCGCTGACGACAAACAACCCGCCAAGCGCCAGCCGCCGCGTGACGCACCCAAAACTCATGCTATGGTCGGAATCAGCCATGATCCGAGCTCTCAACAGCTTAGGTTGTGGTTAGGCCAGATGCGGTGCAGGAACACTGTGTCTGGCCGTTCATGCAAGCAAAGGTACATCTAGTGGAGCATATGGGCAATCAAAATCATCATAGTATGGTGATTTCATGACCCCAGCGCAGTGCCGTATGGCTAGAGCCGCGCTGGAGTGGGGCGTGTTGGATTTGGCGCGAGAAGCCGCTGTGTCCACCCAGACGATCGTGCGCTTCGAACGAGGAGAGGTGCTCAAGGAAGCGACTGTCGGTCGTCTACGAAGTGCTTTCGAGGCCGTTGGTATCGAGTTCATACCGGAAAATGGCGGCGGCCCAGGCGTACGGCTGGCTCGAAACTCGGAACCGAAGCGCACCTAAAGCCTCGGATGGGAGGGTTCCTATTTTGGGCATTGCTCCGCGCCAACACTGCGACCATTGTTTCACCCACCTGTCACAGGTTCGAATCCTGTCGGGTTCGCCATTTTATGTATAACTATCAGACAGTTAGATGATGGTCATTTCGGCAAGTGTCCTCGCGTCTTTTGCGCGGAAGTACCAATTTTGACACACCCTCTTGTGGAAAAAAATGCCATAAAAGTGTGCTCGACAATGATGCGGTTGTTGATTGCCACTGAGAACTGACCCGGGCTGTGCCGGTCAGTTCTCAGTGGCAATCAACACTCCGGAGGTATCGTCAACACCAATGGTGGCGGGGCAACCTTCATTCCGGGTAGTTCTGCTGGGTCAGCGACCGTTCCGGGGTACTACCTGTGATGACTAAGCCCTACAACCCTTTCGACTGGTTTTGGATCGCGGGCGGTGACGAAACCCGCTTCTGGTCGAGCGATGCCGGCACCTACGTCGACACGATGCCCGAAGGCGCCGGGGTCACGCGGATCGCTACGGAAGAAGAGCTTGCCGCAGTGCTGGCGGTCTATGGCCTGCCGGGGCCGGTCGACGTAGTTCCTGAGCGGGTATCGCCCGCTCAGGCTGAAATAGTCCTGTATCATCATGACGCCGGAATTTTGTTAGGTCGAGTTAACGCCCTTATCGAGAGCTACCCTTACGAACCGGTGCGCATCTGGTGGCGAAAGCCGACATACTTCGCGCGCGACTCCCTACTTGTGGGCGTTCGCGATTGAACTAGGGCTATCAGAAGCGATGGTCGATGCGCTGTTTGTGGCCGCCGGCAAGACATAGCCGTCACTTTGCCTCCAGGATCACGGAAGTCTGGAAGGCGTCGAAGACAGAGCGGTCGTATCCTAGAAACTGCCATCGCTCATGGCCTTTGAAGAAATCAAAGGTCAAGGAAGTGTCACCATAGGTCTCGCCTTCGACGCCCCCATGGGGCAGGTAGGCGACGCCACTAGAGCGATGAGCTTGCATTAACGTGGACTGGTGTTTCGTCTTTCGAGCCGCGTCAATGTAGGGCCAGAACTCGATTGGGCGGATGGTTAGAATGAAGATTCCGCCGCCGACCATGTGTTCTCGAACTGCATTTAGACAGGCGATCGCTGCACTTGGCGCTAGATGCGTAAAGACCGAGAATGCAAATGCCACGTCAAATTTGGTGTCTCCGACCGGCAAATTGATAGGTACCCGATCCGATTGGGCGAAGTTGCCAAGTAGTCTAACTTCCTTGCAAGTAGCCAAGGACTTGTCCCAAGCGTCGACACCCCAGATTTTCTCTGGATCCGAGTAGTAATACATCATCCGAAGGATGCGGCCGTATCCGCAGCCGAAATCGAGAATTGAGGCATCGTGGAGAGTTCTGCCCGTGTGGCGAACGACCGTGTTTTCGACGATGCGGGTAAACGCCAACGTCTGTTTCAGCAGTTCGACGCCGCTAGCGCCTGTCCACGTTTCCTGAATGTGGTTGCTGGCCATGTTTGGCAAGACGTTCGAGAGCGCAGGATAGCGTTTGTTCGGCAATGAGATCATGAACAAGCCAAAATCATCGAGGCTCAACTGACGCAGCGGCACCATTGCTTTGACTGGATCGCGTGTCTCGGTGGCAACTCGCTCTGCCTCGGCCAAAAACGACAAGGTATGTTCCACGATAAATCTCCAGGCAGGTTGCGTCAGTTATTTATGCGTACATAGCCAGTCGAGGCGCCTTCCGCAAACAGAGTGAGCGAACACGCTAGTTGCTTCGCAGAATTGCCTGAACTTTTGCCTCGCTTGCTCTGCCATCTGGCCGAGTTGCCGTGCCAAGGCGAGCTTCAAGCGTGCTTATCACGTGGCGATGGTAGGGTCCGACCCCAAGCAGATTCGCATCGACCCTGGTCACCCATATCTGGCGGCGCTGCCTATAGAACTGGGCTTGTCCGACGAAGCGGTGGACAGACTGTTCCTCAAGGGCGTCCATGACCTGATCAGTCGCTTCGCGGTGCCCCGCCTTAGAAACATAGGTTTCGGCGACGTGCAGCTTGTGTGCAGCAAGATCCCTTTGTGCGACCTCCCCTTTGCTTCCCGCCTTCTCGAGAAGACTCGGCATCCGCCAGAACACACCGGAGAGCGCAGCAAAAAAAATCGCCAGGGCGACACCCACTTCGTTTGTCATCCCACCAGCGCTGTGGGCAGCGTTTCTTTAGCCATCAGATGGCTCCTATTTTCTGGAATGGTTGGTGCGTCGCAGATAGCGAACAAGCGCAATGCGCACCGCGATCTCGGCCGTGTGCCAGAGCAAGCGGCGCCAGTTCGAAACCAGCGTCATGGAGAGTTCCTTGTTATGAGGAGAATAGAGAGCGCTTGCCGATCACCCCGGCTTTGCATTAAACGCAGACATGGCGAATGCGAGATCACCGCAATGCAAAAAGTCAGCCGCGCTGAAATCTTAGCTTTAGTGCTTGCCGTCTCGTTTTTTATCGGAACGGCTATACTTCCCTTTATCTTTCCTAGATCAGGCGGGTTGCCACCTTGTAATGGCCCGGCCTTCGGCATCCCCTGCGCGCCAGCCCAGGATTGACCGCATGCGAGGGACGTCGATGACATCAGGCAAAGAGAGTGGACGGCAGAACCTGCCCGGACTTCTTGCTATGCGCTGGTACGCTGCGCTAGCCATCGTGCTCGTTCACTTGATCGCACTGCCTAAACTGCGGCTTCCTGGCTATCTGTGGTTCGTGCCGAACTACTTTGGCAATGGCGTGCCGTTATTCTACCTCGTCAGCGCGTTCGGCCTTTTTGTCGGCTACCACTCCCGGCTTCAGACCAGAGACCAGCTTGCTGAGTATTACCGCCGTCGGTTCTTCAGGATAGCGCCGCTCTTCTATTTCATGATGCTGGCGTACATTCCGCTGGGCTGGCATTGGGGACACAAAGTTCCGATCTCGCAGTATCTTAGCTCTGGCTTGTTCGTGTTCAACTTCATCCCACAGCACGTGACCGGGTTCGTCATGGCATCGTGGTCAATCGGCGTTGAAATGGCCTTCTATGCCATCCTTCCGATTCTAGTTTTCGCGATCACCAATTTGGCTAGGGCAATCGCCTTCTTCGCTGTGACCGTTTTCGTTGCAGCTTTGTGGATGAAAGCATTCGAAGGGACGAGCGGAAGCATTGCCGCATTCGGCACCTTCTCGCTTGTTGCCTACCTCCCATTTTTCGCGGCCGGCATAGCCGGTTACCACTTGTGGGCTCAGTCCAAGGGCTCCCGACCACGGCTGGGTGCAGGCGTTCTCATCGGCAGTTTTCTCGCGATGGCGGGCCTGATTGCGCTCGCGGATCAGATCACATCGGTCGCCAGCTACTTTGTTCCCGAGAACATTCGAGCGTTTCAACGAGTGACGTGGGCAATATCTCTAGCTGGTGCGGTCGTGGGGATCTGCCTCTATGCCCCTCCATTCCTAGTCGGCCCGATCGTGCGCCTGCTGGGCGAAGCGAGTTTCAGCATTTACCTTTGGCATCCAGTGGTGATCGTGCTGATGCATCAGGCCGGCATTTATGAGTGGCTATATGCTCACCTCAATGGAACCTCGAACCCGTTCTTCGCTTCGGTGTTTGCCACGTTGGCGATTCTGCTCCCACTATCTGTGTTGAGCTACCGCTTGATCGAGCGCCCCGGCATGGCGCTTGCCAATCGGTTCCGCCACCCTTCGGCAATTCCTGTGGAACAACCTGCTCCGGCCTTCCTGCGGGAACTCGCCGAGACGAAATGATGCCCGGCTCGTCTAGGCTTTTGAAGATCAATTCGATATGGAGTGCCCGTTAGAGGGCACCCCGCATGCGACCAGTAAGTTCGTCGTTTCTCAGCATACTTTCCGAATTCAAGATTAGAGATGACGAGCGCCGGTCGTTCTATGTCGCACTAGCACTTGTTGCGATAGCTCGGGCCCAAGCCGCTTTCGACTTCACCTATTCGGTGGATGACTATCGGGTCATCATCACCGGCTTCCATACAGTTGATGCCAGGATTCTTCTGGAAGGTCGCTTCGGAACTTACTGGCTGTCCAGGGTCTTCGACATCGTCGGGTTTGATCCGACCCGGGCGCCCTTGATCACGATTGTGGCCTCGATCTTCCTGTCGGTGTGGGCAGCCAATGTCATTCTTCGGCTTTGGAGCTATGAACTGACGCCCGCAATCAGGACGATGCTGCTGGTCGTCATCGCGGCGCATCCCTACACGGCCGAGATTCTGACGTTCCGCAACATCGCGATTTACCACGTACTGTCTTTCACCTTGGGTGCGGCAGCCATCTTGATAGCGCGCCTCAGCCCTGGAAGGTTGGCGGCATCGATCCTGCTGTTCGCCGCGTCGCTGACTTTCTACCAAGTGCCCCTGAACTATGTTTCGATCTTCATCTGCTTTGACCTGGCCTTGCGCATCATCCGAAGCTTGGTCGGCAAATCCGAAACTCCGATCGCTTTCTCGCTGAAAGATCGCTCCTTCTACGCAAGGCTGATTACGTTTTGGGCCGGGTTCATCCTCTATTTCATATGCCTCAAGATCGCCAATCATGGGCTGGAGCCGCATCCGTTTGCGATACCGATCGAACTAAGCCAGGTGCCAGAACGATTGAGGACGTGGGGCGTCGACCTTCTGGTCGGGCATTTCTTGACCGGAACCGTCTACGACAACCCCTTGGTTCCCAAGGCTATAATGATGATCCCTTTGCTCTTTGTTGGAGCAACGCTCTTCGAGCTATTGAGGCGATCACCGCATCACTTTGGCCGTTCAATCCTTGCCAGCGCTGTCGCTTTGATAACGCCAGTTCTCGCGGGACTGGCCATGCTGGGCATTCCCTTGTTTTTCACCATCATCTGGCTGCCATCTCGCGTCATGGCCAGCATCGGCGTGATATGGGCCGGTGTCGCTGTCACCGCCCTCCTCGTCCAACTGGTTATCCCAAGGCAAGTCTATGCCATCGCGCTCGGGGTTATCGTGTTCTCGTTCATTGCCCAGAACAATCAGGTATTTATTGACCAAGGCCGCGTCGGAGTAAGGGACCACAATCTGGCGATCCGCTTGATTGCGAAACTGGAGGAGCAGCCGAACTACTCCGACATGAAGGCTCTCGCTGTCGTTGGCAGGAGGGCAGACATTGGCGGTTCGATAGCCACGTCGACCCATGGTTTCAACGATTCGAATTTCGAGTATTCGTGGGCAACGGCGCCAATGCTCAGCGAGCTCTCGGGCATTCCGCTTAGGCCGGCAAATGCGCCTGAAAACGAAGCGGCGCAGGCCTACTGCAAGGACCGTCCGGCGTGGCCGGCACGGGGCGCCCTAGTTATTCAGGGGGAACTTGCGATAGTTTGCTTGCCACCTGTATCAATGCCAAATTGATACAAAGGTACGATCAGGAGAAAGCACCAGAATGAAAAGCAAGCCCCTTCAGGTCTTTTTACAAGTGAGCTTCCTTGCCCTGACCGTCGTCGCTAGCATCATGATGGTAGCGATCACGACGCCCAAGGATGAACTCGGCATGAGGCTGGAGTGGTCTCAACCTCAACAAGCCGCGACAAAAATCAGATGATTTTACCAGCTGCAACGAACAGGCTGTCGACCGTCTGTTCGGATAAACCAAGTTCGATCGTCAATGCCGCAAGGTACGGATGATCGCGCGCTAGTCGAGAGAAATGCGAATACCTGCAATACTGCAAGATTGTTCGAGACGGCGCGGGAATGCCCCGCCCTTAGTCGGAACAACGCCATAGAGTAAGGCCCCGCCTTAGGGAGCATGCCGCCCCTCTAATGCAATCCTTAGTCGCAGTTTCTAACGAAAAGCAATAGGCGATTGCCTGGACCACCGAGGCGGGGCGTAGGCGTCTTTGTGGCCTAAATGGCTCAGCCTGGAGGCCATTGGCGCGGTGAAAACCGCAGTCGAAGGCACCAACCTGCGCATCGATCGTATGTGGGGCAAGCCGACACCAAGGGCAAGGCAGTAGTCACGTCCAAAAGCGCTGGCCTCAATACCGATCACGACAACGAACTTCGCGATTGGCAGCCAAGCAACGATGTCTGCGCCGGTTCACATGTTTGGCGCGGTGATGGCCTCCACAGGAGGTAACCGGTCCCTAGGAGGGACCGGCAGATCACCTGTGTCGTTGCCTTCGTTTTTTAGCCGTTTCGGCCAGTATGAGGGCCAACGACACCCTGTCAGCTACCCCATCCTCAACGGCATCCGCCTCTCTGTCGTGCCTTTCCTCGTGTGGCTCGTTTTCCAGATCAGCGTCGCCATCGAGATGATCGAGGAGATCGATCAACGTGTCGATGGCGTCTTGAACCCGCAGCCGGGAGTTCATTCTTCCTTCCACTGCACCACGAGAGAACTCCCAAGGCTTTCACAGCCTTATATATGTGGTTCATGCCGACGGCGGCTGGGGGTGGCAGGAACGCAGCACACTATCACGCGTGCGCGTTCAAGGGCCAAATGGTGCGTGGTGTCTAGAATGTCCGGCCGCAGCACCTGAAGGTCAATGCCGTGGGGCTAGCTTCAGCGGTGCGCGCAACTGGGTCTGGCGAGCAACCTCGTCCGGATTGCGTCGGCAACTCGCTGCGCGTTTACGGCAACCATAAGGCGTTGCTCCGGCGTGAAGGTGTCCCAGATCAAGCGAAGGTCGGCGCAGATAAATGGCCGCCATCCGCCAACGTCCAGTTCGGGATGCTGATCCCATTCCGGGACGTCCGGACGGGGAACAACATGACACCTTCGAATTCTTCATCTTCCATTTGGAACATCCTCCACTTCTGTGGCAAACCCGTTGAAGCGACACCGATACCTAAAACCGTAGAGGGTTTCCAAGGACTATCTAAAATGCTCTAACGCGCGGAAGCGTGAGGCGCAGTGGCGATAGTGAGTTTGAGCCGTGGGAATTTTTTGAATGAAGGTCCTTTTTCTCGGGGCGCCGATTGCTCCGCATTCCGATGTTACAATATCGTGGCAGCAACAGTTCGAGTATTATGGAAGTAATACGGGAAATCTTCTCATCGGTCAGTCTTTGAAAGAGGAGATTTATTTATCTGATTTCTATCACGGCCATGATATCAACCCAAAGGAAGCCTCCGAACGTTTCGATATGATCCTTATTCCTTCGGCAAACTTTTTATTTAAGGATTTCGATTTTGGTTACTTGGCGGATTTTGTCGAAGCCACCACGCTGCCTTGCATGATGGTTGGATTGGGCGCGCAGGCACCGGCAGCCGATGGCACGCGGATGGAAGGTATTCCTGCAGGCACCATGCGGTTGCTTCAGCTTGTAGCGGACCGCAGCAAGGTGATCGGTGTTCGTGGAGACTTCACCGCCCAGATCATGAATGACCTGGGCTTCAAAAGTGTGGAACCACTCGGTTGCCCCAGTCTGTATCGAACGCAGAAACGTGAGTTGAGGATCAAGCGCACGCACGCTGCTCGCGACCTTAGGCTGTCCTTGAATGGATCGAGCAATGTTGTCGAACATTCAGTTTCGCCTGAAGCCGCCAAGATGGTGGAGCGCGCGCTGCTGCGGCTCTCGTTGGAGAAAGGCCTAAACTACGTCCTTCAGAACGAAGCCCCTGAGATGACGGTCCAACTCAGCGATGATCCAACAACTGACGACCTTGCGGTCATGCGGACGCTTGTAAACCGTTTTGATCTTGGTGCGAGCCCCCAAGAATATGCTGCACATATCCGTTCGAAGTTCAGAAGCTTTTTTGATCTGAAGTCTTGGGATGAATATATACAGAATTTTGATGCATCGATCGGCACGCGGTTTCATGGAAACCTTATTGCGTTGACGAATGGCGTACCGGCATTTGTCGTTACGCACGACTCTAGAACGAGCGAAATGGCTGAACTCATGCGGATCCCACATCGTCGGGTCGACCACATCGACAGATTTGACGTTGATGAATTGTTCGCTTCGGCCGATTTCGACGCCTTCGAGTCGCGCTACACGCAATTGTATGATCGCTATGCCGCCTTTCTCACCCAGAATGGTGTGCGTCATAGACTTGAGCTTCCGGCAGCAACATCGCAGATGCCCACTTGGCAGAAGTTCCGCGGCGTTCTGACGCGCCTGCTGCCGAAGCTGCACTAAGGCGCAATAGCCGCCGGCACCGTTGATAGTTTCATAGGCCGGCTTGACCAGGTGACCCCTTCCGACAATAAAACGCCGGGGAAGAACGTTGTTGATCCTTAGCGAATTCATCGCATCTGGCACCGAGCGGGATGTGTATCGTCATCCCGACAGACCGCGGCGCATCATCAACGTTAGGCGTGCCGGTTCCATGTTGACCGAAATGCCGAAGAACACGCTTACCATCAAGCGATCGGCAACTCGAGCTTTTGCGGCTTCCCAAAATGGTGCGATCAGCGCTCCTGACGCGCGGGCACTTGCCCTCGTCCGGGCTGATCGGATCATTAACCAGATGTCCTAATACCCGCCCAGCCAAAATAGGCCGCTGGCCGTTCCGAACGCCACGGCAATGTAAACAGGTCTATCCATCGGGGCTCTGTAAAGTCGCTCAAATGGTCAATAGGTGCCATGTGATCGACACGAGACCCTCAGAACCACGGAAATATACAGCGCGTCTTTGAAGGTCATTGTCGCTGCGAGACGACTTCAGATCGGCTGTCATTTTCGCCTCCCTGTGAGGATCGCTTAACTCCCTAGCTCGCCGTGCGTATTGCGCTGTTTCGGTACGTCTGGCGCACCAACCAATCCCACAAATAGGGCCAACGAAATGGCTAAAGAAACTCTGCCCGCAGCGCTTAACTGGGTCAACGGCAGCTTGTCGGCACGAAGCATGGCGTTGCAGGAAAGATGCTTGCGGGCCACTGCGGCAAGACAGTGACGGAGGCTGACGTCAAGGCGCTGACCCTGTCAGAGGCGAAGACGTCTACCGGAAGTCCTACTGGACGCAGTCCGGCGGCGATTTGCTTCCGGTCGGCCTCGATTACATGTCCTTCGACTACGGTGTGAACTCCGGTCCGGGCGACGGTCGTCAAGCGCCTGCAGAAGGTGCTCGGCATCGACCAGGATGGCATAGTTGGCGGCCAGACGCTTGCAGCTGTCGACGCATACCCTGGCGGTCTGTCCGAACTTATCAAGGCTTACGCCGAAGAGCGCATGCGCTACCTGCGAGGCGTTCAGACGTGGAACAAGCACGTCCGAGGCTGGACCATCCGGGTCACCGGCAAGGATCCGAAGGGCCAGCACCAGCCTGCTCTCGGTGTCGTTGGCAATGCCCTCGTATGGCTGTAGGCGCACGACGGCTCTTCCCGCAGCGCCCATTGGCTCACCCAAGGCGCCGCGGGCCGATACCAGCTTTACTGAGACGCCGAAGAAGCCGGAGGCCTAGGCGCCGTTGGGCGGCCTGCTGTCGGCGATTGGCGGCATGGCGGCTGGCGCAGGGCAGGTGCAGTGGGCGTTGGCTTTCGTGCTGGTGGCTGCGGTTGGCTAGGCGTTTATCGCCTGGTGAAGCGTGAAAGGGCGACTGCATGATTGCCCGGTGGACGGCAGCCTGCTCGCGCATTGCTGGTCGGCTTGCTGCTGCGAGTGTGGCGTTGGCCACCCTGTTTTGCTGCATACACCAAAGGGCGACAGGACGCCGCGGCGACCCAGACCGAGCGCCGCCTCGAGACAATCAAGAAAGCACGGAAGTGGATTGCCTCGATCCTGCTGGCGTCGACACGCGTCTTCGCGAGTGGATGCGTGTCTAGCGGCAACTATTGTGGCGTGGCGCGACCAGTGCGGCCGTCCGTCGATGACCGTCTAACAGAAGGCACGGCGCGCCAGATTTTGGCCGAGAATGAGAAGGTGCCGAAGCTGTGCGGGGTGCGGCCATGAGAGTTTGGCGGTACGTTCAGCCGCTGACACTCATCGTCGGGCCGCGAGGGCTGGTGGGATGATCCTAACCGAAAGCATGGTCGTCTTAGCGCTGCTGATCGTCGGCGCGCGGTTCGAAGCGCTCTGGCGTATCTGGGGCCTCATTCGTGAGGCAGCAAGCAAGGGGAAGCGGCCCAGACCTACTTGGCGGCGCATAAGCTGCATGTCGCCGAGACCTGCGTCTCGAAGGCGGGTCACCGCGAGGCGACTGATCAAGTGATTGATGCTATTGGCCGGTGAAAACCGCAGTCGAGGGCACCAATCTGCGCATCGATCGCTTGTGGGTGAGTCACGGCAAGCCGACGCCTAGGGCGCGAGGGTAGCATATTGAGCTGCAGTGAAAGAGCTGATTTCGTTGCGAAATTGAGCGCCAAAAAGCTACGCTTCTGGCCAGTACTCAACGCGAATAGTTTTCAACCGACGCCCGAACTATGTTAATAGGCGATTGCTAACAGAACTTTTGGCAGATTGTCTTGCCCCGTCACTCCACGAGCGGCGGGGTTTTTTGTGTTCGTGGTGTGATTGGTGGTGTTTGCGCGTCTTGTTCCCGTCCTTCTAACGCAGAAATTTGGGCACAAACACTTGTTTCAGCCT
>Ga0209902_101322_pt1 | contig 12783 bp, 11 predicted proteins | sample FECB27metaG_FD_188304 | JGI IMG/M metagenome (GOLD analysis project Ga0209902, IMG submission 188304) | Cyanobacterial communities from the Joint Genome Institute, California, USA - FECB-27 (SPAdes) (version 2) | ecosystem: Environmental > Aquatic > Thermal springs > Hot (42-90C) > Microbial mats...
AAGCCAACCACGGCACGTTGTTTCTTGACGAGATCGGCGACCTGCCGCTCGACGTCCAGGTCAAGCTGTTGCGCGCGGTGCAGGAGGGGGAGGTCGACCCGGTTGGCGGCCGCGCCACGGTCAAGGTCGACATCAGGCTGATCTCGGCGACGCACCGCAACCTTCTGCAGCAGGTCAAGGACAGCAAGTTCCGCGAGGACCTGTTCTACCGCCTCAACGTCTACCCGATCTTCGTGCCGCCTTTGCGTGACCGCCGCGACGACATTCCGCTGCTGGTCAGCCATTTCATCTCGCGCGTTGCGCCGGCGAGCCCGCACGGCCGCATCCCGATGATCTCGGAAAACGCGCTGGCGCTGCTCCAGGCCTATGACTGGCCGGGCAACATCCGGCAGCTTGAAAACGCGGTGTTCCGCGCCTGCGTGCTGTCCGAGGGCGACGTGCTGACCGAGGACGAGTTTCCGCAGATCCGCGCCCAGGTCGAAGGCGTCGTCGATCTCGGTGGCGATGCCACGCCCGCTACGGCCAGCACTGCGGTTGACAGGGTCGCGCCGGTCACGGCCCTTCTGCCGCCGGCACCTGAACGCGTCCGGCCGGGAATGCTGCGCGCGCTCGACGAGCGCGGCAATGTCCGGGCGCTTGCCGACGTCGAGTTCGAGATGATCCGGCTCGCCATCGATCACTACAATGGCCAGATGAGCGAGGTCGCCCGGCGGCTGGGAATCGGCCGCTCGACGCTGTATCGTAAACTCAAGGAATACGGCATCGACCCCGAGACCGGTCGCAGCGAGCGACTCGCCTCTTGATATTTTGTTGCCGCTGATTTTGATTTAAAGCTTGCGTGTCGCTTGCGGGCCGCAGCGCTGTACAGTTTCGTGCGTATTTGTTCAGTGGTGTTTTTGTGGTTTAAACCAGTGGTTTACCATGAAAAGGTGCGATTCCTTTTTGCTGGGATATCGCCATGGTGTTACCGCATTTCGCCTTCAATAAGCAGTGATTAACCATTAGGATCGATATTCGGACGCGAATCCGTAAGCGTGTCCGGGCTTCAAATCCGGGGACAGATGGCAGCCTAACAGGGCCTTTTGATTTGAATAGGATCGAGAACACCGAAGGGCGTCGCTCGAAATCGAATGGTTGGCAGAAGTGGCTTACAGCCGCGATGCTAACGTTTGGTTTCCTGACAGCCTCTCAGGCAACAGCCTCCGCCGAAACGCGGACACTCAAGCTGTATTACACCCACACGGGTGAGCGGGCTGAGATCACGTTCAAGCGCAATGGCCGCTACGATCAAGCCGGCCTCAAGAAACTCAATCAATTCCTGCGCGACTGGCGCCGCAACGAGCCGACCAGGATGGATCCGCGTCTGTTCGACGTGGTCTGGGAAGCCTATCGTTCGGCTGGCGGCCGCGACTACATCCATGTCGTGTCGGCCTATCGTTCGCCGGCAACCAATTCGCTGCTGCGCAGCCGCTCCAGCGGCGTTGCGGAGAAAAGCCAGCACATGCTCGGCAAAGCGATGGACTTTTTCATTCCGGGCGTGCCGCTGAAGAAGCTGCGTGACGCGGGCCTGCGCGTGCAGGCCGGCGGCGTCGGCTATTATCCGCGTTCCGGCTCGCCCTTCGTCCACATGGACGTCGGCAATGTGCGCCACTGGCCGCGCATGAGCCGCAAGGAACTCGTTGCCGTGTTCCCGTCGGGCAAGACCTTGCACGTGCCGAGCGACGGCAAGCCGCTGCCCGGCTTCGAGCAGGCATTGGCATCCTATCAGTCGCGCAAGGCGAGCGGTGACTTCGTGCTCGCGAGTGCAGCACCTGCCAAGCGCAGTGGCGGCTTGTTTGCCGCGCTGTTTGGCGGCGGTGCCGACGAGGAAGAGGATACCGGCGAAATCGCAGTGGCTGCCGTTCAGCCCAAGAAGGCGCCGACCAAGGCCATCGCCGAAGCGCCGGCAGCCGCCAAGCCGCTGCCCGGCATCCAGATCGTGGCGCCCGAGAATGCGCAGCGTGCCGAGCTGCCGCAGGTGGCCGACGAGGTACCTGACCAGCAGGCGCCCGAGACAATCATCGCAGCCCTTCCGGCGCGCAGCGTGCCGTTGCCTGGCGTTGCCCCGCGGCCGCAGGCCGAGGTGGGCATGGCGACCGCCGAGAACGTGCCGTTCGGTGCTGCTTCGGCACCGCTTGCCGAAGGCGAGCAGCCGACCGCGGTCGAGCAGCAGATCGCAGCCAATGTACCGCTGCCGACCTGGCGCCCGAACCACACCCTGCCGGCCGAGCTCAAGCCCGAGGACCAGAGCGTGCTGATGGCGCTGGCCGCGACGGATGATGCGCCTGCCACGGCTAGCGACGTCAACGCGCCGCTGCCGTCGGCTCGTCCGCAGGACATGACCGTCGAAGCTGCTTTGGCTGCTGCGAACGACATTCCCGCCGAAGACGAGTCGGCCCAGGACGAACTCGAAATCGCATCTCTTGCACCTCAGCCGGAGCCGCGTTCGGTCTTCGACCAGCCTGAGGCGGTAGCAACTGCCACCCCCAAGAACGCGATCGCTGCGGCCTCGGCCGGCACCGATCCCGCCGCGGCCGTGGGTGGCAACGTCAAGACAACGCGCAAGTCGGCCCGGCCTTCGGCTCAGGAAGCCAAGCCCGATCCCAAGGCCGTCGTCGTTGCCGCAGCGCCCGACGCCGCACGTTGGGCATTGCGCAGCGGCACGCAGGTCACGACGGTCACGACCAATACCAAGGCGCCCGGTTTTGCCTACAACATGGTCCGCACTGCACCGAAAGAGGTCTACACGGCCGGCTTCCAGCAGGGCGACCAGTCGGCTGATGCCCACAAGTTCTCCGGCAGCGCCGTGAAGTTTCTCTCTGTGGCCCGGTTCTCGACGAACTGATCGACATCAAGACAATGAAAAAGCCGCGCTGGGCAACCCGCGCGGCTTTTTTGCTTTTAGGCGCCTGCCTTCTCCCGCAAGGGGAGAAGATAAGCCTCAGTTCTTGCGCAGCTTGTTTGCCTCGGCGGCGAGCGCCTCGATGCCGGCCCAGTCGCCTGCCTTGACCATGTCGTCGGGGGCGACCCACGAGCCGCCGACGCAGACGACGTTCGGCAGGCTGAGATAGTCCCTGGCGTTCTTGGCCGAGACGCCGCCGGTTGGGCAGAACTTCACGCCTGCGATGGGCGACGCCAGCGCCTTGAGGAAGGGTGCGCCGCCGGCCTGCTCGGCGGGGAAGAACTTGAGGAAGTCGAGGCCGGCTTCAAGCGCGCCCATGATCTCTCCCGGTGTGATGGTACCAGGCAGCAGCGGCACGTCGCTGTTGGCAGCGTGGGCGGCCAGCTCGCGCGTCAGGCCCGGGCTGACGATGAACTTCGAGCCGGCGGCGACGGCCTCGTCGAACTGGCGCGCATTCAGGATGGTGCCGGCGCCGACGATGCAGTCCTCGACCTCGGCGGCGACACGGCGGATGCATTCCAGCGCTTCGTCGGTCCTGAGCGTGATCTCGATTGCCCGGAGGCCACCACGCGCCAGCGCGCGGGCCAGCGGCACGGCATCGGTTGCGCGCTCGATCTTCAGCACCGGAATGACTGGCTGGCCATCGAGCAGCGCAAGCAGTTTCTGGGTTTTGCTGGTCATGGCATTCACTCCGCTGTCAATTTTCAACCGATTTAACAGACCCGCCATTCCGAGTCCACGAAGCCTGTCACGACATGGTGTTGCGGCCCGAATGGCAGGCCGCGGGCCTGGGCCGTTGCTGTCGCCGAAGCCCTACGCCTTGCGGCGCCAGCAGTCTATGCCTTGCCAAAAATCCGGGCGAACCAGCCTTTGAGCGTCGACCACAAATCACGGCCGCCGAGGGCCCTGGCGATGGCTGCCTGCGTGCGCACGCCGGCAATACCGTCCGCGGCAAGACCGTGATCGGCCTGAAACCGCTTGACCTGGGCTGCCGTGCCCGGCCCGTAGATGCCGTCCGTATCGACTGCGTATCCCAGGGCAACCAGCGCTTCCTGCAATTCGGTGACAAGCTCGCCACGCGTGCCTACAGTCATTGTACGGTCGCCGGGGGCAGGGCCGTCGATCTGCCTTTCGTAGGCCTCCGCCAGCTTGAGGTGGTAGCCGTTCTTGCGGAAACCCGGTCCGTTGTAGCCGTGGCCGACGGCTTCCCAGTCGTGATCGTTCAGCGCACTGGTCAACCCGGCCTTGTCGAGGTAGCGCGCCATCAGCCGTGCCTGGCCGGCAGCCCCCGAACGCGCCTCGGTCACAAGCGCATCGACATCGTCGAAGCCGAGCCATTGCCAATGCGCGCCCATCACCTGGCCGAGACCCCATGATGTCGATTCATAGGCAGCCCGATGGTCGATATCTGCCGCCCGGTCGAGCATCTGCCACCGCGCCGCCTGGGCGCGCGGGTTGGCAATGGTGCCCGCCGTCGGCGCGGCGAGGCCCTCGGCGCGTGCGCGCTCCTGCGCTGCGCCGGAAAGCCTGCGGTCGAAATAGTGGCCTTCGAAACGGATCAGCGGCTCGTTGCGGCCGTCGATCTTGGCGAACACCTGGCCGGCGCTCTCAATCTCGGCAATAGCGAGCAATGCCGCCGGTTCGAGCCCGAATTCTTGGGCTGCCTTTTCGATTTCCGTTGCCGTCTGCCTGCTGAACATGCGCGACATTCTCCATTTCGCAGCGGCCATTGTCGCCTGGTTTCGGCAGACGTGGAAAAGCGGGCAGCGAATTATTCCGACCCGAGGTCGGGGCCGAATCACGAACTGCCTGTAATCATTCTACTTTCAGCCGCACGTTGAAAAAATCGAGCCGAGGCGCTAGTGGCTCGGCGATGAATCTGTCCACACCTCAGCCGCTTTTCCGCGTTGCCGCCCTCTACCGCTTCTGCCGGCTCGAGGGTTACGAGGCCTTGCGCGCTCCGCTCGCCGCCTTCTGCTGCGGCCGTGGCATCAAAGGAACGCTGCTGCTCGCGCGCGAGGGCATCAACGGCACGGTCGCTGGCACCGAAGAGGCGATCGCCGAACTGATCGCTCATCTCGAAGCCATGCCGGAATTCGGCGCACTCGAGGTCAAGTACAGCACTGCCGAAGAGATGCCGTTCCACCGCATGAAGGTGCGGCTCAAGGCGGAAATCGTCACCATGGGCGTCGAGGGCATCGATCCGCTTGCCAGCGTCGGTGCCTATGTCGAGGCGGGTGACTGGAACGCGCTGATCTCCGATCCCGACACCATCGTCGTCGACACACGCAACGATTACGAAGTGGCGATCGGAACGTTCTCGGGCGCCGTCGATCCGCAGACCAAGAGTTTCCGCGAGTTCCCGGCCTGGGTCGAAAACCACCGCAGCGAGCTCGAAGGCAAGAAGGTGGCGATGTTCTGCACCGGCGGCATCCGCTGCGAGAAGGCCACGGCCTACGTGAAGTCGATCGGCATCGACGACGTGTTTCACCTCAAGGGCGGCATCCTCAAATATCTCGAGGACGTACCCGCCGAGGAAAGCCTTTGGCAGGGCGAATGCTTCGTTTTCGATGAGCGCGTGTCGGTGTCGCACGGGCTTGCCGTGGGTGAGGCTGAACTGTGTCGCGCCTGCCGGCATCCGCTGATGCCCGAAGAGCTTCTGTCGCCGAAGTTCGAGGCTGGCGTGTCTTGCCCGCATTGCCATGACGCCCGCACTGACGAGGACCGCGCCCGCTATGCCGAGCGTCACCGCCAGGTCGAGCTGGCAGAAAAACGTGGCACCAGCCCCCATATCGGCAGTTAACCTTCCGCTGCCGGCCGACCTCGCCAAATTGGCGGGCGTCATTGTAATGTCTTGATCGTCCGCCTACCTCTCGGCGACCGACATTCCAACCGGAGGCATCCATGTTCGACCCCAAGAAGCTGCTCGACGATCTCCTCGGCTCCAAGATCCCGGGAACCGGCTCTACCGTGCGCGACAAGGCCGGGCAGGCGACCCAGCTTGCCAAGGACAATCCGCTTGCTGCCGGCGCGCTCGTCGCCGTGCTGCTCGGCACCGGTGCCGGTCGCCAGGTCGCGGGCACGGCGCTGAAGGTCGGCGGCCTCGCTGCCATTGGCGGTCTCGCCTACAAGGCCTACCAGAACTACAAGGCCGGCAATGCCCCCGAGCAGACCGCGGCTGCCCCCGATGCCGAGCCGCAGCTTCTGCCGCCGCCGTCCGACAATTCCTTCCACCCCTCGCAGGCGCCGCAGGGCGAGACCGAGTTCGTGCTGACGCTGATCCGCGCCATGATCGCCGCCGCCAAGGCTGACGGCCATATCGACGAAGACGAGCGCAAGAAGATCGGCGACAAACTCAGCCTGTCGGGCATCGGCTCCGACGCCGAGCAGTTCCTGATGGAAGAGCTCAATTCGCCGCTCGATCTCGACTCGATCGTCGCTGCCGCCCAGACCGAGGCGCAGAAGGTCGAGCTCTACACCGCCTCGCGCCTGGCCATCGATCCCGACACCCGCGCCGAGCGCGGCTACCTCGACCTGCTCGCCGGCCGCCTGCAGCTGCCGGACGCACTCGTTGACCACATCGAGGCGACGGTTTCGAGCGTCAAGGTGCCGGTCGTCGAGGCTTCGGCCAATCCGCAGGTCAACCCGCGCTGGTAACCGACAGGAGGCGCCGGGCGGTGCCTAAAAGACGATTTTTCGCGTTAAGGATTTGTTAACCGCCCAGGCGCATCATTTTCTTACTCGGATCGGCTCTCCTCCTCCCAAGCACGGTTCGATCAAAGCCTGGGCGGTCGCCAATGACCGCCCTTTTTGTGTAACCGCAGCCCTCCCATTCCCCGAAAACTAAGACGCAGGCCGGCTCAGCAGTGTGCCGACCATGTGTCATCCTATTTCGATTTTCAGAACCCTGCTTTAGACTGCTTCAGCTACCAATGATCTGCCGCCGGCGATCGTCATGCGCAGGGAGGAGCTTCATCATGGCAAGCAACAGGGTTGCGGTGGTTACGGGTGCCGGCAAGGGCATCGGCAAGGCGGTGGCAACCGCTCTGCTCCAGGACGGCTGGAACACCGTCTTCTGCGGCCGCAGCAAGCACGCGCTCGATGAGGCGATCCACGATGCCGGCAAGACCGACGCCAAGGCGCTGGCCATCGTCTGCGACGTCACGAAACCCGACCAGGTCGACGATATGTTCGAGACCATCACCGAGGCGTTCGGCCGCGTCGACCTGCTCTTCAACAATGCCGGCATGGGCTACAAGGCGTCGACCATCGACGAGATCCCGGTCGAGGCTTGGAACGAGGTCGTGTCGGTCAACCTCACCGGCACGTTCCTGTGCTCGCGGGCTGCCTTCGCGGCGATGCGCAGGCAGGAGCCGATGGGCGGGCGTATCATTAACAACGGCTCCGTTTCGGCGCATGCGCCGCGTCCCGGCTCGGTGCCCTACACAGCCACCAAACATGCCATCACGGGGCTCACCAAGACGCTGGCGCTCGACGGCCGCCCGTTCGACATCGCCTGCGGCCAGATCGACATCGGCAATGCGCTGACCGAGATGGCTGTTCCGATGACCGTCGGTGTCCAGCAGGCCAATGGCTCGATTGCTGCGGAAGCGGTGATGGACGTTGCCCGCGTCGCCGAGGCTGTCGTCTACATGGCCGGCCTGCCGCTCGACGCCAACGTGCTGTTCATGACCGTCATGGCAACCAAGATGCCTTACGTCGGACGCGGCTGAGGCCCCGGCCAGATCCAGAAAATCTCCTGGTCCGTGGAAAACAGCCGTTAACCCAGAAGTAGTACACAACGGTGCTTACGCGTCGAAGTGGCTTCTGGAAGGCGGGTTTTGGCATGCAATTGAGCGATCTGGTGGATCTGAAGGCGCTTCTCATCATCGCGCTGATCTTTATCCCCCTCGAGCAGTTGATCCCCCACCACGACGAGCAGAAGACGCTGCGCCGCCATTGGCTCAACGACGTCTTCTACCTCCTGTTCAACGGCATCGTGATCAAGATCGGCCTGCTTGCCGTGGTTGGCGCTATGATGGTCGGCCTTGACTACATCATGCCGGCGAGCGTCGGCGCGGCTGTCCGCAGCCAGCCGATCTGGCTCCAGATAATCGAGGTGATCGTCCTCGCCGATATCGGATTCTACCTTGCCCACCGCACCTTCCATGCCGTGCCGTTCCTTTGGCGCTTTCATGCGGTCCACCACAGCATCGAGGAGATGGACTGGCTCGCCGGGCATCGGGTCCATCCCGTCGACCAGATTCTCACCAAGTCGGCGTCCTATCTGCCGCTGTTTGCGCTCGGCTTCTCGCCCGCGGCGATCGTCATCTATGCGGTGATCTACCAGTGGCAGTCGGTGCTGGTGCACTCAAACACGCGTATCGGCTTCGGCCCGTTGAAGTGGATTGTCGCCTCGCCGAAGTTCCACCATTGGCACCACGCCAACGAGCGTCAGGCCTACGACAAGAATTTCGCCGGGCAACTGCCGTTCCTCGACGTGATCGGCGGCACGCTCTACATGCCCGACCGCATGCCCTCGAAATACGGCACCGACGACCCGGTGCCTCACCTCTATCACGAGCAATTGGCCTATCCGTTCACGGCCGGAAAGCCGCTCGGCGATGTCAGCCTGCCTTCCGCAATCGGAGAGACCCAGAAATGAACAGCCGCTTGGAAGATGTGGCCGGCAAGGGCCTGATGATCTCGATCTTCCTGTACCTGGCGATCATGCAGGCGGTGTCCATCATCGCGACCGTCCAGATGCGGGAGCAGATCGACCTGTGGGGTTTCGTGCTTGCGTCGCGCGTGGCGGGCCTGGTCTTTCTCGCCCTGATCGTGTTCCTCACCGTCATCCGGCATGCGCCGAAGAACGTGTCGTCGGGCCTCGAACCCCGCCTGACAGCGATCGCCGGCACCTTCTGCCTGATGTTCCTCGTCGTCCTGCCAACTGGAAGCCCGGGGCTTGGCCTGCGCGTCCTCGCTTCCTGCCTGCTGGTGGTCGGCACGGTCTTATCGATCTGGTGCGTGATCTATCTCGGCCGGTCGTTCTCGATCATGGCCGCGGCACGTCAGCTGGTCGTCCAGGGACCGTATGCGATCGTCCGGCACCCGCTTTATGCCGCCGAAGCCGTCACGACGCTTGGAGCGGTGATTGCCGGCTGGTCGATCTGGTCTGCCCTGCTCTTCGTCCTGTGGTGGGCATTGCAGTACCGCCGCATGGTCAATGAGGAGCGCATCCTCCGCGCGACGTTCCCCGAATACGAGGACTATGCCCGCCACGTTCCGATGGTCATCCCGACGCTGACGCCCTACCGGCCCGGCGCTGCGGCAGCGACGGGTACGCTGCCGGCCGAGTAGAGCTGTTCGGATCAGCTATTTCGCCAGGAAGGCCTCTATCCGTTCCAGCGCGCGCAGGATGTTTTCTTCCGAGTTGGCGTAGGACAGCCTGATGTAGCCTTCGCCGAGGATGCCGAAGTCGGGGCCGCCGATCAGGGCGACGCCGGCATCCTCAAGCAAAGCCGAGGCCAGCTTCTTGGCTTTCCAGCCGGTCTGGCTGACGTTGGGGAAGGCGTAGAACGCGCCCTTTGGCGTGACGCAGGAAATGCCCGGGATGGCGTTCAGCCCCTCGACAACGATCCTGCGCCTGTTGTCGAAGGCACGCATCATCTTCTCGACGTCGTCCTGCGGGCCGTCGATGGCGGCGATGCCGGCGAACTGGCTCGGTGCATTGACACAGGACCAGCAGTTGACGGCGAGCTTGCGCACCTTGTCGTAGAGGCGGCCGCCCTCGGGGGCATTCGGCCAGATCGACCAGCCCATGCGCCAGCCGGTCATCGCCCAGGTCTTGGACCAGCCATTGAGGATGATCAGCCGGTCGCGGATTTCGGGGAAGGTCAGCAGCGAGACATGGCTTTCGCCGTCATAGGTCATGACGTCGTAGATCTCGTCCGACATGATGGCGACATGTGGATGGGCCTCGAGGCCCTTGACCAGCTTGGCGATCTCGACGCGCGGCGTCACCCCGCCGGTCGGGTTGGCGGGCGAGTTGAGGATCAACAACCGCGTGTTGGGCGTGATCAGCGAAAGCGTCTCCTCGGCCGAGAAGGCAAAGCCATTGGCCTCGCGCATCGGAACCGGCACCGGCGTCGCGCCGGTGAATTCGATCATCGAGCGATAGATCGGGAAGCCCGGATCGGGATAGAGGATCTCGGCGCCCGGCTCGCCGAACATCAGGATCGCGGCGAACATCGTCGGCTTGCCGCCGGGCATGATCATCACACTTTCTGGCGACACTTCGATGCCCGTCGTGGCCAGCGTGCGCCGGACCACCGCCTCGCGCGTCGCCAGCAGGCCGTTGGCCGGCGTGTAGCCGTGGTGGCCGTCGCGCAGCGCCTTGATGGCGGCCTCGACGATATGCTCGGGCGTGCGGAAGTCGGGCTGGCCGATGCCCAGATTGACGATATCGCGCCCCTCATGGAGCAGGGCCGTGGCGCGGGCCAATACGGCAAAGGCATTTTCCTCGCCGAGGCGGTCGAAGGCGGCAATCGTGTGGAGCATTCCGGCTATCCGTCTGGTTCTGTTGGGGGCGCTCAATTTTTGCGAGACTTCGGTCGACCATGTCAAACGAATTGGAGACGTCCTTGTCCGAGAACCTGCAGGACTGGAAGCCGCGGCCGCGCCCCGAGCGCATCAATCTCGAGGGGCGCTATGTCCGCCTTGAGCCGCTCGATGCCGCAAAACACGGCGAGCGCCTGTACGAAATGGCGACCGCCGAGGACGCCGAAGGCCGCTTCCGCTGGCTCTTCGACACCAAGCCGCAGACCCGCGCCGACTTCCAACCCTGGCTCAACAAGTCGGCGGCAAGCGAAGACCCGCTGTTCTTCGTCGTCATCGACAAGGCCAGCGGCAAGATGGCCGGGCGGCAGACCTTGATGCGCATCGACCCGAATTTCGGCGTCATCGAGATAGGCAACATCTACTGGAGCGATATCGTCTCGCGCAAACCGGCGGCGACCGAGGCGCAGTTCCTGTTCGCGCGCTACATCTTCGAACTCGGCTATCGCCGCTACGAGTGGAAGTGCAACAACCGCAACGAGCCGTCCAAGCGTGCGGCCGAGCGGTTCGGCTTCAAGTTCGAGGGCATCTTCCGCCAGCACATGGTGACCAAGGGCGAAAACCGCGACACGGCGTGGTACTCGATCATCGACAAGGAATGGCCGGCCTTGCTCGAGGCCTACGACGCTTGGCTTGATCCGGCCAATTTCGATGCGGCGGGCCAGCAGAAACGCAAGCTCGAGGACTTCCGTGCCGAATTCGGCGCCTGAGTTGCCCGCGGGCAACTTTTGGGCTCGACAGCAAGGCATGCGACAATCGCACCAGTGATGGCGCGTTGGCTGAAACGCCAACGGGCGCTATGTAGCTGAACCTTGCCGGGCGCGGTCCGGACGCAACGAGATGTTAGGGCCACGCCGATGGACACCAAGACCCGCCACGCCGCCGTCGCCGCCGCATGGATCATGATCATCTTCGGCGTCTCGGCGTTCTTCCTGCCGAAGGTCATGCTTGCTGTCGGCAACTATTCGACCGCTGCCGCAGGCGTGATCGCCGTGTGCTTCGTACTCGCCTTCTTCGGCGTGTTCTGGCTGCGCGGCCGCAGCCAGCGCAAGAACGGCAACTGACCCCACCTGATCCTATCCGGCCACTGCGGCCTTCGCGGCTTCGGCCAGCGGTATCGTCAGCTCGGCGCGCAAGCCGCCGCCGCTGCGGTTCTTGAGCGTCACGTCGCCGCCAAAGCGGCGGGCAATGTTGCGGGCAATCGTCAGGCCCAGACCGAAGCCGCCGGTCTGGCGGTTGCGCGAGCCTTCGATGCGGATGAATGGCCGGAAGATCGTTTCCATCTTTGCATCGGGGATGCCTGGCCCGGAATCGTCGATGGTGAGCAGCAGCTGTCCGTTGTTCTGCGACAAGGCCAGGCGTGCGTTGCCGCCATATTTCACCGCATTATCGACGAGATTGGTCACGCATCGGCGCAGTACGATAGCCTGGCCTTGGCAGACAAGTCCACGGGCGTGGTGACGGGCGCCGTCGAAGACGACATGCGGATTGCCGTCGGCAACCGAATCGACGAGCGACCAGAAGTCGATCCTTTCCGAAGCCTCGTCCTTGGCTTCGTAGATGGCGAAGTCGAGCACGGAGGCAGAGATCGCCTCGATGTCGGCCAGATTGTGCATCAGCGCTGTGCGAAGCGGTGAGTTGCGCAACAGCTCGAGGCGCAGGCGAATGCGGGTCAGCGGTGTCCTGAGGTCATGCGCCAGGGCTGCCGCCAGCAGTTCGCGGTCCTCGACATACTCCTTCAGCCGCGCCTGCATGGTGTTCACCGCCCTTGCAGCGGACTTGTATTCGCTGCTGCCACGTTCATCCAAAGGAGGGCTTTTGAGGTCGTCACCGATGCGCCGGACGGCACTTTCGAGCGCACGATAAGGTGCTGTCAGCCGGCGCAGCGACCAGATCGACAGCGCCACCACGAGTGCCGCCACCGATCCATAGAGCGGCAGGCTGTCGCTGTTGAGCACGGGGCTGGGCGGTGTCGCCTTCATGGTGAAGTTGAGCCACTGGCCGTCCTTGAATTCGATCGATGCCACCAGCGTGTCGCTGTTGGTGATGTCGGATGACAGGTCGAGCAACTCGCGTTCGACGCTGCCGACGCTCTGGTCAGGTTCCGCCGAATTCAGGCTCGGTTTTGGCTTCGGCATCTCGCGCCGAACACGCGCTTCCTGGATGCCATACTTCGACAGCCGGCCGACGATGATGTCCTCAAGCTCGGCCATCTCGTCATCGGT
>Ga0209902_101325_pt1 | contig 12764 bp, 13 predicted proteins | sample FECB27metaG_FD_188304 | JGI IMG/M metagenome (GOLD analysis project Ga0209902, IMG submission 188304) | Cyanobacterial communities from the Joint Genome Institute, California, USA - FECB-27 (SPAdes) (version 2) | ecosystem: Environmental > Aquatic > Thermal springs > Hot (42-90C) > Microbial mats...
AGCACGTCGACCTGGCGCAACTTCGTGACGATCTCTTCGGGCTTGTGCTTCTTCCGCGGCATTCCTGGCATCCTCCAAAGGCTCAAAAGCCTACTTCAGGGAGGACCACTTTTCAGGGGGCAGACCATCAGCCCCTGCAGATACGCTCCATGCGGATCGAGCTTGCAGCGCTGCGGCTGACCCTGTCGCCGCGCATTGTGTTCCCCGGTTTCGCCTGCCCGGCGCACCCAGACGATCGCCGTCGCGATCCCGGCCCCAAACCGCGCAGCCGCATGGCGGGCCGTGAGCCCCGCCTCAGCCGAGGCGATCACACGTTCACGCAAATCCTGGCTGTAGGCGCGCGCCATTTCCGGCCTCCATCGTCAGACGATGAAGGAATCGCACTGTTCGCGCCGCTTGGGAATCCCGCCAGAATCGGAAAATCGTGAACCTGCTCTAGACCTGATTTGCCCAGATAGCGGGCCAGTGGCCGAGAACATATAAAGATCCGAAAGCCTATTCAAAGGCATTTGGGCGTACGCGTAACTCAAAAACGACAATCGCCTGATCTGGTCGCCATGCTGATATCCTCGCTTGTTGGATAGCTCTTTATGATCAGATCATCGGCAGTTCGGGACAAGAAACCGAGATACCTGAAATGATCCAGCCAGCCCTCCATGGGCCAGACTCCCCATTTGTCGTGGAAGATTCGGGCGTTCCGAATGATGTCGGCGAAATGCTGCAGCGGCGGGTCGATGACGCCGTGATGCTGGTGATAGGCGCTGGGTCCACCCAGGAAGAGCAAGTCGAGACCAGCCTTGTTCGCACGAAACGCAAAATCGGTGTCCTCGGCGCCATAGCCGGTGAACTCTTCGTCAAACCCGCCCGCGCGGTCAAAGGCTGCTCGCGCAATCCCGAAGGCAAGAGACCAGAACAGGCCGAAGTTGGCTTCGCGCTTCAAGCCGGACGGCGGAAAACTGCGAATTGGGTGAGCCAAGCCTGCTGTCCTCAGCGAAGCGTCGGACCAGCAGCCATTCTTGGTGTCTTCTGCAGACAGGTACAAAACCTCGGCGCAGATCAACGCATCCCGGTCGACCAAGGCCTTCGCCATGGTTGCGACCAGATCGCTGCCTGGGATGCAATCGACATCGAGAAACAGCAGTCGTTCCATGTCCGCGCTTGCCGCGGCCAGATTGCGGGCTCGCGCCAATGGCAGCGCGTCGGTGTCAAGGCGAATGAGTTTTATCGGGAAGTCAGCCTCGGGACGTTCGACGGGATCGAGGCTCATATCGACGATCACCAGTTCGGCCGGCGCCACCGTGCTGCGCCGCAGGCCCTCGACGAGGTTGCGCAAATGCGCCTCGCGGTTCTTGACGAGGGTGAGGACGCTGATCATGACGCCCGTCGTCGCCAGAGATCGAGCCGGTATTGCGCTTTGCGTTCGTGCAGGATCGTTTCGAGATCGACGGCCGTCGCGTGCCGCAAGGCCTCTACGGCAGCATCCCCGCTTTGCGGGTAGTCGGTCTCGCCCGTCCAATGCACGAGGATGAGATCGCCGCCCGGCGCTAGCAGATCGAGCACTCGGCGCGCGGCAAGCGCGAGATCGGCATCGTCCCAGTAATAGGCGACCTCGGAGAGAACGATCAGGTCGGACGATGAACGGTCAGGGATCTCACCAGGGAAGCTCATCATGGCGAAGCGAACGCTGGGATAAATTACGCATCGGCTCGCGGCGCTGGCGAGGGCGGTTTTGCTGACGTCGATCGCCAGCAGGTCGTCGCATTGCCCGGCGAGACGCTGGGTTAGGACCCCGTTGGCACAGCCTATTTCCAAGGCATGCCTATAGCGGCGGCCTCCGAAAGATGCGAGCGTGTGATCGTATTTGGCCTGTTCATAGCTGCTGGTTTCGAAGCCCCACGGATCAGCATCGCCGGCGAACATTTCCTCGAAATAGGTCGACGGCAGGCTATTGCGGGCGCGCGTCACGACCGGTCCTTTCATAGAGCAGGTCGAAGGCTGGCATGCGCAGCTTGGCTGCCGACAGACGAAAGCCTTCGCCGAACTGTGGCGTGATCTGGCTGCAATGGGCCGCCAGCGCCTGGTTGCGCAAGCCTACCGGCATCGGCGGCGTCCGCATCGTGCGGTAGCCGGCCGATGGCGACTCCTCTGCCCACACAACGTATTCGAACACGTTGATCGCCCGCATGGCCGTCTGCGAGACGGCTCGCGCGAGCGCATAGGCAGCTTCATGATCGCAATGCGGTTCGTGATGCGCCGTCACCGCGAGTGCATCGACACGGAAGCGACGGCAGATCGCGGCCAACCGTCGGCGCGACAGTTCGAACTCGGGAGAACCAGCGCTGAAGGGCTGCGCGTCCGGCCAGTCGAGGAACACGGGCGGCGGAGCGGTACGCCCCGCCAGGATTCTGACTGCCCGTGCCGCCTCGCGGCGCCGGGCGGCGATGAGGCGGATGCGCGAAGCAAGATCGTCATGGCGATGGGAACCCACACCGTTCGTCAGGATGACGACGCCGGCCAGCGCTTCTCGCGAGGCGGCATCGGCGATGAGCGCGCCGCAGCCTAGTGTCTCGTCATCGGCATGGGGCGCGAGAACGAGCCAACGCGCCGACGCCACTGCACTGGCTGCAAGAGGGCGTGCAGCGAGCGGGCGGGCAGCGTGACGCCGCATCACCACAGCCTGTCGTCCTCACCCCAGACGTCGTGGTCGAGCCAGGCAATCGCCGCCTGGTCGCGCGCGTAATCGGGTCCGGCCTGGCGCAGATAGAGGCTGAGATCCCTGGTGATCTTGTCGATGCGCTGGCCGTCGAAGGCGCTGCGGGTTCCCACGATCCGAGCCGACAGCTCCATGACGTCGAGCGCCGCGCGCTCGACGATGCCGCGCGTCATGCGGACGAAGTCGGGCGCATCGGTCGCATCGTCTGCTGCGCGCTGGGCGGCCTCGCGAACCCAGAGATAGGCGGTGCGCGTTGCCGCCACCGCCTCGGCGAACTTGACGCGCTGGAGCGGATCGCTGCGCGCGGCATCAGACATCGCGGAGCGCGTTTCGGCCAGAAGGCCCTCGACGCCACCGAGTTGAACCGCCAGGAAACGCCAGGCGCCGGCCGTGAAGCGCGGCTCGCCGCCATAGTCTCCGGGAGCGCCAAGCAGATCGACCGCGTCGGGTTCCAGCCCGGTCAGGTCGTAGCTGCCGCTGCCGGTGGCGCGCATGCCGCGCACGCGCCATCCCGACAGATCGGCACGTCCGGGAAGATTAGCCGGCACGACGACGAGCTGCGTCACACCGTCCTGCCCTCGCGAAGTCACCACGGCATAGGCCAGACCGCCGGCTCCAGTGGCGAAGGCTTTCGCCCCCGAGAGCACCCAGCCATCGCCTATGCGGCTCAGGCAGACGCCGGGCGGCGGCTCAGTCGCCCACACCCCGTAGAACGCGCCGTCACGAAGCCTCAAGGTCAGGTTCGCTTTCTGCTCCGCCGAGCCGAACCACGAAAACAGCTTCAGCGCGTTGACATGTCCCTCGAAGATGCGCCCCAAACTAAGGTCGGCCCGGCCAATCAGGCGCAGGACGTTCAAGAGCGCCGCGTTCTCCGAGCGTGCATCGGCGAAGCTTTCGCCGCCGCTTTCGGGGGGAGCGAAGACGCGATGCAGTCCCGCTGTACGCAGCGTCTCGACGCTTTCCTGCGGGTAGAGCGGAGCCGCGTCGTAGCGCGCTCCCGATTCGACCAGCCGATCGAACAGGCCCTGCAGTCGCGGCCTGAAGTCATGCAGCTTCTGGATGGTTGGAAGCGGCCCGCTGCGTTGATTTTGATCAATCTGGCGCATGGAGGAGGCCTTCCTGAGCGGTTGAGATAAGGAATTCGGCGGCATGGCGAGCGCCGTCGGGGTCGTGAAGTCGTGCCAAAGCCTCCGGTTGCAACGCCTGCGCGGAGGCGAGCAGCGCCGGCCAGTCCGAAGAGTTCGGCCAGTCGTTTAGGACGATGGCAGCACCTTGTGCAGCAAGCCGTCGTGCCTTCGAAGCCTGCTCGTCGAACGGCCGCGGTTGCGGCAGGCAGATGAAAGGGCGCGGAGTCGCGATCACCGCAGTGACCAGGCCGTCGCCCGCCGCGCCGATGACGATGCCGGCCGCTGCGATTTCGGACGCGGCATCCTGTACCCAGCCCAGCAGCGCCAGATTGTCAGGCATCGAGGCCGGCTGGGAGATCGGCCCGATCACCCGCCACGTCAAATCGGGCGTCGCACGCGCCGCATCCGCCAAATCGTCTCCCGTCGCACTGGAGCCTCCGAGCCCATTGACGACGAGAACACTGTCCCAACGTCGATCTGCAGGGCCTGTTCCTGCCCTTGTCAAACCAGGGCAGAATCGCGTCCGGGCCCGCACCCATTTCGCGGTTTCGAGGTCATCGAGATCCTGATGAAATGGAGCCAGCAAGGCTCTTGCGCCTCGAAACGCATCGAGATGCGCGTCGTCTTCGCGCCGTCCGCCTAGCCGGACAAAGACGGTCGGTGTGGCGGCCAGTCGCGCCAGCATCGCGATCTCGACCGACACATCGACGACCATCAAAGCCGGCCGCTCGCGTGCGATCCACGCCGTCAGCAACGCCACTCTCCTGCGGACACCATCATGGTGGTAGGGAGCATAGTGAAGTGCATCGGGCCGACAGTTGGCATCGTCGCGCCCGTCGAAGCGGGCGTCGTCCGACAAGCGATCATCGGGTAGGTCGAGGCAATCGACGTCGTCTGTACGGCCGGCAAGCCCCGTGCCGATTAGGGTGAACGTGCCGGGCGGCGCTGCGCCTGCGATCGCCAAAGCGCGCTGCCGATGCCCGTCGCCGTGATGGTGGACGTAATAGCCGATCGGCCGCGTCATCGTCCGAAGCCGATTTCGGCCAGCGCCACATCGTGCGGCATCGGCGGCAAGGCGCGCTCCGCCTCGATCAGTTGACTGGGCCCGCCGACCGCCCGCCGCATCTCGCGACGCCACAGAGCGCGCGTTCGCCAGTGATTTAAAGAGGGAGCCATTTCCGCGAGCCCATGTGCGGCAGTTTCACCCATTCGTTTCATCATTTGCGCCATGCCCTCGGCGGCGCGTCCGTCCTGCCTGGTCGAGACGCGGGTCCAGACCGATATCGGATGGACGAGACGGCCACCGGCGATGATGGCGGCCTCGACCAGAGCGCGATCTTCGCCCGAGGCCATCAGCGGGACGCCGCCGGAACGGCGATAGATCTCGGAGGTCATTGCCAGGCTGCCGCCGGTATGGTCGCCATGACGTGGTGGGAGATCCCATGGGCTAGGGTCGATCTCGTCCTCGATGTCTCGCACACAGGCCCAATAACGGTCCCATAGAGCGCGGACTGCGATGATGGCCGGCGGAGTTGCCTCGACCTCGTCCAGCACCAACCGGCCGCCGACGAGATCAGCGCCGGCGCCGATGGCGGCGAGATTGGCGGAGACCCAATCGGTCGGCGGACGCGCGTCGGCATCGGTGGTGATCAGCACGCCTGGGATATCGCCGAGACGTTCGAGGCCGGCGGCCATCGCAGCGGCCCTCGCCGAACCCGCATGAGCGAGCTGCGGCGGGAACGTCACGATCTTCAGTTCGATCGCAAGTCGGCCGGTATGACGCTCTGCCATACCGGTGATCGCATCGACCGATCCGTCGGTTGTGTTGTTAAGGCAGATCGCGACGGGGATCGAACCTTCGATATCCTGCTGCGCCAGCGCCTCGAGAAGGCGCGGAAGCCGCTCCTCCTCGTTTCGCGCCGGCACGCAGATGCAGTACGGCAGGCGGTCCTGTGCCAGTCGTTCCCGCAAGCGAGCCCCGTCCCCCGCCATCGTCGTCATGCCAGCATGCGGACGCTGGGCTCGCGCGCCCATTGACGCGTGCGTGCCGGGGCAAGGAAGCCGTCGACCGTCTTGCCGAGCTGAACGATTCCGGCATCGGACTCAACGCCCGCCTTGTCGAGCAGAGGCTTGGCCTCGGCGCTGTGACCGATCGCCTTGAGATGCCCGAAGGCGTCCTTGGCGAAGTCGATCGCCGCGCCTTCCTTCATCAGTTCCGCACAGCCGGCCTCGGACAGGACCAGAGCCACCGCGTCGAAGATCACGGACGGGGTGCCTGCAAGCTGGCCGTCCGCCTTCAGCGTCTTGCCGCCCTTGAGCGTCACGCCGCCGATCTTGGGCGCGACGATCTTGACCGTTCCGCCTTCTCCTTCCACGGCCGCCTTCATCGCAGCCACGATCGTGCCATCGGCCCCATCGGAGACGAGGATGCCAACGCTGCGGCCCTTGAGCGTCTCGGGGTATTTCCCGACGATCCTGAGTGCGGGCGACGCCTCCATGTCGGCAGGCGCCAACGCGGCCTCGGAGGCTTTCGGCAGTGTCATGGCCAAGCCGTCGGCGACGCGCTGCGCCAGCGTCTCGTCGACATTGACCAAGTTGGCCATCACCCGGTTCCGGACATGCTCAAGCGTGACCTTGGACAGTTCGAAGACGAGCGCCGTGGCGATATGGGCCTGCTCGATCTCGCTCTGAGAGCGGAAGAACAGGCGCGCATGGCTGTAATGGTCGGCAAAGCTCTCGGCCCGCAGGCGCACCTTGTGCTCCTCGACCGGAACCATTGCGGTGCGGAAGCCGCCGACAGGGTCCTCGCGCGGCCCGCCATCCTCGCCGGCCTCCGACAGACTATTGGGTTCGTAATTGGCGCGGCCGGTGAAGACCTGCGTCTGCATGTGGCCGTCGCGCTGCAGGTTCTGGAACGGGCAGCCCTTGGCCTTGTTGATCGGCAGCTGATGGAAGTTCACCGTGCCCAGCCGCGAGAGCTGCGTGTCCTGGTAGGAGAACAGGCGGCCCTGCAGCAGCGGGTCCTCCGAGACATCGATGCCGGGCGGCATATTGGTCGGCAGGAAGGCGACCTGCTCGGTCTCGGCGAAGAAGTTGTCGGGGTTGCGGTTCAAGACCATGCGCCCGATCACGCGGATCGGCACCAGTTCCTCCGGGATCAACTTGGTCGCATCGAGAATGTCGAAGGGCAGCGCGTCAGCCTGCGCCTGGCTAAGCAACTGCACCCCGAACTCCCATTCCGGGAAATCGCCCTTGTCGATCGCCTCGTAGAGATCGCGACGGTGATAGTCCGGATCGGCGCCGGCGATCTTCACCGCCTCGTCCCAGCAGGTTGATTGCGTGCCAAGCTTGGGGCGCCAGTGGAATTTGACGAAGGTCGGCTCGTCCTTGTCGTTGAGCAGGCGGAAGGTGTTGACGCCGAAGCCCTCGATCATCCGCAGTGAGCGCGGGATGGTGCGGTCCGACATCGCCCACATGATCATATGGGTGGATTCCGGCATCAGGCCGATGAAGTCCCAGAAGGTGTCATGGGCGCTGGCGGCCTGGGGATAGCCGCGATCGGCCTCCATCTTCACCGCGTGGATCAGGTCGGGAAACTTGATTGCGTCCTGGATGAAGAAAACCGGGATGTTGTTGCCGACGAGGTCCCAGTTGCCTTCCTTGGTGTAGAACTTGACCGCGAAGCCGCGCACGTCGCGCGGCGTGTCGACTGACCCTGCGCCGCCAGCGACCGTCGAAAAGCGCGTAAACAGTTCGGTCTTGACGCCGACCTCAGTCAGGATCTTGGCGCGCGAGAACTCGGCCAGGGATTCCGTCAGTTCGAAATAGCCATGCGCCGCAGAACCGCGGGCATGGACGATCCGCTCCGGGATGCGCTCATGGTCGAAATGCTGGATCTTCTCACGCAGCACGAAGTCTTCGAGCAGCGTCGGGCCGCGGCTGCCGGCCTTCAGCGAGTTCTGATTGTCGCTTACGGGAACCCCATGGTTGGTGGTGATGCGGGCTTCGGGGGCTGACGCAGTCTGATGCAGCTCGCCGCCATTGCCGGGCTTGGCCTTGGCAGGCGTCGTATCGTCTCTGGGTGAGCGGGCCATGGGTTAGGATCCTTTGCGTCTGCGGGTTCGTTTCAAGCGGCGACGAGAGTTTCATGCCTCGAACGGGATGCGCCTTCGATGAGAGCGACGTAGAGCGCCTCGTATTCGTCGATCATGCGCTCCGCATCGCAGCGTCGTTCGGCACGGGAGCGACACGCGTGGCGATTAAGGTCCTGGGCAGCCATCGCCGCTTGCGCGAGTGAACTCGGATCGTCTGGCGTCGCAAGCACGCCGCAGCTGTCATCGAGCAATTCGGGAATCGCGCCACGGGCAAAAGCCGCGACGGGCACGCCGCAGGCCAGCGCCTCGGCGACCACCAGCCCGTAGGGCTCCTCCCAGCAGGGCGTGCACAGGAAGGCACGCGCACCGCCGACGACCTTGGCGAGTTCGCTATGCGACAGATGCCCGAGATAAACGATCTGGTCGTTCAGCCGCGGACCGACCTCGCGGTCGAAATAGTCCTGGTCGGAAATCGGCCCGGCGATCAGAAGCCTCGTGCCGGCCAGTCCAGCCGCCGCGATGGCATGATGCACACCCTTCTCGGGCACGATACGACCGTACCAGACCCAATAGGCGTCTCTTGCCGCCTCGGCCTGGAAGGCGAAACGGGCGAGGTCGATCCCATTCATGACGACATGATCGACCGGGGCGACCCTGCTCCAGGAGCGACGGATCGACTCCGAGACGGCGACGAAGGTCGCGTGCGGAGCCTTGCAGAGCCTGACGCCACTTTCGAGCCAGGCGAAGGGCGGCGTGTGCAGCGTCGTCACCATCGGCATCGGCAGGGCGTCTGCCATAGCCACCGGCAGATAATGGAGCGAATTGTTGTGGATCAGATCGAAGGGGCGGTTCCTCAGCCCGTTCATCAACGACAGATAGGCGTGATGCTCTTGGAAGAAGGCCTTGTCGGGGGCCTCATCGCAACCGATCTCAAGCAAGGACGTCTCGTCGCAGATCGCCTCGACGCACGCCTCGGGTTGCGAGCGTGACGAGGCGAACACCGTCACGTCATGGCCGCGACGTTGAAGCGCGCCTTGCAGCATCGAAGTGTGCATTTCCAACCCACCGGCGAACGGTTCGCAGATGGCGTGCTTCAGATGTGCGATGATCCCGATACGCAACTATCGCTCCTATCCAAATGGTCGAGCGCCAGCTGCCATCACCTCACAACGGCGGCCCTCGAAAGTGTGAAAAACTGTACGATTCCGGCAGGCCGGCCTGCGCTGGAAACGAGTTGGAAATGGATTAGTTCCAGCCGTAATCCTCGATACGGATGGAATAACCGGCAAATTTTTGCGCGATTTATGTCTTTTGACAGTTTGGACCGATCGCGTCAGTTGCAGGCTGTCAGCGCGTCTTCAGATCCGACACTAACGCCACCATCTCGCAGCCCGGCTCTGGTGAGTTCCAACCGCATCTGGTGGTCAACTTGTCTCCGCTTCTCGGGCTTTTTTGACAAGATCGCGCGGCAACGGCACGGAGCGTAACGTAGCGCCGCCAACCGCCTTCGTCATGATGAGCTTTCGATCGTGGAAAGCATCTAGGCTTACGCGGTGGCCGACGCTGATCAGCGTCGCATGCCGGAGTTCGTCATCAAACAGGGCGAGCAGCGACGTCTGGCTTTCTTCATCAAGCGCAGACGTCGCTTCGTCCATGATGATGATGTCTGGGATCTGGATCAGCAATCGGGCGAAGGCGATGCGCTGGCGTTCGCCTCCCGAAAGCTCCCGGTCCCAAGGAGCGACCTCGTCCAGGCGGCAGGCCATGTCGCTCAGGCCGCAGCGCTGCAAGATGGCGATGAGGTGCTCGTCCGACGGGGGGCGGGTGGCGTGAGGATAAAGCAACACCAGACGAAGGCTGCCGAGCGGAAGATAGGGTTTCTGGGGAACGAACGCGATCGATTGGTTGAGCGGGAAATCGATCGTGCCCCCGCCCCATGGCCATAACCCGGCGAAGGCTCTGATGAGCGTGCTCTTGCCAACCCCACTCTCGCCGCCGATCAGCACCCGTTCGCCCCTTTTTAACGAAAACGAAGTGCACGCGAGGACGCCCGCCCCGCCCGCGTGGCGCAGCGACAGGCGCTGGATGTGAATCGCATTGTCCTCGCTGGAGCCGATTTTGACCGTTTGGTCGGGATCGACGGTTGTTCCATGGTCGAGTTGATCGAGCGCCTCCTGCAGCTCGTCGACGCGCTCGACCGACGCGAACCACTCCGCGAGGCGCAAGAAATTGTCGACAAACCAAATCAAGGCAGCCTGGACCGCCATGAAAGCCGCAACGACCTGCATGACGGCACCGAGCGTGACAGTGCCCGCTACGTATTTGGGCGCGATCAGCAGCAGCGGCACGATCGGGAAAAAGGCACTGTTGGCGTTCAGCACCAGCGCGACGATGCCTTGCTGCCGCATCACCGCAAACCACACCGACACTACGCGCCCGTAGCTGTGCATCAGCGAGACGCGCTCGTCGGAATCTCCACGGATGAGCGCGATGCTCTCGGCGTTCTCGCGCATGCGCGTCATTTCGGCGCGGAAGCGGGCCTCTGCTTCGTTTTTACCGGCGATCCGCTTAACAAGGGGCCAGCCTGCGATATAGGCGGCATATGACGTCATGCCGGCATAAGCGATTGCCGCCAGCGCCATATAGCTTGGGATCTCGACTTCGGTTGTGCCGACCATGAAATTGGCCGATCCCGCGACTCGCCAGAGAATCGTGGCGAACGTCAGCGCACTTACGACGGCCGTGATCAGCCCGATGACGAATTCCACCAGCGGCTCGATCGCAAGTCTGCCGTCTTCGGCGATCCGGTATTCGGGTGCCGGAAGATCGGGGGCAGAATGTTGCAGATGATAATAGCGCTGGTGCGAGACCCATCTTCCGACGAGAGTCGTCGTCAGAAACTGCCGCCATCTGATCTGCAGTGCCATACGGCTGACGACTAACGCCGACAGCACGATCGCAGCGGTGGCGACGAGGCCAGGCAGCCATGCCACGACCTCCCGGATCGCAGAGGGGCTGCGTGTCTCAAGGGCGTCAAAAAATTGGCGATTCCAGCTGTTGATCCACACGGCAACCGAAATCTGAGCCGCGACACAGCCCAGAACAGCGGCACTATGCAACCAAGCCCGAACGCCAGTCGCGCCTGTCCAGAATAGGCAGGCCGTATTGAAGAACTTTCGCGCTCGGGACCGGTTGGGCGGCACAGGTCGACTTCCAGATGGTGACTGATGCAACGCGGCCGCAGGGAGAGTGAGCAATAATTCCACGATCTCTGCAGCAGCAACGGGTTTGCCTGACCAGTTTACAAAAAACCGATCGTCACCCTCGCCGGCGTGAAATTGCAGTGAGAAACCCCCAAATCCCCATTAGCTTGCCCGCTCCGCCCGGGCGCGTGGCTGCGAGCGCCAGGGCGGCGGAGATAATCCTGGGATGGCGGCCGCTTGCGGCAATTTTCGTCAAATAGACAGCTAGCGCCTGACCTAAAATAAGCTTGATCATCGATGGTCTCCGATTTCTTCGCAATCATCCAAGGATCGTCTGGAACGTTCAGGAACGTCGACCGTTCCCGATCGATCGTATCTCGTACGTCCTCGCGGCCTCTATCGATTCAAAGTGAGGGCTTTGAAAACCTAATTCGCGGATCCTCACTGACCCCGGGAGAAGTCTTCCCGAAAGCACCAGAGAAATTGGACATTGAGCCGGCTTGGTGCTGAGAAAATAAGCGCCGAAAGCGACGAGATGTCGATCTCGCTTAACGAAAACGCGCGTTGCTCCATCAACCTGCCACGGTGCATGATCCCATCCGCCCCTAACCGACCTGCGCTCCGTTAGGCTGCTATGCCGATGCCTGATGGGCACGGGCTCCTCGACATAAATACGTGCGCTCAGCAATCGATGTGTCGTGTGTCCCGCAGAATGGGCTGGTCGATCACCCCTTGCGATCTGCCGCATCGGCTCCTCGCATACCGATAGGCATGGAAGGGCCTGCTGTCGTATCGCGATCGGTCTGCCGCTCGGCTTCCGAGTTCAGCTTTGCGCCAACCAGGACGATGGTCGCAGACAGCCACATCCACGAGAGCAAACCGATCACGGCTCCAATCGTGCCGTAGGTCTTATTGTAGTCCTCGAAATTGGCGACGTACCAAGAGAAGAGCAGCGATCCGATCAACCAGCCGAAGCTGGCGAAGATTGCGCCAGGACTCACCCATTTCCATTGCGCTTCATCACGGCTTGGACCGTAGCGATAGAGCGCCGAAAGGCCACATGAGCGCGAGGATCAGAATTGGCCATCGTCCGACCGAAATCAGCCATTCGGTAGCCGAGCCCAGGTACAGGTAGTCCAGCAGCACCGGGATGGCGGCCACGCCCGCGATGGCCAACAGCACGAAGGCAAGGATGCCGACCGTGAAGGCCAATGACACGACGTTCAATTTGACGAAACCACGCTTCTCATCTTCGCCATAGGCGACGTTGAGGGCATCGAATATCGCTTTGACGCCGGCGTTTGCGCTCCAGATTGCCAGGCCGAGGCTCAGCGCGAAGGCAAAGCCGAGTTTGGCCTCGCCTCCTTGAGTGATCCTACTGATCTGTTCGCGCAGGAAATCGCCCGCGCCAGACGGCATGAAGCTGTCGATCTGCGTGACGTGATCAGCGATCGTCGCTGGATCGGAAACGAGGCCATAGATCGAGACAAGAGCGGTCAATGTCAAATCGCGTTGAAACGCAGCCCCTTTATCGCGTTGAAGGTCAGCCCCCTGAGGCTTGCGCCCACGTGCCGATATCGCCCCGGCTGAGCTGGTCGGGGTTGCTCGGCCGGGGCGATATCGGCGT
>Ga0209902_101328_pt1 | contig 12734 bp, 10 predicted proteins | sample FECB27metaG_FD_188304 | JGI IMG/M metagenome (GOLD analysis project Ga0209902, IMG submission 188304) | Cyanobacterial communities from the Joint Genome Institute, California, USA - FECB-27 (SPAdes) (version 2) | ecosystem: Environmental > Aquatic > Thermal springs > Hot (42-90C) > Microbial mats...
GTGGGCGCCACGCCGCCGGGGGCGCGCGTGAACAGCGCGTCCTTCAGCAGCAGCCGCAGCCGGCCCAGGCCGTGGCTGGCCGCGGGCTGGGTCAGGCCCAGCGACTCGGCGGCACGGCTCACGCTGCGCGCGCGGTAGACGGCATCGAAGAGACGCAGCAGGTTGAGGTCTATGGTTTCAATATGCATGCCGTTCATATCGCTTAGCTCGCTTATTTTATTGAAGCCGGGCCGCAAGCTCCGCACACTGGCGCCCGGCGTGAATTCGCCGCCCCCGACGAAAGCGCCACCACAACGAGAAGGAGACACGACATGGCCAGACTGCGCCCGCATTCGATGTCAGCGGTGCTCGCGACCCTTGCAACCTCCCTGCTCCTCGCGGCCGGCGCCGCCTGGGCCCAGCAGCCGCCCACCGAGGAACCCGGCTGGGCCAAGGGCCGGCCCAAGAACGACGCGGCCACGCGGCTGGCGCCCGTGCCTTCGTTTCCCATCCCGACCGCGGCCGACCAGTTGCCCACCGCCAAGTTCAAGCTGCCGCCAGGCTTCAAGGTCGAGACCTGGGCCTCGGGCGTGCTCGATGCGCGCTCGCTGCGCCAGGGCGCCAAGGGCACGGTGTTCGTGAGCACGCTGTTCGTCGGCAACAAGGTCTATGCGATTGCCGAGAAGGGCGACCGCAAGCCGAAGACCATCGTCGACAAGACCGAGTTCGCCACCGGCATCGAATTCCACAAGGGCGCGCTCTACCTCGCCACGCACAAGCAGATCCAGCGCTACGACGGCATCGAGGACAAGCTCGACAACCCCGGCCAGCCGGTGGTGCTCTACGACAAGCTGCCCGGCGGCCAGGACCACAGCTGGCGCTACCTGCGCATCCGCAACGAGAAGCTCTACTACGCGGTCGGCGCGCCCTGCAACCTTTGCGAGCCCGACGACGCGCATGCGCGCATCTTCCGCATGAACCTCGACGGCAGCGGCATCGAGACCATCGCGCGCGGCGTGCGCAACACGGTGGGCTTCGACTTCGATCCGAAGACCGGCAACCTCTGGTTCACCGACAACGGGCGCGACTGGCTCTCCGAGGACCTGCCCAACGACGAGCTCAACGTGGTGACCAAGGCCGACCAGCACTTCGGCTACCCGTACTGCCACCAGGGCAACATCCTCGATTCGGAATTCGGCTGGGGCAAGAGCTGCGCCGACTACGCCAAGCCCGCCGCGCTGCTGGGCCCGCACGCCGCGGCGCTGGGCATGACCTTCTATCAAGGCAAGATGTTCCCGGCCAAATACCGCGGCGCGATGTTCATCGCGCGCCACGGCCCCTGGAACCGCACCACCAAGTACGCCGACATCGCGGTGGCCTGGCCCGACGGCAAGGGCGGCGCGAAGGTCGAGCCCTTCATGACCGGCTTCGTCGAGAACAACACCTACCTGGGCCGGCCGGTGGACTTCCTGGTGCTCAAGGACGGCTCGATGCTGGTGAGCGACGACCACGCGGGTGCGATCTACCGCATCAGCTACGGCGGCAAGTGAGGCGCACCGGATGACGAGGCACACGGCGATGGCGGCAATGGTGGCGATGCTGTGGGCGCTGGCCCCGCCCGCGTTCGCGCAGGCGACCAAGGGCGCGCAGCCCAAGGCCGCACCGGCGGCGGCAGCGGGCGCCAAGGTCTATGCCGAGCGCTACGCCGCGCTGTGCGCCGCCTGCCACGGTGCCGACGGCCGCAGCGAGATGCAGGGCGTGCCCTCGCTCGCGGGCCAGCATTCGTTCTACGCGATCACGCAGCTGTTCCTGTTCCGCGAGGGCCGGCGCGCCAACGAGGCCATGACCGCGGTCGCCAAGACGATGAAGGACGAGGACCTGCGCGGCTTCTCCGACTTCATCGCGACGCTGCCCGCGCTGGCGCCGGCCGCCGCCGCCGCCGCGCCGCCCGACGCGGCGCGCATGGCGCGCGGCCAGGCGCTCGCGCAGGAGAACCGCTGCGTGATCTGCCACGGCGCCGACTTGAGCGGCGGCCAGCAGGTGCCGCGCATCGCGCACCAGCGCGAGGAATACCTCGCGCTCACGCTGCAGGAGTTCCGCAGCGGCAAGCGCCCGGGCTACACGCAGGCGATGGGCGAGGCCGTCGGCCGCATGGCGAGCGAGGACCTCGACACCCTCGCCTACTACGTGGCGCGATTGCCGACCGCGCCGCCCAAGCCCGGCGGCAAGTAGCGCCGCCTCCAGCAACGAACAACGCCGGCCCGCACCCGGCGCGGGGACGCCTGCGTCCGCGCATGCCTTCATCCATCCACGCATCAACCCACCGGAGCCGATTCTTTTGGAAGTCTCATTCAGCAAGGAAGTCGAGGCGCTGCGCCTCGGCGAGGGCGACACCTTTCACGGCGAGGGCATCCTCGCGATCACCAAGGGCCTGCTGCAGTCGGGCGTGGCCTATGTCGGCGGCTACCAGGGCGCGCCGGTCTCGCACCTGCTCGACGTGATGGTGCAGGCCAAGGGCTACATGGACGAGCTCGGCGTGCACGTGGAGGCCTGCTCGAACGAGGCCTCGGCCGCGGCCATGCTCGGCGCATCGATCCACTATCCGCTGCGCGGTGCCGTGACCTGGAAGTCGATCGTCGGCACCAACGTGGCGGCCGACGCGCTGTCGAACCTGTCCTCGCCCGGCGTGACCGGCGGCGTGCTGATCGTGGTCGGCGAGGACTACGGCGAAGGCGCCAGCGTGATCCAGGAGCGCACCCATGCCTATGCGCTCAAGTCGAGCATGTGCCTGCTCGACCCGCGGCCCGACCTGGCCGTGATGGTGCGCATGGTCGAGCAGGGCTTCCAGCTCTCGGAGACCTCGAACATGCCCTGCCTGATGGAGCTGCGCATCCGCACCTGCCACGTGCGCGGCAGCTTCGCGTGCAAGGACAACCGCGCGCCCGCCGTGTCGACGCGCGCGCTCATGACCGACCCCGCGGGCTTCGACTACATGCGGCTCGCCCATCCGCCCGTGACCTTCCGCCACGAGAAGCTCAAGGGCGACGAGCGCATTCCGGCCGCGCGCCGCCACATCGTGGCCCAGGGCCTCAACGAGCTGATGCCGGGCGGGCGCCATGCCGAGCTCGGCATCGTGGTGCAGGGCGGCCTGTACAACGCGCTGATCCGCGGCCTGCAGCAGCAGGGGCTGGCCGATGCCTTCGGCGAGAGCGAGATCCCGATCCTGGTGCTCAACGTCACCTATCCGCTGGTGCCCGAGCAGCTGGCCGACTTCTGCCTCGGCAAACGCGCGGTGCTGGTGGTGGAGGAAGGCCAGCCCGAGTACATCGAGCAGGACATCGCCACACTGCTGCGCCGCCGCGACATCCAGACGCCGCTGCACGGCAAGGACCTGCTGCCCTCGGCCGGCGAGTACGGCGTGGAAGTGCTCTCGGGCGGGCTCGCCGCCTTCGTCGCGAAGTACGTCGGCGAGGGCGAGACGGCCGCATCGGCGCTGTCGGCCCAGGCCTGGCTGGCCGGCAACCGCGAACGCCGCGAGGCGGTGGCGCGCCGACTCGACGTGCCGCTGCCGAACCGGCCGCCGAGCTTCTGCGTGGGCTGTCCCGAGCGGCCGGTGTTCTCGGCCCTCAAGCTCGCGCAGCAGACCACGGGGCCGGTGCACATCGCGGCCGACATCGGCTGCCATGCCTTCGGCACCTTCGAACCGTTCTCGATGGGCCACTCGATCCTCGGCTACGGCATGAGCCTCGCGAGCCGCGCGGGCGTGTCGCCGATGATGAACCGGCGCACGCTGTCGATCATGGGCGACGGCGGCTTCTGGCACAACGGCCTGCTGACCGGCGTGCAGAGCGCGCTGTTCAACGGCGACGACGCGGTGCTCTTGATCTTCAAGAACGGCTACACCTCGGCCACCGGCACGCAGGACATCATCTCCACCCCCGACGACGAGGTGAAGGAGCGCGCCGTCGACAAGCAGCAGAGCCTGGTCGACAAGAACCAGACCATCGAATCGACCTTGAAGGGCCTGGGCGTGCAGTGGATGCGTACCGTGACCACCTACGACGTGGAGCGCATGCGCCGCACCCTGACCGAGGCGCTGACCAGCGACTTCGACGGCCTCAAGGTGGTGATCGCCGAGGGCGAATGCCAGCTCGAGCGGCAGCGCCGCATCAAGCCCTGGATCGCGGGCCTGCTGCAGCGCGGCGAGCGCGTGGTGCGCGTGAAGTACGGCGTGGACGAGGACGTGTGCAACGGCGACCATGCCTGCATCCGGCTCTCGGGCTGCCCCACGCTCACGCTGAAGGACAACCCCGACCCGCTCAAGCTCGACCCGGTGGCAACCGTGATCGACGGCTGCGTGGGCTGCGGCCTGTGCGGCGCCAACGCGCATGCGGCCACGCTGTGCCCGAGCTTCTACCGCGCCGAGGTGGTGCAGAACCCGAAGTGGCACGAGCGGCTGCTGCATGGCCTGCGCGGCGCGGTGGTGCGCGCGCTGCGCCCGGCCTGAGGAGACACGAGCCATGGAACGACATTCCTCCCCGGCATCCACGCAGCGCCCGATCACGCTGCTCGTCTGCGCCCTCGGCGGCGAAGGCGGCGGCGTGCTCACCGAATGGCTGGTGGAGACCGCGCGCCACGCGGGCTTCGCGGCGCAGAGCACCTCGATCCCCGGCGTGGCTCAGCGCACCGGCGCCACCACCTACTACATCGAGGTGTTCCCGGTGCCGCTCGCGCAACTCGGCGGGCGCCGGCCCGTCTTCAGCCTGAGCCCGGTGCCGGGCGCGCTCGATGCGATCGTGTCGTCGGAGCTGCTCGAGACCACGCGCCAGATCGGCAACGGCATGAGCGCGCCGCCGCGCACGCTGGTCATCAGCTCGTCGGCGCGCGTGCTCACCACCGCCGAGCGCATGGTGCCCGGCGACGGACGCGCCGATGCGCAGCGCCTGATCGACGTGGTCAAGGCCTTCAGCCGCGAGCACCATGTGCTCGACATGGGCGCGATGGCGCGCGAGGCCGGCACCGTGGTCAGCGCCGTGATGCTCGGCGCGATCGCGGGCAGCGGGCTGTTCCCGTTCGAGCGCGCGGCCTACGAGCATGCGGTGCGCGGCGGCGTCGCGCACGACAAGGTCGGCAAGGCGGCCGCGGCCAGCCTGCGCGGCTTCGCGGCCGCCTTCGAGGCCGTGAGCGCGCCGCGCGCGCAGGCCGCCTTCGTGCGCGGCGTGCTGGCCGAGGAAGGCCGCGATGCGCCGCCGCCCGCGCGCGCGCTGCCCGCCGAGCTGGCGCAGCGCTTTCCGCCGGCCGTGCACGACCTGCTGGCGCTCGGCCATGCGCGCGTGCTCGACTACCAGGACGCGGCCTATGCCGCGCTTTATGCGCAGCGGCTGGCGCGCGTGCTCGATGCCGAGCGCGCGGCCGATCCGGCCGGCGCGCGCGGCTTCGCCATCGTGCGCGAGACCGCGCGCTGGCTCGCGCTGTGGATGGCCTTCGACGACATCGTGCGCGTGGCCGCGCTCAAGGGCCGCGCCAGCCGCGCGCAGCGCGTGCGCCGCGAAGTGCGCGCGGGCGAGGCCGACATCGTGAAGGTCTACGACCACTTCAAGCCCGGCGCGGCCGAGTTCGCGGCGCTGCTGCCACCCGCGCTCGCGCGCCGCGTGACGGCCTGGGACCGCGCGCGCCAGGCACGCGGCCGCGAGCCCTGGGCGCTGCCGCTGCAGGTGGGCAGCCATGCCGTCTGGGGCATGGCCTCGCTGCGCCTGCTGGCCTCGCTGCGCTGGCTGCGCCGCCGCGGCAGCCGCTTCGCGGAGGAACAGGCGCTGATCGAGCGCTGGCTCGCGGCCGTGGAGGCAGGCACGCGCGAGAACTGGGTGCTGGGCCGCGAGCTCGCGCTGTGCGGCCGGCTCATCAAGGGCTACGGCAGCACCAACGAGCGCGGCAAGCACACGCTGCTGCATCTGGTCGGCGAACTCGCGGGCCGCACGGCGATGCCCGCGCCGGCACGCGCCGAGGCCATCGCCGCCGCGCGCGAGGCCGCGCTGGCCGACGAAGGCGGCAAGGCGCTCGATGCCGCGCTCGCGCAGCACGGCGCGGCGCCACGGCCGGTGCAGGCGCAGCCCATCCGCTGGATGAAGCGGCCGCCGGCCGCCACGCCCTCGCGATCCGCCTGAACCCCATCGCATCCCCAAGAAGAAACAGGAGACACACCGTGACCCTCGACGCTTTCCCCTGGCGACGCCGGCTGCTGCTGGCCGCCGCCCTCGCCCCCCTCGCCGGCGCTCCGGCATGGGCCAACACCGCCACCGCCTGGCCCGCCAAGCCGGTCAAGGTGATCGTCAACTTCCCGCCCGGCGGCGCGGCCGACCAGATCGCGCGCGCCGTCGCGCAGCCGCTGCAGGAGGCACTCAAGCAGCCGGTGGTGATCGAGAACCGCGGCGGCGCCAACGGCAACCTCGGCGGCGAGGCGGTGGCGCGCGCGCCGGCCGACGGCTACACGCTGCTGATGAGCTCGGGCGGCATGGTGTCGGTGAACCCGCACCTCTATGCGCGCATGAGCTTCGATCCGGCCAAGGACCTGGTGCCGGTGGCGGCCGCGGCGCGGGTGCTGGTGTTCCTGGTCGCCAAGCCCTCGCTGCCGCCGGCCAACGTGCGCGACTTCATCGCCTATGCCAAGGCCAACCCCGGCAAGCTCTCGTATGCCTCGCCGGGCAGCGGCAGCTCGCCGCACCTCGCGGGCGAGATGTTCAAGAGCCAGGCCGGCCTGTTCGCGCTGCACGTGCCCTACCGCGGCGCCGCGCCCGCGCTGCAGGACCTGCTGGCGGGCCAGGTCGACTACGCCTTCGATCCCGGCATCGGCCTGCAGCAGGTGCGCGCGGGCAAGCTACGCCTGCTGGCCGTGGGCAGCCCGCAGCGCTCGCCGCTGTTCCCCGACGTGCCCACGCTCGACGAGGCCGGCCTGCGCGGCTTCGACGCCGACACCGTGTTCGGCTTCTACGCGCCGACCGGCACGCCGCCCGAGGTGGTGGCGCAGCTCAATGCGCAGATCAACCGCGCGCTCGCGCTGCCGGCCGTGAAGGAACGCATCGCCTCGCTGGGCGGCGAGGCAGTGCCCGGCACGCCGGCCGAGTTCCAGCAGCGCGCCGCGGCCGATTCGCAGCGCTTCGGCGCGTTGATCCGCGAACGCCGCATCGCGGCGGATTGACCCCAGGAGCGCGCACCCGGACCTCGAGGCCTTTGACCGATCCCCTTGCTCACTGAATCCACAACACGCAGAACGAAAGAGAGACAAGCCATGCAGACTTCCTTCCATCGCCGCCCCGGCACCTTCGCGCTCACGCTGGCACTCGCGGCCTCGGCCATGGTCCCCGCGCTCGCGCAGGACAAGCCGGTGCAGATCAAGCTGTCGAGCTGGGTGCCCGCGCAGCATCCGCTGAACCCGGCCCTGCAGGCCTGGGCCGACGACATCAAGAAGGCCTCGAACGGCTCGATCACCGCGATCCTCTTTCCGTCGGAGCAACTGGGCAAGGCCTTCGACCACTACGACATGGCGCGCGACGGCATCGCCGACTTCTCGTACGTGAACCCCGGCTACCAGCCGGGCCGCTTCCCGGTGATGGCCGGTGCCTCGCTGCCCTTCCTGTTCGCCAACGGCAAGGAGGGCTCGGCCGCCATCGACGACTGGTACCGCGCCTATGCCGCCAAGGAAATGAAGGACGTGAAGTACTGCTTCGCCTTCGTGCACGACCCCGGCACCTTCCATTCGCGCAAGAAGATCGTGCTGCCCGCCGACGTGAAGGGCATGAAGGTGCGGCCCGCGACCAGCACCGTGGGCCAGCTCATCACCTCGCTGGGCGGCACCAACGTGCAGGCCTCGGCGCCCGAGTCGCGCGACATGCTCGAGCGCGGCGTGGCCGATGCCATCACCTTCCCCTGGGGATCGATCGGCCTGTTCGGCATCGACAAGGTGGTCAAGTACCACATGGACGTGCCGCTGTACGTCACGCCCTTCGTCTGGGTCATGAACAAGGGCAAGTACGACGCGATGTCGGCCGGCCAGAAGAAGGTGATCGACGACCACTGCACCAGCGAATGGGCGCAGAAGGTGGCCGCGCCCTGGGCCGACTTCGAGTTCGCGGGCCGCGCCAAGATCGCGGGCCAGTCGGGCCACGAGGTCTACAAGCTCACGGCCGAGCAGCTCGACGCCTGGCGCAAGGCGGCCGCGCCGTCGGAGGCGCAGTGGTCCGAGAGCGTGAAGAAGACGGGCGAGGATCCGAAGGCCGTGATGGACGCGCTGAAGGCGAGCCTGGCGAAGCACAAGTCGGCGCTGTAGAAGCCCCCACCCGTTCACGCCGAGCCCGTCGAAGCGCTGCGCGAGGCTTCGACAAGCTCAGCCCGAACGGTCTCGGTTGCCCATTCGCGAACTCCGAACCACTCCTCCTCCATGTCCACCCGCTCCATCTGCTTCATGGACCGCGTGATCAACACGATCGAATGGCTGGCCGCCATCTTCGTGGGGATCGTCGCGCTCAACATCTTCGTGGCCGTGGTGCTGCGCAAGTTCTTCGACACCTCGATCCCCGACGCCTACGACTTCGGCCGCATGCTGCTCGGGATCCTGATCTTCTGGGGCATCGCGGCCACCAGCTACCGCGGCGGCCACATCACGGTCGACCTGGTCTGGACCGCGGCCGGCCCGCGCATGCGCCGCGCGATCGACATCTTCGCCACCCTGGTGCTGCTGCTGGTGGTGGCGGTGCAGACCGCGATGCTGTTCGACAAGGTGCGGCTCACCTACACCGACAACGTGCTGACCTACGACATGAACATCCCGACCTGGCCGTTCTATGCCGTGGCCTGGGCCGGCGACGTGTCGGCCGTGATCCTGATCGCCGTGCGCACCTGGCGCCTGATCTTCCATCCCGAGCTGCTGCACGACGAGCACGTCGAAGAGAAGGTGGGCGAATGAGCACCGATGCAGTCGCCCTGCTGGGCTTCGTCGCCCTGTTCGTGCTGATGCTGCTGCGCGTGCCCGTGGGCATGGCGATGGGGCTGGTCGGCGTCACCGGCTACAGCTACCTCGTGGGGCCCGGCCCCGCGCTCAAGCTGGTGGGCCAGACCTCGATGCGCACCGTGACCGACTACACCTTCGGCGTGATCCCGATGTTCATGCTGATGGGCGCGCTGGTCTCGGTGTCGGGCGTGAGCCGCGAGCTGTTCCGCGCCGCCAACTCGATGATCGGCCACCTGCGCGGCGGCCTCGGCGTGGCCACGGTGGTGGCCTGCGGCGGCTTCGCGGCGATCTGCGGCTCCTCGGTCGCCACGGCCGCCACCTTCTCGTCGGTGGCCTATCCCGAGATGCGGCGCTTCGGCTACCCGCAGTCCTTCGCCACCGGCGTGATCGCCGCGGGCGGCACGCTGGGCGCGATGCTGCCGCCGTCGACCGTGCTCGCGGTCTACGCCATCCTCACGCAGCAGGACATCGGCAAGCTGTTCATGGCCGGCATCGTGCCGGGCCTGCTCGCGATGCTGATGTACGTGCTGACCATCGTGGTCATCGTGCGCGTGAAGCCCGGCTGGCTGCCGCGCGGCGAGGCGCGGGCCTGGAGCGAGCGCGCGGCCGAGCTCAAGAACGTGTGGGCGCCGATCGTGCTGTTCCTGTTCGTGATCGGCGGGCTGTACGGTGGCTTCTTCACGCCCACCGAGGCCGGCGGCGTGGGCGCGAGCGGTGCCTTCATCCTCGGCGTGCTGCGCGGCCGGCTCGACCGCGCGAAGATCCGCGAGGCCCTGCTGTCGGCCACGCGCACAGCGGCGGCGGTGTTCACCGTGCTGATCGGCGCGCTCTTGTTCGGCTACTTCCTCACCATCACGCAGAGCCCGCAGAAGCTCACCGAGTTCCTCACCGGCCTGGGCGTGGGCCGCTACGGCGTGCTCGCGCTGATCATGGTGATGTACCTGGTGCTCGGCTGCCTCATGGACGCGATGGCGATGATCATCCTCACGGTGCCGATCATCTATCCGGTGATCGTGCACCTGGGCTTCGACCCGATCTGGTTCGGCATCATCATCGTGATGACGGTGGAGCTCGGGCTGATCCATCCGCCCGTGGGCATGAACGTGTTCGTCATCAAGAGCGTGGTGAAGGACGTGAGCTTCACCACCATCTTCAAGGGCGTGCTGCCCTTCGTGGCGACCGACATCCTGCGGCTGGTGATCCTGATCGCGTTCCCCGCGATCGCGCTGTGGCTGCCCGGGCGCATGGGATGAAGGCAGCAAGCAGAATCGAGACCATGAGCACCAAGGAAATCGTCTACACCGTCCGCGTCGAATTCGGCGACTGCGATCCCGCCGGCATCGTCTGGTTCCCGAACTTCTTCCGCTGGATCGACGCGGCCTCGCGCCACTTCTTCCACCAGTGCGGCGTGCCGCGCTGGGAGGAGACCACGAAGACGCTCGGCGTGATCGGCACGCCGCTGGTCGACACGCACACGCGCTTCGTCAAGACCGCGAGCTACGGCGACACGCTCGAGATCGCGACGCGCATCGCCGAGTGGCGCGAGAAGAGCTTCGTGCAGGCCTACCGCGTGACGCGCGGCGCGGACCCGATCCTCGAATGCGAGGAGGTGCGCATCTTCGGCGGCAAGCGCGAGGACGGCAGCCTGCGCGCGCTGCCGGTGCCGCCGTCGATCCGCGCGCTCTGCGAATAGCGCGGCGCCGGGGCCGCGGGGGGCGGCGGGCGGCTTTCATCGCGGTGTCATGGCGCTCGCGCAGATTCGTGCGCGCCCCGCCATCGACCCCACACGCGAAAAGAAATCCCCCATGGAAAGACGTTCCTTCCTGCGCCGCGGCCTGTTCTACACGGTCGCCGCCGCCACCCCTCCCGTGCTGAGCGCCTGCGGTGGCGGAGGCAGCGACGGGATCGTGTTTCCGATCGTGCCGCCGCCCGCTCCCGCGCCGGCACCGCCACCACCCGCGCCCGAACCCGCGGGCCGCTATGCCTTCGGGCAGGGCGTGGCCTCGGGCGACCCGAAGGACACCAGCATCGTCTTCTGGACCCGCTGCGTGCGCACCGGCACCGCCGCCAACAGCGCGGCCATCGCGCTGCGGCTCGAGGTGTCGGACACCTCGGGCTTCGGCAACCTGGTGGCGAAAGTCGCGCTCGAGGCCTCGGACCGTTTCGACCGCACCGTGCGCGCCAAGGTCACGGGCCTTGCGCCCGACACGCGCTACTTCTTCCGCTTCGTCGCGGGCAGCGACGTCAGCGCCACCGGCCGCACGCGCACCGCGCCGGCCGCCGACAGCCAGCGCCAGCAGCTGCGCTTCGCCTGGTTCACCTGCCAGGACTGGCTGATCAACCACTGGGGCGCGCTCGACCTGCTGGCGGCCGAGGACGACCTCGACTTCACGGTGCACGTGGGCGACTACGTCTACGAGACCGTGGGCGCGAAGTTCCAGGCCGGCGTGGCCGAGCCCGCGCACCAGGCGATCCAGCTGCCCAACGGCGTGGCGCTGGCCGACGGCAGTGTCTATGCCAACACGGTCGACGACTACCGCACGCTCTATCGCACCTACCGCGGCGACGCGCGGCTGCAGGCGGTGCATGCGAAGTTCCCGCTGATCGCGATCTGGGACGACCACGAGTTCTCGGACGACTGCTGGCAGGACCACCAGACCTACACCAACGCCAACACCCAGCAGACCGCGCGCCGCCGCGGGGCGAGCCAGGCCTGGGCCGAGTACATGCCGGTGGACTTCGGCGATGTCTCCTTCGACATGGGGAACCCGGCCTACGACAACATCAAGATCTACCGCGACTTCCACTTCGGCCCGCTGCTGCATCTGGTGATGACCGACGAGCGGCTGTACCGCGACGACCACGTGATCTCCGAGGCGCTGGTCGCGCAGCAGACGGGCGGCGATCCGGTCGACGGCAACAGCTCGATCGGCTCGCGCTACTTCGCGCCGCAGACGACGCTGCTGGCACTCGAGGCGATGCGCACGCAGCAGCTCGGCCGCGCGCCGAGCATCCTCGGCCCGACGCAGACCGACTGGTGGAAGAACACGCTGAAGAACTCGAACGCCACCTGGAAGGTCTGGGGCAACGAGGTCTCGCTGAGCCGCATGTGGGTGGACCTGACGCAGATGGCGCCGCCACCCTTCAACCAGCGCTACGTCGTCAACTGCGACGCCTGGGACGGCTACCCGAGCCACAAGGCCGACCTGATGGGCTACCTGAAGGCGCAGAACATCCGCAACGTGGTGGCGATCACGGGCGACCTGCACGCCTTCCAGTGCGGCCTGATCCGCGACCTGCCCGATCCCGCGGCCGGCACGCCGGTGCTGGTCGACTTCGTCTGCGCGGGCGTCAGCAGTTCCTCGTTCTACAGCTACATCAAGGCCGGCTCGCAGGGCACGCCGCTCACCGCGCTGACCGCCACGCCCGCGGCCTTCGAGCAGGTCATGCGCGGCAACAACCCCGACCTGCTGTTCTCCGACCACGACGCGCAGGGCTACGCGAGCGCGACGGTCACGGCGCAGGCCTTCACGGTGGTCTTCAACAAGGTCAAGCCGCTCGACGCGGGCAAGGCACCCGCGAGCCCGCTGCTCAAGCGCACGCGGATCCGCGTGAATGCCGGCAGCACCACGCCGGTGATCGAGGACAACGTCTGAGCGAGGGGGCTAGGGCCTGTTCACACGATTCAAGGGGTCGCGTTGCCCCGCAAAGGGGCTGGATGCAAGGCGCCCGCGCTTGCAAGGCCGCTGCC
>Ga0209902_101329_pt1 | contig 12715 bp, 15 predicted proteins | sample FECB27metaG_FD_188304 | JGI IMG/M metagenome (GOLD analysis project Ga0209902, IMG submission 188304) | Cyanobacterial communities from the Joint Genome Institute, California, USA - FECB-27 (SPAdes) (version 2) | ecosystem: Environmental > Aquatic > Thermal springs > Hot (42-90C) > Microbial mats...
CCCGGCGGACGCCGTAGCGCGGTGCTTCCGGTGCATAGGCCTGGGGCGCGCGCAGCGCCATGCGCAGCACCATGCCGCGCGGCGACACCGTCCAGCGCGCCACCCATTCGACGAAGGCGCGCATCTCGGCGTCGATCGGCGGCACCGGCACGATCGCCTCGATGGCGCGCAGGCGGTTGTGGCCGATGCTGTCGTCCGGCGGGTCTTCCCAGACGGCGCCGAGCACCCGTCGGGGCCCGAGCGGCACCTCGACGATGGTGCCGGGCGCAAGCGGCTCGTCGGCCACGTAGGTGTACGCGGTGTCGACGGCGACGGGCAGGAGCACGGACACGCGATGGCGCATCCGCCCCGTTTAGGCGAAAGCCGCGCCCCGCGCACCCTCGCCTGTCGCGGGTCAGGGCAGCAGTCGCGTTGACGGGTTCATACGACGGTCATACGGTAGCATTGCAGAACAGACGGGGCGGCCGCCTCCGGCGACACGACACCCGTCGCTTGGAGGACATGACCCATGGGGATCCGCGTGCTCGCGGCGGCCTGCGCCGCTGCCCTGGCCACCGCCGCCACCTTCGGCGGCACAGCTTCCGCCGGCCCCGTCTATGACGGCCAGACGGTCATCCTGATCGTGCCGAACTCGCCCGCCGGCCTGATGTCCCAGTACGCGCGCACCATCGCGCCGCATCTCGCGAGGCACCTCGGCGCCGCCGAGGTGCGCGTCGAGAACCACCAGGGCGCCGGCGGCCTGAAGGGCGCCAACCTGCTCTGGCAGGCCGATCCCGACGGCCTGACGATCGCCTTCACCAACGTGCCGTCGCTGATCATGGCGCAGCTCGCCGGCAGCCCGGGCGTGCAGTTCGACGTGGCGAAGTTCACCTATCTCGGCCGCGTCGCCGCCGAGCCGCGGGTGCTGACGGTGGGTGCGGTCTCCGAGATCAAGGGCATTACCGACATCAAGGCGCTCGGCCGGTCGTTCTCTTACGCTTCCCAGGGCACTGACGAGGACTTCTACGCGACCGCCGTGCTGGCCGATTCGCTCGGCTTTCCGCTGAAGATCGTCACCGGCTACGAGGGCAACGCCGACACCGCGCTCGCCGTCATCAAGGGCGACGTCGACGGCCAGACGACGGGCTGGATCGCCTCCAAGGGTGCCGTGCAGGCCGGCGAGAAGCGCGTCGTCCTGTTCTTCGGCGAGGAGCGGCTGGCCGAGCTTCCCGACGTGCCGGCGGCGATGGAGCTCGTCGAGGATCCCGAGCGCAAGCGCGTGCTCGGCGCGGCCATCGACATCCTGGAGATGAGCCGCGGCTTCTTCGGCCCGCCGGACATGGACGGCGCCGCCACCGCGGAGATGCGCGCCGCCGTGGCCGAGACGCTGGCCGATCCGGCGCTGATCGAGGAGGCGAAAAAGGCGGGGCTCGATCTCTCGTTCGAGAACGGCGCCGACCATCAGCAGGCCGTCACCCAGGCGCTCGCCGCCGGCGAGGCGCTGGGCGCGGTGATGAAAGCGGCGGTCGAATCGATCCGGTAAGGGCCGTGTGCGAGGCGGCCGCAGCGCGTCCCTCCCCTGCCAGGGGCCTGCCAGGGGGAGGGACAGACCGCGAAGCGGTCAGGGGGGCCTGTGAAGTCACGGCCTCGACCCCGACTGGCGTCGCATTCCGGAGCGACAGGCCCCACCCTGCCGGCTGCGCCGGCTGTCCCTCCCCCTGGCAGGGGAGGGACGAAGGAGGCGGCCGCCCCCTCCCCCTCACCGCTCGATCGGGACGCCGACGAGGTTGCCCCACTCGGTCCACGAGCCGTCGTAGACGCGCACGTCCGGGTAGCCGAGGATGCGCGTCAGGGCGAAATAGGCGACCGTCGCGCGGTGGCTCATGCGGCAATAGGCGATCGTCGCCTTGTCCGGCGTCAGCCCGCGGTCGGCCGCCATCGCGGCGATCTCGGCCTTCGGCTTGAAGCTCTGGGTCTCGTCGAACAGGTCCATGTAGAAGAGATGGCGGGCGCCGGGGATGCGGCCCGGCCGCACCGCGCCGACATCCGGCCCGCCCGGCCCGCCGACGCGCTCGCCGCGATATTCCTCCGGCGAGCGGGCGTCGACGATGGCGATCTCCGGGTTGCCGAGGGAGGCGGCGACGCGGTCGCGCAGGATGCGCATCTCCTCGCGGCGCGGCGTCGGGTGGTAGGCGCGCGGCGCCGGCGGCTCTGGCATGTCGGTGGTGAGCGCCCGGCCCTCGGCGACCCAGCGCTTGCGACCACCGTCGAGCAGCCGCACGTCGGCGTGGCCGCAATAGCGCAGCGTCCACCAGGCATAGATGCCGAACTGGATGCCCTCGCCATAGAACACCACGATGGTGTCGTTGCCGATGCCGGCCGCCCCCATGCGGCGGGCGAACTCCTCCGGGCTCGGGAACTCGCGCATGCGCGCGTCCCACAGCGCCTCCTTCCACTTCCAGGCGCGGGCGCCCGGCACGTGGCCAGCCTTGTAGGCGGAGAGATCGTCCTGGCCCATGCCGGCGATCTCGATCAGGCGGATGTCGCGGTGGCGGTTCGCCTCCAGCCATTCCGGCGTGACGAGGTCGGTCGGCTCGGGCGCCGAATCGGCCCCACTGCCCGTGTTCGTCGGATCGCTCATGCCGCCCGTACCCCTTCGCCGCCGTCGCGGCGGACCCTGACCACCATCTCCGAGCCTGCCGCCATGCGGCTGCCGACGCCCCCGGTGAGCGCCTCGCGCTCAGCGAGCGCCACGCCGGCTTCATCGAGGCCGGCCGGCACGATGACGTCGACGGCGATGCGCGGGCGCTTCTCCCCGCGCGCCGACGGCTCGAACGACACCTCGACGGCGAGCGGCGTCGCCGGCAGTCCGGCCGCCTCGAGCGTGTTGCGCAGCCGGCCGGTGACGCACGAGCCGATCGCCAGCAGCAGCAGTTCGCCCGAGGTGCAGCCGGTGTCGGTGCCGCCGTCCTCGCGGGTGCGGTCCATGACGACGCGATGCTGCCGCGCCGTGCCCTGCAACCGCCGACCCTCCTGCCGTTCGACGCGAACGTGTGCCACTCTAGCCCTCCGGTTCGGATTGATTTGTCTGACCGTACGACGGTCATAGGGCTTGTCAATGGCGGGGCCACACCTCTTTGGCAGGTCCGCCAGCATCGAATCCGAGGTGCATGGCATGACGCCGAGCGAAGCCCAGCCGCCGGCCATTGAACGCGATCAATTGCTTCCGCTGTTTGCCGCGGCGATGCCGAGCTTTTTGCCGATCTGGCACTCATTCCTCAATGAGAGGAAAGACGAGCGCGACCTGCCGCTTTATCGCGCCCTCAGCGATCTCGCCCACCATCTCATCGATCAGTTGGCGGACGGCGATGTCTCGGATTTTCCACGCGTTTTTGAGCTCGTTGAATGCTGCCAAGTTAGCGGTGACGCCTATGTGCAGGAGGCGGTGACCATCGGCCTGCTGGAAGACCTGCAGAACCTGAACCTGCACTCGACGACGACGCCCGCCGACTTCGAGGTATGGCTGCACCCCCGGAGCAAGGTGATGTGGCGGAGCCTGATCCGCTTTTGGTCGGGCCAGTCAGCCTTTGTCGGCAGTGACGTCACAGACGCTTAGCTGCCGAGCCGTCGACCGCCGGCCGGGATTGAAGGTGACGCTCGCCAACCCACCGCCTTTCCCAAAGAACGCCCACACGCGATCGCCCAAGCGTTGACAGCCCGCTGCCGAGTCCGCTATCTCCCCGGCACGAAATCGGCGGGTGCCTTGGTGCCAGCCCAGACTTTTGCGCCGGAGCGCCGGGACCCATGAAGATCAAGAATTCGATGAAGTCGCTGATCGGCCGGCACCGCGACAACCGGCTGGTGCGCCGCAAGGGCCGCATCTACATCATCAACAAGAAGGCCCCGCGCTTCAAGGCGCGCCAGGGCTGAGCCCGGCCGCGTCGACCCGAGGGTCGACGCCGCTCTGGCCGACCGGCGCGGCGTGTCCTTCACGGGGCGGCCGCGCGGCTCTTCCTCTCCCGTCTCGATCGTCAGGCGCGTGGCATCAGGTCGCGCGCCTTTTTGAGTTGCCTGGGCGCGGGCTGCCTTTGACCCGCCACGGGTTGCGCGCCATATGACGGGCATGCGCACGCTCCCACCCTCGCGAACGACGTCGTCCTTCCGCACGCTTTCCGTCTGGCGCGCTGGCCGGCGCTCCTGGCTGCCGGCGATCGTCGCCGCGGTGGTGATCGCCGCGCCGCCCCTGGCGATGTCGGCCCTCGCCCAGGCGCAGCCGCCGGAAGTGGCGCCGTTGCCGGGCGTGCCGGCGCCGAGCCCCCGGGCGCCCGGCCTCTCGGAGCCGCCCGCCGAACTTCCCTCCGCCCGCCCGCCGGTGCCGGCGCCGGAGACCGGCGATCCCGCCGCCCGGGCGCCGGAGGCGAAGGCCGAGCCGACCCTCGACGAACTGTTCGCCGAACTCGCCGGCGCCAAGGACGACCGCACCGCCGGCCAGGTCGCCAACCGCATCCAGCGCCGCCTCGCCGCCTCCGGCAGCGCCACCACCGACGTTCTAATGGGTCAGGCGCAGGCGGCGATCGGCGCCGACAACCTTCCCGTCGCCCTCGACCTGCTCGACGCCGTGACACGCCTGCAGCCGGCCTTCGCCGAGGGCTGGAGCCGCCGCGCCGCCGTCCACTATGAACGCGACGACTTCGGCAAGGCGCTCGCCGACCTCGAGCATGCCCTCGTGCTCGAGCCGCGCGACTGGCGCACGCTGATCGGCCTCGGGGTCGTGCTGCGCGCGCTCGATCGCGAGGAGGCGGCCTTGAAGGCCTACGAGGCGGCGCTCGCCGTGCATCCGCGCAACGAGGACGCCCGGAAGGCCCACGACGACCTCGCCGCCACGGTGCGCGGGGTGGAGCTTTGAGCCGCTCCCGCGCCGTCGGCGCGTGAGGGCGCGCGTGGTCGCCGTCGCGCTCGCCGCCGTCGTCGCCGTGCCGCTGCTGGCAGCCGCCGCCTCGGCGCTCGCGACCCGCGTGCTCGTCGCCCGCATCGAGGCCGATCATCCGCCCGCCGGCCGATTCGTGCAGGCCGCCGGCCACCGCTTCCACGTCGTCGACCTGCCCGCCGCGGCGGGGACGGAAGGTCTCGGCGCGGTCGGGTCGGCCGCCCCGGCAGATGGGGCGGATGCTCCGGCGATCGTCTTCCTGCACGGCGCCGTCGCCACGCTGGTCGACCCCCTCACCGCCTTCCGCCCGGCCCTGGAAGGCCGCGCCCGCCTCGTCTTCCTCGATCGCCCCGGCCACGGCTATTCCGGGCGCGGCGGGCCGGAGGACGCCGACCCGATCGCGCAGGCCGACGCCATCGCCGCCGCGCTTGCGGCGATCGGGGTGAACCGGGCGATCATCGTCGGCCATTCCTTCGGCGGCGCCGTCGCCGCGGCCTTCGCCGTCCGCCACCCCGACGTGACCGCCGGCCTCGTGCTGCTCGCCCCCGCGACGCATCCGTGGCCCGGCGGCGTCTCGTGGTCCTACGACCTCGTCGGCGCGCCGGTGGTCGGCGACCTGGTGAGCGAGACGATCACCACCCCGCTCGGGCTGGCGCTGCTGCCCTCGGGCTTCGCCGGCGTGTTCGCACCCGAAACGCCGCCGGACGGGCTGATCGACCAGACCGCGGCCAAGCTCGCGCTGCGCCCGCAAGCCTTCCGGGCGAGCGCCGAGGACATCCGCGGCCTGAAGGCGCGGCTCACCGCCTTCGTCCCGCGCTATGCCGGCATCACGGCGCCGACGGTGGTGCTCGCCGGCGACCAGGACCACGTCGTCTCGACCGACATCCACGCCCGCGCGCTGGTCGCAGCGGTGAAGGGCGCCCGCCTCGTCGTGCTCCCCGGCGCCGGCCACGCCCTGCAGCACACGCGCACGGCGGAGATCGTGGCGGAGATCGAGCGGATGCTGGCGGAGGTCACCCTCGCGCCACCGGGGAGCACCACAGGCGGGGCGGCCTACGACGCCACCCCGGCCGGCGCTGCGGTCGACTGATCCCGCTCGGCCGTCACGGACCAGGAGCGCCCTGGAGCGCCACTGGGAGTGCCGTGGAGCGCCGTCGGGCTGGGTCGCGCCGACCGGGCGGACACTCCGACGGGTCGGGTCGCGCCGCTCCGGGCCGCTACTTCGTCCCGTACATGCGGTCGCCGGCGTCGCCGAGGCCGGGCATGATGTAGCCCTTTTCGTTCAGCCGCTCGTCGATCGCCGCCGTGACGATCGGCACGTCCGGGTGGGCGTCGCGCAGGCGGTGCACGCCCTCCGGCGCGGCGAGCAGGCAGACGAACTTCATGTCCGCCGCGCCGCGCTCCTTCAGCCGGTCGACCGCCGCGACGGCGGAATTGGCCGTCGCCAGCATCGGGTCGAGCACGATGACGCGGCGCTCGGCGATGTCCGGCGGCGCCTTGAAGTAGTACTCCACCGCCACCAGGGTCTTCGGATCCCGGTAGAGGCCGACGTGGGCGACGCGGGCCGCCGGCACGAGGTCGAGCATGCCCTCGAGCAGGCCGTTGCCGGCGCGCAGGATCGAGGCGAAGACGAGCTTCTTGCCGGCGAGCACCGGCGCTTCCATCGTCGCCAGCGGCGTCTCGATGGTGGTGGTGGTGAGCTCGAGGTCACGCGTCGCCTCGTAGCAGAGCAGCATCGAGATCTCGCGCAGCAGGCGGCGGAACTCGACGGTCGGCGTGTCCTTCTCCCGCATCAGGGTGAGCTTGTGCTGCACCAGCGGGTGGTCGATCACCGTCACCCCGTCCGCCCACATCTGCGCCATCGAAGATACCCTGCCCGCTCGTGCCCAAGTCGCGTGGCCAAACCGCCTGCCGCGTCGGCGCGGACTGTAGCGGCTCGGCGGCGGGGCTTGAAGCGGCGAAGTCCGGATGCGGGTGCGACAGCGTCAGCCGAACCGCAGGATCGGCGCCTCCAGGAAGGCTTCCGCCCGGTCCATCCGCACACCGAGGAGGCGAGCCGCCACCTCGAAGACGACCTCCTCGCCGTCGCCGCTCGCGGTCACGTCGCCAAGCCGACGGCCGGCCCGAACGGCAGCCTCCTCGGCGGTCGGCTCGCCCTCGTCGACGATGACAGGATCGAGCACGCCGCCCGCCACGCTGCGCGTCCGCTTGCCGTTCGCCACGATCGCATAGCCCCAGAGGTTTGCACTCGACTGCAGAAGCGCGGCGAACAGTGGCTGACGGCTCGAGAGCTCCGTCAGGGCGGAAAAGTGCCCGGGCACCGGCTTGCGAGGCCCGAAGAAGCGACGCCAACCGGCGGGTGCGGGGTCGAAGAACGCATCGGCGATCCCTTCCTGCAGCAGCACGAAGCCGTGCCCGTAGACGCCGGCGAAGAGGCCTTCGTCGCCAGAGGAGATCGCATCGAAGATGCTCATCTCGTCGATCGGCTCCCCGTGCGGCAGGCCAAGTGTGTCGAGCAGCGCGAGCGTCGCCGCTTGATCCGGTCCATTCGCAAGCGCCGCAGGGTCCAGCGGACCGGCTGATCCGACGACCAGCGAGAGGTTCCAACCCACGGCGACGCCCTCCACCCAAGAACCCGACCGGAGCGGCATGCCTGCACGCCCCGGTGGCGGACCGTCGCCAGAAATCTCGAAAATGGCAAGCGACCGGGATCCGGCAGCGGACCGGAGGTGAGGGACGGAGACGATGGCGACAGCCGACGCTATCGTGGTTGGAGAGGCAACGGCCTGGCGATGGGGAGGGGCAGTCGTGAGCGAGCGTTCCACTGGGGGAATTCCGATCGCCGGCGAGGGCGGATCCAACGCCGGCCCGAGCCGCCGCGGCGCGCTCGCCGCGCTGTTCGCCGCCGCTGCCCTGCCGGCGCTCGCCCCCTCCTCCGCGCGTGCCGCAGCCGTCGAGGGCGCCGTCCGCCCCGAGGACGAGGGCTTCATGCGCGTTGCGCTGGAACAGGCGGCGCTCGCCGAATTCCCGTTCGGGGCGGCGATCGTCGTCGACGGCGTCCTGCAGGCGAAGGGCCACAATCTCGGACGCGGCGATCCGACCGCACACGGCGAGATGACGGCGATCCGCACCTTCATCGCCGAGAAGGGCCCCGCCGGCCTGAAGGGCGCGACGCTCTACACCTCCGGCGAGCCGTGCGCGATGTGCATGTCGGCGATCATCTGGTGCGGCATCGGCCGCGTCGTCTACGCCGCCTCGATCGCAGAGCTGACGACCGTCATCGGCCAGATCATGATCCCGTGCACGGAAGTCGCCGAGCGCACCCCCTTCGCCACCGTCGAGATCACCGGCGGCGTCCTCGCCAACGAGGCGATGGCGCTGTTCAGGAAGTAGGGGCGGCGCGGTCGCCTTCCCCCTGCATCAGCACGATCAGCACGATGCCGGTCAGGGTGATGAAGCGGTTGGCGCTGTCGAGGCCGTTCCACTGGTGCGACTGCCACATCGCGAACCACTCGCCACCGACCACGGTGAAGCCGAGGCTGTAGAGCAGCAGCGCCATCATCAGCCCGACGGCGGCATAGCCCTTCACCGCCTGGAAGCGCGCCGGGTCGCGGGTCGCCAGCGCCAGCCGCGCGGTCGCCGTCACCAGCACCGCGGCGGTGGCGAGCTGCCAACCGATGATCGACCAGTAGAAGAGCGTCTGCAGCGTCGGGTCGGTGATCGCCCGCCACCGCAGGGTCGAGTCGGCGAAGATCGTGTCCATCGCCAGCACGTGCTGCACGAAGGCCCAGTTCGAGCCGTAGTCGGTGAGGTTGCCGAAGGCGAACAGGACGAACAGCGCCGCCACCGTGCCGACCAGCGCCGTCTTGCCGAGCCGCAGCAGCATCCCCCGCCCTCCCCCACCCGCAACGCGGCAACAGCCGTCGTCAGAACACCGTGCCGTCGCTCTCGATCTTCAAGGGCGGCCCGCCGTCGTGACGCAAAGTTCGGGCGATCCGTCGCCCGGCCGCCCAGGTGCCGCCTTCCAGCACCGCGGCGAGCGGCAGGCTGTCGGCGTCGAGGCCGAGGCGGGTGCGCACCAGCGGCGCCAGCCGGTCGATCAGCGCCACCGTCAGCGCCCGCCAGCCGACGACGAGCGACGAGCCGACGGCGTGCGTCCGATCCGCATCGGCCGGATCGGCGAGGCGGATGACGCCGGTGTCGAGGAAGAGGCCGCCGTTGCGGTATTCGGCGAGACCGGTCAGCCCGTCGAGTTCCACCACCTCGACGCCCGCCCAGCCGAGCGGCTCGAGCAGCGAGTAGGACAGCCACTGCGACAGCTTGTGCAGCGGCACCAGCCCCGTCGTGATGTCGTCGGTGACGATCGCCGGGTGGCGCCAGGTGTCGCCGAGCGGCACCTCCGCCAGCACCAGCCGTGACGGCCAGATCGGCCCCAGCGCATCGAGCACCAGCGCGAGAATTTCCGCCGCCGGCAACTGCCCGCCCTCGGCACGGGCGACGAGCGCGTCGACGATGCCGCCGGGCCGCGGCTCGTCCTCCATCGCGAAGACGTCGTCGCGGTCGGCGCAGGTGATGCCGAGGCGACGCATCAGATCCGCCCGCCCGTCCAGTCCGGCGAGCGGGTTGCCGGGCTTCACCTTGAAGCCGGCCGAAAGCTCCTCGGTGGTGAGGGTGGCGAGCGAGACGGCGTCGGCGCGCAGCGGGTCGGCCGGCACGGCGGAGAACAGGCCGGAAACGAACATCGCGACGCTTGCGACCGCCAGCCCCTCCGAACGCGAATAGGCCTCGCCGGTCAGGCCCTCGCGGTAGACCCAGTCCGGCCCGGCGCCGGCATCGAGCAGCACCGAGACGATGGCGAGGTCGGCCGCGGCGCGAGCGGCCGCGCGCGGGTCCGTCCAGCCACGCGCCGCGGCGATCGCCCCGAAGCGGTCGTGGCCACCGGCCGAGAAGTGGCGGAAGCGCGAGTGCGGCGGCACGACGAGGTCGGGATAGGCGGCGCGGGTCGTCTCGGCGACGAGGTCGGCGGCATTGGCGAGCCTGTCGAGGTCCACCGACAGCTCGGCGACGGTACCGTCGAGGGTGGCGGCGAGGATCATGTCCGCCCGCTCGCGCACGGCGTGCGCCGACAGCAGCGAGCGCGCCAGCGCCTCGTCGGGGTGGGGCTCTGGATTCCGGTCTTCTGAATGCGACAAAATCTTTCCCTGTTTCCCGAGCCTTGCACCAGCCTCAACTAACTGCGGTCGCCGATGCCGGTGGAAAACCAAGAGCACGCCGCCCGCGCAAGTTCCACTGACGCTGCAAGCACCGCCCTCCGCGACGGCCACTACGACCGGGCGAGGCGCCTCATTGTTTCGTCGAACTGGCGCATGATCTCACGCCCCAAAGCCAACTGTTCGGCCTCGTCAGCGTGAGCTTCGGTGCTGATGAGGATGCCGTCGTTGGTCGCCAGCGCCACCAGCGAACCTCCCTGGGCAAGGTTTAGCCGGTCGACAAGTTCGGCCGGCAGCCGCACTTCGATCGATCCCTCGTCCTCACGAAAACTGACACGCACCACGCGGACCATGTCGCTCTCCTACCGCCCCTCGGCCGCCCATGGCCTCTGATCCTGCCATGAAAGCCGCCGCCGCCCCCTACCCCTCCAGCGGCCGCCCGACCACGGTCGTGAGGTCCGCCGCCCCTTCGGGCGCGTAGTAGCCGGCCGCCTTCTTCGCCTCCATCTCGACGTGCGCATCGGGCGGCACGAGGCCCTCGGGGATCGGCACGCGCTCGCCGATGCTGATGCCAGAGGCCGCGATGGCGTCGTACTTCATGTTCGACATCGAGACGAAGCGGTCGATGTGGGTCAGCCCGAGCCAGTGCAGCACGTCGGGCATCAGCTGCTGGAAGCGGGCGTCCTGGACGCCAGCGACGCACTCCGTGCGCTCGAAATAGGTCGCCGCTTGGTCGCCGCCGGCCTGGCGCTTGCGGGCGTTGTAGACGAGGAACTTCGTCACCTCGCCGAGCGCCCGGCCCTCCTTGCGGTTGTAGACGATGAGGCCGACGCCGCCCTCCTGCGCCTGGCGCACGCACTCCTCGATGCCGTGCACGAGATAGGGCCGGCAGGTGCAGATGTCGGAGCCGAACACGTCCGAGCCGTTGCACTCGTCGTGCACCCGGCAGGTGAGCGGCGCCTTGCCGAGCTTTTCCGGATCGCCGAACAGGTAGACCGTCATCCCGCCGATCGGCGGCAGGAAGACGTCGAGGTCGGGCCGGGTGACGAGCTCGGGATACATGCCGGCCGTCTGCTCGAACAGCACGCGGCGGAGCTCGTCCTGGCCGACGCCGAAGCGCTCGGCGATGCCCGGCAGGTACCAGACCGGGTCGATCGCCGCCTTGACGACGGAAACGTCGCCGTTCGCCAGCATCACCGTGCCGTCGGCCTTCAGCCGCCCCTTCTCCACCGCCCGCTCGATCTCCGGCAGCGCCACGTGGGCGCGGGTGACGGCGATCGTCGGGCGGATGTCGATGCCTTCGGAAATCAGATCGGCGAACACCAGCCCCGACATCGCCCCGAACGGATCGAGCGAGACGATCTTCTCCGGGCTGGTCCACTGCGGATGCGGGCCGATCTCGACCACCGGTGCGGTGTCCTTGAGGTCCGGCCGCTGGATCGGGTTGAGGGCGCCGGACGACACGGCCAATGCCCGGTAGAGCGCGTAGGCGCCGCCGTATGTGCCGATGACGTTGCGGTCGCCCGGCCGGGTCACGCTCGCCACCACCGGCCCGCGCTCGCGGGGATCGCTTGCGCCCCAGTGGATCGGGAAGCGCACCGGCGTGCCGGCGCCGGGGTGCGAGGTGAGGCGGATGTGGGTCGAGCGGTTCGGCGTGGTCATCGGGCACACTCGGTCATCGGGCACACTCGCACGGAACACGAGCCGGCCGCGACGCCCGCGGACCGGCGAAGCACGGGAGTCTAGCACGGTGCGCGCGAAGGGCGAGGGGGGTGGCGGGCGGCGCCATCGGGTCGTGCGCGGGCAGCAACCGGCCGACGCCGACGCGAACGGGCGCAGGGCCGACGGTCACGGCCGGCACTGGCGCGGCCCCCCATGTGCCGGCGTGCATCAGCCTGCCAGCCGCGCGATCTCGCCCGCCATCGCCGGATACACTTCAGCGAGCGCCGCCGCGTCGCCCATCTCGGCGTCGCCGGGGATGGCGCCGGGCCACGCCGTCGTGCCGAGCAGGGCATAGCCGTGGACGCCGCGGGTGCGGGCGGCGTGGAAGGTGCCGCCGGGGATGAGGCAGGACGGCCGCGCGCCGGTCGTCACGCCGCTGCCGAGCAGCACCACCGCGCCGGAAGCCGGGGCGACGCCGCCAGCATCGGGAGAGCAGCCGTCGGGCGAGCGGCCCTCGGGATAGAGCAGCAGCAGCTCGAGGTCGTCGCCGGCGTGGTGCTGGTACATCTGGTCGACGGCGAGCCGGTGCAGCACCACCGGGGCATCGGGGGCGACGAGGAAGGTCAGCGCCGTCCCCACCGGCCGCGGCCCGCCGAGCCCCGCCGGCAGCGCCGCGGCGGCGATCTCGACGGTCGAGCGGAAGATCTCGCGGGTGTAGCCGCAGGTGCCGCTGCGGATCAGGCCGAGCGCGGAGATGATGTCGTCGCGAGCGGTCATGGGCGGGCTCCCTTCGGGTCGGCAGGGTAGCGGATCGACCATCGGCCGGCGAGCGGTTGCGTCGCCAACGGCGCCATCGACGCGTCCCTCCCCTGCCAGGGGGAGGGACAGCCGGCGCAGCCGGCAGGGTGGGCCCGTCAATCCGGAATGAGACGATGGA
>Ga0209902_101331_pt1 | contig 12701 bp, 12 predicted proteins | sample FECB27metaG_FD_188304 | JGI IMG/M metagenome (GOLD analysis project Ga0209902, IMG submission 188304) | Cyanobacterial communities from the Joint Genome Institute, California, USA - FECB-27 (SPAdes) (version 2) | ecosystem: Environmental > Aquatic > Thermal springs > Hot (42-90C) > Microbial mats...
GGGCCGCCCGCGCGGCCCGCGCCCCGTCGCGGACATCCGGCCCACACGCCCTTCGCATACGATGGAGGGCAACAAAAGAGGGACCCGCGAAGGGGCGAGAAGAATGATCGTTGGAATTGACCTGGGCACCACCAACAGCCTGGCGGCGGTGTGGCGGGATGGCGCTTCCGTGCTGGTGCCCAACGGGCTCGGCGAGTACCTGACGCCCTCGTGCGTCAGCATCGACGAGGACGATTCGGTGCTGGTCGGCAAGGCGGCGCGCGAGCGGCTGCAGACGCATCCCGAGCGCACGGCGGCGGTGTTCAAGCGCTACATGGGCAGCAACAAGACGATGCGGCTGGGCAAGCGCGAGTTCCGGCCCGAGGAACTGTCGGCGCTGGTGCTGCGCTCGCTCAAGGCCGATGCCGAGGCGATGCTCGGCGAGCCGGTCACCGAGGCGGTGATCACCGTGCCGGCCTACTTCTCCGATGCCCAGCGCAAGGCCACGCGCGCCGCGGGCGAGCTCGCGGGCCTGAAGGTCGAGCGGCTGCTCAACGAGCCGACGGCCGCCGCGCTGGCCTACGGCATGCACGACATGAGCGCGGAAACCCGCTTCCTGGTGTTCGACCTCGGCGGCGGCACCTTCGACGTGTCGATCCTCGAGATGTTCGAGGGCGTGATGGAGGTGCGCGCCTCGGCGGGCGACAACTTCCTGGGCGGCGAGGACTTCGTCGAGGCGCTGATCGCGCTCTTCTTCGAGCGCAACAAGCTGCCGGCCAGCCTGCGCACCGAAGCCCACTTCATGCAGCGCCTGGCCGCGCAGACCGAGGCCGCCAAGCGCGCGCTGAGCACGCAGCCGACGGCCGAGATCGTGGTCGCGCACGCGGCGGCGCAGCACCGGCTGGCGCTCGACGAGGCCACGCTCGAGCAGGCCTGCGCCGCGCTGCTCAAGCGGCTGCGCGCGCCCGTCGAGCGCGCGCTGCGCGACGCCAACCTGCGCGCCGGCGAGCTCGACGCGGTGGTGCTGGCCGGTGGCGCCACCCGCATGCCGGTGGTGCGGCGCCTGGCCACCACCATGTTCGGCCGCTTCCCCTCGATCGACTTCAACCCCGACGAGGTGGTGGCACTCGGCGCGGCGGTACAGGCCGGCCTGAAGGCGCGCGACGCGGCGCTCAAGGAAGTGGTGATGACCGACGTGGCGCCCTACTCGCTGGGCGTGGCGGTCAGCCGCTGGCTCAGCGACACCACGGTGACGCACGGCCACTTCGACCCGATCATCGAGCGCAACAGCACCGTGCCCGTGAGCCGCTCGAAGAGCTACGTGCCGAACTCGGGCAGCCAGACCTCGGTCGACCTGCACGTGTTCCAGGGCGAGTCGCGCATGGTGCGCGACAACGTGCACCTGGGCACCCTGCACGTGCCGCTGCCGAGCCTGGGCGCGGGAGCATCCCCGGGCGATGCCGCGGTCGAGGTGCGCTTCACCTACGACGTCAACGGCCTGCTGCAGGTCGAGGCCACGGTGCAGAAGACGCAGGAGACCTTCAGCCTGCTGATCGAGGGCAATCCGGGCCTGCTGAGCGAGGCCGAGATCAAGGAACGGCTGGCGGCGCTGAGCGCGCTCAAGATCCATCCGCGCGACCGCATCGAGAACCGCACCCTGCTGGCGCGCGCCGAGCGCATCTACCAGCAGCTGCGCGGCGACGTGCGCGAGTGGCTGGGCATCCGCATCGCCGAATTCGAGCGCGTGCTGGCGCTGCAGGACAAGCGGCAGATCGCGGCGATGCAGCGGCAGTTCCAGGAGCAGTTGGAGCAGATCGAGCGCGACGGCCCGCTGGCCGATTGAAGCGGGGGCGACGACCATGACCGAGGTCCCCGGCTTCCTGCTCGAGCTCGGCCTGCGCGCCGATGCCGACGAGCGCGCCGTGCGGCGCGCCTATGCGGTGCAGCTCAAGCAGCTCGACCAGGCGGCGCAGCCGCTGCAGTTCCAGCAGTTGCGCGAGGCCTACGAGGCCGCGTTGCACTGGGCGCGGCAGGCGCGGGACGTGCAGGAGGCCGAGGCGGCGCAAGCGCCGCCCTCCCCGCCCGAAGCCGTGGTCGAGGCCGCCCCCGAACCGGCGCCGCCCCCGGCCCCCGCCGAACCGCGCGCCGACCCCGTGCGCGACATCTTGGTCGCGCTCGACACCAAGCTGCAGCAGGCGCCGCTGCGCAGCGTCCCCGAAGCCACCGCGCTGCTCGAACACACGCTCGAAGACCCGCGCCTGCTCGACATGGATGCGCGCTTCCTGTTCGAGGCCAACATCGCCCACCTGCTGGCCTGCGGCTGGCGGCCCGGCCACGAGCACCTGTTCGAGGCCGCGCTCGTTTTCTTCGATTGGCGCACCGACTCGGCGCGGCTGCTGCGGCTGGGACAGGCCGGACAGGTGGTGGACCGCGCGATCGTCGAGCAGGATGCGCAGGGGCAGCAGGCGCCCGACGATCGCGATGCGCAGCGGCACTACCTCGAGCTGCTGCGCCGCACCGCCGATCCCGGACCGCAGGCGCTGGCGCTGGGCCTGGGGCGGGTGATGCATGCGGCCGCCACCTATCCGACCTGGCTACGGCTGACGATGGACATCTCGAACATCGAGGCCTGGCGCGAGCGCGAAGCGACACTCTCGCGCGGCACGCTCCAGAGCCATCCCTCGGCCGCGAGCGCGCACAGCGGCTCGATCAGCGCATCGCGGCTGACGGTGTGGTTCGCGATCTTCTTCGTGGGCGTGCTGGTGTTCGCGCTGCTGAGGGCGGCATTCAACTGGAAGGAAGAACCGCCCGCCGACATCGCCAGAACGCAGGCCCCGCGCACCGCTCGGGCGAGCGTGCCGGCGCCATCCATCGGCTCGGGCATCGGAGCCAATGCGATCCCGGCACCCGAGCTCATCACGGCGACGCATGAGCCGCAGGAGGCGCGATACACGCACCCGCCGTACCCCATCTACCCCGCCACATCGAAGCGGCTGGGCGAGAAAGGCACGGTCACGCTCAAGATCCGGACCGGTCCGGCAGGCGAGGTCGTCGAAATGATCGTGCTGCGCGGGTCCGGCTTCCAGCGCCTGGACAACGCGGCGCTCGACGCGGTGCGCATGGCAAGGGTGCTGACCAGGAACTACCCGGAGAGCAGCCCGAACGAGTGGTACCAGGCCACGATCGATTTCAGGCTTGACCCCACCGATCCCACCCGCGCGACCGCAACGGCCGCGGGCAAGCCAGTGGTTCCGCCGGCCGCGTCGTCCTCGAGCTACGGCGCGCGGGTCAACGCCTTGATCCGGCCCAACATCGTGCTCACCAAGAGTGTTCCAGGCAATCCCGTCGCCGAGTACACAGTGAGCCTCACGCCCGACGGCCTCATCAGCGGCGCCAGGTTGTCCAAGGCCAGCGGTGTGAAGGAATGGGATGCCATCGCGCTGCGCGCCATCCAGAAGACGGGCCGCCTGCCGCTGACCGACGATGGCACCGTGCCGTCGGAGATCGTGCTGGCACTGCGCCCCTGGTGAGCGGCGGGGTCGATACGGCATGCACTGGCTCCTCCTCGCCGTCGCGATCTGTGTCTCCATCCATCTCGGCGCCATCGCCCTCGCAGCCACACGCTTCGGCATCCCGATCCGCGAGTTCAGCTACGGCCTCGGCCCCACGCTGCTGCACGCAGGCCGGCTGCGGATCAGGACGCTGCCGGTCGGCGGCCAGCTGATCCTCAAGGACACGCGCACCGAGCCGGTCGAGTCGGGCAAGGCGCATGACGCCCTCGACCTGCAGCCGCTCGCGACCCGGCTGGCGATCGGCGCGGCCGGCCCGTTCGCGCTGCTGGTGCTGGCCGTGGCGGTGCTGCAGTCCGAGGGCCTGGCGACCTTCGCCAGCGGGTTCGCGCAATGCATCGCGGGGGGCTTCGAGCCCTTCGGCGAGGCGCAGCGCCTGCTGCGGTCAGCGAGTGATGTCGCGACCGCCTCGCCGTTTCCGACGCTGCTCGCGCTCGTCGCCGCCAAGTTCGCCGCCGTCAACCTGCTGCCGTTTCCGGGCAGCAACGGCAGCTTCCTGCTGCAGGCCTTGCTGGAGCGCACGCCGCTGATGAAGCGCTGGCCACCCCTGGCAACGCAGCTCGGCCTGCTGCTGTTCTTCGGCATGGCGTTCTCCTGGCTGCTCGCGCTGGCCGTGTATGGCCTGCATGCCGCGGGCATCGACGTCATGGCCTGACGACCCACTCCCCTTTTCTCGAACACCGCCTCGCCATGCCCACAGACGACATCGGATTCCTCGTTGCCTATGCCATCGCCGGCGGCGCCGCCACGGCCGGCCTGCTGCTGCCATGGATACGCCGCATCCCGCTCGAGCTGCACCGCGTCTGGGCCCTCGACCACCAGAACTACCGGCCGCTACTCGCTTCGCCCGATGACCTCGAACTGCCGCGCAAGAGCCGCATCGCGCTGATCGCATCGGGCGCCCTGCTGTGCCTGGGGCTGGCACTGGCGCGCGGCGTGTCGCTGCAGACCACCTTCCTGTGCATCCTGCTGCTGGGCTGGGTGCTGCTCACGGCGATCAACCTGCGGCACCGCGTGCTGCCCGACTGGATCGTCTACCGGCTGCTCTGGATCGGCCTGCTGTACCACGCGTACACCGGCAACGCCTCCGCGCAGGTCATCGGCGCCGCGGCGGGCTACCTCGTGCCCTGGCTCGCGACCCTGCTCATACGGCGGCAGACCGGGCAGGACGCGATGGGCCACGGCGACTTCAAGGCCTTCGCGGTGGCGGGCGCGTGGTTCGGCTGGTCGGCGCTGCCGACGGTCTACGGCGTGTTCCTGCTGACGACCCTGCTGCTGGCGCTGGCCGTGCGGCTGTTGCGCCGCCCGCTGGCCGAGCCGGGCCTGCCCACCGGCCCGGGCCACCTGCTGGCGGCCACGGTGGTGGCGCTGGGCGTGCGCTTCATCTGAGGCCGGCTGGCGGCGCCTCGCGCCGCGCCGCGGCCTCCAGCCGCATCACCTTCCACGCGCACAAGGTCCCCGCCACCGCGAGCAGCGCCGCCAGCGCGAACATCGTGCGGTAGCCGAAGGCCTGCGCCACCGCGCCGCCCAGCAGCACGCCGAGCACGCCGCCGAAGCCGTAGCCGATGACAGTGAACAGCGCCTGGCCGCGTCCGCGCAGCCGGCCCGGGAAACGGCGCGACACCACGGCAATGCAGGTGGTGTGGTGGGCCGCGAAGCTCAGCGCGTGCAGCCACTGGGCCACGACCAGCGCGGCGATCCAGCCGCCGAGGCCGGCGGTCAGGCCCAGCCGCGCGACGGCCGCGATGCCGCACACCAGCATCCAGCGCGGCATCGGCAGCAGTCCGATCAGCCGGCCCTGCAGGAAGAACCAGACGATCTCGGCCACCACCGACAGCGCCCACAGCAGGCCGATGGTGCTCTTGCCGTACCCGAGCGAATCGAGGTAGAGCGAGAAGAAGGCGTACACCGAGAAGTGCGACATCACCTGGAAGAACAGCGCCGCGAAGAACCACTGCACGACGCGGTTGCGCAGCACCGGGCCGATGGGTTCGCCGGGCGCGTCGTGCGCGGCCACGGGCTCGCGGCTGTCGGGCAGGCGCAGGGTGGCGAGCAGCACCACGGCCAGGGTGCCGGCGGCCCAGGCCGGGAAGTGCTTCATGCCGAAGCGGTCGAACCACTCGCCCGCGACGAACACCGTGACCAGGAAGCCGGCCGAGCCGCACAGCCGGATGCGCCCGTAGCGGCCCCAGTCGCCGGCCACGAGGTGCGCCATGGCGGCCTCGGTCAGCGACATCATCGAGCTGGTGTGGGTGAACATCAGCAGCAGCACCAGCGCGAGCCACCACGCGCCGCCGTTCCACCACAGGCCGAAGGAACTGAGCAACGCGATCGCCGCGCTGATGCGCAGCAGCAGCACGCGCTGGCCCGTGTGGTCGCTGAGCGCGCCCCAGGCATAGGGCGCGAACACGCGCGTGACCGACTGCACCGAGGCCAGCAGGCTGATGGTGAAGATCGGCAGCCCCAGGTCCTTGAGCCACAGCGGCAGGTAGGGATTGAAGAAGCCGATGTGCGCGAAATAGCTGGCCGACAGGCCAGCGAACGCCAACAGGTGGCCGCGCCCGGCCACGGGTGGCGGCGCGGACACTAGAGGAAGGACGCCTGCGGCGACGTGGCCTGGGTCTTCTCGTTGTCGCCCTGCACGTCACCGCATTGGGCGCGGTGGCGCAGCGCATGGTCCATCACGACCAGCGCGAGCAGCGCCTCGGCGATCGGCGTCGCGCGGATGCCCACGCAGGGGTCGTGACGGCCCTTGGTGACCACCTCGACCGGGTTGTTGTTCACGTCGATCGACTGGCGCGGGCTGATGATCGAACTCGTGGGCTTGATCGCGATGCTGACCTCGAGATCCTGCCCCGAGCTGATGCCGCCGAGGATGCCGCCCGCGTTGTTGCTCAGGAAGCCGGTCGGCGTGATCGAGTCGCCATGGGTGGTGCCGCGCTGCGTCACGCTGTCCCAGCCGGCGCCGATCTCGACCGCCTTCACGGCATTGAGGCCCATCATCGCGTAGGCGATGTCGGCATCGAGCTTGTCGTAGAGCGGCTCGCCGAGGCCGACGGGCACGCGGGTGGCGGTCACGCGCACGCGCGCGCCGCAGGAGTCGCCGGCCTTGCGCAGCCGGTCCATGTAGTCCTCGAGCGCGCTCACGTCGGCGATCGGGGCGAAGAAGGGATTGTTCGGCACGTGGTCCCAGCTCTCGAAGGGGATCGCGATCTCGCCGATCTGCGTCATGCAGCCGCGGAACACCATGCCGTACTTCTCGGCCAGCCACTTCTTGGCGACCGCGCCGGCCGCGACCGTGGGCGCGGTGAGCCGGGCCGAGGAGCGTCCGCCGCCGCGCGGGTCGCGGATGCCGTATTTCTTGTGGTACGTGAAGTCGGCGTGGCCCGGGCGGAACTGCTGGGCGATCTGGCCGTAGTCCTTGCTGCGCTGGTCGGTGTTCTGGATCAGCAGCGCGATCGGGGTGCCGGTGGTCCTGCCCTCGTACACGCCCGAGAGGATCTGCACCGCGTCGGGCTCGTTGCGCTGGGTGACGTGGCGGCTGGTGCCGGGACGGCGGCGGTCGAGGTCGGCCTGGATGTCGGCTTCGCTGAGCGCCATGCCCGGGGGGCAGCCGTCGATCACGCAACCGATGGCCGGGCCGTGGGATTCCCCGAAATTGGTGACCGCGAAGAGATGTCCGAAGGTGTTGCCGCTCATGGGCGGGGATTATCCCCCGCAAAGCCGGGCCGGGCGGCGCGGCGCCCGAATGCCCGAGGGCAATGCCCGCGCGGCCTATTCGGTCGCGCCCTCGAGCCGACGCGCCAGCGCGCCGAGCTGCAGTTCGATCGAGAACAGCCGCTCGTTGAGCACCGCGGTCTGCAGCCGGATCGCCTCGACGATCGCGCGGGCCTGCGGATCGGGCGTGTTGTCGACCAGCTCCGCGAGGTCGTGCAGCTTCTTGCGCAGTTCGTTGCTCATGGACTCTCCGTGGGGTTCGTTCGGTGACGCGGCCAGTATGGGCCCGGCCCGGCCTCAGGGCAACGCATCGGCCGCGGCGGGCCGGGTTTGTCCCGAGCGGCGCATGACCACGGCCAGCAGCGCCGCGATGGCCAGCAGCACCACCACGCCGATGCCGGCCATCAGGTGCAAGCCGCGCAGCAGCGCCGTGCGCGCATCGGCCAGCAGCTCGGCACCGGCCGCACCGCCGAGCTGCCCGGCCAGCGCCACGGCACCGCCGAGCGTGCTGCGCGCGGCCTCGACCGCGGAGGCGTCGCCGAGCGAGGCCGGCACGGCGTCGACCATCATCGCGCGATAGACCGCCGCGCCCACGCTGCCGAGGATGGCGATGCCCAGCGCGCCGCCAAATTCGGAACTGGTTTCCGAAATCGCCGAGGCCACGCCCGCGCGCTCTGGCGGCGCGCTGCCCACCACCAGGTCGGTCGACAGCGTGAACACGACCGCCAGTCCGAGTGAGGACACGACCATGCTGCCCACCAGCAGCGCCAGGCCGCCCTGCACCGGCAGCGCGACCAGCAGCGCGAAGCCCAGTGCCGCGACCACGAGTCCGCCCGTCATCGCATGCACCGGCCGCACGCGCCGCGTGAGCGCGGGCGCCGCCATCGAGCCGACGATGAAGGCGCCCGCGCTGGGCACGCTCCACAGGCCGGCCTGCAGCGGCGACAGCCCGAGCACCATCTGCAGGTACTGGGCTTCGTAGAGGAACAGCCCGAACATCACGAAGCACGACAACATGTAGGCGCCCAGCGCCACGCTGAAGGCCGGTGCGCGGAACAGCCGCAGGTCGATCATCGGATCGGCCAGCCGCCGCTGGCGCCGCACGAACAGCCAGCCGATGGCCAGCCCCACCGCGATGGCGGCGAGCGACAGCGCGCTCGCGCCGTGCTCGGCCGTCTGCTTCACGCCGTAGATGGCGGGCAGCACCGCGCCCAGCGACAGCGCCACGCTCGCGAGGTCGAGCCGCGCGGCCTCGGGGTCGCGGTACTCGGGCAGCAGCACGGGACCGAGCACCAGCAGCAGCACCATCACGGGCACGCCGACCAGGAACACCGAGCCCCACCAGAAGTACTCGAGCAGCACGCCGCCGACCACCGGGCCGATGACCGCGCCCGCCGAGAAGCTCGAGATCCAGACCCCGATGGCCAGCGTGCGCTGACCCGGATCGAGGAACATGTTGCGGATCAGCGAGAGCGTGGACGGCGCCAGCGTCGCGCCGGCCACGCCGAGCAGCGCGCGGGTGGCGATCAGCATGTTGGCGCTGTTCGAGAAGGCCGCCAGCACAGAGGCCAGGCCGAAGGCCACGGCACCGATCAGCAGCAGCCGGCGCCGCCCGATGCGGTCGCCCAGCGTGCCCATGGTGACCAGCAGGCCCGCGACCAGGAAGCCGTAGATGTCGACGATCCACAGCAACTGCGCCGCCGTGGGCTTGAGCGCCTCGCTGATCGCGGGGATCGCGAGGTTCAGCACCGTGAGGTCCATCGAATAGAGCATGCACGGCAGCGCGATGACGGCCAGGCCGGTCCATTCGCGCACCGTGGCGCGCGGCGGCGCGGCGCCGCTCATCGAGGGCCCTCGGGGCCGGGGCCGAACGAGAGGATCGGCCGCAGCTCGATGCTGCCGTTGCGCGCGGACGGGATGCCGGCCGCGATCCGCAGCGCTTCCTCCTCGCTGCCGGCCTCGACCAGGTAGAAGCCGCCGAGCTGTTCGCTGGTCTCGGCGAAGGGGCCGTCGGTCACCGACAGCCGGCCGCGGCGCATGCGCACGGTGGTGGCGGTCTCGGCCGGCTGCAGGGCCTCGGCCTCGACCAGCTGGCCGCGCGCGCGCAATTGCGCGTCGTAGTCGATGTGTTCCTGGATGTAGTGCGCCATGTCGTGCGGCGGAGCCTCGGTTTCGTAGATCAGGCAAAGGTACTTCATGCGGCATTCCCCTCGGCGGCGTCCATGCTCTGGATCGGACGGACTTCGATGCTGCCGTGGCGCGCCATCGGGATGTGGCCCGCGAGCTGGATCGCGACGTTGAGGTCGCGCGCCTCGATCAGGATGAAGCCGCAGAGCTGCTCGCGCACCTCCGCGAACGGCCCGTCGACATGCGAGGCCTTGCCGTCGCGCACGCGCACGACCTTGGCGGACCTGGCGCTCGCCAGCACGTCGGCGGCGATGAAGTGGCCGTTCTTCTCGAGCTCGCGGTCGTAGGCCATCGAGTCTTCGTCGAGCGCGCGCCGCTCGTCGGGCGACAGGGTGGCGAACAGGGCCGGGTCGCAGTGGACGAGGCAGAGGTATTTCATGCGGAATCTCCTTTCGGATGGAATGAGGACATCACTGGTCGATCGGCGAGGCGCCGGATCGACATGCGGGCGCGACGGACTGCAACTATTTTTCTAGCCGGGCAAGGACGCCAGTTGCCGCGCGAGGAACTGCCGCTCGGGCTGCTGCCGGGCCAGCGCGAGCGCGCGCTCGTAGGCGCCGCGCGCCTCGCCGAGCCGGCCGAGGCGGCGGCACAGCTCGGCCCGCGCGCCATGCGCGAGGTGGTAGTCGGCCAGCTCGCCGCGCGCGAACAGCGCATCGACCAGCGCCAGGCCCGCGGCCGGACCGTCGCGCATCGCGATCGCGGCCGCGCGGTTGAGTTCGGCCACGGGCGAGGGATCGAGCCGCAGCAGCACGTCGTAGAGACCGACGATCTGCGGCCAATCGGTGGCCTCGGCACGCTCGGCCTCGGCATGGACCGCGGCGATCGCCGCCTGCAGCGCATAGGGGCCGAAGCGGCGCGAGCGCAGTGCGCGCTCCACCAGCGCGGCGCCCTCCTCGATCTGCGCGCGGCGCCAGAGGCCGCGGTCCTGTTGGTCGAGCAGCACGATCTCGCCCTGCGCCGAGGTGCGCGCGGCACGGCGCGCATCGTGCAGCAGCATCAGCGCCAGCAGGCCCAGCGCCTCGGGCGCGGCCTCGGCGCCGGGCAGCAGCTCGACCAGCAGCCGGCCCAGCCGGATCGCCTCGGCCGAGAGATCGGCACGCGTCAGGCTCTGGCCCGAGGAAGCGGCATAGCCTTCGTTGAAGACCAGGTAGACCACGCGCAGCACGGCGTCGAGCCGTTCGGGCAGCTCGGTGCGCGTGGGCACCTGGTAGGGAATGCGCGCGTCGCGGATGCGGGCCTTGGCGCGCACGATGCGCTGCGCGATGGTCGGCGCGGGCACCATGAAGGCACGCGCGATCTCCTCGGTCGCGAGTCCGCAGACCTCGCGCAGCGTGAGCGCCACCTGGGCATCGGGCGACAGGGCCGGATGGCAGCAGGTGAAGACCAGGCGCAGGCGGTCGTCCTCGAGTTCGTCGGTGTCGGCGTCCCAGCCCGGCGCGGGGTCGGCCAGCGCCTCGGCGCGCTCGGCCGACTCGTCCCAGGGCGAGAAGCGCGCCTGGCGCCGGATGGCGTCGATCGCCTTGAAGCGCCCCGCCGACACCAGCCATGCGCGCGGGTTCGCGGGCACGCCCTGCGCCGGCCATTGTTCGAGCGCGGCGCGAAAGGCCTCGTGCAGCGCCTCCTCGGCGCGGTCGAAATCGCCGAGCAGGCGCACCAGCGTGGCGAAGATGCGGCGCGATTCGCCGCGGTAGACCGCCTCGAGCGTGGCGCGCACCGGGTCCGTCATGCGGCGGGTTCCGGCCTGCCCAGCCAGCGCTCGAGCCGCAGCATCGAGCCGGTCCAGCCGTGTTCGTGGCCCTCGCGCGCGGCCTGGTCGAAGAACTGCTCGTGCAGCAGCTCGAGCTCGCAGCCGGTGCCGGCCGCGTCGGGCTCGATGCGCACCGTGACGCGCGATTCGCGCTCGGGCGTGCTGCGCCAGGCCCAGCTGAAGACCAGCCGGCGCTGCGGCACGATCTCGAGGTAGGTGCCGCTGACGTCGTGCGTCTCGCCGTCGGCCGCGAGCATCGCCACGCGGAAGCGCCCGCCCACGCGCAGGTCGACCTCGGCATGCGGCACCGCGACGATCTCCTCGGGACCGAACCAGTGCCTCAGCGCTTGCGGGTCGGTCCACGCGCGCCAGACCTTGTCGGGCGCGACGGCGTAGTGGCGGCGGAGGGTGAGGGAGGGACGCCCGGTGTCTGGGCTGGCAGGTTCCGCCATTCGGTTTGCTCCTGGTGGTAGAGAAAGCGCGCCAAGGCATCGAGGCGCCCGGTCCAGAACTTCTCGTAGCGCGACAGCCACACGGCGGCCTCCTGCATCGGCCGTGCCGAGAGCTCGCAGCGCACGACCCGGCCTTCCTTCGTGCGCGAGATCAGCCCCGCGTCCTCGAGCACGCGCAGGTGCTTCATGAAGCCCGTGAGCGACATCGCATGCGGCGCGGCCAGCTCGGTCACGCTGAGGCTGCGCTCGCCCAGGGTCTCTAGCACCGCGCGGCGCGTCGAGTCGGCGAGCGCGGCGAACACGGCATCGAGGGCAACGGGCGCGGCGGCATCTGAGTGAACCATGCGGTTGAGTATCTGGAGCCGGCGCGCCAGCGTCAAGGCGTGGGGATATCGCAGTCGGCCGCGGGAACGCTTTATGCGTGCTGCGGCGCAGCATCCCCACTCGCCGCAAAGGAGCTTCCATGCTGGACCGTACCGCCACCCAGTTCTCCCACGTCAAACCGGGCGACACCGAATTCGTCTCGGGCGGACTGCGCGACTTCTTCCTCTACCGCGACCTCGGCGTGGCCGCCGCCACCAACGGCAAGGTGATCGCGCACCTCGTCAAGGCCAACATGGCACCGGAAGCGGGCACCGGCTGGCATCGCCACGAGGCCGACTTCCAGATCGTGATCATGGTCAAGGGCTGGGCCCGCTTCATGTACGAGGACAAGGAAACCCTGGTCGAAGCCGGCGACGTGGTGCACCAGCGCCCCGGCATCCGGCACTACCTGTTCGACTACTCGCCCGACATGGAGTACCTGGAGATCGTCTCGCCGGCCGATTTCAAGAGCGTGGATGTGGAGCCGGTGTGCGAGATTCCGGCGCCTACGCCCTGGAAGTAGGAATCGCGGGCACTCAGCGCAGGCCGAAACCCACGCTCGTGCTGCACTCGGTGTCGAGGTGCAGCACGCGGCCCTCGCCGTCGAACAGCAGCCAGCCATCGGCGACCGGCCGCATGCGCGGCCCGAACTCGCCAGGCCAGTGCAGCGTGGCGGCGAGCCCG
>Ga0209902_101332_pt1 | contig 12700 bp, 10 predicted proteins | sample FECB27metaG_FD_188304 | JGI IMG/M metagenome (GOLD analysis project Ga0209902, IMG submission 188304) | Cyanobacterial communities from the Joint Genome Institute, California, USA - FECB-27 (SPAdes) (version 2) | ecosystem: Environmental > Aquatic > Thermal springs > Hot (42-90C) > Microbial mats...
CAAAGCCCGCCCATCAAGGCGCGCGACGACGCGTGTGCGTCCGCACACGCTAGGAGCGCAACGCCGAGGGGCGGGCTTTGGCGAGCTTCCCTCCGGGTTGCCCCGCGAAGGGGCCGTCTGCGGCGTTGCCCGCGCTTGCAAGGCATCAGCCTTGCTGCGCACGGGCGCCTTGCATCCAGCCCCTTTGCGGGGCAACGCGACCCCTTGCATAGTGTTAACAGGCCCTAGCTTCGCGCACGCGTCAACGGATCGTCGGGTCGAGATGCTGGGCCCGCAAGGTGCGCAGCAGGCCATGGTTGATGCGGAACTCCTCCGAGCCGCCCTGGAGCAGCGCACTGTTGGCCAGACAGCGGAAGACGATGCCGACCACATGCGAATGGGCGCTGACCTTGTTCATGTCCTGGACGAAGGCGCGTGGCTCGGGCAGCGGCTCGGAGCGCAGCAGGTAGCCGACGAACCAGCGCCACAGCATGTTGTAGCCCAGGCCCTGGCGCACGCGCTTGGGGTCGGGCAGCGAATAGACGATCTGCAGCAGCCAGGCGCGCACGATGATCCGCGCATCGGCGACGCTCGCGCATTGGGCGCTGAGCTCGTCGAGCACCGGATCGTCATCCGACAGCAGGCCATCGATCGCCGTGCGCAGATCCACCAGCCCGTGCTCGCTCTGCACGAAGGCCTCGAGCCCGTCGTTCTCGAGCCACAAGGCATGCGAAACGATCCAGACCCAGGGCTCGCCATAGCGGTCGACCAGCACCGGCGTGGTCTGCGCGATCTCGGCCTGCTTCGACAGCTCCTTGTCCAGGGCATGCATCGGGATGCTGCTGGGCTGGCCGTAGGGGATGTTGAATCTCGGTTTTTTCTCTTTCATCATCCGTCTCAGATCGGGCGGCCTTTGCCGGTGCACACGTCCGGGTTGCCGATGCGCTGCACGCTGTTGGTGGCGAAGAAGGTGTTGTAGATGGCCGTGCGCCAGTGGGCCGGCAGCTTGATGAAGGGATGCATGACGTCGCCGCTCGCGCTGCCGTAGTGCTGGGCGAAGAAGTTGCGGATTCGGGTGTTGTCGGCCGCGCTGGCATAGCACTGGCTGAAGATCAGGTGGGTTGCACCCACGATCGGATAACCGCGCGAGGGATTGGCCAGCGGACTCACGCCGGAGGCCACATAGCCGATGCCCCAGTTGCGGGCCTGCGTCGCAGCCGGCCCGGTCGGGGGGAGGATGGCGCCCGCACTGGCCGGGGTGCCGAGCGCCGCCGCGACGTCCACCTGCGACGGTAGAAAATTCTGCAGCACGCCGCCGCTCGCGCGGCTGATCGCCACGACCTTGGTCGGGTCGTCGAGGGCCACCCTCTCCGGGCTCACGTAGGCGATCGCATAGGGAGTGGCCAGCAGGGCCGCCATCACGCCATCGCTGCCGGTCACGGGGATGTACTTGCTGGCGTTGCCGACGTTCACGACCGACGCATAGGTGCTGCCGACCGAAGGCACCAGCGTGTTGTTCACGGCGTTGAGATGGCGCAGGAAGATTTCGGTCGTGCCGCTGCTTTCGGCGCGGTAGATGACCTTGATCGGCTGGTTCAAGGTCGAGAGGCCGGCGACCTGGTTCCAGTGGGTGATGGTCGGGTCGGCGAATATCTGTGCCAGTTGGGCACTGGTCAGGTTCACCGAGCTGCGGCCCGGGATGTTGTAGGGCACGGTCACCGCCGCGAGAACGACTGGAACCTGGATCAATGGGCCGAAACTCGCCTTGCCCAGCGTGGGGTGCGCGTCATAGGCGGTTTCTTCAGCGGCGGTCACCAGCGATTCGCTGCCGGCGTAATCCACGGTCACCGGTGTCGGGTAGAACGGCACCTTCGGTGTCGACGCGTTGGCGTCATGGTTCCAGACCAGCAAGTTCGAGTTGTTCTGGAAGAACGCGCTCTTGCCCGCGCCGCTTCCCACGCCGACATAGGCGTTGAAGCCGGGAACCGGCGTCCTGTTCAGGATGCCCGTGGAGCCGACGGGAAACTGCGCCCCGCCATAGAGACCTTCGGGCAAGGTTCCACCGCCACCCACGACCTGGGCCGATGCGGCAAGGGCCCACGTCGTCGCACCGACGACGAGCAGCGCCTTGCACTGGAAGACAGAGAATTTCATTGACCACTCCTCGAGCGGTTGTCCAACAGAGATCCGAGCGGATTGCGCGAGCACGATCTCGTTCACCCGCTGTTGCAGGGGCAATCGATGCCCCGCTGAAAGTTCGAAGGCCGGCCAGACATGAATGCCTGGCCGGCCTGAACGAAGGGTTGAAAGCGGGCCTGCAATGCCAAGCCCCGTGGCCGCCATCAAACCCTAGGCATCACACTCAGGCCGGACGGCCCTTGCCGGAGCAGACGCTCGTGAAGCCGATGCTTTCCGGGCTGGTCGAGGTGAAGAACGCGTTGTAAATAGCGGTCCTCCAGTTGGTCGGCAGCTTGATGAACGAATGCGCGGCGATCGCGGCGTCGTTGTCCGTGGTGTTGTAGTGCTGGTTGAAGAAGTTGCGGATCCGGGCGTTGTCAACCGCGCTCGCGTAGCACTGGCTGAAGATCAGGTTGGTCGCGCCAACGATCGGATAGCCCTGCGAGGGGTTCGCCAGTGCTGTAGCGGTCGCACCAGCGCCGATGCCCCAGTCCACGGCGGGAGCCGACGCGCTGGTCGGGGGATTGATGCCGGTCATTGCGGCCGTCACGTTCACTTCGGTCGGCAGCAGGTTGCTCGTCACGCCGCTGATCGTGCGGGTGATGGCCACGACCTTGGCTGCGAGTTGGGCGGGGGTCAGGGTGTTGAGCGGTGCACCCAGCTTGTCCGGGCTCACGTAGGTGATGGAGTAGGGATTGGCTGCCAGGGCTGCCACGACGCCATCACTGCCAGTGGCGGGAACGTACTTGCTGGTGTTGCTGACGTTCACGACCGACGAGAAGGTGCTGTTGACCGAAGGCACCAGCGTGCTGTTCACCGAGTTCAGGTGACGCAGGAAGATCTCGGACGTGCCGCTGCTTTCGGCGCGGTAGATGACCTTGATCGGCTGGTTCAGGGTCGAGAAGCCGGTCACCTGGTTCCAGTTGGTGATGGTCGGGTCGGCGAAGATCTGTGCCAGCTGGGCGCTGGTCAGGTTCACCGAAGTACGGCCAGCGATGTTGTAGGGCACGGTCACCGAGGTGAGGACGGCCGGAGCCTGGATCAGGCGACCAAAGTTCGTCTTGCCCAGTGCGTTGGTGGCAGCATCGTAGGCCGATTGTTCGGCCGTGGTCACCAGCGAGTCGCTGCCAGCGTAGTCCACCGTCACCGGCGTCGAGTAGAAGGGCACGTTCGCCGTGGCGGGGTTGTTGTCGTGATCCCAGACCAGCAGGTTCGAATTGTTCTGGAAGAACGAGTTCTTGCCACCGCCGCTACCGATGCCAACATAGGCGTTGAAGCTCGGATTCAGAGGATTCGCAGGCGAGGACGAGGCCGGGGTCTTGTTCAGAATGCCGATGGACGTGGTGGGGAACTTCGCCTTGCCATAAAGCTCTTCGGGCAACGTTGCACCGCCACCCACGACCTGGGCCGAAGCAGCAGCTGCCATGGCCATCACACCGACCGCGACCAGCGCCGACAGCGCGTTGCGCTTGAAATTAACGGAAATCATCGAATTGCTCCTAAACAAACTGAAAAAGTTTGAGAAAAAATAAGAACCGAATGAGCAGATCTCGGGCACCTCTCCGCCGACAAATACAGCGTCCCAATACCCTTGAATCAACATGCCGCCATTGCCTTGGCGACAAATCAAGTTTGAAGATCGTCGATGACGCTCAGTTGAAAAATTCACCGGAACACGGCTTCAATTTCACCCGAACTTTTCGATGAGAAAAACGAGGCGGGAAGGACGGCCGAGGACGGCGAAAGGCGTGCCGGGCCCTCGGGAAAAATCGGCTAACCCGTTGATTTTTCGAATCAAAATTCCGACGCCCTCACCGACAGGCGGGCGTCGCGCGCGGGGTTGTCACCGTCCGGAAACGGGCATCCGATGCGCCGTCTTCCCGAACATCGAGAAGAGACACCCGAACATCTTTGGACATGAGCGCTTTTGGACTCGTTTTCGAGTTCGAATCCGAAGACTCACGCCAGCCCGGCATGCAGCGCGCAATGCGCCGAATCGGCATTGAATTGACATGCCGTTGCCGAACACAACATCTCGGAGCAATGTTTTCGCCAGACGTTCAATGCGCCGGCGCTAATTCCGGACATTGCGTCCGGTCATCGATTCGGCGCATCGGCGATGTGCGTGCGAAGCGCTCAGCGCCCGGTCCACACCGGCCTGCGCTTCTCGTTGAACGAGGCCAGCCCTTCCTTCGCATCCTGCGTGCCCGCAAGCAGCGCGATCTGCCCCTCGGTGAAGGCGATGCCCTCGTCGAAGGACATGGCCTCGAGCGCGCGCATCGCGTACTTGCCCCGGCAGATCGCGGTCGGTGACTTGTCGGTCAGGCGCTCGAGCAGCCATTGCGTCTTCGCATCGAGTGCGTCGGCCGGCACCACGTGGTTCAGCAGACCGGCTTCCTTCGCCTCGGCCGCGCCGAAGGGCTCGCCGCTCAGGCACCACTCGCGCAGGGTGCGGCGCGGCACGATGCGCTGCAGCAGGCTCAGCACCTGCATCGGGAACAGGCCGATCTTCACTTCGGGCAGGCCGAACTGCACCGTGTCGGCGGCCACCGCGAGGTCGGTCATGCACAAGAGGCCGATGCCGCCGGCCATGCAGGTGCCGTTGATGCGCGCGATGCTCGGCAGGGTACCGTTCTGCGTTTCGCGCAGCAGGTCGGCGTAGTCGAGCGTGGGCTGCGCGAGGTCGAACGCGAAGCCCGCGCCGGGCTGCAGGTCGCCGCCGGCGCAGAAGGCCTTCTCGCCCGCGCCGGTCAGCACGATGGCGCGCACCTCGGGATCGGCATGCGCGAGGCGCCAGCCTTCGCGCAGGCCGGCCACCACCTCGGCGTTGAGCGCGTTGCGCTTGTCGGGGCGGTTGATCGTGATCCAGAAGGCGCGGTCGCGCTTCTCGTGCAATACGGCGGCGGTGCTCATGGCGCGACTCCTTCGGCAACGGGGGCATCGACCTCGATCTCGGCCACGACACGGCGTGCCTCGACCTGGTCGCCGATGCGCACATGCAGCGCGGCCAGCCGGCCGCTCACCGGCGCGGCATGCACATGCTCCATCTTCATGGCCTCGAGCGTGAGCAGCGGCTGCCCCGCGCGCACGGCCTGGCCGGGCTCGGCCAGCACCGCGACCACGCGGCCGTTCATCGAGGCGCGCAGCTTGCCGTCGCCACCGCCCGCGCCGCCCTGGCGCGCGGAGGCCGCGCGCGTGGTGTCCTCGATGCGCAGCGCACGGTCGCGGTACTGCAGCCACAGCAAGGTGCCGTCGCGCCAGTACGCGGCGCTCTCGTGCACGCCATCGCAGGCGAAGCGCACGCTGTCGTCGCCGTGCTCGATCAGCTCGATCGCAAAGGCCTGCGCATCGAGCCTGACCTGGAACCGGCGCGACGCGATCAACGCGACGCTCGCATGCCGCGTCTGTCCCGCGAGTTCGAAGCGCAGCGAGATCGGTAGCTTGTGCGGCAGCCGTCGTGCCTGCGTGTCGTCGGCGCGCTCGTACAGCAGCACCGCCGCGAGCGCCGCCGCGCGCGCGGCCGCGGCCTCGTCGGCCTGCAGCAGCGCCGCCTGGTGCTCGCCGATGAAAGCCGTGGTGGCACCGCCCGCCGCGAACACCGGATGCACGAGGCAGGCGCGCAGGAAGGCCTGGTTGGTCGTCACGCCCAGCGCCACCGCGTCCTCGAGCCCCGTGGCCAGCTTGCGCCGCGCTTCCTCGCGCGTGCGGCCATGGGCCACGAGCTTGGCGATCATCGAGTCGTAATACGGCGGCACCTCGGCGCCCGAATGCAGCGCATGCTCGGCACGCAGTTGCGGCGGCATCCGCCACAGCGCGAGCGTTCCGCTCTGCGGCACGAAGCCCTGCGCCGCATCTTCCGCGCACAGCCGCACCTCGATCGCATGGCCCTCGAAGCGCACGTCCTGCTGCGCGAGCGGCAGCGGCTCGCCCGCGGCCACGCGCAGTTGCAGTTCCACCAGGTCGAGGCCGGTCACGGCCTCGGTCACGGGATGCTCGACCTGCAGCCGCGTGTTCATCTCCATGAAGTAGAAGTTGCCGCCGCCGTCGAGCAGGAACTCGAGCGTGCCCGCGCCCTCGTAGCGGATCGCCTTCACGGCCGCCACCGCGGCCGCGCCCATGCGTTCGCGCAGCGCGGCATCCACCGCCGGCGAGGGTGCCTCCTCGATCAGCTTCTGGTGCCGCCGCTGCACCGAGCAGTCGCGCTCGCCCAGGTGGATCGCATGGCCGTGGCGGTCGGCGAAGACCTGGATCTCGATGTGCCGCGGCTGCGCGATCGCGCGCTCGAGGATCACCTCGGGATCGCCGAAGGCGCTCTGCGCCTCCGAGCGCGCGCTGCGCAGCAGGGGGGCGAACTCCTCGGCCGACGGCACCAGCCGCATGCCGCGCCCGCCGCCGCCGGCCGTGGCCTTGATCATCACCGGGAAGCCGATGCGCGCGGCCTCCCGCGCGAGCCGTTCCTCGCCCTGGTCCTCGCCCTGGTAGCCCGGTATGCAGGGCACGCCCGCGGCCTGCATCAGCGCCTTGGCGCCGGCCTTGTGGCCCATGGCCTCGATGGCCTCGGCCGAGGGGCCGATGAAGACCAGCCCGGCCTCCCTGCAGGCGCGCGCGAAGGCGGCGTTCTCGGCCAGGAAGCCGTAGCCCGGGTGCACCGCGTCGGCACCGGTGCGGCGCGCGGCCTCGACGATGGCCTCGATGCGCAGATAGGACTGCGCGGGCAGCGCCTCGCCGATGCACACGGCCTGGTCGGCTTCGCGCACATGGCGCGCGCCGGCATCGGCGCTCGAATACACCGCCACCGTGCGGTAGCCGAGGGCGCGCGCGCTGCGCATCACGCGCAGCGCGATCTCGCCGCGGTTGGCGATCAGGATCTTGTGGAAGGGCGTGGCCTGGGTCATGGACTGTTCCCCCTCGCTCATGGCCGCGCCACCGAGAACTGCATCGGCTGCGGCTCGCGCAGTTCGGCCTCGTGGCACACAGCCAGCAGCTTCGCGAGCACGGCGCGCGTGTCGCGCGGATCGATCACGCCGTCGTCGAGCACGTGCGCGCTGGTGGTGAACACGCTCATCTGGCTGTCGAAGCGCTCGATGATGCGGCGCTCCATCTCCGCGAGCTTCGCGCGGTCGACCTCGCCGCCCTTGCGCCGCATCGCGGCCTCGGTCACGTTGACCATGGTCTGCGCCGCCTGCTCGCCGCCCATCACGGCGGTGCGCGCGTTGGGCCACGAGAAGCAGAAGCGCGGATGGAAGCCGCGCCCGCACATGCCGTAGTTGCCGGCGCCGAACGATGCGCCGCAGTAGATCGTGATCTGCGGCACGGTCGCGTTGGTCACGGCCTGGATCATCTTCGAGCCGTGCTTGATCATCCCGCCCTCCTCGTGCGCGCGCCCGACCATGAAGCCGGTGGTGTTCTGCAGGTAGAGGATCGGCGTGCGCGACTGGCAGCAGGCCTGGATGAAATGGGCGGCCTTGGTGGCGCCCGCGTTGTCGATCGGGCCGTTGTTGGTGACCACGCCCACGGGCAGCCCTTCGATCTTGAAGTGGCCGACCACGGTGGCGCTGCCGTAGCCGGCGCCGAACTCGAGGAACTCGGAGTCGTCGGCGATGCGCGCGATCACCTGCTTCATGTCGACCGGCCGCTTGAGGTCGGCCGGCATGATGCCCAGCAGTTCCTCGGCGTCGAAGCGCGGCGGCTTGAAGCGGCGCGACGGCGGCGCCGGCAATTCGCGGTTCCAGTCGATGTGGGCGAGGATCTCGCGCGCGATGCGGATCGCGTCGCGGTCGTCCTCGGCCAGGTAGTCGCCGAGCCCCGACACCGAGCTGTGCATCAGCGCGCCGCCCAGTTCCTCCTCGGTCGCGATCTCGCCCGTGGCGGCCTTCAGCAGCGGCGGCCCCGCGAGGAAGGCGCGCGAGCGGTCGCGCACCATCACGATGTAGTCCGACAGGCCGGTCTGGTAGGCACCGCCCGCGGTCGAGGAGCCGTGCGTGACCGTCAGCACCGGCAGGCCGGCGGCCGACAGCCGCGCGAGGTTGCGGAACAGGCTGCCGCCGGTCACGAATTCCTCGACCTTGTAGGTCATGAGGTTGGCGCCCGCGCTCTCCACCAGCTGCACGTAGGGCAGCCGGTTCTCGAGCGCGAGTTCCTGGATGCGCAGCTGCTTCGGAATGCCCATGGGCTGCAGCGCGCCGGCGTCGATGCCCGAGTCGGAGGCATTGACCATCACGCGCAGGCCCGAGACCTGGCCGATGCCCGCGATCACGCCGCCGCCGGGCACGCTCTTGTCGAGGTCGGGGTTGTCCAGGCCCAGCCCGGCGAGCGAGCAGAGTTCGAGGAAGGGCGTGCCGGGGTCGAGCAGCAGCGACAGCCGCTCGCGCGGCAGCAACTGGCCACGCTTCTCGAAGCGTTCGCGCGAGCGCTCCGAGGTGGCGGCGGCGCGCTGCTCGCAGCCGCGTACGCGCTCGAGCAGCGCGAGCATGTGGGCGCGATTGGCCTGGAAGGCTTCGCCGTGGGGGGAGAGGGTCGATTCGATGGTGGCCATGGTCTGCGGAAGAGTCCATGGCAGCTTAGGCAGCGCCCCCCGGGGCGTCTTGTGCCCAGTGGCTGGGGATCAGCGCACGCCGAACAGCCCGGCCGCGTTGTCCCACGCCACGCGCTGCGCCACCGCGGGCGGCAGCTCGCCGAGCCAGCCGCGGTAGCCGCGCATCAGCTCGTCGTAGGCGCTCCAGCGCTGGTTGACCCAGGTGTCGGAGCCGATCAGGAAGCGATCGGGAAAGGCCAGGATCAGCTCGCGCCACGGCGCGCACAGCGTGCCGCCCTCGCAGACCAGTCCCGGGCGGTACGACAGCTCGCCCATCAGCTTCGGATAGCGCTCGAGCATCTGGCGCACGCGCGCCACCGGCGTGCCGCCGATGCCGGTGTGGGCCCAGATCAGCCGCGTGTCGCGGCCCTGGCTCGGCGTGTTGGCCATCAGCAGGTCGACCGCCTCGTCGTCCACGTGCGCGAGCACGGCGAGCTGTTTCTGTTCGGCCAGCACCATCAGCTTCTTCGCGACCGGGCCGTTGGCATTGGCGCTCTCGTAGAGATGGAACTCGCCGATGCCGCGGTAAGGCCCGCTCGCGGTGCCGCGCTCGAGTTCGGCCAGCACCATCTCGTGGATGCTCTCGTCGCGGAACCAGTTGTTGTAGTCGGCGCGGTTGCGGTACAGCCGCACGAAGGGCACCACGGTGACGCCGGCCTCGCGGGTCTCGCGCAGCGCCGCGAGCGTGCGCGTGCCGTCGTTGGGCCGCGAGTTGCCGACGATGGCGCGCACGCCGTTGCGCTGCATGCGCGCGAGCGCCTCGGCCGGCGGGAACGGGCCGCTGCTGCCGTTCCAGGCCTCTTCGTTGTAGTGCAGGTGGGTGTCGAACAGCGGGCCGGTGTAGTCGGCCGCCTGGGCCGCGAATGCGAGGCCGGCGGCGACAGCGACCAGCGCGGCGCGCGTCCAGCGTCGATGAAGGGAATCGGTGGTCCGGGTCATGCGGGCTCCTCGCGGCGGATGCGGTCGGTACGGTGGGCGGCGGAAGAATACCTGTCGCCGCGCCGGATCAGCGCAATAACCGTGCCCTGAACTTCTGCACCATCGCCGCCGGCGCGTACGAACGCTTGCTGCGCCGGAAGCCCGCGATGCCCATGTCCTGCTCGAAGTTGAGCCAGCGCACCGGCCGGCCGAACCGGGCCTCGAACTGCTGGCAGAAGTGCTGGAACATGTGCGGGTAGATGCCCGCGTGGCTGTCGAGCCCCTTGGCGAAGCGCATCGCGAACACGCCGGGCTGCAGTTCCTGCGCGAGCACGAAGCCCAGCGGTTCGTCCTGCGCGAAGTGCACGAAGCCCTCGAGCCCGAGCGCCGCCGCGTCGGCGATGGCTGCGCGGCACGGCGCCTCGTCGGCTTCGCCCGCGGCCTTGCCCTTCTGCGCCATCCAGGCCTCGAGCACGCGCAGCGCGGCACCGGCCGAGGCGGGACCGAAGGCCTCGGCGCGCGGCGTGCACTGCGCGAGCAGCTGCCGCACCTGGCTGCGCTTCCAGGCCAGCGCGCGGCCGGCGTAGTCGGCGAAGCGGCTGGCGTCGTAGAGGTAGTCGGCGTCGTCGGGCGAGGCGCTCAGCGCGAAGCGGTCGGCGCTCAGGCCTTCGACGTCGCGCCGCGACAGCGGGTAGAAGCAGTCGTGGCCTTCGAGCATCGCGGCCAACGCCCCGGGCGGCGCCTGCGGCAGCGCGAACAGCGGGACCAGATGGCGCGTGCCGTCGTAGGTGCGGCCCGAGATGCGCGGCCAGCCGTCGTCTTCGGGCCCGATGTAGCGGTAGTCGTGGGCCTCGCGGAACAGCCAGAGGTTCGAGAACGTCAGGTCCGACAGGCAGCCCTCGGCGCTGCCCGCGCGCAGCCGCGCGAGCGCCGGTTCGATCGCCTCGCGCAGCGCCAGCGACAGCGGCTGCCCCGGCGTGGCGCTCATGCGGCGTCGTAGACCACCGCGCGCACGCCCGGCGCCGGCGGATCGGCCGGCGGCCCCGCGAAGCACTGGGCGATCGACAGCCACTGCATGGCGCTGCCCGGCGTGCAACGCAGCGCGGTGTCGGCGAGGTGGCGGCGCTGGGTCACGACCAGGCAGAAATCGAGCGCATCGCCGCGCACCGATTCCGCCGAGGCCGGATCGCCCCAGTGCCAGGTTTGGCCGCCGGGCGCGTCGAGCTCGATGAAGGGCGCGGGCTCGGGCACCCGCAGCTGGCGGTTGACGAAGGTCCAGCCGAAGGTGGTGGCGCCGATGTGGGCGATGTGGCGCAGCCGCGCGCTGGCCGGCCGGCGCCGGCGCATCAGGTCCCAGATGTCCTGGCCATGGGCCCAGGTCTCCATCAGGCGCGCGGTCGCGAACGAGCGCGCGCTCATCATCGGCCCGTACCAGGGCAGCCGCGCCTTCGGGTCGAGCACCGCGAGCGCGTCGGCCAGCTGCATCGAGATCGGCTGCCACAGCGCGAGCATCGCGGGGCCGTCGAGCGAGCCGTACTTCTCGCGCGCCAGCGAACTGATCTCGCGGCCCTGCGCAAACTGCGCATTGAGCGCCGCGGCATCGCGCACGAAGGCCTCGGGGTCGTTCAGCGCGAGCATCGAGGTCTCGTCGAAGAAGCACAGGTGGGCGATCTCGTCCCAGGGCGACCAGCCGTAGAACACGCTGGGCGCGCGCCACTGTTCGGGCGTGAGCGTGGCGCACAGCGCGGCGAGCTCGGCGTATTCGTCGCGCAGGTCGCGCGCGGTCTCCGCGTTGGGGCCGTTCGTCGAATCGTTCATCGTGGGCGTTGTCCTTCTCGTTCTTCAAAGCCCGAGCTGCCGGGCCGCCAGGTCCTTCATGATCTCTTCCGATCCGCCGCCGATCATCATCACCTTGACCTCGCGGTAGATGCGTTCGCTGCGCGTGCCGCGCATGAAGCCCATGCCGCCCAGCAACTGCACCGCCTGGTCGGCGCAGAACTGCATGGCCTGGGTGGCCTGCACCTTCGCGAGGCACACGCGCGCCACGAGTTTCGCCGGATCGGCCAGGCCGTGCTCGATGCGGTAGGCCAGGTCGTAGACCAGGGTGCGCGCGGCATCGACGCGCAGGGTCATGTCCATGAGCTTGTGGCGCACCACCTGGCGCTCGGCCAGCGGCACGCCGAAGGAGACGCGCTGCCGCGCCCAGTCCACCGCCTCCTCGAGGCAGACCTCGGCGAAGCCGCAGGCCAGCGCCGACATCAAGAGGCGCTCGCCGTTGAAGTTGTTCATCACCAGCTTGAAGCCCTGGTTCTCCATGCCCACCAGGTTGCGCGCGGGCACGCGGCAGTTCTCGAAGCGCAGGTGCGCGGTGTCGGAGCTCCACCAGCCCATCTTCTTGAGCGACGTGCGCGCGAGCCCCGGCGTGTCGCCCTCGATCACCAGCAGCGAGATGCCGCCCGCCCCCTTGTTCGCGGGATCGGTGCGCACGGCGGTGGTGATGAAATCGGCGCGCACGCCCGAGGTGATGAAGGTCTTCTCGCCGTTGACCACGTAGTGGTCGCCATCGCGCACCGCGGTGGTCCGAAGCGCCGCGACGTCGGAGCCGCCCGAGGGCTCGGTGATCGCGAGCGCGGCGATCTTCTCGCCGGCCAGCACCGGCGGGATCACGCGCTGCTTGAGGTCCTCGCTGCCGGCCTTGAGAATCGGCGGCAGCGCGATGCTGTGCGAGTTCAGCGAGGCCTGCACGCCGCCCGCGCCGCAACGCGCGAATTCCTCGGCCACGATCAATTGATAGAACAGGTCGGCCGGCGTGCCGCCGAGCGCCTCGGGATAGCCCAGGCCCAGCACGCCGAGCCCGGCCGCGCGCCGGTACAGCTCGCGCGGGAAGGTCTCGGCCTCGTCCCATTCGGTCACGAAGGGCGCGATCTCGCGTGCCACGAAGGCGCGCAGGCCGGCACGGAAGGCTTCGTGCTCGGCGGAGAAGTAGAAGGGCAGCGGTGGGGCGTCCAGGAATTCCATGGTGTCTCCTTGGCGCACGAGGCTAGCGGCGGG
>Ga0209902_101333_pt1 | contig 12675 bp, 17 predicted proteins | sample FECB27metaG_FD_188304 | JGI IMG/M metagenome (GOLD analysis project Ga0209902, IMG submission 188304) | Cyanobacterial communities from the Joint Genome Institute, California, USA - FECB-27 (SPAdes) (version 2) | ecosystem: Environmental > Aquatic > Thermal springs > Hot (42-90C) > Microbial mats...
GGCTTCGACGAGGTGCCTGAGGTTCTCCTCGTAGAGGATGCGCTGGATGTGGCTGCCGCCCTGGCTGGCCCAGTCGGTGGCGAGCTCGGCCAGGAGCTGGTTGGTGGAGGTGATCGTCACGCCGTGCCTGGCCATGCGCGCGAGGGAGGCGTCGTCGGCCGCCTTGGTCGGCGAGCCGCCCGCGTCGGCCACCACCTGCACCTCGAACCCGTCCTCGACGGCCGAGATCGCCGGAAAGACGATGCACACGTCGTTGGTCAGCCCCGCCATGATGATCTTCTTGCACCCGGTGGCGAGCACGGCCTGCTTGAACGGCTCGTAGAGCCAGCAATCCACCACCCCGGGGCGCTTGATCCGCGCCGCGTAGGCCTCGGGGGCGATCGCCTCCAGGTCCTCGAACAGGCGGCCCTGGAAGTGGTCCTCCTGGCTGGAGGTGAGCACCAGCGGCATGCCGGTCTCCGCCGCGGTGCGCGCCAGCGCCCGGGTGTTGCGCAGCAGCTCGTCATAGGGGGTGGAGACGGCAAGCTTCACCGTGCCAACCTGATGGTCGATCAGCAGCATCGCCGCGTTGGACGTGGAAAACAGGTTCTTCATGAACAGACTCCGTCTGGCGCCGCGGCGGGGTTCACCGGGCTGTTGAAAATCTGCAGCCGTTGCAGGTCGAGACAACTGGTGCGCACGGCCGATGCGTGGCGCTTGGAAAGGCCGGAGCGCGAACGCTGTCAGCGGCCTCGCTGCGGTCATGCCTCTGCACGTCCTGAAACCTCGTGGCCGAAAGACGGCCGGCACAAAACGGTTTCTCCTGGGGTACCATCTTCAGACAGGCCATCGCAGCTCCTTCCATGGCTCCGGGAACTCCGCAGGGACGTCGGGAGCCTGGCCCGGATGAACTACGCGAACGGCGCAAGACGGTCACTGCTGGGCCAGCCCTCGTCCGCTCGCCAGGAGCAGCGTGCGCTGCTGCCCTCTTGATCAATCTCGTCCTGCAACCTAGAGGCCACAGGAGGAGATTGATTGGCCCTGATTATCACTCTTTGCCCGATCCTCTCAGGTCGGGACCAGCAGCGCACGCTGCTCGGCGTCCTGCGGGTTACAACAGGCCCACGCGGCCTTGGCCAAGGGTTGGCCATGTTGGACCCGTGGCAACGTTCCGGCCAGTTATATCGTCCCTTGCGATTGCGCCAGGATGAGGTTTCAACCGGCGGGGCACCAGCGCACCAGCCTGCTGCAGCCCATTGGCCTATGGTGTGGCTGCGTGATCGCGGCGGTTCTACCTGGTGTCACGCGGAGCTGCACGACCATCGTCTCAAACCGATGTCTTCACCATGGATGGTACGCGTCTGCCCCCGCACGAGCCATTAGGACACCACGATCAGAGAGCGGATTGACCCATTGAACGAGATCGTCACCGTGGCAAGCAACGGGCTCGCCTCCATCACCCGCGCGATCCCCTTCGGCAGCAGCCCATCGCACACCCATATCGAATGTTAGAGTGACCGTTCGCGACACAACGCTTTTGGGATGGGCACCGGCTCAAGGATTGAACGGGAAGCGGCACTGCATTGTTGACCGTGTCCTCTCTTGCGGGGGGAGTGCAAGGATGCGCTCGGCCGCGGGGCCGCGCATCCCCCCGGCAGGTTCCTGGGCCGGCGCTCTGGCGAGCGACCTTTCTGAGCAGGCTCACCGGGCGTGCCTGGCACAAGACACCCGCGCCTGCGTCTCGCGGGTCTCCGCCGCGCCCGCCCGCATTTCGGGCACCAACAGCGTCTGTGACGCGGACTGACCGCGATCATCCAGCCTCCGCGCCACGTCTGCACGTACTCCAGCGCCCTGCTGAGGGCTTTGCCCACCTTCATCGCTTGAGCCTTGGACCGCCACGCCAGGACCACACAGGAGTCGGGTACAGCGCCGTGCAGTTCACCCCTGCCCTGAGGAACCGGGCCTTGCACCTGGGTTCCTGTAAAAACATTGCGAAGTGCACTGTACCTAGCCCGCCGCAGAGGCGCGCTCCAGCCTCCACTCGGAAGGCCGGCGGCCGTTCACCGGCAAACGAGCCGTAGCTAAGTTGGTGCAACCGCTAAGCCCCTGAAGCTGCTCTGCAGTCTTAATCGGCCACCCCGTTCCAGTCCGGAGGCTGTGGAGATCGGCTGCGAGCCATGCCGCGATCGTTGACACCGAAAGGCCCGATCATGAGTACCTGTAGGTCGCTGGCCGTGAACCACAGCGCTGGCATGTCTCAGGCCCGCTTCATGACGATGTGCTTTGCTCCGGGTCAGTAAACAGCGCGACAGGTCGTCTTTGCCGCAATTCCGGTTACGACCGACAAGATCGGAAACGCGCGCCATCCTCTCAGACATTACGATCAGTTCAGCTGCCGCAGCCTCGCGACGGCTGAAGCGAACTGCAAGTTAGTGCTGGAGGTCCCAATGCAAATGCAAGCGAGTAAACTCCGCGAGGCCTCCAGCGCATTCCTTGGATCGTTTTGCCATGATAATCGGTGGCGCGGCGCAGGATGCGTGCCACTCGTCCCGACAAGATGTGTCTCGCCGTGTTCTTCCGGCTCGATCTCACGAAGGGCGCGACAGAGGGATCGAACGAACGGTAAGGCTGCGGGGAATACCGGGCGAGCCGACCTCGCCAAACCGACACCCGTCATAGAGCGCATCCATCAAGCCTTCAGGCCATTGCACGAACGGGTTAACCGATGCAGGCGCCCGGAGCTTTCCACTACCGCAGATGGCCATTGTCCGGCCGAGTGTCGCAGAACCCTCAACGCCGTGCAGTGAAACAAACATGGATCATGCCGATGTCACGACTATCGCTGATCAGGAAGCTCGCATTCAGGCCACTTCCCGCAGCATCGGGTTCGGGACCACAGTCTCAGAATTCGATTAGCAGATCGACCTCGCAGATCACGGGAGATGCCTTCGCAGCCCCGGCTCTCCCCGATGATTTCAGCGCGCCTTCCGGCCACAGGACCGATGACCTCGCTGGACTGGAGACAAGTCTCCACATACCAGGTCCCACTGGTCCCAATCCCTCGGGTGAGGATCCGCCAATCACCTATCCCGATGAGAGCGCAACCATGGCAATCCTGACTGCCCGCACCTGGCTGGTGGAAGCCGAGGAGCACATCCGCTGCGGCAACTGGGAGCTGGCGGAAGAGAGTGTGAGAGCTGCTCGTACTGCCGTGGAGAGTGAAAGCGCGGTGCACAGTTCAATTCCATTCGCGCGAGGCGGGCTGACGCCCCGACAGATGAAGCGCCTTGCGGCATACGTTGAGGAACACCTGTCTGCTGCAATCACGCTGGCGGATCTCGCGAATGTTGCGCGCCTGAGCCGGAGTCATTTCTGCCGCAAGTTCCGGGAGAGCTTCGGGCAATCGCCCCAGGCTTACGTTCAGAAGCTGCGCGTCAGCCGCGCCCAATCGCTGATGCTGCAGACGGACCAGCCTCTCGCCGTGATCGCATTGGATTGCGGGTTGACGGACCAAGCCGCCCTCTGCACCGTCTTCAGGCGATTGACCGGCGAGAGTCCGGGCGCGTGGCGGCGGTGTCGTCAGACTTGACGCTAGCTAGCCTCGTCATTCCGGTTCGCCAGTTGTCCGAATGTGGGACGGCTTTGGCATGAGCGACGACATGGACGGTTGAGAGAAGTGCCCCAGGATCGGGCGGCTAGAGGCGGTTTGGGCAGATTGACCTTTGCAGGCGCTTGGCATGCGCCGGATTGGACGCGGTGAATGGCTCTTCCTCGACTTGGCGACGTGCAAGCGCGGATATTGCAGGAACAGGAGTGCGATCAGCGTCATCAGCGCATGCCGACGCAGCCCGCGGCATGAGCGGGGCTCGAAGTGATCAAGGCCGAAATTCTCGTTCACCTGCTGATAGAATCCTCCCTCGACCATGGCACGGCTGGCGCACTCACAACACTGGGTGATGGCCATCGGGAGCTTGGTGAATGCCGATTCACGGACTGACGCGAGCGTGGTGCCGTGGAGAAGTCGCTAGTTCGGTGAGGTTCATGGCGACCACCGCCAGCACGTGTTGCTGACGCGTCTTGGCTGCCACGATGCAGCATGAGCGCCACAGGTACAGGACCCAGACGCGGGCCGGCATCGTACCCTCAATTCCAGCTCGCTGACGATACGTTCGAGCGAAAGGTGTTCTGCTTCACGAACCCGAGAGGCCCCGAGGAGCTTATGTTCCTCTCGCTGACAGAACGTGAGCAGGCGCCGAGCGCTGCGCGCGCGTTGCCATCTCAGGGGAAGAGCCAGCAAGCGCTCAACCCACAGGTTCCCGACGAATTGGGGCAGGGGTGCCGGCGCCAACCGCCACGAGGGACATTTCGCCGGCTGGATGCAAGGAGCTAAGATGGGCGAGCATTAGGCATCGCTGAAGACCGGTCTGAGCTGGTTGCGCAGGCGGAGACAGATCTTATGATGGAGAAAGCCTGTGCGGGTGACGGTTGCGCGCGGAGTTGGGACGCCGCCACGTGAGATCGGGCGGGATGACACGGAACGCCTCAGGTCGGGACCCAAGCCACTACAACCTAACACTGATCCCGGCTCAAGCACTCCAGACCATTCGCCAGCGGTATCCATATCGAAGCAAATCCACCACATGGATGCGCGGCGGGGAGGGGCAGGTCGCCAGTTGCCGCTGCTGCCTTTTCGCCGTGTTCGGGTCCTTGCCTGGGCCCGGGACGGCGTCGAGCGGCCCGCCTCAATGAGAAGAAGTTGTTGGCAGCGAGAGCGATGATCCGCTGCAGCTCTCCCGCGGGCACATGCCTACGCTTCCCACCGAACCGCGATGGGTGAGCTCACCCTCGAAGACGTAGCTAACCACCCTGGTGTTCGCGTGCGGGGGCATGCCAAAAACCGCGCTGGCACGGCGGCTCACCTCAATTGCTGCAGCCCGGGGGCAACCTCTCATTTATGTCCACTCCTGCCGCCCGTGTTCGCCAAGAGACTTGGCGCAACGCGACCGTTGCATCTAGATGATCATTTGAAACGGCAGCGTGCCACAGGAGCACCGACGGAATGACGAACCTCGACGATCTTTCGCTCTTCGTCGCCATTGTCGAAGGCGGCAGCCTCGCCGCAGCAGGGCGCGCGGCCGGTCTGCCCAAATCGTCTGTCAGCCGGCGGCTTACAGCGCTCGAGGCGCGACTGGGCGTTGGCCTGCTGCGCCGGAACACGCGGCGTCTCGCCCTGACCGACCAGGGCCAAGCGCTTTACGAGCGATGCCAGCCGCTGGTGCGCGACCTACGCGCAGCAGAGGCCGACATCCGGGAGCGCACAGGTGAGCCGAGCGGCCGCCTGCGGGTAACCGCGACCGACGCGTTCGGCCGGCGCTTCGTCGGACCCATCCTGGCCGAGTTCCTGCAGCACAACCCGCGCGTGAGCGCCGACCTCGTGCTCCTCGATCGTCCGGTCGATCTCATCGCCGAGGGGTTCGACGTGGCCGTGCGGATGGGGCCGCTCGCCGCCTCCGGCCTGATGAGCCGCAAACTTGCCGAGCTGGAGCGTGTCCTGTGCGCTGCGCCCGCTTATCTGCGCCGCGTCGGGCCAGTCGGTGGGCTTGAGGATCTGCACCGGCACGAGGCGGCCGTCTCGCTCGGGGGCAATCGTTGGACCTTCCGTGTCGGCGGCGAGACGCGTTCGGTCACGCCGAACGGGCGGTTCACAGGCAACCAGCTCGAGACCCTGCACGACGCCGTCCGGCGAGGCTGCGGGTTGGCCGTGCTGCCGCTGTTCCTGATCACCGACGACCTCGACCGGGGCGACCTCGTGCGCCTTCTTCCGGATACTCCGCCCGTCTCTGGACTTGCGACCGCGCTGTGGCCGTCGAGCCGCAATCTTCCATCCCGCACGCGTGCGTTCATCGACCTGATGGCGTCACGACTAAGCTAAAACCGATTGCGCCCTACCGTCGCCCCCGCCTGTAGTCGCTGGGGCTCGCGCCCGTCTCGGCGCGGAACATGCGCGCGAAGGCTTGCGGCGTCTCATAACCAACCTTGGCCGCGATCTCTGTGATCGACAGGTCGGTCGCGATCAGCAGATCTTTAGCCCGGCCGCATCGGAGCCGGCGCAGGTAAGCATGCGGCGGCAGGCCCGTGCTCTGCTTGAACTGCCGTGCAAAGTGGAAGGTGGACAGGCCCGCCACGCCGGCCAGCGCGTCGAGGGTGACGTCCTCGGCCATGTGGCTCGCCAGATACTCGGTCGCCCGCCGCTCCTGCCAGCCGGCCAAGCCGCCGCGCACCGGCACAGGCTGGAAGCGCTCGCCCGCCGCGGCACGTAGCACCAGCAGCTGCAGCGTCCAGGCGCTGTCGGCAAAAAGCGCGCCACGCGGCGAGTTCTCCTTCGCCTCGTCCCACAGCCGCCGCAGGAGGACCTCGACCGCCGCGTCCTCGAACATCGTCGCATGCAGCCGGCCGAAGTCGCCGTCCGAGGCAGGACCCCAACAATGACTTCGGGTTCGTCGGCCGCATCGTAGGAGAGGTCGGTTCCGGTCGGGGACAGCCCCAGGCCATCCGACACCGCCACGAACTTCGCACCATGGTCGACTACAATTGGCCCACGGATACGTCCAAGCTGCAGCATAAAACTCGTCACTCGCAGGACGCCGGTAGACACCCGTCGGCTGCAGCGCTGAGACCAGGGTAAAGCCGTGTGTGCCGGAGGAGCGGAAGGTCTTCGGCACGTGCGCGTAGGCGGGATCGTGCCGGCACCAGTCGAGTTTGGAACAGGCGGCACTCATGGCCAGCCGCCCCGGCGCAGGCAAGCGGGCCCGAGCCCCCGAAGGAGCGGAGCGCGACTTTGGCTACCCAGATCGCCCCGCATGGTCCTACTCCGTCCCGAGCCTCACCTGCCGCAACGCTGCACCTGTGCGGTCCTTTTAGCACATGCCGGCCCAGGTTGCCGCCCTGGCGCGGTTGTCCGACCTGTGAAGGCAGCAAGAGCGGACACGCCGCAGCGCCGCGCACCCTACGGAATAGGGGAGGGGTCAAGGTGAAGGCGCAGGTCGAGCAGGCAACCAAGCTTGACCCTTGCCACAAGAGCACAGGGGATCACCTGGGCGTGGCCCGAGGCGTCGCGGAAGCGCACGTCCGTTTCAGCATAGACCGCCTCGCGCCGCTGCCAGAGATCGCAATACTGGCAGCCGAAGCCATCAATGCGCGCGAGAAAGGCTCCGAGCTGATCGAGTGCGGCGCCGCGTCCGGTTGCCGGAGGGTCGTTGCCGATCCGCAGGTGCAGCCGCTCGCTTGTGACTGCTTCCCACTCGGCCCGCACGAACGGACGTTCGAGCATGGCTTTCAGCTCTAGCGCAGTGAGCCGGTCAGCAGGCGCGTCGCGCTTGATCATGCTTCGCCGCCCCTGCCAGCATCGCCCTACGATCGATCCATTTTAGGTTGGCCTAGGCGCGCAAGCGTTTCCGCGCCTGCGGGCTTGGTCCCGATCCTGCGGCAATCGTCTGCGCAGGCGCTGCGACCTTCATGCGCGACGTCCGGAACACAGCCACGCGCCGACCCACGTCCCGAGGATGCGCCTCTCCTGGTCAGCATCACTGCTCCTTCCCCGCTCTTCGCATAGCGCGGGCGAGGACCGCCGCGTTTCTCATACTTGCAGGTGAGCCGCTTCCATTAGACGATTGCGGAAGCACTCCGCCGGGTCGAGGGCCTCACGGCGAGACCCTGTGATTGTGGGCGAGACCGTCAGGCATCCCTGCCGCTCGCCCAAGTCTGGGCGTTCAATCCCGCGGAGAGGCCCATGGTGTGCATCGTCCTGATCCAGGCCGCCGACGGCTACGGCGTGGCACCCCCACCGAGTTTATGACTACACCGCCCGGCTCGCCATGGGCACCAACCGCTCGTCCGAACGCTGTTTAACCGCTCTCAGCGGGACCGGCGCCTGATATGGGTTTGACGCCCAAACGGTCGCTGCCCGATCGTCATGCTGCGGTGGTCTAAGCGTGTCCTGCCTGCTCGCATGGAAGAGGCCAAGGGGTCGCCACCGCCGTGCGGGCCCAGCGATGCCATGGACTGCAGCTTCGGAAGCTACCACGCGGTTTCCAAGAACCTCGCTCACGCCGTCCGGTTTGCTGAGCGAAGCGCACAACACACATGCTTGCCGGTCAGGGAACTCTGCCGAGTGATGCCACTCCGGCCAGCATTGGGCGTGCGGCCGACCGCGCCAAAGGCGAGGGTGCGGAGCGAGCCCGGTCCTCGCCTCAGGGAAGCACGCAGGCGAAGGGTCCCGGTGGGTTGCTGTGTTTGCCCGCAAGAGCGGATTGGCACTCGCCGAACACTGTTCCGTCAGGTTGATGGAGGTGAACCAACCGTGCTGCCTGTGCAGACCTGGACGCCGAGACCTGGAACCGCGCCGTCATTGATACGTGCGCCGATACAAGCTCGGGTTCAAGCCGACGGTTTTCCGAAAGGCGCGAGCAAAGCTCCTCGGACCATCGAAGCCGACGGCGGCCGCGATGTCTGCCATTGAAAGGCTGCCTTCATCCAACAGTGCGCGTGCCCGTTCCATCCGCTTTTCCCTGCGCCACCGATGCGGAGGCAGGCCGGTGCTTTCCCGGAATGCACGGCAGAAATGGAAGGGGCTCAACCCTGTGAGGGCCGCGAGTTCAGTCAGGCTGAGGTCCGCCGCAAGATGATCCTCCATATATTCGATGACACGCCGGGACTGGCTCGGCGCGAGGCCGCCCTTGGACAAGGCCACTGTCCGATCTCGACCTGACCGAAGAAGCTCGGCTGCGAGCTGAAGCAACAGGCCATCGACGAAGAGCCCCGCATCGGAGGTGCCGGACCGAACCTCCCTTGCGAAGCTGCCGAGGATGACCTGGATTTGCCGCTCGGATCTTGCATGTTTGTGTAGGATGCCGAAATCTCCGTCGAGCGGCAGGTCATATCCCTCACAAAGAGCGGCCAATCGACCATAGGGTATGGCCACGGCCTCACAAGCGTGTTGCCCTCCTACCAGAATGGTTGTTGCATAGTTCGGGGGCACAACGATGAACGAGCCTTTCGCCATGCTGCCGCTCCAATGCCCCCCTCCATGGTCCATGTCGACCTTGACCATGGAAGAGGTCAATCTCACTATGACGAGATCTGGGGTGGGCGCGCCCGACCAGTCACCAGCCGGATGGCGCGCGGTCATGAGAGCTGCGCAAGCCCGCCCTGCGACCCGGGCTTCGATCAGGTGCGCGCCATAAACATCAGCATAGAAGTCTGCATGGCTGGCGAATGAACGATCCTGATGTGCCTCCTCCATGTCAGCTCCGGGCAGGATGCTCGTGCCCGCGAGCCGTCATCTTGCCCGCGGCAGGGCCACGTCCATGAGGGAGCAGGGGTTTGCCACGGATCCACCTCCCGTGCCCGTTGGCATTGCGGCCAGAGGCTAGATGGCCTGCGCAGATCATGTCGGCTCCCATGTTGCCTCCTTCGTATCCGAGGAAGTCAGCGAATGCAGGGTACACCAGCCGAAGCCACTTGTCGACGAAAGGCCCTTCATTGCGTCCCGTACTCCTTTCGATTTCACAAGGCACGTCAAGCAGGCACGAGCCGGCGGCGCAACTGACGCAATGCAGCCCCGAGCGCCTCACTGTCGTGGACGAGCCAGGGCGTTGCGGCGCAAGGTGGCTTGTGGTCAACTTGGCGGGCGGGGAGGATCCGATGGACATTCGCATTGCCACATTCAATGTCGAGAACCTGTTCAACCGGTACGCGTTCCTGAACCAGCCCTGGACCAACGAGCGCTATGAGCGGTTCGTGATGGCCGTAGACGTCGTGACCATCGCCAGCCGGGCCGGGGACCTCGTCGCCGAGCCGACCACGGTCATCCAGCGCAACAACACCGCCCTCGTAATCGAGGAACTGGCGCCCGACATCCTCGCGGTGCAGGAGGTCGAAAACATCTATTCGCTGCGGAACTTCAACAACACGTATCTGAGCGACTATTTCGACCACATCATCTGCATCGACGGCAACGACCCGCGCGCGATCGACGTCGGGCTCATGATCCGCAAGGACAAGGGGCTGAAGATCATTGGCGTGCGCACCCACATCGACGATCCCGAGGCGGCCGAGCAGCGGGTTTTCCGCGAGTCGCGGCCGAACTTCGGCTACTTCGTCAGCAATGCCATCTTCAGCCGCGACTGCCTTGAGGTCGACGTCGAGGCCAACGGCACAGTGCTGACGCTGATGGTCAACCATTTCAAGGCGCAGGACGGCAGGAGGAGCAGTATAGACCGGCGTCGGCGGCAGGCCGAGACGGTCGCGGCGATCGCCAAGACTGCGATCGCCGAGGGACGCAAGCCGATCGTGCTCGGCGACCTCAACATTGACACGCGTCAGGACGACTATGACGGGTCCCTCGACCCGCTTTTTGACGGCACGCTTGACGATTCCCTCGCCACGATCTCCGACGCGGATCGGTGGACCCACTTCTACGCCTATCGCAAGAGCGTCAGCCGGCTTGACTACATCCTCACCGACCCGTCGCTGAACGCGCGGGATCCCGAGATCTTCCGCAAGGGCCTCAGCACGAAGTGCAAGCAGTATTCCGGTCCACGGTTTCCGACCATCGGCCCCGAGCACACGGAGGCCAGCGACCATTGTCCTTCGGCCGTCACCGTCACGGTCTGATCCGGCGCGGCAGGCTCCCAGCGTTGGGTCAGGGATCGATGGCTGGTAGAGGAGGGCTTCGGAGGGTATCGCATGGTGCTTGACCAGGTCATCGGCAGGGCGGCGTTCCGATCCCCTCGGTTCCGGGGCCTTGCATCCTTGGTGCCGCAGGCCGTCGGCAAACCCTGGATGGTGCAGTCGAGCATCCCGGTGATGGTGGGGCTGCGCCAGCCGCCTCCCAACGTGCCGTGTGCTTGGATGGGCGGACGCCGGGTCATGGCTGTCGGCTCAGCCTTCCAATTCCCCGAGCACTGAGCAAGACGCTCGCGGACAGGGCGGGAATCCTCATCCATCAGCGATCGCTGTACTTTCATTCCCAGAGCGTCAAATGCGTGGCTGTTGGAGCGGCCCATCGGGCCATGGCCCGACTAAGCCCCAGGTTGCACCCTGACTGGATGGCGAGGCCACGCATTTGCGGAGCCCTGGGCCTTCCGACTTTCCGGCTCCTGACGACCTTCGGCCCCCGCCCGATGCCTTTCGAGTGCCAGGATCATTGTTCGGAGCACAATCTCCCAAACCGAGGCACGATTTACGCAGACCGCGTGCCGCAGGTCGGGCACGATGCCATTGCCGATCAGGATCGGCTCGTTCCCGCGCGGATGGGCTTCCGTCCCGTGCGCGGATTAGAACGCCTAGGGCCAGTGATCCAACAGAGGCGGACGCAGGACGTCCCTGTGGAGAACTGCATGGAGGCACGACAGGGGAGGCCTGCGATGACGGCAAACGTGGTCGCGTTCATTCTGGGCATAGTTGCACCAGTCGGCGTCGTCGGCTGGGTCTTGTTCTTTCACTGAGCACCGTGCCCTGACGCACGGTCGTGGAGCAACGATGCAAGCATGGAGGCAGGTGCACCGTATTTGACGGCATCCCACCAAGCATGTTGACAACAGAGGGCGCTTGGCGATGACGCATGAGAGCTTTCATGATGATGAGATCCTCGGCCTGCGGCCGAAACTCTTTGCCTTCGCGCGATCTCTCGGCTGCGATCCAGTCCGCGCCGAAGATCTGGTGCAGGAAACCCTTCTCAAAGCCTACGCGTACCGGGCCAGCTATGAGGCGGGCACAAATCTGCGCGCCTGGACCTTCAAGATCATGCGCAACATCCACTATACGATCCAGCGTCGCAAGCGGTTCGAGATCGAGGATCCGGACGGTGTTTACGCGGCGGCCCAGGGCAGGCCCCCTGATCAGGAAGACAGGACGATCATTCTCCATCTCGATCGTGCCCTCTCGCGGATGCCGCATGAACAACGAGAGGCCATCATCCTTGTTCTGGTGGAGGCAAACGCCTATGCGACAGCCGCGTCAATTCTGCAGGTGCCGGTGGGAACCATTCGCAGCCGTGTCAGCCGCGGGCGCCGAACCCTTTCACGACTGCTGGACCAACCCTACGGAGGTTGATGTTCCCAGTCCGATCGCCAGGCCGACCTTGCAATCAGCAAGGGAGCTGACGGACGCCGCGCCTCTTGATGGCACAACCAGAGCGGCTGCTTCAGCGGGGTCGCGATTGACCGATGTCATCACTGGTAGGCCGATCACGCGCTTGATGTCGGTGGGCCCAGATATGACCAGTCCCGGTTGCCTCGTGGACACGCTTCAGGAGGAGAGCTTCCAGGTGCATGAGGTTCCATCGGGGCTACGCCGCCCTGCTCACGATCCAGGCGATGACACAGGGATGAGAACGGGTTGCTGCTGACAGGCGCCGAGGTCGAGACGGCTGTGTCGGACAGGCCCTGGCGTGCGCCGGTGGGTCCGCTGAGCGAGGGCAAACGCCAGGAGCTGCTGTCAACAGCCCGGGCCCTGGCCCGGCTGATCACGGATCTGGCCGCCGAGGACACCTTCTTCAGCAACCCCCGCTAGCCGGGCCGCAGGCAGGCGCTTCTCCCTGGCGCTCAGCCCGGGGGCAGCGGGCGCGGACGCGCGCCGCTGTCGATGGCCACAAACGTGAACACCGCCTGCGTGACCTTGATCTGCTCATCGCCG